>Ga0075423_10007737_pt1 | contig 10163 bp, 6 predicted proteins | sample SoiMethybrSBSTD2_FD_80114 | JGI IMG/M metagenome (GOLD analysis project Ga0075423, IMG submission 80114) | Bulk soil microbial communities from a Populus tree surrounding site in Tennessee, USA - Soil MetaG P. TD hybrid SBSTD2 | ecosystem: Environmental > Terrestrial > Soil > Tree plantation...
GAGCGTGACCTTCTCGCGCGCTAGCCGGTACGTGCCGTTCGCAAAGAGCTCGGTCGCCGCGTGGTCGAGAGCAATGGCGACGTCCTCACCGGGGCGATAGCCCGCCTTGTCGATCGCCTCGAGGATGAGCCGGATTGGCTCTTCGTTGTCCTTCAGGCCCGCCGGCGCGAAGCCGCCCTCGTCGCCGACGCCAGTGCCCATCCCGCGGTCGTGGAGGATGGCCCTTAGCGCATGGAACACCTCGGCGCCCGCGCGCACAGCCTCATGGAACGACGCGGCGCCGACCGGCACGACCATGTACTCCTGCATGTCGGCGGAGTCGGTCGCGTGCTTTCCGCCGTTGAGGATGTTCATGAGCGGAACGGGCAGCGTGCGAGCGATCGGTCCCCCCAGGTAGCGGTACAGCGGAAGCCCCACGGCGGTCGCGGCCGCGCGAGCGCACGCGAGTGAAACGCCGAGGATCGCGTTCGCCCCGAGCTTCGACTTGTTCGGCGTGCCGTCGAGCTCGAGGAGCAATTTGTCGATCTCGGTCTGGTCGGCGGCATCCTCGCCGATGAGCTCCGGAGCGATCACGTCGTCGACGTTGCTCACCGCCTTGAGAACACCCTTGCCGCGATAACGGGCTTTGTCGCCGTCGCGAAGCTCCACCGCCTCATGCGCTCCGGTCGACGCTCCGCTCGGGACCATCGCGGTGCCGCGCGAGCCGTCGCTGAGGATGACGTCCACGCCGACTGTCGGGTCGCCGCGCGAGTCGAGGATCTCGCGCCCGCGGATCATCTCGATCGTCGTCTCGCTCATGCGACGTGGACCTCCGTGCGGTCTGGGATTGCCGCAACTCCAGGCAGCGTCTTTCCTTCGATGAGCTCGAGCGAAGCCCCGCCGCCGGTGGAGACGTGGGTCATCTTGTCGGCGAGGCCGAGCCCCTCTACGGCCTGGACCGACTCACCGCCACCTACCACTGTCGCGGCACCGCTCGCGGCAAGGAGCTCGGCGACCCGCTTCGTCCCCCTCGCGAACGCCGGGATCTCAAAAACGCCGACCGGTCCGTTCCAGAAGATCGTCTTCGCCCGGCGGATCTCGTCCGCGTACCGCTCGATGGTGCGTGGACCGATATCGACGATGGCGAGATCGTCGGAGACGTCGTCGATCCCTTTCACGGTGGCGGCGCGCGCCCCTGCCTCATCGACGGATGGGGCGCACAGCACGTCGATCGGCAGCAGCACGCGTTTGCGATGCGCCTTCGCGTCGTCGAGGATCGCCCTGGCCTCTCCGGCTCGATCGGGCTCCGCGAGCGAGCGCCCGATCTTGTGTCCGGTCGCGCGTAGGAAAGTGTTGGCCATGCCGCCGCCGATCGCGAGAGCATCGACACGTGCGAGCAGCGCTCGCAGCACGTCGATCTTGGTGCTTACCTTCGCGCCACCGATGATCGCGAGGAACGGTCGCTCCGGTGCGGTCAGGAGACCGCCGAGCGCCTGGAGCTCTTTTTCCAAGAGCAGTCCCGCATACGCGGGGAGGATCTTCGCCACACCCTCGGTCGACGCGTGCGCGCGATGCGCCGCGCCGAACGCATCGTTCACGTAGAGGTCGTAGCCACTGGCGAGCTCCTTCGCGAAGGCGGGATCGTTCTTCTCCTCCTCCGGATGGAAACGGACATTCTCGAGCAGGACGACGTCGCCGCTGCGAAGCTTCGCGACGGCGTCGCGCACGGCCGACCCCACCGAATCAGGCAGAAGTGGCACATCACGTTCGAGGAGCTCTCCAAGCCGCCGCGCTACCGGTCGCAGACTCAGCTTCGGATCGGGACCTTTTGGTCGACCGAGGTGGGTGCAGAGCGCCAGCGCGGCGCCGCGCTCGAGAAGGTACCGGATCGTCGGCAGTGCCGCGCGTATACGCGTGTCGTCGGCGACGGTGCCGTCGGCAAGCGGCACGTTGAAGTCGACACGGACGAAGACCTTCTTCCCGGACGGGTCGACGTCCCGGATCGTCCGCTTGGACAAGCCCGTCAACTAGCGCGAGCCAGCGGCCGCCGGCACCCGCATCTTCGACGCAACGAATGCTGTGATGTCAGCGAGGCGGCAGGCGTAACCCCACTCGTTGTCGTACCAGGAGATGACCTTGACCATGTTGCCAAGGGCGATCGTGTCGATGCCGCTCACGATCGTCGAGTGCTCATCACCTTTTAGGTCCGATGAAACAAGGAGCTCCTCGGTGTACGACATGATTCCCTTGAGGTCGCCTTCCGACGCTTTCTTGAACGCGGCGTTGACCTCGTCTTTGGTCACGTCCCGCTTGAGGGTCGCGGTGAAGTCCACCACCGACACCGTCGGCGTCGGAACGCGGAACGCCATGCCGGTGAACTTTCCCTTCAGCTCGGGGATGACGAGGGCGACGGCCTTGGCCGCTCCGGTGTCGTGCGGAACGATGTTCTCCGCCGCCGAGCGTGCGTCGCGAGGGTCGTCGGATGTGACGTCGAGGACCTTTTGGGAATTCGTGTATGAGTGGATCGTCGTGAGGAACCCCTTCTCGATCCCGAATTCGTCGTTCAGCACCTTCGCGACCGGCGCGAGCCCGTTCGTCGTGCACGAGGCGTTCGAGATGATGTGGTGCTTCTCTGCGTCGAACTCCTCTTCGTTGACGCCGAGGACGATCGTCTTGTCCTCGTTCTTGGCGGGCGCGGAGATGATCACGTACTTCGCCCCGGCGTCCAGGTGCGCCTTCGCCTTCGTCGCGTCGGTGAAGAAGCCGGTCGACTCGATGACGATGTCGACGTTCAGCGCCTTCCATGGCAGCTTCGCCGGATCGCGGTCCTGAAGCACTTTGACATTGCGACCGTCGATGACGATCGCGTCGGCCGTTGCAGAGACCTCGCCTTTGTAGTTCCCGTAGTTACTGTCGTGCTTGAAAAGGTGCGCGTTCATCTTGGGATCGGCGAGGTCGTTGACAGCGACGATGTCCAGATCAGGATGACGCTCGAGAACGGCCTTTAAGAACAGGCGGCCGATGCGTCCGAAACCGTTGATGCCGATGCGCACACCCATGGCTGACCCCCCTTGTGTGCTGAGACTAAAGGAACCACTCCCCTCGCCCCGACAATCGCTCCCGGGCAGCGAAGACAGCACCCAGCATGCCGACATCACCGCCGAGCTCGGCCGGGACGACGCGCACCGCGGCGGCCGGCGCGCGGAAGGCGCGCTCCGCGATCGCCCGACGCATCGGCTCGAGTACATGCGCTGGTTGCTTGTCCGCGATGGATCCGCCCACCACGATGAGCGCGGGATTCAGCACGTTGACCAGGCCCACCGCCAGATTCGCGAGCGCACGCTCCGACCGCGTGACGATCGCGGTCGCTCGGCCGTCACCACGTGCGGCAGCTGCGAACACCTCCGCGGTGTCAGCCACACCGTAGGCGTCCGCCATGTTGCGGCCCGCCGCGAGTGACTCGGCGCAACCGAACGAGCCGCAGCCGCAGCGCGGCAGATCCTCAGCCGCGTCACGCGACGTATCGAGCTGGAACGCGACGGGCCAGTGCCCGATCTCTCCCGCGGTGTTCGTCGCGCCGCGCAGCATGCGGCCGCCGCTCACGATCGTTCCCCCGAGCCCGGTCGAGACGGTCACGTAGATGAAGTCGCGCGCGGCGCGAGCGGCGCCGACCCTGCCTTCGGCGATCGCCGCCATGGCGGTATCGCGGTCGACGAAGACGGTGAGGCCGTCGAGCGCATCGGACAGGCGCGCCGCGAGCGGAAACTCGATGAACCCGACGAGGTTCGGCGCCTCGTGCACGAGACCGGTGCGATGATCGAGCGGGCCCGGCGCGGCGCAACCGATGGCGAGGATCTCGTGGAGCCGCAGGCCAGCGTCGCGCGCGCTCGCGCGAGCGGAATCCGCGATCGAACGAACGATGGACTCGGCGCCGTCGCGCGGCGTGCGACGCTCATCGCGCGCGACGATCTCGTGCTGGTCGCCATCGAGCGTGGCGATGACCGAGCGGATGTGCGTACCGCCGAGGTCAACGCCGAGGAAGTGGTTGTCGCTCAGACCCTGGGGAGCTTGCCCGCGAGCTCAGGGGACGACAGCACGCTGGCATCGCCGAGCATGACGCTCTTCGTCGCGGCCTTGTACCCCTTCTTCGCCTTGTCTTTGCCGAACGTCTTCTCGGCGTCGGCGAAGATCGTTGTCACGAGCAGAGCGAGGTACGGCAGCGCCTGCGAATCGGCGATCTGCTCGCGTTCGAGCGCCTCGACGTCGATGCGGTCGTCCACGATCGGCAGCGGGCGATCGATCGGATCGGCCTGCTCATCGACCCGCATCAGCAGGTTCGCGATGCGCTCTTCGATGCGGCTCTTGCCGTACTGGCCGTTGTTGTACTCCGCGATGAGCGCGTTCGCGAGGGCGGCGACCATGCCGGCACGGCTGCCCATGACGCCCGCGGTCGGAAGCGGCATGCCCGCGACGGGCGGCGGTGCCGGCTTCTCACGACCGAAGCCGAACAGGCCGCGCTTTTTCTTCTCGGGCGGTGCCGCCGGCGGAGCGCTCCACTCCTCGACGGGCGGCGCGGGTGTTTGCGGGGGGCGGAGCGGCGCAATGCGGGATGCGGCACCGGGTGGAGACCCCCACGGATCGGCGGACGTCATGTCCTGTGCCGGCGCTGGTGCGGACCATGTGCTCTTCGCCGGGGCCGTCGGCGCGACCCACGTATCCGTCTCCGGGGCAGGTGCGGACGGCGGTGGCGACCACGACGACGGTGCCGGCGTGAGCGGAGGCGGTGTGCCCCACGGGTCGTCGGCGGCCGACGGAGACCCGGGTTCCGGCGCCGCCGGCTTGGTCCAGCGCTCCGACCCCGGCGCCGGTTGTGCCGGGGTGCCCCACTGATCGGCTGAAGGCGGAGCCCAGGAGCTCACCGGCGGCTCGGCGGGCGCGGGAGCTTCCGGCTCGGTGGGAGCCGGGCCGAAGATCCCTGAGAGGGCGCTGAGTCGGTCGTCCATCGACGACGGCGCCGCCGCGTCCGGCGTGATCCACTCCTGCGCGGGCGCGGGAGTCTCGGCCGGCCACTGTGGCGCAACCTCGGAGATCGGCGCTTGCTCAGCCGGGGCCACCCTCCAGTCCGGAGCCGGGACCGCTTGGTCGGGTGTTATCCAGTCCTGCACCGGTGCCGGGATCTCGTCAGCGGGCGCGGGCGTGGACCCGAACGTATCCGCCGCCGGCTCGAACGCAGGCGCTGGCGATTCGAACGCGGGCGCCGCCGGCTCGAATGATGGCGGTTGGTACACGGGCGACTCGGACGCCGGTGTCTCGTGGGCCGACGTCTCGGGCGCGTGCGTCTCGTACGGTGGCGCCTCGGGAGCAGCGGCAGCGGTCGCTCTCGCGATCGGTTCGATGACCGCGTCGCGGACCAGCCCCGCGAGGGAGGTGAGGGCGGCGTTGTGATCGAGGTGAAGCATCGCCGCGATCGCGTTCACGTCGCGCTCGCCGTTCACCGCGAGCACCACACGCCAGCGGTCCGCTGTGAGAGTGACGGCACCCTGGTCGACAGCGCGCTCGGAGAGACGGAAGGGCATGTCGTCGCTCGGGATGAGCGCGCGGATCTCTTCCATCCGCTTGCGCTCCGCCTCGCGCTCCTCTTCGGCCTTCTTGCGCGCTGCTTCTGCCTCTTCCTCAGCCTTCTTGATCGCGGCGAGTCGCTCCTCCTCCGCCTTCCGAAGGGCTTCGTCGCGCGCTTTCTTCGCTTCATCGGCCTTGCGCAACAGCTCATCGAGCTTTCCTTCGAGATTCGCAGGGGGCGCGTCGTCCCACGGCGTGAACTCGAACTCCGCTCCCTCGAGAGCGAAGATCGCGCCCAGCGCGAGCAGCGGCTCCTCCTCGCCGAACACCGCGGTGACAACACGGCCTTCAGCGAGACCGAGCGCACCGACCTGATCGCCGGCGCGTAGCTGCAGCTCGCCGGTCTTCTTCGTCTGAGCGAGCATCTCGATGACCGATCGCAGCGGGAAGTCGTGGACGCTTCCCCGGAGCGTCACCGAAGCGCGGCCTCCGTGGACTTGTCGAAGACGTGAAGCTTCTTCAGATTGAAGCCCACGCGCAGCGTCGAGCCCGGGCGGGTCTGCGTGTTGGTCGAAACCCGCGCGACGAACGTCTGTGCGTTCGCCGACAGCTGAAGCTGCAGCTCGTTGCCGAGGAATTCAACGACTTCCACCTTTGTCTCAACGGGCAAGTGACCGTTCTGCTGCGCACTCGCGAGGTCGTCGATGTCCTCGGGCCGGATGCCGAGGATCACGTCGCGGCCCGTTGCCTCGGAGGCCTGGCCCTTCACCGGCGCCCGGAAGAATCCCGCGTCGGCCACCGCTCCCGTCCCCGAGCCGACGATCTTCGCGGGGAAGAAGTTCATCGAAGGTGAACCGATGAAACCGGCCACGAACAGATTGGTCGGACGCTCGTGAAGGTTCTCCGGCGTATCGAGCTGCTGGAGAACACCGGCGTTCATCACGGCGATGCGGTCACCCATCGTCATCGCCTCGACCTGATCGTGCGTGACATAGATCGTGGTCCGCAGCAGACGCTGATGGAGCTTCTGGAGCATGGCGCGGGTCTGGATGCGCAGCTTCGCGTCGAGGTTCGATAGCGGTTCGTCCATCAGGAAGACCGCGGGCTCGCGCGCGATCGCGCGACCGACGGCGACGCGTTGCCGCTGACCACCGGAGAGCTCCTTCGGTTTGCGCTTCAACAGCTGGCCGATGGACAGCATCTCGGCGACCTCGTTCACCCGCCGCTCGATCTCCGGCTTCGGGACACTCCGCAGCTTCAGACCGAACGCGATGTTGTCGTACACGCTCATGTGCGGATAGAGCGCGTAGTTCTGGAAGACCATGGCGATGTCGCGGTCCTTCGGCGCGACATCGTTGACACGACGCTCGCCGATGAAGATGTCGCCGGACGTCTGCTCCTCGAGGCCGGCGAGCATCCGGAGCGCTGTCGTCTTGCCGCAGCCCGATGGACCCACGAGAACGAGGAACTCCTCGTCCCGGACCTGCAGGTTCAGATCCTTGACCGCGGTGAACTCGCCGAAGCTCTTCGTTACGTGGTCGTAGGTGACGGTCGCCATTTCGCGGTGAGTCTAATGTCATGGCGCGTCGGGCAGCAGCCGCGAGAAGAGCGAGCCAAAGCGCGTCGCCGCCCGGTCGATCAGCGTTACACGCGCCGTAATGGCGTCGTCGCTCGAACGCTCGGCGCCCGCCCGGAGGCGCGCCAGGACGCGGACCCGATAGGCCACGGCCCCCGGCGGGGGATCGAGCGGCACGAAGAGGACACGGCCCTCGCCCGCCGCAACCGCCTCGCTGTCGGCGATGGCGATCTGCCGGGGCCGACCCGTCGCGCTCGCGTAGTAGGCGATGCGGGCGAACGCCTCGCGCACCTCGCCGTCGGAGACGGCGAGGCGGACGGCGATGGCGCGCTCCGGAGGGAGCGGTCGAAGGTCGCTCTCGATGCCCCAGGCGCGTCCGCTGGGAACACCGAGCGTGAAGGTGCCCGCTTCTTCCTCGAGCGCCGCACGTGGAGTCGTCCGACGGAAGTGCGTGCGGTCATCGTCGGCGGCGGCTGGTGCAGCGACGACCGCGAGCAACACGAGCACGAGCGAAAGGGTCCGGCGCATGCCGCGACCTTAGATCGCGGGTCGCTGCGTGTCTGTCCCTCGTCCGTCACACGTTCGTGCGACGGGACGTGACACAAAAGAGGTACCGCGTTTCAGGCGAGGCGAACGAGGTACGTGCCGATCTCGTACGGGGCGAGCCGGATCACGACCGCACCGTCGAGGACATCGGGCGGCGCAGCCGTGCGGGCGATGTCGAGTCCGGTGTTGCCAAGGGTCAGGTCGCCTTCGCGCAGATCGACGGAACGCGCATCGACCGCATGCCGCGCGAAGCGAAGCGTGGCGGACGCCGGCTCGCGCGAGGGATTGAAGACGCGCGCGACGAATGCCCCGTTCGGACCCGCGCGCAGCGCCGACGGCTGGACCGCCGCGTCGCCCTCGAGCGAATAAAAGGAATGCAGTGCGGTGTCGCCCTGACCGCTCCAGGGCGGCGAGAGCCACTCTCGGATCTCTCGCGCCGCGCGGGGCAGCGTCATGTCGGCTCCGAGCGGAACGACGCAATAGCGGTACGCGCGCTCGCCGATGCACTGCGCGCTCGGCGTTACGAGAGCGGGTCCCGCGTGCCCCTTGCGTTCGGGGAGATCGCCGCGGGATAGGAATCCCACCGCCCTGAGGAGCGTGATCGCGATCGTCCGGCCGTCGTGAAGCACCGCGTACTCGCGTAGCCCATCGACGCCGACGGCAACGCCACGCGTCGCTCCTTCCACCGCCACAAGATCGTGGAGCGCGCGTTCGGCGGTCGGTTGCTCGATCCAACCGGGGCGCCCGGCGACGCGCGTCTCGCGCTCGAGCCACGCGAAGGCCGCTCCCGCGACATGTGTCAGCGACCGCGTGCCGGTCTCGCACAGCACGCGCAGCCGGTGATCGCGCGCCTGGTTGTCCACAACGATGCGGACGTCGACGCGTCGCGCGCCCGCGTCGAGGGATATCTCGCTCCGCACCGCACACGGCACGAGCTCGGGCGTGCGAGCCAGTCGGTCCTCGCGCAGACCAGCGGGAAGCCGGAGCTCGAAGTCGACCGCCACGGTGGCGCGATCGCCGGCGACCATGGAACGCCGTGTTCCGACGAGATCACGAGACCCGAGCGTCGGGCCCGCGTATGAATAGGTGTATTCGTCACCCCGGTCGCCCTCGTCGAGCAGCGCGCCGTGGGGGCCGGAGCGCTCGCCGCTCGCGCGGTCGATCACGAAGAACGAACCGTCGAGCGCGACCTCGACACGCAGGAACTCGTTCTCGATGACGCCCTCCTCCGGCGACGCGACACCCGCGCCCTCGGCGCGCCGCGCCGGCGCCGTGCCGAGCGCGGCGCAGCGCACGCGGGTGGGTCGTCCGTCGATCGCGATGACCGCGTCGCGCTCCCACGGGACCGCGCTCCATGCGACCGGCGCGTTCCCAGGGCCGGCCAGCTCGCGCTCCAGCCGCGCCGCGAGCGCCTCGCCATCCGCCCGGACTCGCGCGAAGCGCGGCGCCATGTCCACGTCGTGCACGGCGTCGATCGAACAGCCGCAGATGGAATCGTGCGGGTGGTTCTGGAGAAGCGTGCGCCACAGCGAGCGCACCTCGCCGCGCGCGACCCCGCCCGAGAGCGCGTCGAGCGGCTCGCAGCGCTCCAGGAGGAGCCGCTCGCAGAGGGCGTTCTCCTGCTTGATCCAGACGCGCGCGGAATTCACGCCGCGGAGGATCGGGCGGTACTTGCCGCGCACCATCTCGCCCACGACCTCGCCGCGCGGCTGGGCCATCTCGGCCTCGTACTCCTCGAGGCTCGCGATGCGCGCATCGACATTCCTCGCGGCTCCGTGGAGCGCCGCGACCGCCTCGGGCAAGCGCGGGTACGCGTCGACGTGGTCGTCACCGACCATGAACAGCAGCGTCGTGCCGTTCGCGTATGCCGTCGTGACATCGAGCATCCGACCCAATCGGCGACGGATCCGCGCGCGAAGCTGCTCGGGCGTCTCGCCGGGATCGCCGACCAGCTGAAGCCCGCCCGAGTAGTGATCGACGAGGTGCGTCGCGAGGACGCGGTCGCCCGAGGGCGCCTGCCAGCGGAACTCCGCGCCGACCCGTTCGCCCTCGTCGCCGACGCCACGCGAGAAGACGTACGAGCTGTATCCGAATCCACGGAGGATCTGCGGCGTCTGCGCGGGATGGCCGAACGGGTCCGCGACGTAGGCGACGCGCATCGCGCGACCGAACGAGCCCGAGACGCGCAGGCCTTCCTGGAAGTTCCGAAGCAGCGACTCGCCCGAGACGAGCAGGTTGTCGGCCAGCACGTACCACGGTCCGATGAGGAGACGGTCGGCGCGCACGAGAGCCTCGATACGTGAACGGTCGTCCGGGCGCTTCTCGAGATAGTCCTCGGCCCAGATGGTGTGGCCGTCGAAGGTGAACGAACGGAACGCATCATCCCGCTCGAGGAGATCGAGGAGCTTCGACACCATCGGCACCAGTCGCGCGCGATACCCCTCGAAGCGCTCGTACCACTCGCGATCCCAGTGCGTGTGCGGAACGACAAAGGCACGCCAGC
>Ga0075423_10007738_pt1 | contig 10163 bp, 7 predicted proteins | sample SoiMethybrSBSTD2_FD_80114 | JGI IMG/M metagenome (GOLD analysis project Ga0075423, IMG submission 80114) | Bulk soil microbial communities from a Populus tree surrounding site in Tennessee, USA - Soil MetaG P. TD hybrid SBSTD2 | ecosystem: Environmental > Terrestrial > Soil > Tree plantation...
ACGTCAGGGCCGCCCTCGCGCAGGCCGGCGGCCGCCGCGTCGCCGCCGCCAGAGCGCTGGGCGTGTCACGTCAGGGCCTCGCGAAGATGCTCCGGCGGCTTCACATTGACGACGAGACAGAGGGATGGACATGACTTTTGTAGGCCCGCTCTTTAGAGCGGGCGTCCCCAATCCAGCTGGTTGCTGAGTCGAGCACGCCCGGGCGTCCCCAATCCAGCTGGTTGCTGATTCGAGCACGCCCGCTCTGAAGAGCGGGCCTACTAGCGCACCACCCGGGGATCGATGCGATCGCGTAATCCATCCCCCAGGAAATTGAATCCGAGCACGAGGAGCGCAATGGCGAGTCCCGGAAAGATGGTGAGGTGCGGAGCGTCGAACAAATGCGACCGCCCGGCATCCAGCATCGTCCCCCAGCTCGGGGTCGGGGGCTGCACGCCGAGGCCGAGGAAGCTGAGTGCAGCTTCTGCAATGATCGCCGCCGCCATCCCCAGCGTTCCCTGCACCACCACCGCCGGCAGCGTCGTTGGCAGGACGTGTCGCAGGATGATGCGTGGCGCGCCGGCGCCGAGTGCGCGGGCGGCCTGCACGAACTCGAGCTCGCGGGCGCGAAGCGCCTGGCCGCGCACGAGACGCGCGTATCCGACCCACCCGATCACAGACAAGGCGAGGATCACGTTGCCGAGACTGGGCCCGAGGACGGCCACCAGCGCGATCGCCAGGAGGATGCCAGGGAAGGCCATCAGGACGTCCATGAGCCGGCTGATCACGTCGTCGACGCGCCCGCCGGCATATCCAGCGATCGCGCCGAGGATCACGCCGACGATGGTCGACAGCGTGACCACCGACAACCCGACCAGCAGGGAAATCCGCGCGCCGGACACGATCCTCGACAGGATGTCGCGGCCGAGCTCGTCGAGGCCGAAGGGATGCGACAGCGTCGGCCGCTCGAGCCGCCGTTCGAGCTGCTGCGCGCTCGGCTGGTACGGCATCAGGATGGGGCCGGCCACCGCCGCCCCGACGGTCAGCGCCACGATCACCGCACCGAGACGGATCATCATTCGAGCCGGATCCTCGGATCGAGCACGCCGTAGGTGAGGTCGGTGATCAGATTCATCATCACGTAGGTGAACGAGATGAAGAGAATGCAACCCTGCACGAGTGGATAGTCGCGGAAATTGATCGCCTGGATCAGCAGCCGGCCGACTCCCGGCCACGCGAAGATCGTCTCCGTGATGATCGTTCCGGTCAGCACCGCACCGAACTGCAGGCCGATGATCGTCACGATCGGAATCAGACTGTTCCGGAAGGCATGATGGACGATGGCGCGGAGGCGGGAGAGGCCGCGGGCGCGGGCGGCCATGACGTAGAGCTCGCGGAGCTCCTCGAGCACGCTGGCGCGGGTCATCCGGGCAAGGATCGCTGCGAGCGCCGCGCCCAGCGTGACGGCTGGCAGCACCAGGTGGGCGACGCTTCCGGTCCCGGACACCGGGAGCCACCCGAGGACGACGGCGAAGAGGATGGCGAGGAGAGGGCCGAGCCAGAAGTTCGGCATGGAGATGCCGACGAGCGACACCGTCATCGCGGCATGGTCGACGGCCGTGCCTTTCCACACCGCCGCGACAATGCCGAGCGGGATCGCCAGCAGGATGGCCACCGCCATGGCCGCGAGCGCGAGCTGGATGGTCCGAACCAGCCGCGATCCGATTTCTCGCGTGACCGGCGTCCCGTACCGGAACGACTTTCCCAGATCACCACGGACAATGCCGGTGAGGAACGACTTGTATTGGACGAGGAGTGGACGATCGAGGCCGAGGGACTGGCGCAGGGTCGCCACGTCAGCGGCGGGCGCGCTGTCGCCGAGCATCGACTGCGCAGGATCTCCGGGCACGAGGTGAATGAGCGAGAACACCAGCGTCGCGACCCCGAGCAGCACGGGCAGCGTCAGGAGCAGGCGGCGGAGGAGGTACCTCGCCATTCAGCGCAGGGCCCGCGCGGCGTCGTTCCCGGGATCCTTCGCGAGCAGCCGATCGACCGTCCGCTGTGCGCCGGCCTTGTCGCCGATGCGAAGCTGCTGGCGGGCGATGTCGAGCAGATCGGCGGTCGACGCCGCCGACAGGGCCGCCTGGGCATACCAGTTCGCGGCGGTGGCCGGCTCGTGGAGGCGGACCGAGAGATCGGCGATCCGCCGGGCGACCGCGGTCTGGCGGCGGTCGGCGGGTGAGGTCAGCGAGTGATAGTCGAGCAGGGCAGTCCGCGCCTCGGCGATGTGACCGGCCCGCTCGGCCGCATCGGCCAGGTTGAGGAACGTCGGGCGGTCGGTGGGCAGCTTCTCGATGGCCTGCTGCAGCGTGCGCTCGGCGAGCGCGGCATCGCTGCCGATCAGGCGCGCCTCGCCGAGGAGCCCGAGTGCGGTGCTGGTCGGCTCCATCGCGGCGGCGTGCTGGAGGGCTTCGAGCGCCTTGCCGAGCGCGATGCGATCCCCCTTCCGCGCCTCGCCGAACCACAGCCGTCCCAGCGCCACATACGCATTCGCATCGTCCGGATGGCGCTCGGTGGCGTGGCCGAGGAGGCGGACGGCCCGGGTGGTCTGGTTGGCGTCGGCGTACGCGAGCGCGAGGGCGAGCTGACGGCCTTCGCGGGGGTCCGCCTCGAAGAGCGCCTCGAGCTGGCGGATGCGGCCGGTCCGATTCCCCGACGCGCCGAAGAGATCCGCCAGCTGTTCGCGTGCTGGAATGGACGAGGGATCGAGGGAGACCGCGCGTTCGAGGGCCCGCTGGGCATCGCGCGGGCGCTGCAGCTCCCGAAGGCAGATGCCGAGCAGGTAGTGCGCGTCGGCGAGACGGCTGTCGAGGGTGAGCGCCCGCGTGAGCGCCTCGGCCGACTCCGCCGGCTGGCCCATCATCAGCCGCGCGAGGCCGAGCTTGTAGAAGACGTGCGGCGACCGGTCGTCGATCCGCACGAAGGCGGCGAACTGCTCGGCGGCGCGTTCGGGCCGCTGGCGCGCGAGATCGACGTCACCGCCGAGTTCCAGCGCCCGCGTGGCGGTGGCGTCCCGCGCCGACGCGATCCCGAAGTCGTCGGCCGCCAGGTCCAGCTCGCCTCGCCGGAAATGCGCCTCGCCCCGCTTCAGATACCCGAGCATCGCGTCGGGCTTCACGCGGATCGCGGTGTCGAAATGGCTGATGGCTCCGAAGGCCTCGCCTCGCGCCATCGCCAGCTCCCCCTGGAGGATCGACCGGCGGTACAGGCGCTCCCGGCGGGTCATCGTGTAGCCATAGACGACCGTCGAAATCGTAATCGCGAGCATCAGGAGGGCCAGCGCGCGCTTCACCGGGCCCCCAGGCTGGGTAACACACCCGCACCATACGACGGTTTTGGTCGTTCTGACCACCCCGCTGCCCGGAACTTTCCCTGGGAGGGTGGGTTCTAAGGGTTCAAGGGTGCCAACGGAGCGTGTTGGCGGCGGGTGTAAGATGGCAGAGGGTCTCTCGGTGAAGCCGCTTCGAGCCATTACATGGACCGACGTCGACGGTCGCGAGGCCGGGCTGATTCAGCGCTGTGCCGTCCGCGACGAGGATGCCTGCGCGGAACTCGTCCGCGAGCACCAGCGCATGGTCTATCAGCTGTCGCTGAACCTCCTCGGCGACCATAACGAGGCGCTCGACCTTTCCCAGGAAGTCTTCCTCCGCGTCTTCCGGACCATCCACGGGTTTCGCGGCCAGTCCGCGCTCCGGACCTGGATCTACCGAATCGTGGTCAATCAGGCCCGGAACCGGCAGCGCTGGTGGCGGCGGCGGCATCGCAGCCAGCAGGTCTCGCTCGACGATCACCTGCGCGACCATGGCGATTTCCCCGAGCAGAACGATCTGGAGTCACCGGACCGCATGCTCGGCCGCAAGGAGCTCGCCGATCGGATCCGCGTCGCGCTCGACCTCCTGCCGTTCGACCAGCGGACCGCGCTCGTGCTGCGAGAGATCGACGGGTTGAGCTACGACGAAATCGGATTCTCATTGGGGATTGCTGTCGGGACGGTGAAGTCCCGCCTGGCGCGCGCGCGGGAAGCCCTGCGCGCGGAGTTGAGGGACGTATGACGTTGTTGACCTGCGCGGCAGTGCGGCGGCGTCTTCCGGCCTTCTACGACCGGGAGCTGCCGGTTTCCGAACTGATCGAAATCGAATCCCACGTGTCCGACTGTCCGCCTTGCGCGAGCCAGCTCCGCGACCTGCGCCTGGTGGGGGCGACGCTCCGGCTGGCGGCTGCCCCGGGGCCCGCCGACGATTGGACCGGCCTGCAGTCGGGCGTCATCAGCCGCATGCGCGCCGAGGCGCACGAGTCCTGGACCGCACGAACGAGGCGGATGTTCGACGACATGCACCTGGTGTGGATCGGCCTCGCCGCCACGGTCGCGACCGTGGTCTGCGGAGCGATCGCCCTCGGCGTCGTCCATTTTGCGTCGCCGGAACGCGATGATTCGCTGGCCTCGATGCTGGAAGTGATCTCCGCGCCGTCGGGGTCCGATCTGAATCCGGTGAAGAACGACAAGTTCCTGCAGGTGCCGACGGTCCCCGAGCGCGGCGCGATCGAGTTCATGCTGGCGCAGCCGATGACCCGCGACGAGGTGGTGCTGGCGCTGAATGCGATCGTCACGCAGGATGGCCGGGTGTCGGGCGTCTCGGTCCTCAGCACCGAATCTCACCCGCGCGAGGTGAACCCGATCCTGCGGGCCATCTCGAGCGCCCGGTTCGAACCGGGCCGGATGGGCACTTCACCAGTCGCGGTGAACCTCGTGTGGCTGCTGGCTCACACGACGGTTAAAGCGAAGGCGCCGCGGACGACCTGAGACTTCGCTGTCGCGTATCAAGGGACAAGGGATAAGGGACAAGGGACAACCAGCTTTCAGCTGGAATTGGAGCGTTCCGTTTTGTCCCTTGCCCCTTGTCCCTTATCTCCTGGCGTCAGTGACCGCCGTAGCCACGTTGTTCATCGCATCGGTGGCGCGGATCAGCACGCTGCGGCCAAGCTCGTTTTCCTCCAGCGCGATCTCGAACTCCTCGCGGCGGGAATCGGCGATCCCGTCCTTCGGGTAGACGGTCCGCCAGCGGCTGGCGTCGAGTGAGTACTCGACGCGCTGTACCGACGACTGTTCGTCGCGCACCGTGAACGCCACCGAGCGATTGCCGGCGCGCGCCGCGGGCGCCTGGATCTCGATGCGCGGCGGTGTGTTGTCGATCTCGAAGCTGGTGCTCTCGAGCTCGCCGACGAGCGCGGCCGCCGGCGAGTTGGACGGCGCATCGGATGCGGCGATCTTGAGCACGTAGGTGCCGTCGGGGACCGAGGTCGTGTCCCAGACCATGATCGGATCCCACAGGCCGCGCTTCAGCAGCTTCCAGGACGTTTCCCCTTCCCGGCGGTAGGACACGTCGTACTGCAATCGATCGTCGTTCTGATCCTCCGCCTTCCAGACGAACGTCTGCAGGCCTTTCTGGTAGATCCGGCGGCCGAGCGAAGGCGGGGGAGGAGCGGGTGTGGAAGAAGAAGCCGACGGCTGATTCTGTTGACGGCCGTCGGAGGTGTTGTCCTCGAACCCGGCGATCTCCATCTCGCCGGTCGAGAAGGGCCGCTGGAAGACCGCGCCGGGCGGGTGCACCGTGATCGACGTGACTTCCGGCCGCAGATTGCGCGGCAGGTAGGCGGCGGTCACGGACGTCAACACCGGACCTTCGCTCGTGTCGCTGCTGATCGTGGCCTTCCACTGGAGGTAGCGCGCGTTGGGACTGTTGATCGGCTCCCCGTCGGCATTCGCGTAGACCTTGGACCATGCGCTCCAGGTCTCGTCGGGGGTGGCGGTGTTGCCCGAGCGTGTGACGATCTGCACCTGACCTCGTCCGCTCGACCGCCACCGGATCGCGCCCCAGCTCGCGACCGTGCCCGCATCCCGCACGTCCGATTCGTAGGTTCCTTTCTTCGCCGGCGAGGACGACAGCGCGAAGACCTTGCCGGGATTGCTGGTGGCTCCGACGATGCGGCCGGATGGCTCGCGGAGCAGGGCAGTGACCTGCCGCGCCGCGGCGCGCGCGAGCAGGGTCGCTCTGGCCGGATTGCCGGTCAGGCGGAAGATCTTCCCTTCGGTTCCCGTCCCGACCAGCAGGCTGCCGCCGTCTTCGACGACGATGTCGTACGGGGCGTCTTCGGTGGTCTCCCAGATCGTGTCCCAGAAGCCGTCGGGTCTGATGCGATAGATAGCGCCGCGCCCGGGCCGCCGCGGCGAACGCGCGGCCGACGGCGCCGTCGATCCGCTCGTGATGCCGCTCTCGACGACCGTCATGCCGGTGATTTCGGTCGAGACCGACGGCACCACGGACCGGCCGGCGTCAGGGGCCAGTGACTCGGACGGACGATCGGCGCCGCTCGACGGGGTCGCGCTCACCGCCGCCGCGTAGATGCTGCCGTCGGCGGCGATCCGCAGCGCGTGAATCTCGCGGTAGGGGGAGTCGAGCAGCACGAACGCCTTGCCCGTGCTGTCGATGCGGAAGATCCGTCCTGGAGATTCCGTGCCGGCGATGAGATCGCCGTTCTTCATCACCGCGAGGGCGACGACGTTCGTCGCGCTGGTCTTGTAGAAGCGCGCGCCTTTGCCGTCGGGAGTGATTCTGTAGATCACACCCTTGTCTCCGGTCGCGGCGTAGAGCGTGCCGGACGGGTCCGAGGCGAGCGCCCAGATGTATTTGTCGTCGGGATCGAAGAGCGTCTTCGAAGAGCCGTCAGCCGCGACCGAATAGATCTTGCCGTCGGGCGACGTGGCGACGTAGAGCCCGCCCTGCGGCGCCGGCGCGATTGCGTGCACCTCGAGCTCGGTGGCATCGAAGAACGTCGTGACCTTGCCGTCGCGCGCGACCTTCAGCACCTTGCCTTCGTTGCCGCTGCCGGCGAGGAGCGAGCCGTCCGGCCCGGCGACGATCGACCAGAGGAACGGCGCCGAGGTCTCGCCGAGCACCGAGGCCGCGGGCCCCAGGAACATCCGGCCGTCGGCGTCGATCGAGAGATCCTCGACGTCCCCTTTGAGGAAATCGGCCTGGCTCGTGACGGTCCAGAAGGTGGGGCTGGCGGCGGTGAGGGCGATCCCCAGCACGCAGACGGAGAGGGAGACGAACGCCAGCAGGCGTGGAAAGCGGCGGGTGGGCATCGCCGTTATCGGGCCTCGAGATTGATGGTCAGGGCGCGTGACCCGGTCACCGCCGCGTCCGCCGGGATCTCCCACTCGCCGAGCGTGGCGTTGCGGATCGGAGTGAAGCTGCCGCCGTTGCGATCCGCCTCGAGCACCGACAGGACCGACGGCGGCAGTGCGGTCATCGCCTCGCCGTTCACCACCGCGCCGGCACGGCCGGTCAGCAGCCGGACGTAGATGCGGTTGTTCCGCCGCGTGTCGTTCAGCACGCGAACGAGCTGCGCGATCGTCTGCGGCTGCAGCGACCCTTTCAGCTCGCGCTGTTCCATCGCATTCAACTGCCGGCCGTCAGTCACGAGCACGGTCAGCTCTTTCGGTGCGTTCGCGGGGATCTCGATCGGCAGCGTCGAGATCTTCTCCTCGCCGCGGTACGATCGGGTGAGCACCTTCAGGGGCACGGTGCGGCCGGCGCGAGGCCTGATGTCGTCGAGCCACACGCGCTCGATCGAGGCCGTGCGCGGGGTCTCGGTGGCGGTGACCGTGACGTCGAGTCCATCGATCGTCACTGCCTGGATATTGTTCCCCAGCATCATCGCCAGAGGCCCGGCCACGGCGGTCGAGGCGCCGAGGATCGGATTCTCGTTCGCGAAGACATCCTCGAGGGTGAGGTCGCCGTGTCCCTTCAACCGGGCGCGACTCTTCACCGACAGGGTCGCGGCGCCGTACTGGCGCTCATACGCGCCGAGCGTGTTGAACATCGACACGTAGGCGAGGAGCGGCGTGAAGAGCTGATCGTTGACGAGATTGAGCTTGACCGTGCGCGTGATGGCGGGTGTTCCCGGCGCGCGATCGGAGACCACCGTGATGGTCATCGGCACCAGCGCCGGTCCCTTGCCCAGCGTTCCGGCGATCGCCGTCGCCCGATCCTGCTGCATCGTCCCGATGGTCTCGCCGAGGCTCGAGATCTTGAACGACGTCATCAGGCTCGGCAGCATCGTGTAGACGTGCGCGCGCGTCATCGGGAACTCGGCCGGCCCGAGATTGTAGAAAGGATGGCCGAAGGCGTAGACCTTGTCGCCGTCGATGTGCGTGACGGTCCCGGTCGCGCCCATTTCGAGGTCGCCGGCGATGAGCGAGACGCCGACCGCATCGCCTTCGCGAAGCGGACCGGTGGGAGCCTCCGGGGCGCCGGACGCGGCGCCGGTGACGATCGGCGCGAAGCCAGACTCGCGGAATGCGCCGGCCACGAGATCGGCGATCTCCGGCTCGAATCCGCCCATGAGCAGCGGCGTGGCAATCGGCCGCATCATCGCGCCGAGCTGGGCGCCGGCCGCGGCGGGAATACCGAGCGTCTGGACGTCCGCCGGGCGGGACGCGAACGGCGCCAGCCGGGCATAGGTGGCCGTCAGCGCAGCGGTGAGGCTCTCGCGCGTGACCGGCAGCTCGAGGCGGGCCTGGCGAGTCGCGCGGACGCGCGGCATCGCGGTGGCGTCCTTCATCTCTTCGATCGGCGTGATCCCGGCGATCGGCTCTTTCGAGAACGCGCCAATCGAGTACGACACGGCGCCGATCAACCGGCCGTCGATGTAGACCGGGCTCCCGCTCATGCCCTGGGCCACCCCGGTCTGGGCGAGCGGTCCACCCTCGAGGCGCGCCAGGATCAGGTCGCGCTTCGGCCCCTGAACGTTCCGCAGCACGCCGAGGATCTGGACCTTGAACTCCTGGAGCTCGGAGCCCTCGAACACGGTCCGGCCGATGCCGGTCATGCCGGTGCGGACCTCGCTCACGGGCATGATCGGCGTCGCCGCACGCGGTGCGGTCGCGATGAGGGCGGACAGGGCCACGGCTGCCGCAGCAGATCGAATCTTCATATCCGTTTTGACGCTGGAGAGGGCACCGGCGGCTGCCGGCCTGGCCTGTCGACGGACAGGCGCGCTCGTCTTTTCGAAAGTTCGCTTCAATCCGTTATAGAGAGCATCCGCTTGCAGGTCAAGGGCAAAGGTGCTATCGTGGCCGGACTTTGCGCCACCTGTTTACCCTCTCCATCGCTGGCTGCCCCGGGACCAGGTCCTATTGGTGGCGGCGCAGCTCTGCTGAGGGGGCAGACCGCTAGCCAACAGGCGCGCGGACAGGCATTCAAAGGCCTCCTCAGCTTCGGCTGTGGAGGCTTTTTCGTTTTTTATGGCCAATTCCCGCGTGTGCGTCGCCGTCACGGGCCGCACCATGACCGACATCCGGGCCAACCGGAACGCCGTCGAAGGCGCCGAGCTGGTCGAGATGCGCCTCGACACGGTGGATCGCCCCGATGCCGCCGGCGCGCTCGAGGGCCGCCGCGGCGCCGTCATCGTCACTTGCCGGGCGGCGTGGGAAGGCGGGCATTTCACGGGCTCTGAAGAGGAACGGCAGCGGATTCTCGAGGACGCCCTCGACCGCGGCGCCGAGTATGTCGACGTCGAGGCGCGCGCCGCCTTCGCGGGGGACCTGATCCGGTCGCGCCGTGGCCGGAACGTCATTCTGTCTTCCCATATTTACGGCCCGCCCCCGTCCGATCTCGAGGCGCAGTGGGCGGCGCTCCAGGCATCGGGCGCCGAGATCGCCAAGCTGGCGGTCGAAGCCCACTCGCTGACCGACACGCTGCGGGTCATGGCTCTTGCGGATGGCGCCAGGGCCGAGACGACGCCCGGTAGCCAGGGACGCGTCCTGATCGCGATGGGGGACGCCGGCGCCGCGTCCCGCGTCCTGGCGACGCGTCTCGGCAACGCGTGGACCTACGCCGGGGACAACGTCGCCCCGGGTCAGATGAGCGCCCGCAGGTTGCTCGACGAGTTCCGTTTCCGCGACATCACGTCCGATACCGCTGTCTTCGGCGTGGTCGGCAACCCGGTCATGCATTCGCTGTCCCCGGTGATGCACAACGCGGGATTCCGCTGCCTGGGGATCGACGCGGTGTATCTGCCGCTGCTGGCGGCCGACGCCGCCGACTTCGTGCGCTTCGCGA
>Ga0075423_10007739_pt1 | contig 10163 bp, 6 predicted proteins | sample SoiMethybrSBSTD2_FD_80114 | JGI IMG/M metagenome (GOLD analysis project Ga0075423, IMG submission 80114) | Bulk soil microbial communities from a Populus tree surrounding site in Tennessee, USA - Soil MetaG P. TD hybrid SBSTD2 | ecosystem: Environmental > Terrestrial > Soil > Tree plantation...
AAGGAAAAAGATTCTTGGGACAAAGGCCGCTATATAGAAAAGCAGAGTTGGGCGATCATGCCGGGTGAGGATAAACCCGATAGTAGAGTTGCCGATGCGTGCGCCAAGCAGCTTGCGGCGAAACCGTAAGAACCGCAAGTCACGATTGCCTGTCAATTGCTATGAACGCACGGGATTGGGTGCTATTTACCGCACCTTATCCCGGTAGCGGTCGGGGGAAAGACTAAAAACACTGTGGTCGTTAATGCGGCGGCGTAGGTGTGCGTTGTTTTCCACGCAGCCATCAAACGCAGATATAAGGAGTGACTAATATGAGTAAAGGCAAGGACAGTAAAAAACAGAACAAAAAGAAACCACTCAAGACCTTGATGGAAAAAAGGGCCGCGAAAAGGGCCAAGAAAGAGACCAAAGGATTTTCGCTCACTATTAAATGATACGATCTCGGTGACAGAGCTGCAGGATAACATCGGTTATCCTGCAGCTCCTTCGATAGAGGCTCGCATCACGTTCAGCCTCTCCGAAGGTCAACCCGAAAGTTCGAACTCAAAGGGCGGTGGTGCCAACTTGTGATACATGCGTCTCTACGCTGACATCAGATATCGGCCAGTTCGCCGAAGTATTCCTTGTCCTCAGCGTAACCGCCTTCGCCCTTGTAGATCGACGCGACGCTTTCGACAAACTCGATCGCCTGGATCCACTTGACCATCTTGAAGCCGAGTTGGTTCTCGACACGCAGCCGCAACGGGGCTCCGTGCAGATGATTGAGGGGCTGGTAGTTCATCTCGTACGCCAGCAATGTTTGCGGGTTCAGAGCGTTCTCGATCGAGAGGCTGTCGTAATATTGGCCATCCGCGATGCCAGTGCTGAATGCGACGCCCTCGCTAAACGAGTAAAAGATGACGGCCTTCGCATTGAGTTTCGGACGGACCAGTTTCACAAGTTCCGCCAGCGGCAGTCCACCCCACGCGGCAATGCCTGACCAGCCTTGGATACAGTGGTGCAGCGTGATCTGAGTTTTCTGGCGCAACGCCCGGAGGTCGTCGAGTGATAGCTCGACCGGATTCTCCACCAGACCGTATACCTTGAGCCGGTAATTCTTAAAATTGCCGGCGGCTAGCGTCTTCCACTCCTCGCAGGTCGGCATCTTGCCGTTGGACCCAGAAGAAGGGCGACACGTCTTCGCGGCGGAACTGAGCCACTGGGGCGGGGCGGTCGAGCAGGAGCCCCATCACCGGGCTGACGATTGCCTTGGCAGCGTGCTGGACGGCTCGGGGTTGCTTCCACGCAGCCCAGTTGGCGAACACGTTTAGCAGGACGACCACGCCGACCCCCAACAGACCGAGATACAGGCCGACCGGATTAGCATCGTCCGTGCCCACGAATATGTGGTTCATGTTTTGGACGAACCCGGTGAGCACCACCATGGTCACGTGCATGAAGACGAACGCGAGGAAGGTGCACATGATGAGGAAGTGGAGCGACCGACCGATTTGCCGGTTGCCGGGCAGCTTGGGGTACCATGTGAATCGAGCCGTGAAGGCCGGCGACATCGAGGGGCCGGTCAGCATCGCCAAGGGGGCCAGGACGAACACGACACCAAAATACGCCAATTGCTGCAGCGCGTTGTAGCTGTAGAAGCCGTTTGGCTCCGGCGGCAGGTGGAAGGTGGCGTAGTGGACGAAGACGGCCCAGGCATCGGGCACGATTTGCCAGGACGTTGGCACCAGACGCTGCCATTGCCCCGTGCTAAACAGCATGACCACGAAGACCAGGCCGTTGCCCACCCAGAACAGCACACTGAGGAAGTGCCAGTGCCGGGCCATGCCGACCGTGTGCCGGTAGCCGGGCAGGCCGATCCAAGCGGAGAGGTGGCGGGACTCTTCCTTGGCCGTCCAGACGCGGTCCTTCGGCACCTCGACTGGTGTGAGCCGGAGCCACTCGGTGCCTGGGGTGCAGTGGACATTCCAATACAGCCGGGGGTGGTCCGCGAGGATCTGCAAGCCGCTACGGACGAGGAGGATCAGAAACAGGAAGTTGACGTAATGCGTGATGCGCAGCCAGGCCGGGAAGCCGAAAGGCGCCACCGCCGTTTCAGGGGTCAGCTGGGGTCCGGCCGCCAGCGCCGGAAGACCGACGGTGCCCCATTGGACGTAAGCCGCGGCAACCAGGAGAAGCAGCGGCGAGACGAGCAGCAGGAGTGTCTTGAGCCTGATGCGCATGATGAGACTCTCTTATCGGAGCAAGATCGTCAAGAGTACCGAGGCGTCTATGTGGCGTCTAGGGAATGGCACTCTTCACTTGAAACAAGCATCGCCGTGCCGGCATCATCGCTTGTAGCCTTCGAGAATCCTTTTCAGGACCACAGCCTCATTGCGCTCCTCATCCCGCGCGCCGTATACCAAGGTGACGGTGTGTTCTTTGGCCTTCTGTTTCAATAGATCGAGGGTGTCCTTCTTCTCGCCCAGTTCTTTCCGGTAACGGACCTGAAACTGCTTCCACTTGGCCGGGTCGTGACCGAACCACTTGCGCAACTCCGTGCTCGGGGCCACGTCCTTCAGCCACAATCTCACTGCCGCGCGCTCTTTGGTCAAACCGCGCGGCCACAGGCGATCGACCAAGATTCGGAAGCCGTCCTTTCGGGAAGGCTTTTCGTAAACTCGCTTCAGTTGAACCATTCGTGATGCTCCTTGGGTCGCTATTTCCTGCGATCTCCGGCAGCCGGAGCAAGGCCCGCACTTGGACGCTCTCTCAGTCGTTCGCCTTCTTCAGCGCCGAGCCCTTGTGCATCGCGATGTGGTCGGTCTTGTCGCTCTTGATTTCATACTGCGGATCTTCCTTGCTCGCGTGGTGTGTATAACCCTTGTAAGCAACATTTTTTGTGTGCACCTTAATAATTTTGCCGCTGACGTGCCCGGCCTCCGAGTTCCATGTCACGTGATCGCCGACGTTGAATCTTTTCGTCATGCTGGTTTGCCTCCGTTGCCGATTCTTCTCCAAGACGCAGCCTTCAAACAGCGACGCCGAACTATCGATCAAGGTCAACCGTGGTGTTCCTAAACGCTTTTGCTCGAAGTATGGCTGACTCTCTGGTGGCGATTGTTCTCTCGAACTCGACTTCCGCGCGAAGCCCCTCGAGATCCCGGTGAATCACCGCGACCGCCAACTTCCTGCCGCCGTTTCGATAAGTGATCGTGCAGTCTAGCGCGTCAAGCTGCCCCTCGATTTCGGCCTTATCCCATTGCTCGGCGTGACCGACTTAAGAGAGACCGAAATCATATTGCTCGGTCCAGAAGAACGGGACCGCGTCGAAACGTTCCCGTCGACCCAACATGTTGCGCGCGGCGGTCTGCCCCTGGCGTTCCGCAACAACCCAGTGTTCGACACGAATTCTTTCGCCGGTGAGCCGGTCCGGCCAGCGCGCGATGTCGCCGGCTGCGAAGATACTCGGGATGCTCGTTTCCAAGTACTCGTCCACCGTGACGCCACGGTCAATGGCTACTCCTGCCTGTTCCGCCAGTGAGATCGCCGGCCGCACGCCGATGCCGACGACGACGAGATCGGCCTGGAGTCTTGCTCCGCTCTTCAACATGACGCTGCGCGCATCTATCGCGGATGCGGTCGTGCCGAGATGGAATGTCACACTGTGTTCTTCATGGAGTTTGCGGATGAAATTCCCGACATCCGCTCCCAGGATTTTCTCCATAGGACATGTCTCCCGCCCGACCACATGCACTTCGATATTCCGCGCTCGAAGTGATGCCGCCACCTCGAGTCCGATGAAGCTCGCGCCAATCACCACGGCCCGCCGCGCAGCCAGGGCCTTGGCGACAAGAGCGCGGCTGTCGGCGAGCGTGCGCAAATAATGGACGTGCGGGAGATCCCCGCCAGGCACCTCGAGCCGCACCGGCTCGGTGCCGGTAGCGAGCAGAAGCGCATCATAGGCATACCGGCGGCCGCCCACGAGCTCGACGTGCCGGCTCGCTGGGTCGATCGTGGCGACGCGCGCGCCCAGCTTCAAGTTGATATCATGTTGTTTGTAGAAGTCTGCGGATCGGAGGGGATTCGACTCCGCGGGCGCAGTGCCCGCGAGATAGCCTTTCGAAAGGTTGGGGCGGTCACAGGGCACCCATTCATCGGCGCTCAGCAGCGTAATGCGACCGACGTAGCCCTCCCGACGGAGCATTTCTGCAGCAGCATTGCCCGCTGCACCACCACCCACGATAAGGACCGATCCCGGCATGCCGGCCGCTACCGAAGGCGCTCGCTGCCCTATACTCTCGAGCTTTTCTCGCACATACATGGTGTCGTCCCGTTGCTCGACGCGCCAACAGGAGACGGGATTTAACGCCGGCGCGCGGAGGGCCTCACCGGTACGCAGGCTAAAACAGGCGTGATGCCACGGACAACGAACCGTATCGTCCACAAGCAGCCCCTCGTTTAGCGGAGCACCATAGTGCGTGCAGACGTTACCGATCGCGAACAGCTCGTCGCCCCGCCGTGCGAGGAGCGCCGATTCGCCGCGCGCGTACCCGAGCAGCATGGCGCCGTCGGCGACTGTCGAGATTGCAACTCCCTTGGCGAGATCAGGTCCGCTAAGTTTCGTCTTTAATTCGCTCATTTGATCCTCCCCAACGCGTTGGCCCTGAGGCACCTGTTCTGGTGGTCATCCGTCGTTTCCGTGTAAATTGTGTGCACCGTGTATTCTCACCGCTACCGAATTGTCGTCACCTCACCTTTCATGTCTGAAAATGCTCCCTCCGCAATTGCTGCTGCCTGGTTGAGATCCTCCCTCAGCGCGAGCGATTTTGCAGGTGGCTTGAGCGACCAATTGTTCACTCACGCCGTCATAGGGGTATCGCAGCTTGGAGCGGTCTCTCTGACCCAAGGACAACGCGCACATGGTGCGTTACGCTGTCATCGGCCAGCGGGATCGGCGCGCCGCCTGCGAGCGATGCGCCATCGAATTCAACAGAAGACACCCCTCGTGCAACATTGTGCGGGTTCTCGACGACGATTTCGTAGCGCGACGACTGATAGCGGAATGTGATTTCAAAGCCCCGCCACGCGCGCGGGATACAAGGGTCGAGATAAAGCCTCGTGCCCCGCAGACGCACACCCAGGATCCACTCGATGCCAGCCCGATACATCCACCCCGCTGACCCGGTGTACCACGTCCAGCCGCCGCGGCCGACGTGCGGCGATTCGGCATAAATATCAGCGGCGACGACAAAAGGCTCGACCTTGTATCGGTAAACGCCGGCGCGGGTACTCGCGTGATTGATGGGGTTCAACAGCGAGAAAAGTTCGCCGGCCTTATCTCCGTCGCCGAGCGCGGCGAAGGCGAGGACGGACCAGATCGCCGCATGGGTATATTGTCCACCGTTTTCGCGGACGCCGGGCGGGTATCCTTTAATATAGCCCGGGTCGGGGCTCGCTTGGTCAAAAGGCGGGGTGAAGAGGAGGATGAGACCCTCGCCGCGACGAACGAGGTGTTTCTCGACCGCCGCCATGGCGCGCGCTCCACGAGCCGGCTCAGCGGCACCGGAAATAACCCCCCAGGATTGGGCGATCGAATCGATGCGGCATTCGACGTTCATGGCGGAGCCGAGCGGCGTCCCATCGTCAAAATAGGCTCTCCGGTACCACTCGCCATCCCACGCCTCGCGTTCGAGGGACGCCTTGAGTGCGCTGACATGCAGTCGCCACATTTCGGCGCGCTGGCGCTCACCGCGTAGCTCGGCGAGCCGCGCAAACTCCCAGAGATTGGTGTGGAGAAACCAGCCGAGCCAGACGCTTTCGCCTTTCCCCGCGGAACCGACCCGGTTCATCCCATCGTTCCAGTCTCCTGTGCCGATCAACGGAAGGCCGTGGCTGCCAACCGCCAGACTGCGGTCGAGCGCGCGCGCGCAATGTTCGAACAGGGTACCGTGCTGTGCGGACACGCGTGGCTCGAAATACGCCTCGTCTTGCCCAGCCGCGAGAGGTGGCCCATCGAGGAAGGGAACGACTTCGTCGAGGAGACCAATATCGTCTGTGACTTCAAGGTAGTGGATGACCGTGTACGGCAGCCATAGAAGATCATCGGAGATACGGGTCCGCACGCCCCGGCCGGACGGCGGGTGCCACCAGTGCTGGACGTCACCCTCAACAAACTGCCGTGCGGCGGCCCGCAGTAACTGCGCGCGTGCGACGTCTCGTTTCGCCACCGTGAGCGCCATCACGTCTTGGAGCTGATCGCGAAAGCCATACGCGCCGCCCGCCTGATAAAACGCTGCTCGCGCCCAGACACGACAGGCGAGCGTTTGATAGAGCAGCCAACGGTTGAGCAGAACGTTCATAGAACGATCAGGAGTTGTTACCTGAACCGCGCCAAGAACGTCGTCCCAGTGCTTCATGACCGTGCGCAGGGTTACATCAAGATCAGCCGCGCGGTAGCGCGCGATCAACGCCCGCGCCTCTTCCGTGGTCGCCGCCTCGCCGAGGAAAAAGACAATCTCGGCACGGCCGCCCGCACGCAGCTCAACCGTCGTCTGCAGGGCAGCGCATGGATCAAGGCCGGCACCGACCTTCCCGGAGAGTCGGTCCCCTCGTTCGAGCGATATGGGATGATCGAGGGTGCCGTTGCGGCCAAGAAACTCGGTGCGATCACCCGTCCACGCCGTCTGGCGCCCGCCGAGGTCCGCAAAGGCCACACGACCACCGAACTCGTTGTTCCAGGCGTTGCGTGCGAGCATCATTCTTGCTTCCGGGTCGACCTCGGTGACGACGAAGGGCGCGGAGGCACTCCGCGAAACGCCCAGCACCCACTCGACATACGCCGTCACCGAGAGACGTCTGGATCGGCCTGAGTGATTCTCGATAGTGAGGCGGGAAATCTTGATTGGATCGTCGAGTGGCACGAACTGCAGGAGGTGGAGCGAGACCCCGTGTGACGCATGTTCGAAGCGGCTATAGCCCTGGCCGTGTCGGGCGCTATAGGGCCAAGCCTCCTCGCGGATCGGCAGCACCGTTGGGCCCCACAACTCGCCACTATCTTCGTCACGGATGTATATCGTGTCGCCCGGCGGGTCGCTGATCGGGTCATTCGACCACGGGGTGAGCTGGTTCTCACGGCTGTTGAGCGACCAGGTGTAACCCGATCCCGACTCAGAAACCTGGAAGCCAAAAACAGGATTGGCGATCACGTTAATCCAGGGCGCTGGCGTCCACTGTCCCTCGCCTAGAATGGTCACATACTCACGACCATCCGCAGCGAAGCCACCGAGGCCGTTAAAGAACTCGAGATCGGGCCGAGGCGGCAAGACATCCAATGACTTCATCACGGGCAAACGCCGCGCCAGTGGAACCAAAGCGGCCTCGGATCGCGGCTGACGTACGACCTGCTCGGCCAGGGTCCCGCGGCGGCTCAAGAGCACAGCACGCGCGGCGGTCTGGAGCAGGGTGCGATCCTCAGCCGAAATGAGATCTCCGCGCAGAATAAACACGCTGCCGGACGGTTCATGCCCCTCATGCCGCAAGCGCGACTGGCTGGTCCGGAGCTGGGCCTCCAGAGCGGCCTGGAGATCTTGAACGTAGGATGGGGCCTGTTCGTTCAGGATCACGATATCGACTGCCAACTGCTTCATCCGCCAGTATTCGTGGGCGCGAAGGAGTTGTCGGACAATTCCCTGATCCTCGGGTTCGTCGATGCGGACCAGAACAATCGGCATGTCGCCGGAAATTCCATGCCGCCAGAGTGCCGCGGGCCCCCGGGTATTTCGTGTGAGTACCGTGGATGAAGGCCGCAGCGTAGGGTCCGAGTACAGGATCTGGCTGGCGAGCTCCTGGAAGAGGTAGGCCTCATCGGGATCAATGCTGAGGTGGTGTAACTGGACCTGGGCCTGCGTCCACGCCAAGGTGGCGGCACGCTCAAAAGTTGCCGGATTGTTGTACTCGTCGGCCAGGGCGAGCGCTTCGTCGCGCGATGGCGCGATGAGCGTCGAGAAGGTGACCCGCGCGCTGGCTCCCGGCGCAAGCCGCACGCGGCGCCGGAGGCTGACGATCGGGTCGAGTACTGCGCCGACGGTGTTGGAGAGTGGGTGGCCGTCGATGACCGACATCGGCGTCCGGATCCCGCGTCCGCGGCCGAGAAACCGCGCGCGATCGGTCTCATATTGCAGCTCACCGACGGTTCCCCCTTCGGCGACGACTACGTGCGCCGCCCAGACCTGGGGCTCGCCGTGTGACCGTGGCCGGCGCGTAGCCAGCAGAGCACCGAGTTCGGGAGCAAATTCCGTCTGCACAAACAGGTTGGAAAATACCGGGTGGGCCGCGTCGGCTGCGGGCGGCGCCAGGACGATTTCGGCGTACGACGTCATCTCGATCTCTCGGGTTCGCAGCCCCAGATTCGTGATCGACACCCGGCGCACCTCAGCGTCGTGCTCCGGCGAAACGACAACTTCAAGCGTGGTCGCAATCGCGCCATCGCGCCGTCGGATCTCTACGTGATCCTCCGAAAAAGCCACTTCATAGCTGTCCGGTTCAACCCCGCTCGGTTGGTACGCGGCCGACCAGACCTGGCCGCTGTGTGCGTCACGAAGAAAAACGTAGGTCCCCCAGGCATCGCGCGTGCGGTCCTCGCGCCATCGTGTAACCGCCAGGTCTCGCCAATGGCTGTATCCGGAGCCCGCCGTCGTGACCATTACCATGTATCGCCCGTTGGAGAGGAGGTGGATGCCGGGAGTCGCGTCGTGTGGGGAAGTGAAGCGACGAAGAACTGGTGGAACGAGATCGCGGACGTTGGCGACCGCCCGCACCTCCTCAACCCTGGGCCGGGCGACCAGGACGTCTCGCGGAGTGCGTTCCTGCAACAGTAGCTCGGTAGCTTGCATGCGCGGCTCGGCGTGAAAGCGTGCCCGCATGGTGCCCTGGTAAAGGACATTCGCGAGCGCCACGAGCGACATCCCCTGGTGATGCGCCATGTAGGCGCGCACGACGGCCACGCGCTGGTCCTCAGGGACGCGCGTGGCGGTGTAATCGAGCGCCTCGTAAAAGCCATAGCGACCACTCGCGCCGGCCTCGGTGAGACGTATGAAGTTCTGCGCGGCCACCTCCGGGTCAATCATCGCGGCCAGGGCCGTCGCGTAAGGGGCGACCACCACGTCTTGACTCAGCCCGCGTTTGAGCCCCAGACCCGGCACGCCAAAATTCGAGTATTGGTAGGTCAGCTCGAGGTCGCGCGCGTTGTAGGCCGATTCTGAGACCCCCCACGGCACGCCACGCTCGGTTCCATATTTTCTCTGACGGCGGACGATGAGATGGTACGTCTGGCCTAACAGACTACCTGACGGAGAGCGCAGCACCAGCGCGGGCATGAGGTACTCGAACATCGACCCGGACCAGGAGACGAGCGCAGATCCCCGGTCTACAGGAGTCAAAGCACGACCGAGGTGGAACCAATGGGTCGACGGTACGTCGCCCTTGGCAATGGCGATGAAGCTTGTGAGGCGCGCCTCAGAAGCCAATAGATCGTAACAACTCGGGTCGAGGCTGTTATCGGAAACGCGGTAGCCGATCGAGAAGAGCTTCCGCGTCGGGTCGAAGAGGAAGCCAAAGTCCATCGCGTCGAACATTGTCTTCGTGAGCTGGACGAGGGTGGAAAGGCGGCGGACCAACGATCCAGAGGCTGCAGCAGAACGGGCGAGACTCTCGATGATCGCATCGATTCGTGTCAGGGCTTCGCTTTGTGGAGCGCTGTCGGTAGCCAAGCGCGCGCGGAGAGTGGTGAGTTCGTGTATGGCGTTCTCGCAGTGGTCCGGCGTGTCGGCGAGGGTCGGAAGCGAGAAAAAAATCCGCGGAATCTCAGTCCAACCCAACTCTTGCTCCGTGGTCGTCGCGCCAAGAGAGAGGGTCTTCCCAAAGATCAGCCGCGCCCAGGGAAGTACCATGTCGAGATCGCGCGCGTGACTCGCGACGCCCGCGTCCAGGGCCTCCGCCCAGGCGAGCAGCTCTGCATCGGCGCTGTCACCCCGTTCCGCGGTCAGCGTGCGCGCAATGTCTGCCAGGGTATGAGCGCGGGCATCGAGTTCAGTGAGGCGCGCGACCCAATCACCCGGAGTTACAGGGACCGGACTGAGGGCGGTGGTCAGAGCGTCGAGCGCTTCATCCAGTTGTTTCCGCGTGAC
>Ga0075423_10007740_pt1 | contig 10163 bp, 9 predicted proteins | sample SoiMethybrSBSTD2_FD_80114 | JGI IMG/M metagenome (GOLD analysis project Ga0075423, IMG submission 80114) | Bulk soil microbial communities from a Populus tree surrounding site in Tennessee, USA - Soil MetaG P. TD hybrid SBSTD2 | ecosystem: Environmental > Terrestrial > Soil > Tree plantation...
CGGGCTTGAAAGCTTTAAGGAGGAATCATAAGGATGGCCCATACAGAACTTCCCATGATCTATTTGGCAAGACACGGTGAGACGGCGTGGAGTCTCACCGGTCAACACACAGGGTTAACCGATTTACCGTTGACCGAGGTGGGCGAGCGCAATGCTCAAAGACTTCGAGGCCGATTGAGCGGACTCATATTTACGAAGGTCTTTACGAGTCCATTGCGCCGAGCGAGGCGGACGTGTGAATTGGCCGGCTTTGGATCTGTTGCTGAAATCGATCCCGACCTGGTCGAGTGGGACTACGGAGAATACGAAGGCCGCCGCAGTGTTGAAATCCATGCGGAACGCCCTGACTGGCAACTCTTTCGCGATGGCGCCCCGAGTGGCGAATCACCGCAGCAGGTCGCCGAGCGCGCCGATCGCGTCGTGGACCGCTTGCGCGCAATTTCAGGGAATGTGCTGATTTTTTCCAGTGGCCATTTCCTGCGAATGCTGGCCGGCAGCTGGATTGGGATTGAGCCCTACGACGCCAAGTCCCTCACGCTGGGTACGGCGAGCCTAAGCGTGCTGGGGTATGAGCACAGTCTTGAACAGCCGGCAATTCAACTATGGAACGACACCAATCATTTGTTCCCATCCAATGGGCACGAGATTTATGCGAACTGCCTGGAATTAACTGAGGTGACACGATGAAAGCGACACAACTACTTCATAACCTGGGCCAGAGTCTCTGGCTCGACAACATCACACGCGATCTTCTCGATAGTGGAACGCTCAAACGATACATCGACGATCTATCGGTTACGGGGCTCACGTCGAATCCGACCATCTTTGATCACGCGATCAAAAACAGCTCGGCCTATGACTCGACGATCTCCAAAAAATTAATGGAGAGTGAATCAAGCGAGGAGATCTTCTTTGAACTCGCACTGGAGGATCTAACACGAGCGGCGGACTTGTTTCGACCCATTTACGAAGAGACTAATGGCGTGGACGGTTGGGTGTCGTTGGAAGTGTCCCCGCTTCTTGCGCATGACACTGCGAGCACTCTGGCCGCAGCCAAAGATCTCTTCGCGCGAGCGGCGCGCCCGAATCTGTTAATCAAGATTCCAGGCACGAAGGAAGGACTTCCCGCAATCGAGGAGGCAATCTTCGCGGGGATACCAGTGAATGTCACGCTTCTGTTTTCTCGTGAACAATACCTGGCGGCGGCTGAAGCGTTCCTGCGAGGCATCGAGCGTCGTATTGATGCCGGACTCAACCCAAGTGTTGGTTCCGTGGCATCGGTTTTCGTGAGCCGTTGGGACGCTGCGGTAGTGAACAAAACTCCAGATAAGTTGCACAACCAACTTGGTATCGCTATTTCCAAACGTACTTACAAGGCTGCTCGCGAACTTCTCAACTCGCCGCGCTGGACCCGTGTTTATAACCTTGGCGCTCGTCCGCAACGTCTGTTGTGGGCCAGCACTGGAACCAAGGATCCAAAGGCGTCCGATATCCTTTATATAAAGAGTCTCGCAGCGCCTTTCACCGTCAATACTATGCCTGAAGGGACCTTGAAGGCCCTCGCAACCCATAACGAATTGGGCGAGATCCTATCCGCCGACGGCGGCAACTGTGAAGAAGTGATAGCGCAGTTCACCACAGCAGGTATCGGCGTCGATGCGCTTGCCACGCGACTTCAGGATGAAGGAGCTGAATCGTTTGTCAAATCGTGGGTCGATCTGATGAACGTGATCTCTTCAAAGAGTGCAGCATTAACTGCCTCTGCGGTTTAGGCATAAGGGACACCAACCGAAAGACAAAAGGAAGACAAGCATGACAGCAATAATCGAACAATCGGAAGTCAGACGCCAATCGTGGACAGCTCTCGAGGCGCATTACAAAGATGTATCCAAGCTACATCTACGGGAGCTCTTCGGGTCAGATCCAAAACGTGGCGAGCGAATGACTGCGGAGGCAGTCGGCCTTTACCTGGACTATTCCAAAAATCGCATTACTGGTGACACGCTGAAACTCCTGCTTCGGGTTGCAGAGAGTGCGGGACTCCAATCTCGGATTGATGCGATGTTTCGTGGGGAGAAGATCAACCTCACGGAAAATCGCGCCGTGTTGCATACCGCACTGCGCGCTCCGAGAGGCACATCCATTGTCGTAGACGGAGAAAACGTAGTACCGAAAATCCATGCGGTGTTAGACAAGATGGCTGATTTTTCTGACCGCGTGCGAAGCGGCAAGTGGAAAGGTCATACGGGAAAACGCATTCGGAACGTCGTCAACATCGGGATCGGCGGCTCCGATCTCGGGCCTGTGATGGCTTACGAGGCACTAAGAGCTTATACCGATCGGGCGATGACATTCCGCTTCGTTTCCAACATCGACAGCACGGATTTCGCCGAAGCAGTACTTGACCTCGATCCAGCTGAGACGCTCTTCATCGTCTCATCAAAAACTTTCACAACTTTGGAGACCATGACCAACGCCCACACCGCGCGGTCCTGGTCCCTGGCGGGGTTGGGAGGTGATGAATCTTCGGTTGCGAAGCACTTTGTGGCCGTTTCGACGAACGCCAGCGAAGTGTCGAAGTTTGGCATCGATACTGCCAACATGTTCGAGTTTTGGGATTGGGTTGGTGGCCGCTACTCAATGGATTCGGCGATCGGCCTGTCGACGATGATCGCCATTGGGCCAGATAACTTCCGCGCAATGCTGGACGGCTTCCACCAAATGGATGAGCATTTCCGCACCACACCGTTTGATCGCAACCTGCCGGTGCTGATGGGACTCCTGGCTGTTTGGTACAGCAACTTCTTTGGTGCGCAAACTGTTGCCGTCTTGCCCTATGAGCAGTACCTCAAGCGTTTCCCGGCATATTTGCAGCAGTTGACGATGGAGAGCAACGGCAAGCACATCACGCTCGACGGAACTGAAGTTACAAACGAGACCGGACCTATCTACTGGGGCGAGCCGGGAACGAACGGACAACACTCGTTCTATCAGTTGATCCATCAGGGAACCAGGCTCATCCCATGCGATTTCATTGCCTTCGCCAAATCACTTAATCCTCTAGGTCGACATCACGACATGCTCATGGCAAATGTCCTTGCTCAGACCGAGGCGCTTGCATTCGGGAAGACGCCCGAGCAGGTAAAGGCGGAGGGCACGCCGGACTGGCTCGTTCCTCATCGAGTCTTCGAGGGCAACAGGCCGTCGAACACGATTCTTGCCGATCGGCTCACACCGGAAACACTCGGCAAACTCGTTGCACTTTATGAACACTCTGTTTTCACGCAAGGCGTCATCTGGAATATCGACTCGTTTGATCAGTGGGGCGTGGAGCTGGGTAAGGTGCTCGCTAAACGCATCATCCCGGAACTTGAAAGCGCTGAAGAGCCCAGACTCGATCATGACAGTTCAACGAACAACTTGATCCGCCGCTACCGCGAAACGAAGGAGGCAGCATCATGAAGACGATCGGATATGACAAATCACTTTACATCTTGCCCTTCGACCATCGCGGCTCATTCAAGACGAAGATGTTCGGCTGGCATGGAGATTTGAACGCCGCGCAAACAGCCGAAATCGCAGCCGCAAAAGAGGTCATCTACGACGGCTTCAAAGCAGCAGTCGACGCCGGCGTGCCCAGGCAGACCGCCGGCATCCTGGTGGACGAGCAATTTGGTGCCGGCATCCTTCGCGATGCTGCGGCTCAGGGCTACGCGACTGCTTGCCCAGCGGAGAAGAGCGGACAAGACGAGTTTGACTTCGAATACGGCGAAGACTTTGCCAAACATATCGAAGCCTTTCATCCAACCTTCTGCAAGGTTCTGGTGCGTTTCAACCCCGAAGGCGATCAGGAGATGAATCAGCGGCAGGCTGCTCGCTTAAAACGATTGTCTGATTACCTGCACAGCAAGGGTGAGAGCAAATTCATGTTCGAAATGCTGGTACCTGCTGAGAAGGCTCAGCTTGAGCGAGTCAACGGCGATAAGAAGAGGTATGACCTGGAGCTGCGCCCTGCCTTGATGGTCCAAGCCATCCTGGAGCTTCAAGACACCGGCGTTGAGCCGGACGTTTGGAAGATCGAGGGTCTCGATCGTCGCGAGGATTGCAAGAGCATCGTGGTTGCCGCCCAGCGCGGTGGTCGTGACCATGTGGGCTGCATCGTTCTCGGCCGCGGTGAAGACGACAAGAAGGTTGAGGAATGGTTAGCAACCGCAGCCGCGGTTCCCGGGTTCGTCGGGTTTGCTGTGGGCCGGACGGCTTTCTGGCAACCACTTGTCGACTTCAGAGCCAAGAAGATAAACCGCGAAGCTGCTGTGGCTGAGATTGCCCGCCGTTATCGAGAGTTTGTGCATATTTTTGAGAACGCTCGCGTTGGAAAAAACGTTGCGGCTTGAATCAGACAAAGACGTGGGTGAAATGGAAAACAAGGTTGTGAAGCTGGCACCATCAATTCTGGCAGCAGACTTCGCCCGCCTGGGCGATCAGGTACAGGAAGCCCAGCACGCCGGCGCTGACCGAATTCACATCGATATTATGGATGGACATTTCGTACCCAACATTTCGATGGGTGTACCGATTGTCCAGTCTCTCAGACGGGTCACCGACCTGCAGCTTGAGATACACATGATGATCTCGGACCCCGACTTTTTTCTCAGCGCGTTTGTTGAAGCAGGCTCCGATTCGTTCCTGGTGCACTGGGAAGGAAATAACAATCTGCATCGCACTGTGCAACGCATCAAGGATCTGGGAAAGCGCGCAGGTGTGGCGATCAACCCGGCAACCCCGGCAGTTGTCCTCGAAGAAATACTACCGGATGTGGACCAGATTCTGGTAATGACCGTCAATCCGGGCTTTGGCCACCAGCGCTTCATTCGAAACACGCTTCCTAAGATACGGCGCGTGGGCCAAATGATTGATCAGATAAAGCCCGACTGTGAATTGGAAGTGGATGGAGGAATCGATGAGGCAACCGCGCCGCTGACGGTTGCCGCGGGAGCGAACGTGCTCGTTGCTGGGTCGTCGATCTTTGGCACTGATATTGGAGTGTGCGCCGCTATGCATCGGTTACGTAACTCTATTTATTGCTGTGTTAACTAACTGAGAAGTAGGCAACGAGTTTTGTTTCAAGAAGGAGTGCTTTATGCAACTGGGAATGATAGGGCTCGGCAGGATGGGCGCCAATATGGTGCGGCGCCTAATCAAGAATGGACACAACTGCGTGGTGTTTGATCGGTCGCAGGATGCTGTGAGCAACCTTGTCAAAGACAGAGCAGTGGGATCCTCGTCGCTGGCAGACTTTGTCAAGAAACTGGATACGCCGCGTGCGATCTGGCTGATGGTTCCGGCTGCTGTCGTCGACGACACCATTGCCGATCTCCTGCCACTGCTCGACAAAGGAGACATACTGATCGACGGCGGCAATTCTTATTACGTTGATGATATTCGCCGCGCAAAGGAACTTGCGCCGAAAGGCATTCACTATGTCGATGTGGGCACGAGCGGTGGTGTCTGGGGGCTGGAGCGTGGCTACTGCATGATGATTGGCGGCGAGACAGATGCAATCAAACATCTCGATCCGATCTTCTCAACGCTCGCGCCAGGTGTGGGTGACATCTCACGAACGCCCGGTCGCGGAAAGTCTGAGGGCACTTCGGAGTCCGGCTACTTGCACTGTGGGCCGAACGGCGCAGGCCACTTTGTGAAGATGGTCCACAATGGGATTGAGTACGGAATCATGGCTGCCTACGCCGAAGGGCTGAGCATCCTGCGTTCCGCCAATATCGGTAAGCAGAAACAACGAATTGACGCCGAGACTACGCCATTACGCGATCCGGAGCATTATCGTTACGACCTAAATCTATCTGAAATCGCCGAGGTTTGGCGACGTGGCAGCGTGATCGCATCTTGGCTGTTAGATCTCACTGCAACCGCGCTACACGAAGATCCGACTGTTTCAAGATTCGCCGGGCGCGTATCCGACTCGGGCGAGGGACGCTGGACCATCAAGGCTGCGATTGATGAAGGGGTGCCGGTGCCGGTTCTGACCTCGTCTCTGTTCGAACGATTTGCCTCTCGAGGCGAATCAGATTTTGCGGACAAGCTTTTATCCGCAATGCGATATCAATTTGGTGGACATCTGGAGAAGGCGGCCGAAAAGGCATAGACCGAAAGGAGGTAACGATGAGCGACTTGCAATCGGACGCGCTGGTCTTCTTCGGAGCAACGGGCGACCTTGCTTACAAGAAAATTTTCCCATCGCTGCAAGGCATGGTGAAGCGTGGACAACTAAATGTACCAGTAATCGGCGTGGCCAAAGCCGGTTGGAATCTGGACCAGCTCAAGGCACGTGCGCATGACAGCCTTGAGAAGCACGGCGGAGTGGATGCAGCGGCTTTCGAAAAACTGTGTGGGTTACTTCGATACGTCGATGGAGACTATCAGGATCCTGCTACCTTCAAGGCACTCTACAGCGAACTTGCTGGAGCAAAACGTCCCTCGCACTATCTGGCGATCCCGCCAGTCTTGTTCGGGTCCGTCGTCGAGCAGCTCGCGAAATCAGGTTCCACTAAAGGATCTCGTGTAATCGTCGAAAAGCCTTTTGGTAGCGATCTTGAATCGGCTAAGAAATTGAACAAGATTCTGCTCGGCGTATTTGACGAGGCAAACGTCTTTCGTATCGATCACTATCTGGGAAAGCGGGCCGTGAACAACCTGATGGTCTTTCGTTTTGCGAACACGTTTGTTGAGTCATTCTGGAATCGGAACTACATCGAGAGCGTGCAGATCACGATGGCCGAGGACTTCGGGGTGCAGGGTAGGGGCGGGTTCTACGATAAGACCGGCACCATTCGTGATGTGATTCAGAATCACCTATTTCAGGTTATCTCAAATCTCGCAATGGAACCGCCAGCTAGACTCGACAGCGAATCCATACGCGACGAAAAAGTCAAAGTCCTGAAAGCTATTCCCCCCATAGCCGAGAAAGATCTTGTTCGCGGGCAGGTCCGCGGCTACCGCAACGAGAATGGGGTAGCGAAGGATTCAACAACGGAAACCTTTGCTGCGGTAAAGCTCGAGATCAATTCATGGCGTTGGAAAGGCGTCCCTTTCTACATTCGTGCCGGGAAAAACCTGCCTGTCACCAGCACCGAAATTTTGGGGCGGTTTCGCAAACCTCCTTCACTGTTCGCAGCCGAAGCTCTCAAGGAAAACCACTTACGTCTGCGGCTCAGCCCGGAGGTAACCATAGCAATGGGAATGATGGTTATGACTCCGGGCGAGGAACTATCTGCCGAGACAATTGAAATGGTGGCGAGTCGTTTTCCGCACGCCGGTGCGATCGACGCTTACGAACGAGTTTTGGGAGGCGCGATGGAGGGAGATGCCACAATGTTCGCTCGAGAAGACTACGTCGAAGAGGCCTGGCGTATTGTCGATCCGGTATTGAAAACAGGTACTCCGATTTATGCATACGAAGCGAACACTTGGGGTCCGAATGAGGTCGAGCGAGTGACACCTGCGGGAGGTTGGTCCAATCCAACAATGGGAGATGCATTAGCAGCTGTCGCCGCTTGAGAAATAGTCAATTTGGAGTTGGAGCGATTGCGATGAAGGTTGAAGTATATGCAGACGCCGATGCGGTGGCCAAAGCAGCTGCCGGCTTCGCTGCTGCCGAGGCAAGAGCCGCGGTTGCAGAGCGTGGAGCCTTCATCGTAGCAGTGAGCGGTGGTCGCACTCCCTGGATTATGCTTCATGGCCTCGTACTTGAAGACATGCCCTGGCAATCCGTACAACTTGTGCAAACGGATGAACGAATTGCACCAGCGGGCGATCCGGACAGAAACCTGACGCACATCCATGAAAGCCTGCTGGACAGCTTCGCACCGTTGCGCCCCGAGCAGATTCACGCCATGCCAGTGGAGGCGCTCGATCTGGAAGCTGCCGCTAAACAATACAGCGCGACTCTCAATCAAATCGCTCGTTCACCGGCAGTGTTGGATCTGGTTCACCTGGGACTCGGACCCGACGGCCATACGGCGTCCCTGATCCCCGGAGATCCAGTCCTGGAAGTGACTGATAGCGACGTTGCAGTCACGGGCGTCTACCAAAGTCGGCGTCGGATGACGTTGACATATCCAATCATCAATCGTGCCCGGCGAGTGCTTTGGCTAGTAACTGGAAGTGATAAAAGTGAAATGGTCCGTCGTCTTTATGACGGCGATAAATCAATTCCCGCGGGCCGGGTTCAGCGGGACCGCGCGCTGGTATTCATCGATCGTGCCGCGGCAGGCCGAGATGCCGGCAGTTTTAAAGAGGAGTGAAAATGCGTGTAGGAATCGCCACCGATCATGGTGGATTTAAGTTAAAGGAAGATTTGCTGGTCCGCCTCAAAGAAGCGGGTCATGAGGTTGTCGACTTCGGCGCTCACAGTCTGAATCCAGGAGACGATTATCCTGATTTTGTTATCCCGCTGGCGCGTTCGGTGGTGGAAGGTAAAGTTGATCGTGGTGTAGCGGTGTGCGGTAGCGGCGTGGGGGCGTCTGTTTGCGCAAACAAAATTCCAGGTGCGAAGGCCGCGCTGGTTGAAGACCATTTCTCTGCGCGGCAGGGGGTGGAAGATGATCACATGAACATTATTTGTCTGGGCGGTCGAACGGTCGGGCCGTCGGTGGCCTGGGATCTTGTTCAGACTTTCCTGGCAGCTGAGTTTAGTCAGGCCGAACGCCACCTGCGTCGACTGGGCAAAGTCGCTTTATTGGAATCGATAACCGTCGGTAATCACGGATAAGCACTACAAGGAGATGTCATGAGTTCAGCAGTTAGCCCTTTGGCCGATGCGAAACTTGATCAACTTTGCATCAACACCATCCGCACGCTTTCCATGGACGCAGTGCAGCAGGCCAAGTCCGGACACCCCGGCACACCGATGGCGCTGGCGCCGTTGGTATACACGATCTGGAATCGATTGATGCGATTCGATCCTCAAGATCCGATTTGGCCCAACCGTGATCGTTTCGTGTTGTCGAACGGCCATGCTTCGATGTTGCTATGGTCGGCGCTTCATCTGAGCGGGACGCGAGCGGTGAATGCCGAATATGAAAGGCTTGGGGAACCTTCTGTAACACTCGACGATATTCGCCGCTTCCGCCAGCTCGACAGCAAGGCGCCTGGACATCCGGAGTACCACTGGGTCTCGGGAGTCGAAACCACGACTGGTCCACTGGGACAAGGTGTTGCCACGAGCGTCGGCATGGCGATCGCCGAAAAGTTTCTCGCTAGCCGCTACAATCAGCCGGGCTTCGAGATCTTCGACTACAGCATCTACGCTGTTTGTGGAGATGGTTGTTTGATGGAAGGCATTGGATCAGAAGCTGCATCGCTGGCCGGTCATCTGGGTCTCGACAATCTCTGCTGGATCTACGACAACAACCACATCACCATCGAAGGACACACGCGTCTAGCGTTCACCGAGGATGTGGCGGCTCGCTTCATCGCTTACGGATGGAATGTGCTGAGAGTCGGAGACGCCAACGATATCGAGCGAATCGAACAGGCCTTCAGCATCTTCGAGGAGACTAAGGGCCGTCCCACATTCATTGTGTTGGATAGCCATATCGGTTATGGCTCGCCACACAAGCAGGACTCAGCAGCAGCGCATGGTGAGCCGCTCGGCGATGAAGAAATCGAGCTCACAAAACGCAGCTACGGTTGGCCCGAGAATGAAAAGTTTCTCGTTCCGGATGGAGTCTACGAACACTTTGCCTCGGGTCTCGGCGCGCGCGGTGCGGGGTTGCGGCGCGATTGGACGAAGCTGTTGGACGCCTATCGCGCCATTTATCCTGAACTGGCAAAAGAAATTGATCTAATGCAGCGACGGGAACTCCCGTCAGGCTGGGACCACGATCTTCCTGTATTTCCGACTGACGCAAAGGGCGTAGCTGGACGTGACGCGTCAGGCAAAGTTTTGAACGTGCTGGCCCAGAACATTCCATGGTTTCTCGGCGGCTCGGCAGACCTTGGGCCATCAAACAAAACAACTCTGACATTTGCTGGGGCCGGCGACTTCCAGGCTGCAAGTCCCGGTGGGAAGAACCTGCATTTTGGTATCCGAGAGCATTCAATGGCGGCGATTGTGAACGGGCTCTCGTTATCGAAGTTGCGTC
>Ga0075423_10007742_pt1 | contig 10162 bp, 11 predicted proteins | sample SoiMethybrSBSTD2_FD_80114 | JGI IMG/M metagenome (GOLD analysis project Ga0075423, IMG submission 80114) | Bulk soil microbial communities from a Populus tree surrounding site in Tennessee, USA - Soil MetaG P. TD hybrid SBSTD2 | ecosystem: Environmental > Terrestrial > Soil > Tree plantation...
CAAACGCAACCAAGCGGAGGTTATCAAAGTGTTGCAGAAGTACACGCGAGGCCAGGACATCGCAGTGTTGAACAAAGCTTACGAGGCGTATCGGGATTTGTTGGTCGATGACACTTACCCGACCATCGAGGGCCTCAAGAGTATTCTGGACATCCAGGCCGATATTGACCCAAAAGCCGCCAAAGCCAAGCCGGAGGACATGCTCGATTTGCGTTTCGTCGAAGATCTAAAGAAGAGTGGTTTTCTGGCGCAACTCGGGACAAGAAGTTAGACGACAATTGACGGGCATTTCGTGGTTGGAATTACCTGACCGGCGATCTACTCAACACGAGTGATTCGGTTTTACAAAATGTGTATCAGGTTGCTGAAAAAGGTTCTCGAAGCATACCGAACCTTTTTTCAGCAACCTACTCGTATTCAATTCACGAACAGCTTCTTAATCGCTTCGATGACCTCGGGCGGTTGGTTCATGATATTAGCAGCTAATTTTTGCAGCTCCTCGCCGCCGGCGTGAACCACGTCAATCCTCAGTTTCTTGGCTTCCGCGAGCAGATCAGGGTCCTTCGCGGCCTTTTCATGCGCAGCCCGAAGTATCTTCACGCGGTCGGGAGGCGTACCCGGCGCCACAAGCGTCGGTCGCGCCCACTCGCCGCCTTGCAACATGGCCTCGGCGGTGCGCCGTTTCGTCGCCGGTGACTTATAGCGATCCATGAGCTCGTAGACCGTCGGCGCGTCCGCGACTCGCTCGCTGCGCGTGCGGCCGCTCTGCGCGAGGAAGCGAACGAATTTTGTTTTCAGCCAGCTCAGGAACGGTTCGCGCCCGTAATAAGTAGAGATGGTGAGTCCCATGCATTGGACCTCGCCGCGTTCCACCGCCAGGGCGATTTCACTGCTGCCGGGATAGCCGGTCACGTGGACCACTTTGGCGCCGATGGTCTCCTCCAATATTTTCGACATCACGTAATCTGAGCTACCGACACCCGTCGAACCGCATTTGGGCGGCTCCTTGGATTTGATAATATCGTCGATCGATTTAAACGGCGCGTCGGCACGCGAAAAGAGCATCATATCGTCGTTCTCGAGTGAGCCGATCCAGATAAATTTTCTCAGGTCGAACTTCACTTCGTTCTGGCCGGAGAGTTGGCTGAGGTAGAAATTATTGTGCGGCGCCAGAATCGTCAGCCCGTCGGGTTTGGCGACACCCCACACGTAGTTGGCCGCTGTGACGGAGCCTGCTCCCGTCATATTCTGCACCACCATGTCGGGATTTCCTGGAATATATTTGCCGATGTACCTCGCCAGCAGCCTGGCGGCGCGGTCATAGCCGCCGCCGGTGCTGAGTCCGACGATAATGCGAACGGTTTTGCCGTTGTAAAAATCTCCTTGAGCCCACGCGGAGGAGACCAAGAAGGTCATGAGAATCAAAATGCTCAGACGAGCGCAGCGGCGGATCAGAAATCCATGGTTTTTCATAAAAATACCTTTCGAGTGATCAAAAGATCACGGGGGATGAAGCTCACTTATTTTTGTGCGCAGGCGAACTATATCTTGAGTCGCAACTTTGTCAACGACTCTTGATAGGGCAAGTCAACGATTCAATTCTGAAACCGATCGATAGCGCGGTCAATGACGGCATCGCCGAGCTGCGGATCGAAATGGCCGAAGGAGAAATTTGCGCGCCTCGGCTGTGGGTGAAGATTGCGTTGAGCTGAGATCACAACCCGCTTACATACGGCTTCCATCCGGCGTCCCAATCCAAATACTCCAGCCCTGTTAATCGCTTCTTGTAATCGTAAGCGAATGGTTCGCGGTAAGCATAGCCTGGATAGTAATACCGACAACCTCGCTTTTGCGAAAATCGAATGGAATGCAACATCATCAAAATACCGAGGCTTCTTTTTGGCACCGCCGGATCAAACATGGCATACACGCCGGACGTCGCGCGCTCGCCGAGATCCAGGAAAGTAACGCCGCCTAGCTTCGCATCGAGATAAATGCAGATCTCCACGTTCGCGCAAGGTACTGAATCAGGAAATTCGGATAGGAAATTGGACAAAGAAGTGGGCGTATTTTCGTCGAATCGAAGTCTGTGTTTTTCGAAAAGCGCTTCCTTTTCGTCATCGACAAACGAGGGCCGAATGACGATTTCAGCGTCGCGGTTCTTTGCTAGCGCACGCTTCTGGCTACGCGTGAGAGCAAATCGCTTGATATCGACTCGCAATGGCAGAACGGAAAAAAGTTTTCCACCGTGAACCGCGCTGCCATACCGGACGAAAATAATGCCAAAGTGGCGCCATCCTTCCGACCAAAACTGATCCATTTCCGCAGGCTCGGCGTTCAAGCAAAGAAAACTTTCGTCGTCTTTGGAGGTAGTCATGGTGAGGGCCACTGGCGTACGGACCGCGAATTGTTGTGCGGAGCGACAAAGGGGAAAATCGTTTTCGGAGACAACCTGGAGAGATCAAACCCAGGAATAGAAGAGGCGCCGAAAAGTGCAATGGACGGGGTCATCTGGCGTGGGGAATAAATTGCTACGCGTTATTTATCGCTGAGCTTTTTGGAGGTGGGTTAGCGGTGATCGTTCTTGCCATCGAGTAGATCCATGCCGCGAGGCGTCAGAGTCACCTCGGGATCGCGGAGTGTGTCGCGACGGTTGACCTGAATGTACCCGTCGATCATCGCGTCCTCCCACACGGTGTGTCGGGGGCAGGTAGTCTGCCACGCTTCCATGACGTCAGCATAGGTTCGACGACGACTTGAGATCCAGGCGAGAAACTCCAGCATTAACAAGTTCACCGACTCAGACATGACTCACCTCAGTGTCCCAATATTCAGCGACGCGGAATCATTATAACGCCGTGGCAACGTGGCCGGCAAACGATCAACCTATCCGGGCGCCGAATGAATGGCGCAAAAATCGCAGAGCGAATCTGCGTAGGCTTGTTCACTTTTGTGGTGTACCTCTGTCATTCATCTTCCGTCGCACCCGGGGCAGAAGGGAGGTGGGGGCGCGGTTCTGCGCGAACGTACAACTGTCCCGGAGCTTTGTCGAAATATTTGAAAAGCGCCGGGCACAGCCAGCCCTCCATATCGAAGTCTGGAGAGTAATACCAATTACCGCCATATTCTTCACGCCGCCATTCCAAATTGACCGTATAACCGGGAAACGGAGTGGCCGAAAAAAGCAAGCGGAAACCTTTTTCGGCGCCCGGAATTGACGCGATCAATCGATCAATCATGGTGTCGATACCGGCGACGAAGGGCTCTCTATTGAGACCGACCCGAGGGTCGTCGAAGACCCACATGCCCTCGTACCTGTAAGGTGTTATCACTCCGATGGTATTCATCCGCTCACCCGCGATTATTTCCCATACAACTTGGCGATGTATCCGCTCTTGTCGATCTCTTCGACCAAGCTTGAGTCTATCACGTCTTTGGCCTGTGTGACTTTGGATTTTGGTGTCTTGACGGAATCTAACACCGCTTGAACTCCTTTGACCTCGGGCAAGGGGCGTTCGCGCATGGCCGCGGCTATGCGAGGGTAGCTGTACTCTCGTCCTTTGATGCCTTCTTGCTTGAGAACCGAAAGAACAAGGTCCGTATTGGTCTTGAAGACATAGATGCCTTCGATCAGTCCTTCGACGAACTTCAAGAATAAATCGCGCCGACTTTTTAGCGCGCTCGTTGGTACCACCTGTCCGAAGCGAGCATAGTCGAGCGGCATCTCCAACAAGTCGACTAGAACGCGGCAGCACCCCGAGTCCAAGAGCGCCGGCACATCGTAAGTTCCGAGCAGCGTGCCATCGAGTTGCCCGGCCACCATCGCGGGAAGGCGCGACGTGCCGGTCGCTTGGATGATGCGCACGTCCTTGTCGGGGTCTAGTTTAAAATGACGCAGCAACATTCTTGTCGTAACTTCGGAAGAGGAGCCGAAGCGGCTGATGGCGAGGCGTTTGCCTTTGAGGTCTTCGGCGGATTTGATTTCGTTGCGCACGACGAAGGCAAAAGGAAAACGGTTGACGTAGACGCTGATCAGTTTTCCGTCCAGCACACCCGAGGATACCGCATTCAGCATCGCCGGCACGTCGGAGTCGGCGATGTCGAGATCGCCGCCGACCATGGCCTGGGCCATCGTCGCGCCGCTGGTGAAATAGATGAGCCGGATGTCGAGGCCGCGTTTTTTCCACAAACCGGCTCGCTCGATGGTCTTGTGGAGGTTCTTGGCGACCCCGGTGCCGCTGTAGCCGACGCGGACGAGTTGCTGGGCATAAATCGAGTTTGATTCCACAATGACTGCGGCCACGATGGTCCCAAGGAGAATCAAGAAAATTCTGTGCATGCGAGGTTCCTCAACCACTGGTGTCATTCTGCCGCAGCGCCGAAGAATCTCGACTTCGGGCGAGATCCCTCGCTCTGCTCGGATGACAGATTATTTGCATGAAACCCCATAGGGTTCTTGCGTTCTAGCTGTAAGAGCAACCCCCCGTGGTTGCCCAGCGGGGCAGGCACAGAGGCCAGCCCCTACAACGTTCTCTATGGGCGCTAAGACGCCAGTGAAAAGGATAACGCTCATGCGTTAGGAAAAATACCTTCCGTACTTTTCGACCACTTGTCGCTTGAGCTCGGCGCTGGAGCCCGAGACGAGCGGATAATCTTTCATCCATTCATAGGGCCGCGTGGCATCGATGATGGCGCGAGTGCTGAAGCCCTTTTTGTCCTTCGGTATCACCGGATCGAGCGGGCCGCTCCAGGCGCGGCGAATAAAATCTATGTCGTTCGACGGATCCGACCTCGTGCACATCGCCCAAAGCACGTCGTTCATGTCGTAGGGATCGATGTCGTCATCGACGACAACGATGTAGCGTCCTAGATACGCGCCGGCGCCGCACTGGGCGGCGATGACGCCGGCTTGCTTGGCGTGGCCCGGGTAGCGTTGCTTGATCGACACCGCGGTAAAAAATCGGCCTTGAAAACAAGCGACGCCGCGAACATCCGGCACGCCGGCTTTTTCCAGATGATCCCAGATAAACGCGGAGCGCACGAGGTTATCGTCGGCGCCGCCCGGAGGGCGCGAAGACGGCGCGCCGGTCAGGATCGGATTGTTGCGGTGCATCAGCCGCTTCACTTTGATGATCGGTTCGGTACGTTCGCCGCTGGCGTAATAGCCGGTCCACTCGCCGTAGGGCCCTTCGCGTCTTTGCTGATCGGGTAAGCACTCGCCCTCGATGGTTATCTCCGAAAACGCCGGAACCGGCAGACCTGTATGCTTACCGAGAATGACATCGATGGCCTCGCCGCGGATACCGCCGGCGTAGTCGTACTCGGATTTTCCCCACGGCAAACTATTCGCCGCAGCCGTGAGCAGCAACGGATCATCGCCAAAGCTGATCGCCACCGGGCAGGAACGGCCTTGGTCAAAATATTTTTGGCGAATGATCCGGCCTTGTTTGCCGGGCGAGATGTACAGCGCCAGCGTGTCCTTGTCATGCACCATAACGCGGTAGCAGCCGAGATTGACCCAGCCCTCGTCCATATCGCGCGTGACGACCACGTGAGCCGTGCCGATGTATCGTCCGCCGTCTTCCTCGTGCCAATGCGGCACAGGCAACGAATAGACATCGATATCGTTGCCTTCGTAAACATTCTCGGTCACCGGACCGGTCTTTACGACCCGCGGTGGAATGAATTGTGGGTTGTTCAAGCGCTTTCGCCACGCCTGAATGAATTGCGTACGGTCATAGTCCAAAGGTAAGTGGGTCGTCAGACATTGGCGCCTGAGCGACTGATGATGCACGCCGACGAGCACGCGGTGACCGGCGGGATAATCTTTGATCTTGTCGAAGAGAATCGCCGAATAGGGCGGATTGCGCGCGTATACTTCCGTGATGGCGCCCATTTCGTATTTCCAGTCGACTCCCTCGACTCGTTTCAACTCACCGAACCCGTCGACTTTTTCCATCCAACCGCGTAGATCGTTGTACAACATGATTTTGTCCTTTCTCAGACCCCGTTAATTAAACCGTTCAAAATGTTCAAGCCGTTCCAATCGTTCAAGTCGTGTAAAAGACCAACCCCATGGACATACACCTTCGACCGTTTCCAGCGAAATCATGCCCCTTGAACATCCATTAGGTTGATCGAACGGGAGACTCGGCAGGGGCGTTCGTCTATTCGGGCGCGCCATTCTTACTAGCGACCTTATAAAGCTTGGCTGCATTTCCGCGCAGGATCTGCTCTTGCTCACGGTCGCTCATACCTGCTAGACACTTCTCGGCAAAGCGCCGGGTCTCTGGCCAAGTGGAATTCGTCGTCGGAAAGTTTGTCGACCAGAGAATACGATCAGTGCCGATATGGCGCGCGTTAATCTCGACCGGCTCGTACCAGGTCGTCAGAAAACATTGGCGCCGAAAAGTCTCGGAAGGCTTCAACGCATAGTTACAGTGATCTTGCTCGTATTGGTGATCGGCGTATTCGAGCAAAAAAGTTCCCCAACCGATGGTGCTCTCGGCGAAGACCACTTTCAGTTGCGGAAAGCGCAGCAGGATACGCGAAAAAAGAATGTTGGAAAGATCGAACACGGCGCTAGCGGGACGGATCGCCGCTTGAAATGCCGCGGCCAATTCCGGCGCCAAGTTCGGTGCCGTTGGAAATTGGAGCTTCGGCGCTGAGCCGGCGTGAAAACACAAGGGCACGTCGAGCTCTTGGCAAGTTGCCCAGACCGGATCGTATGCAGAGCCGTTGATATGGGGCAGGTTGCGTAAGTGCATCGGTTCGGCGGGAAAAATCACGCCGCGGTGGCCGCCGGCGACGGCGCGTTTGATTTCACTGACAGTCGCGTCAACGGGCGAGAGCGGCACGATGCACTGAGGGATGAAGCGACTGTTCGCAGTGGTCCACTCTTCGATGAGCCAGTCGTTGTAAGCCTGCGCGCAGGCGAGCTCCAAGTCGGGATCGTTAATCGCGCCAAAAGTTTCGCCTGAGAATCCAGCGACGCTCGGATAAAGAACGGTGTAGTCGACGCCGTCTCTGTCCATCGCCTTTATTCGCTCAGCCGGCAGATGAGCGGATGCATCGATGTCGTCCCATCGCACCGGCGTTTTCGCGCGGTCAGGCATCACCGCACCGACTTGGGCGATATCTGAAAGCGGAATGATTCGCCCGTCGACCATCCATGCGTCGGCGCCGTCAGCGCCGCGTTCGATATGGGGAATGCGCTCGCCCCACTTCGATTTCGCTAGGCGCCGCGTCCACACTTCGGGATGCTCGACGACGCGATCGACCGCGCTGATTATGCGGTTCGTCAATGTCATTCTGACTCTTTTGAAAACCTACTATTTCACCACGAAGAGCACGAAGGACACGAAGAATTCAGGTAAAAGTCCATCAAAGTGTTATTTACCTTCGTGCTCTTCGTGTCCTTCGTGGTGAACGAGTTGCAGATACATTGACGCAACTGAGAATCCAGTCGCGTGCTTCCATTTCTCAAAGCCGGTACAGCGCTTGGGCATTTTGATACAAAATCTTCTTGCGCTCATCGTCGGGCACACCTTGTAACGATCGCTCGACGAACTTCCACGAGTCGGGATAAGTCGATGCGATATGCGGGTAGTCGGACTCCCACATGATATTTTCCAAACCGACATTATGTCTAAGCGCGATCCCGGCTTGCTCATACCAGAAATTTACATAGACCTGCCGGCGGATCAGCTCGCTCGGGCGCTGCTCCAGTCCGTGGCGCCAGAGCTGTCGCCGCTCCCATTCGTGATCGCAGGCGGCTTGGACGCAGCTCACTGAGCCGATGCCGGTTTCGGCGAAGACCCATTTCGACCGGGGAAACTTGTAGGCAATCCCCGAGAAGACCAGGTTCGGAACGATCTGCGCCGGCCACGCCGAGGTCGGCACGGTGAAGGCGGCGTGCTGCTGATACGGTGTGTAGCCGTCCCACTCGGGGAAAGTCAGCTTGCGCGCAAGCCCGGCGGATGCGTGAAAGTGAACCGGCATTTCGAGCTCCTGGCAAACCTCCCACAAGGGATACCAGTAAGACTCGCTGATGTGCGGCAAGGATTCCACCATTAGGCTCGGCAGCGCGAACATGACAATACCCCGGTGGCCGTTGCTGGCCGCGCGTTTCACTTCGGAGACAATCGTTTCCATGCCGCAGAGCAAAGGCACCATGGCAAGAGAAATGAAGCGCTCGCTCGCGCGGGTTAGTTCGCCGAGGGAGTCGTTGTAGGCTTGCACGCAAGCGAGCTCGAACTCAGGATCGTTGTATTGATGAAACGAGCTCGGGTCGTTGGGAAACAACACCTCGGCGTCGACGCCGTCGGCATCGAGAGCTTTGAGGCGCTCATTGGGAATGTAAGCCTTCGCGGGAACTTCTTCCCAACGTTGCGGATAGGCATTGCGCAACGGATCACCCATCACCGCGGGACAGTTACACACGCCGCGTGTTCGCAGCGGCCGGCCGTTGACGACCCAGCGCTCGACTTTAGCGCCTTTGCTTTCGACTTCTTTGATTTGCGGGACGCGCTCGCCGAATTTGCTTTTTGCCATCCGGCTAAGAAAAGCGTTCGGTTCGGTGACGACATGGGAGTCGGCGCTGATCAGGCCGTGACGAATTTCCATATCTTCGCCTCCGCATTTATCACCGAATTAGATCACAGGTACTCGCCGCGAGATCCTTCGCGTTTGCTCACAATGCTAGTTGTCATGAGTGTCATTCTGAACGAAGTGAAGAATCTCGCTTTTTGTGGTCTAACTCGAAACTAGAAACCCGGAACTCGAAACTCTCGTCTCATTCCATCTCCGCCATGGCCGTGGCTACCGCTCCGTGAAAACCACGCTCGATGGCAAGTGACTCTTCGGCGCCGCGGAGCACTTGCTGCGCGGTCAGCTCATCGACGACGTAGCGCATGAATACTTCATCGAGCAATGCCGAGTGATCGACATCCGCGACCAAATGAACTTGCGTGCCGATGTCCTGGTCTTGCTTCTTGATTCCCAGTTCCATTTCCTGCCGCTTCACCAAGCGCTGTGTGAGCGTACCGCCTTTGACGATCTGGTCGTTATTGCGTCGTTCGAGAATATGCGAGCAGGCGAGGCCTTCGAGCCAGAGTTTCTCGCGCGCGCAGTAAAGCCAGCCATAAAACGCCGCACGCGCGCCGGGAATCATGTCGGACTCTTTGTTACTGCCCAAGTCTTCTTCCGTCACATGAGCTTTACCCATACGCGGATCATAAATTAGCTCGTCCTTTTCGTGCTCCCAGATGGCACGCTTGACGTCGAGAGGAGCCGTGCAGGCGACCGCAGCCCAACAGTCGCGCCGGTTATTGCCAAAAAAAGTCATGTGCAAGTGACGAAAGGCGAGGCGTGTCGGAGTCAGAGGCACCGTCAACATCCGGCGAATTTCGGGCGTGTCGTACCAGTGGTTAACCATTACGTTCAATTGTTCAGCTACCACGGGCCAACGGCTCATGAAATATTTCCTCCAACGAAGTCGTGTGAGTTTAAGCGCTCGAACGTGAAGCGACTATACGTCCGCGCAGAAAGAGCTGTCAATCAATCGGAGCGGAGAGACTGTAGTATTGGCGTAGAGAAAAGCAGCCTGTTACTAAAAACGACGAGCCGATCAGAAAATCGAACGCCATTGGGCTCCTCGGCGTGACCAGTTCAAATGTCATCATCGTGGAATGTCGTAGATCGAAGTCTCCGCCTTTCATGCGTCGACCAGCGGCGCGACTTTTTTCTGAAAAACCGTGAGCTGATCCAGCTCATCTCTGACAGGCCAGATAAAAAGCCGCTGCACGCCAGCGGCCTTATAAGCCGCGAGCTTTTCGGCGCAGAGTTCCGGCGCGCCGATGAGAAGCCGCTCACGGAGCTGGTCGAGAGGACGGTTCAGCATCGGCGCGAGAGTCTCGGATAAAACTCGATCTGCCCACGCGTTGTCATCGGTGATGTACATGAACATGGTCGCAAGCGCATTCGGAAAGCTCGTCGGATCTTTACCGAGATTTTTGAGCTGGTCCCGCAGCTTGTCTAATCCTATCTTGAATTGTTCCGGCATTGTGTTGTACGCGGATGCCAGCCATCCATCTCCCAGTCGCGCGACGCGGCGCAGGCCGGCATCCGAACCCCAGCTGCCTATCCAGATCGGCGGACCAGA
>Ga0075423_10007743_pt1 | contig 10161 bp, 6 predicted proteins | sample SoiMethybrSBSTD2_FD_80114 | JGI IMG/M metagenome (GOLD analysis project Ga0075423, IMG submission 80114) | Bulk soil microbial communities from a Populus tree surrounding site in Tennessee, USA - Soil MetaG P. TD hybrid SBSTD2 | ecosystem: Environmental > Terrestrial > Soil > Tree plantation...
ACGGACCTGCAGACCGCGCTACACAGCATCCTGAACATCAAGCGGAACGAGAACTCGTTCCCGGCGCCCACCGCGCCCGGCTTCGCGAGCGGGCTCGGCTCGGACACCGCGCAGATCGGATCCGTCATCCCGAGCCACAAGAACGAGGACGGCACGCTGTCTCAGTGGTCGATCTGGAGCGGGTCGCTCAAGAGCTACCGTCTCGACAGCAACGGCACGATCCCGATCGTCACCCCCGTCACGCCGACGCCGGGAGTGGGCACGCCCACCCCGGTGCCGTCCATCAATTCCTTCGGCGGATTCCCCGACGAGTCCGATCCGAACAACGCCAACCCGGTGGATCGCAAGCCGATCTGGAACGCCGCCCGTGTGCTCGGATTCACCGATCCGGTCGCGGACCTGAACCAGAACGCGGCGCCGGTCGGCCCGTTCTCGCCAAAGGCTCCGGCGATCACGGTGTGGCCGGGCCGGAAGATGGTCTGGGGGACGGGGACCAACGTGCCGCTGACGCGTCAGGACTTCGTCTGCCCGGGTGGCAACTGTCCCAACGCGCTCATCACGGCCTTCGGCCTGAACCCGGCCTCGGGCGCCGACCAGGTGCGCGCCAAGCTCACGGTCGACTTCCTGCGCGGCGGCATGACGACCAACGGCAGCCGCGACGAGGTCTTGAACGACCCGACCGTCGCTCCTCCGCCGCCCGCCGTCGGCCCGAACACCGGCGAGCAGCAGAAGTACTCCTACTTCTACCAGGACGAGGCTCCTCCTCCGGGCGCGCCGCCTCAATTCCAGACGGACGGCGAGACCGATCCGAAGGGGTACTCGCACAAGCTCGGGGACATCTTCCACTCCGAGCCGCTGATGGTCGAGCGGCCGAACTACTTCCAGTACCTCTCGGCGAACCTGAACAACTACGCGGCGTTCGCCGATCAGCACAAGTTCCGCCGCAAAGCGCTCATCGTGGGAGCCAACGACGGCTTCGCTCACATCTTCGACGCGGGCGTCTACGACCGCGATGACGGCGGCACCTTCGACGACACGTGGGACCTCGGAACCGGACGCGAGATTGCGGCTTACGCTCCGACGGCGATCATGGCCGGCAATTTCCCGGCCCTGCTCAACCTGCCGCCGCGCCCGCAGTACTTCATGGACGGCTCGATGGGCAAGGCGGACGCCTTCATCGATCCGGTGAACAACGGAAACCCGACTCCGGGTCAGCGCGTGTGGCGCAGCGTCGTCGTCGGCGGGATCCGCCAGGGCGGCCCCCTCATGTGGGCTCTCGACGTGACGCAGCCGGACAAGGTGAACGCCGCCGGAATCAAGACGGCGCCCAAGGACAACTCGCCGGACTGCCTCGACGGCGGAGGCGGCGGCTGCGGTCCCGCGGGGATCGGGGCGCGCAAGTATCCCGAGATCCTCTGGGAAATGACCGACAACTCGATCCCGCGGATGGGACAGACCTGGTCGCGGCCGACGCTCGGACGCATCCGGGTCCTGGACGGTGCGACCATGAAGGAGAAGTACGTCGCGATCTTCGGCGGCGGCTTCGACCCGAACTTCCGGCCGGGCGACTCGATCGTCCTGGCCGATCAGGTCTGCCCCCCGACCTGCCCCGCCCGGCCGGCGACACGCGGGCGGGCCGTCTACATCGTGGACATCGAGACGGGCAAGATCCTGTCGAAGCTGACCGCGGGCGACGACAGCGCGGCGGGCACGGTGGACTTCGCTCCGATGCCGGCGCCTCCCGCCGTGGTGGACTTCGACGACGACGGCGCTCTCGACCTGGCGTACATCGGCGACATGAACGGGCGGATGTGGCGGATTGACCTGACTCCGGACTCCGCGTCCAGCCGAGGCATCTGCAACAACTGCGACACGGCGAGCCAGAACGTCTCCGGCTACGATCCGTTCCTCCTGTATGACGCCGCGACGGCCGACGGCAACCCGGCCAATCCCTCGACCCAGCCGATCCAGCCGATCTTCCAGGATCCGGCTCTGATCTTCGTCAGCGGCGGCGTTCGGCCGACCCTCGGCATCGCCTTCGGAACGGGGGATCGCTCGGAGCTCGCGCGGACGAATACCTCGGTCCAGCGCTTCTACTACATCCTCGACTCGAATCAGGGAAACACGCTCCGGGAAGGAGACCTGCGGAACATCACTCCGACCGGCGGCATCACGCCGGCGGGCGTCGGTCCGGGACCGGATCCGAACGGCTACCGCCTCGACTTCGCTTCGTTGAACGAGAAGACGCTCACGCCCGTCCTCTCCACTCAGGGCTTCCTGACTCTGATCACGTTCACGCCGGACTCGACGAGCCCCTGTACGACCAACGGTAACTCCTTCCGCTACCGGTTCTTCTTCCTGAACGGAAACCCGGGCTACAATCTCAATGCTCCGACGGGCGGCTTCGGCGACTACCGCGCCGACATGGGCACGGGCCTGGTGACGGAGACGCAGGTGACGATGGGCAACGGGCAGACCACGAACATGTTCGTGAAAGCCGACAAGTTCATGCCGCCGCCGGAGATCGTGCCTGGAGACCTCTCGACGATCAACGAGAACTGGAAGGAGCAGCAATGACGCTCACGAGGACGCTTCGGATCGCGCTTCCGATGCTGCTCGCCGCGGGCGCCGCGGCCGCGGCGGCCGACGTCGTCGTGCTGAAGGGCGGCGCGCGCATCGAATTGAAGCAGCCGCCCGTCCGCCGCGGCAACAACGTGCTTCTGACTCGCAAGGACGGCACGCTGCTCTCGGTGCCGTACGCCGATATCGATTCAGCAGCGACGGCGGCGGCCACGGGAACGCCGGCGCCCGCGGCGCACGCATCTGCCTAGGCGGCGCCTCCGGGGCCGCCGGCCGAGGCCGCTCGGGCCGCGAAAGAAGGACCCAAGGCCAAGGTCAAACTGACGGACGCCGACGTGGGTCACTATCTCGAGTCGCCCGAATCGCCGGAAGCGGCGGCGGGCGAAGAGGGCGCCGCGGCCGCGTCGGGGGCGACTGGCGATGCGCGGGTGGACGTCTCCGACTACACGCAGTCGCAGCGGGACGAAAACCTGATCGTCAAGGGGATGCTTCGCAATCTCGGCTCCGCGACGGCGTTGAACGTCCGGTTGACCGTCACGCCGATCGACGAGAAGGGCAAGGCGATCGACTCGGTCGAGGCGAGCGTGTCGAACGGGACTCTGGAGGCGGGCAAGGCGGTCAACTTCACCGCGACCGTTCCCGTCGGTAAGAAGACCGTCGGAACGATGCGGTTCTCGCCTCGCTGGGTCACGCAGGCTCCTCCGGCAGCGGCGGCGGCTCCCGGTTCCGCCGGAACGTCCGCGGCCGCTTCGGGTGCGACCGCTTCCGGGTCTGCCGCGGCTCCGGCATCCGCCGCGGCGGCGCCGGCTCCCGCGGCCGCCCGTCCTCCGGCTCCCACACCGAACCCGTATGGGCAGGGGACGCTCTATGCGGCTCCGGCGCCCAACGCGCCGAGCGTGGCTCCGGCGGACGGCAAGACCGGGTACATCCCCGGCGCGGCTTCGCCGGAGAATCAGCCGAAGCCTCCCGAGTAGGTCGCCAGCCCGTAGTCTGTGGTCCTCAGTCCGTAGTCTTTAGTCTCATCCTCGACCGCGAACGACTGAGGATAAAGGACTGAGGGCTGGGGACAGAACCGCGAGCTGTTCTTTCCCTTTCGGAACACCTCTACACTAGTTGCATGCCTTCCGTCCTGGTCGTCGAGGACAAGGACTCCCTGCGCTCGATGCTCGAGGAGATGCTGCGCGGCGAAGGGTGGACCGTGCTCGGCCTCGCCAACGGCACCGAGGCCGTCAACCGCCTGAGATCGGGAGAGGCGGTGGACGTCGTTCTGACGGACTGGCGGCTTCCCGGCGCCGACGGCCTCGCGGTTCTCGAAGCGGCGCGCGCCACGGATCCGACGCTGCCGGTCGTCGTCATGACGGCTTTCGGCTCGATCGAGACCGCGGTCGAGGCGATGAAAAAGGGAGCCGAGGACTTCATCACCAAGCCGGTCGACCCGGACCTGCTGCGACTTCTCGTAGCGCGCGCAATCGAGCGGCGGAAGAAGGGGAGAGAGTCGCTCCTCTTCGCCGAGGCTCCGTCGCGACAGATGCCCCAGATCGTCGGGGAGTCGGCGGCGCTCAGGGCCGTCCAGGCGGAGGCGGAACGGGTCGCGGCCACCGACGCGACCGTGCTTCTCGAGGGAGAGAGCGGCACCGGCAAGGAGCTCTTCGCGCGGGCGATCCACCTGCTCTCGGCGCGGCGCGACCGCGCGTTCGTGGCGATCAACTGCGCCGCCATCCCCGACACGCTTCTCGAGAGCGAGCTCTTCGGGCACGAGCGCGGCGCCTTCACGGGCGCGGCGTCGCGCCGGCTCGGAAAGTTCGAGCTCGCGGAAGGGGGAACGGTCTTCCTGGACGAAGTCGGGGAATTGACGGCCGCGACCCAGGGGAAACTGCTGCGCGTCCTTCAAGAGCGATCTTTCCACCGCGTCGGCGGCACGGCGTCGATCGAAGTGGACGTGCGGATCCTGGCCGCGTCCAACCGCCCGCTCGATCGTCTCGTGGCGCAGGGCGCCTTTCGCGAAGATCTCTTCTACCGCGTCCGCGTCTTCCCGATCCGCATCCCCGCGCTCCGCGAGCGGCCGGAGGACATCGATCCGCTCGTGGACTGGTTCCTCGTCCACCTTCCCCGGGAGCTCAAGAAGAAACCGGCGGAGCTTGCCCCCGAAGCGCGTGCGCGTCTGCACACCTACGACTGGCCCGGCAACGTGCGAGAGCTCCGCAACTGCCTGGAGCGCGCGATCATCCTCTCGGAGGACGGCCGCATCGATGAGAGGCACCTTCGGCTCCAGGCAGAGTCGGCGGCCACGCCGCTGCCGGCGGGCGCCACGCTCGAGGAGGTCCGCGAGCGGGCGGCCCGAAGCGCCGAGCGTGTCTGGCTCGCGAGAGCCCTCGATAGAGCCCGGGGTGACCGGACCGAGGCGGCCGCCGCCCTCAGTTTGACGCCGCGAAAGCTCGAAGCGAAGCTGCGGGAGCACGGGCTCGACGAGAGCTAGCAAGCCCCCCGGGCGACGAGGCGAAGCGTCGGGCGCGGGCGCGGGAGGCGCTTATCCGGGCAGCGTCGGCGGTGGAGTCGGCTCTCCGGGCTTGAGCGTCCGAGTCGGCGGGGGAGGGATCGGCGTGTACGGCCGGCGCTCCTGCGGGCCGCCCGTCTGCGCCGCGGGCTTCTTCTGACAGGCTCCGCCCGCGAGCGGGAGGGCGACGAGCGCGAGGGCGAAGAGCCGGACGAGGCGGGGTCGTCTTCTCACGGCGCGATTATCCCAGCTCCGACAGCGCCGCGACAACCTCCGCGTCCTCCTCGGGCGCGGTCGAGCGCAGGTCGAGCCACAGGCGCCCCTCCTCGACCCGTCCCACGATCGGCACCGCCCGCCCGCGCAGCCGGCCGGCGAGCTGCCCCGCGGAGAGCCGGCGATGGGAGACCGCCAGCGCCCGCGAGGGAAAGGTCTTCTCGGGGCTGGTTCCGCCTCCGAAGAGCGCGCGGGCCGGCAGGACCTCGATCGCGAGCCCGGGCGTCCCCGAGACGGCGGCCGCCACCGCGGCGCCCCGCCGCTCGAGCTCTTCGACGGGCCGGCCGGCGGCGCGATACACCGGGAAGTCGCGCCAGCTCCCTCGCTTCCACGCCGCGAGCGTCGCGGCGAGCGCCGCGAGGGCGAGCTTGTCCGGACGCACCGCGCGCGCGACCGGGTGGGACGCGAGCGCCGAAACGAGATCCTCCCGGCCCACGATGAATCCCGCCTGGGGGCCGCCGAACAGCTTGTCGCCGGAGAAGGTCACGAGGTCGACTCCGTCGGCGAGGCAGCTCGCGACGGTCGGCTCGCCGGCGACCCCGAACTCCTCGAGGTCGACCACGCAACCGGTCCCCTGATCGTGAAGCCAGGCGAGCCGCGAGTCGCGGGCGAAGGCGGCGAGCTCGTCCGGCCGGGGTCGTGCGGTGAATCCGCGGATCTCGTAGTTGGACGGGTGAACCGTCAGCAGCAGGGCGGTCCGATCGCTTCTCGCGCGGCGGTAGTCGTCGATCGCCGTACGGTTGGTCGTGCCAACCTCGCGCAGAACCGCGCCGGACGCTTCGAGGATCTCCGGGATCTTGAAAGAGCCGCCGATGGCCACGAGCTCGCCGCGGGAGACGAGCACCTCGCGGCCGCGCGCGAGCGCCGTCAGGGCGAGCAGAAGCGCCGAGGCGTTGTTGTTGACGGCGAGGGCCCCCGGCGCCCCGAAGAGGTCTCTCGCGAGTGCGCGCACGTGATCCTGCCGTCGGCCGCGCTCTCCGGTTTCGACTTCGAGCTCGAGCGCTGAATATCCGGCGAGCGCCTCCGCGAGCGCCTTCCGCGCAGGCGAAGACAGCGGCGAGCGCCCGAGGTTCGTATGGAGGAGGACTCCGGTCGCGTTGACGACGCGGACGAGCGTCGGAGCGAACCGGCGGGCGAGGGCCTCCTCGGCGGCCGCGAGAAGCTCCTCCGGCCGCGTCACCCCGCCGGCGATCGCCCGGCGCAGCTCCTCCTTTACCGCTTCCCGGCCGTACTCCGCCTCGAGCGCCGACGCCTCGGGCGTCGAGAGCATGGAGTCCATCGAGGGCGGATGGGAGCGGGGTTCGGTCGGAGTCGAGGTCAGTTCCTGGCCTCCTGCCGGCGGCGGGCCGCCCGCGGTCGACTACTATATTTCCATGCCCTGGGAACGGGAGCTCGAGGTTCTCGAGGAGGCGATCCGTCGCCTCGGAGTCGAGTTCGACGCCTTTCTGTACGGCACCGCGACGAAACCGCCGGTGGAGTCGCGCCGGCACGTCGAGCAGATGATCCGGCGTCTGAACGGCGTTCAGCTCGATGCCGCGGCCGAGCGTTACCGGTTCAACACGTTGCAGGGGCGCTATTCGACGATGACCGAGCGATGGGAGCGTCTCCAGTCGGAGAAGGAGTCGGGGCGGCGACCGGGGCTCTACGGCCACTTCGCGGGGCACGCCGGGGCCTCGCCTCCTCCGCGTGCCGCCGCGCCGCCCCCGGCTTCCCCCAACGCCCGCGTCCCGGGCTCCGTAGAAAACCGGGAGGCGGCAGACTCCGCGGACCGCCGTCTCTTCGAGGTCTACCGTGAGGCGCGCCGGGCCCGCGGGGAAGATGCCCAGGAGTACGAGAAATTCGCGGAAAGTCTCGCCAAGGAGCGCGCCCGCTTGAAGGAGCGACTCGGCACGGAGGACTTCGTGTTCGAGGTCGCCGAAAGAGAAGGGAAGGTCAAACTGATCGCCAAACGCATGCCCCCGTCGCCCTCGAGGAAGGCCGAATGACACGGCGCCGGAAGATCCCGGTCTTCGCGGCCGCCTTGCTCGCCGCCGGGGCCCTCGCCGCGGCTGCGAAGAAGCCCGAGTCGAAGGAGCCCTTCTTTCACCAGTTCTTGATCCCGGGCGATCCGCTCGACGACAACCTGCTCGCGCAGGAGAAGCGCGTGGCGGAGGACCCCGAGTCCGCGGCACTGCGCAACGACTTCGGCAACCTCCTCGCGGAACGGCGCTTCCCGAAGGAGGCGCGCGCGGAGTACCGCAAGGCGCTCGAGCTCGACAAGACCTTCTTCCTCGCCGCGTACAACCTCGGGCTGATGGAGGAGACGGAGGGACGAGTCGACGCCGCCATCTCCGCCTACCGCGAGGCGATCGACCGGCGGCGAGGCTTTCCGCAGGCGCACTTCCGCCTGGGCCGCCTCTACGAGAAGCTCGGTCGGACCGACGACGCCGTCGACGAGTACGCGAAAGCCATCCGGATCGACAATTCGCTCCGCGACCCGAGGCGAAATCCGCTCGTCGTCGACTCCCGCTTGATGGATCGGGCTTCGCTCACGAACTATCAGCGCGACCTCGCGCGGGCCACGCAGAAGCGCGAAGACGAGTACGTGGACGCGGCGCGCTTCCGTCCGCTGCCGATCGAGCGAACCCTGGACACCGAGGAGATCGTCGAAGAGGCGGGGCCGCAGACGATCGAGGCCGCGCCGCGCTCCTCGGGAAGCGCCCGCCCCGGCCCGACCCCAGCTCGAGGCCGCCCGGCGCCGACGCGGCCGGTCCGGCGCGACACGACCGTCCGAGCGCCGGCGCCCGCTCCCGCGCCGGCGCCCGTGCAGGAGCCGGCCGTGCAGCGGCCGCCGATGGTGCCCCAGGAACCGACGCCGGTGCCGGAGCCGGAAAGCGACGAGCCGCAGAACTAGCGCGTCGCCGCGGACGCCCCGGCGGCTCTAGAGGAACGTCGCGCGCTCGACGAGCGCCGCGGTCCCGCCGATCGGATAGGGCGAAGGCAGGAACTCCTGTTCCGGAGCGATCGCCGCTATCCGGCGCAATAGCTCGGAGATCCGTCCGCGCGATCGCGCCGCCGCGACGGGCCCCTGGGCCCGCCCCGCGACCACGACGACTCCCGTGAACTCCGCCTCGTAGCGGTCGTTTTCGAGATCGCACAGGAGCGGCGTCGTCAGAGCCGCCGCGAAGAGCCCCCGTCGGACCGTCGCGAGCAGGTCTCGCTGCGGACGCGGACGAATCGACTCGAGAAAGAGCCGGCGGGGCGAGCGCGTCGGCGGAGTGCGGTACGAGCGGCGAACGCCGTGGCCGGTCGGCGAGGCTCCCGAACGCCCGGCCGATGCGAGATCGTGGAGCTCGCCTCTCCGGATCCCGTTCTCGACGAGAACGACGCGGCGGCTGCGCGTGCCTTCCCCGTCGAAGGGGGCGTCGGGCGTGGCGTCGTCGACGAGCGACAGATCGGGCTGCAGCACATCGGCGCGGAGCGCCCACGGTGGCGGATCGTCGCGCACGAAGAGCGGCGCGATCCCCGCGAGCAGCGCCGCCGTGACCGAGACGTCGAGAAGCCACTCTCCGCGGTCGATGGGAGAGGCGCGATCCGAAAGGGGGAGCGTGGCCCGATCGCTCAGGCGGCGCGCGAGGCCCGTCAGGTCCCCCGCCGCGTCCCAGCGGAACACGGCGCGCGCTTCGCAGCTGCGCGATCCCCGCCGCCCGACCGCTTCCGCGACACCGGTCGTCGCCTCGCTCTTCCAGGCGACGTCGAGCCCGCGAGCGTTGACGACTCGTTCGAGCGTGACGCCGCGCCGAAGCGTCAGAGCGGAGAGCGTCGCCTCCCCGCGCGATTCGGCGGCGACGAGCCGGCCGAGCTCTTCGGCGAGCTCGGGCGGCGATTCGAACTCCGGCAGGTCCTCGGCGGCCGAGGTCCCCGTCGGCCATGCCGGCGGCGACGCGGGACCGACCGCCGGCTCCGAAGCGAGACCCATCGCGCGCGAGAGCGCCTCGGGGCTGCCCGCGGCGGCGAAGCGCGGCGCCGGATCCCACCAGCGTGCCGCCACGCCCGTTTCCCTTCGGAACGAGTCGAACCGCTCGCGCCCGGCTCGCCAGGTCTCCCGAGAGGATCCTTCCTTCCGGTAGAGCTCCCAGGCCCCCGGCGCCGCGGCTTCGAGGCGTCGCTCCAGAGAGATCTCGCTCATCCGGCCGCTCGCACCGCGAGCCCCCGTATCAGAACGTCTGGGGCTTCTCCCTGGACCGGCACGACCTGTCCCGACCGGGCGCACCAGCCGAGGGCTCGGTAGGCGTGGACCTCGCGGCCGAGACCGGTCTCGATCGCCTTGAGAGAGGGAAGGATCTCCCCGGCCAGGATGCCGGCGCCGAGCTCGTCGGCGAGCCTTCCGCGTCGCACGCGGCGCGCTCGCGGGAAGCGGAGGCGAAAAGAGCCGCTCGCGAGCTCGACCGACCCCGCGTCGAGCTCTTCGATCCACAGCCCCTGTCCGAGGCGCCGGAGCAGCTCCTCGCCCGTCGTGGCTCCCGCCGACACGACGAGATTCGAGCCTCGAGGCAGAGGGGGATCCCACGCTTCGGCGCGCCGGCCGTGGCCGTTGGACGACTCGCGCCCGCTCGCGGCGGCCGCGGTCGCGCGGCTCGTCAACCGCCCGACGAGGCGGCCGGCGTCGAGCAGCTTGACGGCGCGCGGCCGAGTCCCCTCGTCGTCCCACTCGTAGCCGCCGAAGAGGTCGAGCCGCATCGCGTCGTCGCGCACTTCGAGGTCCCCGCAGGCGACTTTCGCCTCGGAGAGCCCCGTGAGCGGTGACGCGGCGCCCGCTTCGAGCGGGTGCGAGA
>Ga0075423_10007745_pt1 | contig 10161 bp, 2 predicted proteins | sample SoiMethybrSBSTD2_FD_80114 | JGI IMG/M metagenome (GOLD analysis project Ga0075423, IMG submission 80114) | Bulk soil microbial communities from a Populus tree surrounding site in Tennessee, USA - Soil MetaG P. TD hybrid SBSTD2 | ecosystem: Environmental > Terrestrial > Soil > Tree plantation...
ACCGACGTCGCCGTCATCTCGATGGCCGGAATTGTCTACAGCCGATCGATCCGGGTCGCCGGCAACAAGATGGACGAAGACATCATGCAATTCATCAAGCGGAAGTACAACCTCCTGCTGGGGGAGAGAACGGCGGAGGACATCAAGATCAACATCGGCTCCGCCTTCCCCCTGGAGGAGGAGCTCACCATGGAGATCAAGGGACGCGACCTGGTGGAGGGTATCCCCAAGACTCTGGTGATTTCCGATGAGGAGGTACGGGAGGCCCTTTCGGAGGCGGTTTCGGACATTATCGAAGCAATCCGGCTGGCCCTGGAACAGACTCCGCCCGAGCTGTCGGCGGACATCGTGAACAAAGGGATCGTGCTCACAGGCGGGGGCTCGCTCCTCAAGAACCTGGACAAGAGGCTTCGGGAAGAGACTGGCTTGCCCGTCTCGATTGCCGATGATCCTCTGGCCTCCGTGGTGTTGGGCACAGGGATGATGCTGAATGACTTCGACCTTCTCCGTAAGATTTCCATCGACTGAAGCCAGGAAGACAAGCGGATCGCCGGCTGATTCCGGGCCGGATTCGGAGACGAGCCACCGGGTCCCTCTCCTCGATAGAGTTCCCCCAGGTTCGGTGTCGTGAGCGGACAGGCGTCGCTCATCCTGGAGCTGCTGTTCAGCGCGGCCGGGGTCGGCTACTTTGTCTACGGAAAGAAGCAACGGGCCACGATCCCTCTCGTGTGCGGACTCCTGCTGATGATATTTCCCTATTTCGTATCGAGCACTATCCTGCTGGTGATCCTTGGGGTTGGACTTCTGGCGCTGCCCTACTTCATGAGGCTTTGAATTCGCAAGCTCAGGAGATGTGCAGGGGTTGAACTATCCGAGCACTACCTGGACATGGTGCTCGCGACCGTCGTCGGACAAGGGGAGGAGCGGTTCCCCCGGGAGCGTGATCCCGTCAAGGCTGATTCGGGATACCCCCCGGCAGACCCCCAGCGGATTTTCGACGGTGATGAGGTAGAGACTGCGTCCATGTCGGTAGGTGATCTCGAAGCTTCTCCATCCGCGGGGAATGCACGGATCGAAGAGGACGGCGGCTCCTCGCTTTCGGAAGCCGAGAATCCATTCCAGGCCCGCCCGGTGCAGCCAGCCCGCAGCCCCCGTGTACCACGTCCATCCCCCCCGTCCCACGTGTGGCGGCTCGGAATAGATGTCGGCGGCTACGACGTACGGCTCCACCTTGTACCTTCGAACGTCCGCACGACTGCTCGCATGGTGGATCGGGTTCAATAGATCGAACAGATCGACGGCCTTGTCGCCATCGCCCAACTCGGCGAACGCCATGACCGACCACACCGCCGCGTGGGTATATTGCCCGCCGTTCTCCCGAATTCCAGGCGGATATCCCTTGATGTATCCAGGGTCGGAGGGTGTCTGGTCGAACGGCGGGGTGAGGAGCAGTAGAAGCCGGTCCGCGCGCCGGAGGAGCTGACGCTCCACCGATTCCATGGCCCGGCGGGCCCGGTCCCGATTGCCGGCGCCGGAGAGGACCGCCCAGGACTGGGAAATCGAGTCGATTCGGCATTCCTCGTTCGCCGCCGACCCGAGCGAGGTTCCATCGTCGAAGAAAGCCCGCTTGTACCACTCCCCGTCCCATGCCTCCCGCTCCAACGAATCCTGGAGAGCACCGACCTGCATCCGCCACCGTGTCGCTCGCTCACCCTCCCCCCGCAGCTCGGCGACGCGGGCGAACTCCCGCAAGTTCACCAGGAGAAACCATCCAAGCCAGACGCTCTCTCCCCGGCCCTCGTGGCCGACGCGGTTCATGCCGTCGTTCCAATCCCCGGCGCCGATCAAGGGCAGGCCGTGGCTGCCGATGTCGAGACTCCGATCCAGGGCGCGCGCGCAATGCTCGAACAGCGTGGCCCGATCCTCCGACTCCACCGGCTCGAAGTAGGCTTCCTGTTGCTTGTCCTCAAGCTGCGCCCCAGTGAGCCACGGAACCTCCTCGTTGAGCACCGCCTGGTCTCCGGTTGTCTCGAGATAATGGGCCACCGCATAGGGAAGCCAGAGGCGGTCGTCGGAGATCCGGGTCCTCACGCCGCGGCCGGTGGGGGGATGCCACCAGTGCTGGACGTCCCCTTCCTTGAACTGCCGGGCAGCGGCCCGCAACAGGTGCTCGCGCAGAACATCGGGCCGGGTCACCGCCAGCGCCATGACGTCCTGGAGCTGATCGCGGAAACCGTACGCCCCGCTGGACTGATACAGCGCCGATCGGGACCAGATGCGGCACGCAAGGGACTGGTACAGAAGCCAGCGGTTGAGCATGAGATCCATGGAGCGATCCGGCGTCTTCACCTGCACCGCACCCAGCAGGCTGTCCCAGTGATCCTGGATTTCGTGCAGGACCTGATCACAGTTTATCGTGCGATAGCGCTCGATCAAGGCTTGGGACTCTTCGCGACTCTTTCCCTGCCCCAGCAGGAACAGCACCTCGGCTCTTCCCCCCGGCTCGAGCTCGACGAGGGTTTGCAGCGCAGCGCACGGATCCAGGCCCGCTCCAATTCTTCCAGAAAGCCCTGTGCCGCGCTCCAGCGATTCGGGATGGTCGAGACTCGCGTTGCGGCCCAGAAACTCAAGACGATCGCCGGTCCAGGAGGTCTGGATTCCTCCCAGATCGGCAAAGGCCACCCGTTCCGCGAATTCCCCGTTCCAGGCGTTCGTAGCGAGGATGGCTCCGGTTGTGTCGTCAATCTCGGTAACCACGAATGGCGCGGAACCGGTGCGCGCCACACCCAGCACCCACTCCGCATAGGAGGTGACCGAGAGCCGCCGCATGCGGCCGGATCGATTCTCCAGGCTGAGGCGAGAGATCTTGATCGGGTCATGCAGCGGCACGAATTGAAGGAGGTCGAGGGTGATGCCGTGCGAGGTGTGCTCGAAGCGGCTGTACCCCTGACCGTGGCGGATGACGTAGGGCGTGGCTTCTTCGCGGATGGGGAGACAGGTCGGTCCCCAGACCAGCCCGCTGTCCTCGTCGCGCACATAGAAAGCCTCGCCGGGCGCATCGCTCACGGGATCATTCGACCAGGGCGTGAGCTTGTTCTCCCGACTGTTTCCACACCAGGTAGTCCCGGAGCCTGCCTCGGAAACCTGAAACCCGAATCCTGGATTTGCCACCACGTTCATCCAGGGAGCCGGCGTCCACTGCCCTTTGCCAAGAACGGTCACGTATTCGCGACCGTCCCGAGTGAATCCACCCAACCCGTTGAAGAACTCCAGATCCAGTTTGGGAGGGGATAGGTTCTCTCTCTCCTCGCGCGGCGGGCGGAAAGACGGCGGAAGCGGCCCCGACCCCTCCAAGCGGATCGTTTGCTCAGACAGTGAGCCGCGGCTCGCCAGGATGAGCAGTCGCGCCGCGGTGCGCAGCAGGACCAGCTCCTGTGGAGCCAGGAGCTCCTCCCGCAGCACGAAAACACGCCCTCGCTCTCCGTCCGCCTCGTGCCCAGCCGTGGATCGGCTTACCCGCACCATGGCCTCGACCGACTGATGGAGATCCTGGGAATAGGAGGCGCTCTTTGCGTTGAGGATCACCAGATCGGCCGGGACCCCTTTCAATCCCCAGTACTCGTGGGCCCGCAAGAGCTGCCTCACCAAGTCCAGCTCCTGGTCCTGCTCGATACGCACCAGGGCGATCGGCAGATCCCCGGAGATGCCGTGGGCCCAGAGCCCGGAGGGTCCACTGCGGTTCGCGGCCAGGACCTGGGGTGCCGCGCGCAGCGTGGGATCGACATAGAGCAGCCGATTGGCCAGCCGCTGGAAAAGATGCGCCTCGTCCTGGGTGATCCGCAGGTGATGCAGCTGGACCTGCGCCCGTGTCCACGCCAGGGTGCTTTCTCGCTCGAACGTCGCCGGTTGCCGATACTTCTCGGCGATCTCGAGCGTCTGCTCCCGTGAGTTGGCCACGAGCGTGGTGTAGACGATGCGGATAGTCCCTTGAGGAGGGAGCGCGACGCGGTGCCGAAGGCTCACGATGGGATCCAGAACCGTCCCTGCCGAGTTGGTCAGGGGGCCCCCATCGGTCACCGAGATCGGCGTACGGATTCCGCGGCCCCGTCCCAGAAAGCGCGCCCTGTCGCTCTCGTACTGCAGGGGGCTGAGGCTTTCGCCTTCCAGCGCGGCCAGATGGGCAAGCCAGACCTGGGGCTCCTCCTTGGAACGCGGGCGACGCGTGGCCAGCAAAGCATCGAGATGAGGAACGAACTCGGACTGCACGAACAAATTGGAGAATGCCGGGTGGGCATCGTCCCGAGCCTGTGGCGCCAGCACGATTTCGGCATAGGACGTGAGATCGATCTCGCGCTCCCGGTTTTCGAGATTGGTCACCGTCAGCCGGCGCAGCTCGGCATCGTCCTCGGCGGATACCAGGATTTCGAGGGTGATCGCCAGGGAGCGGTCCTTCTGAGTGATGCTGGCACGGTCCTCCGAATAAACCACTTCGTATTGGTCGGCGGGGGTGCCGCTGGGCTGGAAGCCGGCGGACCACACTCCACCGGTCTGCACGTCCCGGAGAAAGACGAATGTCCCCCAGCAGTCGCGCGTCGTGTCCTCGCGCCAGCGGGTCACGGCAAGATCGCGCCAGCGGCTGAAACCGGAGCCCGCTGCGGTGACCATGACCGTGTACCGCCCGTTGGAGAGAAGATGAGTACGGGGGGTGATGTCGTGAGGCGAATCGAGGCGGCGCAGGGTGGGCGGAACGAGATCCCGCACGAGCGTGGCAACCTGGACCTCCTCGGCCCGCGGGCGGGTGATGGCTACCGCGCGCGGTGTGCGCTCCTGGAGCAGCAGCTCGGCCGCCTGGACCATGGGATGGGCATGAAATCGTTTCCGGGTCAGGTCGTCATTCACCACGTTTCCCAGAGAGACGAGTGTCATCCCCTGGTGATGCGCCATGTAAGTGCGCACCACCACCGCGGTGGTTTTCTCGGGAAGCCTCGAGGGGGTGTAATCGAGCGCCTCGTAGAACCCGTAAGCTCCTCGCGCCCCCGCATGCTCCAGGCGGACGAAGTTCTCCAGGGCGGCTCCGGGGTCGATCATGGCCGCGAGCGCGGTGGCGTAGGGAGCCACCACCACGTCTTCGAACAGTCCGCGCTTGAGTCCCAGGCCCGGGATGCCGAAAGCGGAGTACTGGTAGGTGAGCTCCGCATCGCGCACGTTGTAGGCCGATTCGGAAACTCCCCAGGGAACCTGCCGCTCGGCGCCATATCGGATCTGGCGCCCAACCACGAGACGGCACGTGAGATCCAGCAGGCTCTGGGCGGGCTGCGGCATCACGAGAAGAGGCATGAGGTACTCGAACATGGATCCGGACCATGACACCAGCGCCGCACCGTGACCGATGGGCGTGAGAGATCGGCCGAGATGGAACCAGTGCTGAGGCGGCACGTCACCCTTGGCGATGGCGAGGAAGCTTGCCAGCCGGGCCTCGGAGGCCAGAAGGTCGTACCTGCCGGGGTCGAGCGTGCCGTCGGCCACGCGATAGCCGAGTGAGAAAAGCTTGCTCGTGGGATCGAACAGGAATTGGAAGTCCATGTCCCGGACCAGCTCATCGGCGAGCGCGGCAAGGGCGGAGAGCCGGGGCGCGAGAGCCCTCGCCTTGAGCTGCAAATCACGCACGTGGCTCCTGACAGAGGCATGAACGGCGCCGGCCCAGATCAGGATTTCGGATTGGGAGTCGCTCCGGCCCTCGCTGGAAAGCGTGCGCGCGATGTCCAGCAGGTTGTCAGCCCGAGATTCGAGCTCGTGGAAACGACGGAGCCGTTCGGGCATGGACACCGGAAAATCCTCGAGAGTGGCGGCTGTCGCTTCCGCGGCCTCGCGCAGCTGCACCGCGGTGACCGTCTGCGCGCGACGGGAATACTCGACCCCTTGCATCGAATCGATCAGCAGATGAAGGGCGTCCCCGATCCCCTGGAGGGCCTCCGGGCCTGCGAGCGGTCGGTGCATGCATTCGCGGCATGCCTGGGCCAGGGCAATCAGATACCCTCCCAGATTGCCGCTGTCGACCGTAGACACGTACATCGGCTCCAGCGGCCGCAGGTCCAGCGTCGCGTACCAGTTGAGGAAGTGACCCCGGACGCGGCGCAGGCCGATCATGGTCTGTAGCGTCGCGTCGAGCCGTTCCACCATTTCCAGCGTACCGATCCAGCCGAAATCACGGGCGACCATCGTGCTGAGGAGATACAGCCCCAGGTTCGTCGGCGAGGTGCGGCGGGCTTCGAGAGGCTTGGGATCTTCCTGGAAGTTATCCGGCGGAAGTTCATGGTTCGCCTCGTCCACGAAGGTCTCGAAGAAGCGCCAGGTCCGGCGGGCGATAAGCCTGAAGGAGCGGGTCTCCTCGGGCGAGAGAACCTGCGACTTGGCGATCTTCGGGGGGGTGCTGATGCGCCAGGCGAGCACAGGGGACAGCGCCCAGAGGAGGACGAACGGCAGCGCCACGGGCCAGGCTGCCGGTTTGAGCACGATGAACAGCAACCCGGCTCCGGCGGCCAGGAAAACGCCCCAGCGGAGGCGCCGGATGAATACCCGTAGCCTCAGATCGGACACGGAGCCCGCCTGCGCCGCCGTCACCCACTCCAGAAGATTTCGTCTCGTGATGTAGAGCCGGCCGAGCGTGCGGAAGATGGCGTCCGTCATAAGCCAGGCCTGATGGGCGAGCATGCTGATGGCGAGAAACGTTTGAAATAGGGCCACCTGGATATCGTGGCCCACGGCGCGAAGGTGGTTTCGTTTGGAAAATCCCCATCGCCGAGGGATGAAGCCGTCAAGTATCGGTATCACCGCCGGCACGACGACGGACCCAACGAACAGTCCTGTCCAGAGGAGCGGGGGAACTGCCGGCAGAATCCAGGCGGCAACCGCGACCAGGAATGCCGAGGGCGCGGCGAGGCTTCGCCTCAGGTTGTCCACCATCTTCCATCGCCCATGAAGGGGAATGACCGCCGTCAGCTTCCGGCCCGAGGCGTCATGCGCATGGCCCAGGATCCAGGGCAGGAGCTGCCAGTCGCCGCGCACCCATCGATGGTGGCGGCGCGCGTCCACCTCGTAATTGGTGGGGAACTCCTCGAAGAATTCCACGTCAGTCACCAGGCCGGCGCGCGCGAACGAGCCCTCGAAGAGATCGTGGCTGAGCAGGGTATTCTCCGGGACCTTGCCCTCGAGGGCCGCCTCGAAGGCGTCGACGTCGTAAATGCCCTTCCCCGTATACGACCCCTCGCCGAAGAGGTCTTGATACACGTCGGAGACCGCGGCGGCATAGGGATCCACGCCTCCGGGGCCCGAGATAATCCTCTGGTACGTAGTGCTCTCCGGACCCGTCGGCAAGGAAGGCGTGAGCCGGGGTTGCAGGATCGCGTAGCCCTCCACGACACGCTCTCTCCGGGGATCGAAGCGCGGGCGGTTCAAGGGGTGCGCCATCGCCCCGACCAGGCGCCGGGCGGTGCCCATGGGAAGCCGGGTGTCGGCGTCCAGCGTGATAACGTAGCGAACGCCGTCCGGGACCGCGGGCGGATGACCGCTGATTGGAATAAACGTGGTGTCTGATGCGCCACGCAGCAGCCGGTTCAGCTCATGGAGCTTGCCGCGCTTCCTCTCCCAGCCGATCCACTTGCCTTCTTTGTCGTTCCAGAGACGCCGGCGGTGCAACAGAAGAAACCTCTCGCCGCCATCCGGCAGACCGCCGTACCGTGCATTGAGGCGCGTGATGCCGCCGGCCGCGGTGGCCAGGAGATCCTCGTCACCCGGCATCTTCTCGTGGGTCGCATCCACCCAGTCGGTGAGCAGGGCGAAGTGAAGATGCCCTTCGGGATTCGCCAGATAGTGGACCTCGAGCCGCTCGAGCTGCGCCTCGATGTCAGCCGGACTCGTGAGTAGCGTGGGCACGACGATGAGGGTCCGGAGCTCCGGGGGGACGCCCAGAGCAGTATCGAGCTTGGGGAGCAGCCGAGGGGGAACGAGTAAGGGAACCAGCCGGTGGATGAGAGAAATTGCAATATCCGAGGCGGGTACCAGGCCGAGGATCCCCAGCAGTGCAAGGCTCCAGGGCCCCGAGCCGGCGCTCCAGGTCAGGAACAGAAGGCCGGAAAGCAAGAGGGCGGTGAGTGCCCCGATTCCCCCCAGGTAACCGGTCATCGCATGGGCGCGATAGGCGCGGCGAAGTCGGATTCGCAGTGGGACTCGAAATCCCAGGCGCTTCTCGAAGGCTCTCCGGCCCCCGGCCACGATGTAGTATCCCGGATCCTCTTCGGCACGCTCGGGAACGCCGGGAAGCATCGCCGCACTCCCGTTCTCCGGGCCAGCGCGGCGGGCCAGGAGTACCGCTTCCTGCGCCACTTCGACCTCCGATCGCCCCGAGCCCCGGGAGAGCATCTCGATCCGGGCGCGGTACTCGTCCCGGGTCGTAAAGTCCATGGCGGCGAACCCCGGGGCGGCGCGCAGGACTTCGTCCACCAGACTGACGCTCTCGAAGAATTCGGGCCAGTCGATCGAGGAAATCCATCGCATGCTGGTGATGATGTTCCGCACGGTGACATTCGCAGCGGCCTGGGCTTGATGCTCCTGAGCAACCACCTCGTCGGACGAGGTCCCCTGGGCGCTCAGCTTCGCCTCCAGCCAGGACAGGGCCGGCATGATCGAAGGGTCCTGGCCGCGCAGCCGCTGAACGAGCTGTACGGCAAAGGCGCGAGCCAGAGCGGCATCGCCCAAGCTCCTCAACACGTCGTCCGGATGCTCCACCGGTCGATCGCCCAAGCCCAGCAGGCGATCGGCCAGCTCGTCGGCCCGGGCCCGCTCCAGGCGGGAGCCGATGATCAGCTGCGAAAGCCTTCGCAGGTTCTCCACCAGGGCCACACGGAGATGGATGGCAACCGCCCAGAGCTCGCCGATGGTGAGCGGCTGGACACGCTGGTAGGCCTGTACGAATCGTTGGATCGTTTCCATCTCGAAGCGACTGTCGGTATGCGCGACATAGGCCCAGGCCAGCCCGTAGACGCGCGGGTATCCCGCGAGGTGGCCCGCGGTGATCTTCGGCAGCAGGCGGTAGTAGCTTCCCGGCAGGTGGTCCCGGATCCCCCGGAGCTGCTCATCCACGACGTGGAAATTGTCGAGGATCCACTCGGCGGCGGGCGTTATCTCTTGCTTTGCCAGGACGGTATCGGCGATGTTCCGATACCCTGCCAGGAGGACGCGGGCGTTTTCACGAACCCTGGGAAGGAGATTCCGTCCCCGGGCGGGCTTCACTACGCTGCGATGGGCCCCAGCCAGACTCTTGGCGTGTTGCTCCAGGCGCTCAATGCCGAAGATCTCGGCGCGAATGGGCTCTTCCACGGGAGAAGAACCGTCGAGGACGGCGGCAGTATCGTTCATTCCGATCTTTCGTAACGTTGCGTCGAGTGAGCGCTGAAATTCCTTGACTCGGACAGGCTCGCAATCAAGGGGCTGGATCGTCTAACGGCTGTGCTCCGGACGCCGGCGCGCTCTCCGGCGACGGACGAGAGTTGCGGCTGGGCAGGGGACCCTGCGACGGCTCGCGCTCTTGCTGGAATGCACCCCATTATACTCAAGGACATCATCAAAAATCCCCACTCTCCACTATGGCCGCGAGCGGTGCGGTCTTGAGCCGCTTGGGTGGTGCGGCCCCACCCATCCAGTTGAGCCCTCTGGGCCGGTTCCGCGGCGTGGAACCGAAAACTGCGATGGCGAATCAAGGATGTGGGAGTTTCTGAAAAGAAGCGATTGTAATAAATGTCGGGCCGCTGATGCAGCCTCACGGGATTCACCGAATCAGAAATCTCCTCCGCTCGCTACTGCGTACCCGCGAGAATGTGAAAAGGGATTCTTGTCTCGTGTTCAATCGGAGTTTATAGTGAATTCCCCGGTCTTTCTGAAAAGGAGGACCATCATGAAACGATCTCTCCTTCTCATAAGATAAGTTTTTACCGTCGTCGCATTCCTCGCCTGCCAATCGCATCAGAGCCCAGGGTACATCCTGAGCCTGCGGCAGGCGGGGTGCAACGGGTCGGACATTTTTTCCACCTCAACAGCCGCCGGGTGTGCTGTTCGCGGGAATCGATCGGGACCCCGGCCTGGAAGGGCGTGGGGCATTGGAGGAGC
>Ga0075423_10007746_pt1 | contig 10161 bp, 5 predicted proteins | sample SoiMethybrSBSTD2_FD_80114 | JGI IMG/M metagenome (GOLD analysis project Ga0075423, IMG submission 80114) | Bulk soil microbial communities from a Populus tree surrounding site in Tennessee, USA - Soil MetaG P. TD hybrid SBSTD2 | ecosystem: Environmental > Terrestrial > Soil > Tree plantation...
GACTGGCCTTGCGCGCGCGCCTACCATTCTCATCTCGTAGCACAACAAGGCCCACCGCTGTGATCGGCCAGACGATATCCCACTACCGCATCATCGAGAAACTTGGCGGTGGCGGCATGGGCGTGGTTTACAAGGCCGAGGATGTGAAGCTGCATCGCTTCGTGGCGCTCAAGTTCCTGCCTGACGAGGTAGCCAAAGATGCACAAGCGCTTGCTCGGTTCCAGCGCGAGGCGCAGGCTGCATCTGCCCTAAATCATCCCAACATTTGCATGGTCTTCGAGATTGACGAGCGAGGCGGTCAACACTTCATCGCAATGGAGTTTCTAGACGGCATGACCCTGAAACACCGAATCGGTGCGCGACCACTGGAAATTGAGATTCTGCTGGCGCTCGGAATCGAGATAGCGGATGCGCTCGACGCCGCGCATGCTGCTGGCATTGTGCACCGTGACATCAAGCCAGCAAACATCTTCGTTACGAAGAGAGGGCACGCCAAGATTTTGGATTTCGGACTGGCAAAGCTCACCCCCACGGCTGCTCGCGTTGCCGAAGCGGACTCAACCATGACAGAAGCCACCGCAGATATCAGTGCGGAGCACCTAACCAGTCCGGGAATGGCATTGGGCAGTGTCGCATACATGTCGCCGGAGCAGGTGCGGGGACGGGAGTTGGATGCGCGAACCGACTTGTTCTCTTTTGGAGTCGTGCTGTACGAAATGGCGACGGGCACACTGCCATTTCGTGGTGACACCTCAGGAGTGATTTTCGACTCGATCCTCAATCGAGCGCCAGCCCCAGCAGTCCGGCTGAATCCCGACATTCCAGCGGGGCTTGAGGACATCATTAACAAAGCACTGGAAAAAGATCGTGATGTCCGCTGCCAGTCTGCTGCCGAGCTAAGGACTGATCTCAAGAGGCTTAGCCGCGACATGGAATCGGGCAAGACTATGCCGCGTGCCGCGGCGATTAGCCATCAGTCGCGACGGTGGACTGTAGTCGGTATTCTTGCGCTGGCGATTGCACTGGTTGCGGGGGCAGGCTTCTATCTCAATCATAACCGTGACCGCATCGATTCAGTCGCCGTATTGCCATTTGTTAACACGAGTGGCGATCCGAATGTCGAATACCTCAGCGACGGGGTCACCGAAGGCGTCATCAACAGCTTGTCACAACTTCGTCAACTGCGTGTCATGGCGCGAACCACCGTGTTCCATTACAAGGGTCGCGACACTGATCCGCAGAAAGTAGGGCATGATCTGAACGTGCGGGTAGTGCTCACCGGGGCATTTGTTCAACACGGCGATTCGCTGCGGGTTCAAACAGAACTGGTAATGGTAAGCAACGGGTCACAAATTTGGGGCGAGCAATATGACCGCAAGATGTCGGACATCTCAACCGTTCAGCAGGAGATTGCGCGGGACATTTCCGACAAATTAAGACTGCGGCTCACAGGTGAGGAGAGCAAGAGGCTCAACAAGAACCCAACCCAGAGCGGGGAGGCTTACGATCTCTATCTCAAAGGGCGATATTACTGGAACAAGAGGTCACCCAATGCTTTCAAACAAGCCGTCCAGTTCTTCACCGCTGCAACCGACAAAGACCCTACCTACGCGCTGGCGTGGTCAGGGCTCGCGGATACCTATAACCTGATGAGTGGCTACGGAGGGATTCTGCCACTGAAAGACGCTCTCCCAAAGGCAAAAGCAGCGGCTCTTAAGGCGGTTGAACTGGATGACGCTTCGGCAGAAGCGCATACCTCACTTGGGTTGGCAAGGGAAGCCGAGTGGGACTGGACGGGCGCGGAAAAAGAGTACACGAAAGCGATTGAATTGAATCCCAACTACGCAACTGCTCACCACTGGTACTCTGTGTTGTTGTCTGCACTGGGTAAACAGGGGGAGGCGCTGGCGGAGGCGGAACGGGCGATTGAACTCGACCCCCTGAGTCTTCCACTGAAGCAGAACTTAGCCGCCTTGTATGCAGGCACAGGGCATTTCGCTGAAGCGATCCAGCAGTGCCGAAAAACTCTTGAGATCGACCCCAAATACCCGCCTGCTCATTCTGCGCTAGGTGACGTCTATTTCGCACAACACAATTACCCAGAGGCCTTTGCTGAATATAAGGAATTTGCTGCCGACACGGGTGATCCGGACGTGATAAACAGGTTGAACGGTGTGTGGAAAACGTTCCAGACGTCCGGCCATTTAGCGGCGCTGCAAACTTGGGCTGAATCACAGATTCATGCCTCGACCTACGTACCTCCGTCTCTGATTGCGAGCACCTACTTCGCGGCTGGCGACAGAGAGAGTGGTTTTGCGTGGCTCGAAAGGGCGTACAACGAGCGGGACAACGAGTTGGACGGTATCAGAGTCGACCCCGCTGTGGCTCCATATCGCTCTGACCCGCGTTACGCCGACCTACTGCGCCGGATGGGACTGCCGCAGTGAGCACTTCAATCACATGATCGGCCAAACCATCTCCCATTACCGCATCATCGAGAAGCTGGGCGGCGGCGGCATGGGTGTGGTGTACAAGGCCGAAGACACTGAGCTTGGCCGTTTTGTCGCTCTAAAGTTTCTTCCAGAGGATGTAGCGCGAGACCCACAGGCGCTTGAACGCCTTCGGCGGGAGGCACGAGCTACGTCTGCACTAAATCATCCGAACATTTGCACCATTCACGAGATCGGCAAGCACGGAGATCAGTCGTTCATCGTGATGGAGTTCCTCGACGGAGTCACCCTGAAGCACCGCATCGCCGGTCGTCCACTCGAAACGGAACTGTTGCTTGCGCTGGCGATCGAGATTGGCGATGTGCTTGATGCGGCCCACGCCAAGGGCATCGTTCATCGCGATCTCAAGCCTGCAAATATCTTTGCAACGGAACGTAGTCACGCCAAGATTCTTGATTTTGGATTGGCAAAGGTATGTTTGAAACCGGAGAGTGTTGCCGCGAGCGCCCCAACCATCGATGAAGAGGAGCATCTCACTAGTCCGGGCGCGACACTGGGTACGGTTGCGTACATGTCACCGGAGCAGGTCAGGGGCAAGGAACTCGACGCGCGCACAGACTTATTTTCATTCGGAGCGGTGCTCTACGAAATGGCCACGGGGTTGCTCCCATTTCGGGGTGATACGACGGGTGTCATTTTCGAATCAATCCTCAACCGGACGCCTTCGCCAGCCACGCGCTTGAATCCTGATCTGCCGCCCAAGTTGGAAGACATTATCAACAAGGCACTGGAGAAAGATCGCGATGTTCGTTATCAGTCTGCCGCTGAAGTGAGAGCCGATCTCCGAAGGCTGAGGCGTGATATCGAGTCCGGCAAAACCGCCACGCTTCCCACAACACCTGTGCGTCCGGCGCGTTGGTGGGTTGCGAGTTCTGTAATCGTAGGGGCTTGTGTCGCAGTGGCTGCGCTGTTGTGGTTGGTTGGTTTCTATGTATGGTCACGCAGGGCATCCAATATTGACTCCATTGCTGTGTTGCCCCTCGTCACCAACAGCACAGATCAAAGCACCCAGTTATTGGGCGATGGCATTACGAACAGTCTCATCGAGAACCTCTCGCGAATCTCCAACCTTAAGGTTATGTCCCGCAGCGCGGCTTTCCATTATCAGGGTCGTGAAGTTGACGCTCAGACCGCTGGCCGCGAACTCAACGTCAAAGCTGTGCTTACCGGAAGACTGCTTCTTCACGGTGACAGCCTATTGCTGAGTACCGAACTTGTGAATGTGGCCGACAACCGCCACCTTTGGGGCGCAGAGTATGATCGTAAAATTTCCGATGTGCTGCCGCTTCAGCGAGAACTGGCCGGTGCGGTTTCGGAAAAATTGATGCCCAAACTGCTTGGCAACGCGAGGGATGTCATCGCAAAACAGGGAACCGGAAGCGTGGAGGCGTACCAGTTATACGTGCGGGGCAGGACCTTTCAGGACATGCTGAATGGGGAAGACTGGGAAAAGGCAATTAGTTTTTTCCAGATGGCGATCTCAAAGGATCCCAGCTACGCCTCAGCCTACGCGGGAATGGCGGATGCCTACGGGTTGCTGGCATTTTTCGGTTTTGAACCTGCAAACGAGACTTTGCGAAAAGCCGAGGATGCAGCGAACAAGGCTCTGCGGCTGGATGATTCAGTTGCAGAGGCCCATGCCTCGCTGGGACTGGCGTCTTTCTTCAATTGGAAATGGCAGGTCGCGGAACGGGAACTTCGTCGGGCCATCGAATTGAACCCGAGCTTCGCAAAAGGGCACCAGTACTACGGTTGGTACTTATCATCACAGGGCAGACTCGACGACGCTGTCGCCGAGCACAAAACCGCGCTGGGACTCGATCCCACTTCACAGCTCAGCAACTTGTCCCTGTGCGGCATGTACTATTCGACGCGGGAATACGACAAGTCGATCGAGCAGTGCCTGCGTCTGGCGCAAACTTATCCCGAAAGCTGGAAGGTGTTCGATCAGCTCAGCTCGGATTACGAACAGAAGAAGAATTACGACAAGGCCCTGCAGGCATACCAGCGCAGTCTGAACCTCAAAGGCGAACCGGAGCTGGCCACGGCGATGGGGCGCGCATATGCCGCCCACGGCTGGAAAGGCGTGCAGCAGACATTTATCGAAGAGGCTTCCCATCCCGACGCAAAGGATTACGATCCTTTTTTTATAGGACTTACCTACGCGGAACTGGGCGACAAGGACAACGCGTTTCTCTGGCTGGAAAGGGCCTATACGACGCACCAGATTCCGTTTTTTATAAAGGTAGAGCCGGCGCTGGATAATATCCGCTCCGACCCGCGATACGCCGATCTGTTGCGGAGGATGGGTCTGCCACAGTGACTTCCCGACGCAACATCCCGAAGCACATGCAGATGGTCATCGCCAAGGCTGCATCGCAAGCTGAGCAGAAAAGATTTGGCCTATGGCTCGGCACTGCTGGCTGAGATCGCGTGGATTCGGGCAGACGCCGAGCGCCTGCAGATTGAGTCGGAGCGCCGCCGGGATGTGAGGTCGGCGCTTAGAGCCATCCCTGAGCGCTTGGCAGTGGTCGAGCTTGAGGCCAAGCTCAGCGGGCAGATCGACACTGCACCAAAGAATGTCACGATCAACGTACAGGCCATCAGCCCGGAAGAGGCGGTTGAGTATGCGCGCGACATCTTGGTCTTTGGCGTGGGCGCGAGTATGCCGCTTAATCATTCAACGGACAGTCATAATCGAAATGGGAGGGCGGTCGGCAAGCCTGAACACTCAAAAATGGCTGGTGCTGATTCCGTAGTGATTTATTCCTGGCATCACGGGCAATGCCGAAGTTGGCAGAAGCAAAGCCCCTACCCGCTTCTCCCGAGTACTACGAGCGCGTACAGATTCGCCAGCCATTTAGAGGTGTAGAATCAGCACAGCCCTTCTCCTAACCACCACGAGAATCGCGTGTTTCTGTCTGATCTCATGATTCGGGCCTAATGGGTTTGAAGTGAGCATCTACGGCAGTGTCGCCGGGACTGAACTGGTCAGGCAAACGGAATCCGCATCGCCACGACAATACTTCTTAAAAGTGGCAGCCGTCTCCGCCCTATATCTGGCCGCCGGTAAACTCGGGCTCTCCGTCCCATTCACAAGTGGCAACGTCTCACCCGTGTGGCCCGCTTCAGGCGTGGCACTGGCATCAGTGCTGCTCTGGGGTTACGAAGTCTGGCCCGGACTCGCGTTGGCCGCGTTCTTCGTTAATTTCCTGAGTCCGATTCCAGTGTTATCGTGTATCGGAATCGCGCTCGGAAATACATCGAGCGCTCTGCTCGGCGGCTATCTCCTGCGCCGCTTCATACCCCATAGACTTTCTTTTGAGCGACTGCGGGATGTTCTGGGACTGATGGCTTTCGGTGGCGCAGTAGGCCCGATGCTTGCTGCTTCTGTCGGAGCGACAACGCTCTTCCTGACGCACGTGCGTGCCTGGTCCGGTTTCATTTCAGCATGGCAAGTTTGGTGGCTTGGCGATGCCATGGGAGTACTGATCATCACGCCATTGTTTTTTGCTAGACGTCGAGAGGTCACAACATCGATCAAGAAATCAACAATGATTGAGCCATTCGCGCTGCTGTTTGCCCTCGTCGCGACATGTCTTGCAATTTTCGGAGGTCGCCTGGGACTTGGAATGAAGGATGATGCCTTGGCGTTTCTGGCGTTTCCGTTCGTGATTTGGGCAGCTATTCGTTTTCGGGCGTTTGGTGCGGCGATCGCAACATTTCTGATCGCAGCCATATCAGTCTGGGGCACAGCACACGGGAATGGACCTTTCGGGAAGCATAACCCTCTGCACGATGCTGCACTTCTGCAGATTTTCATCGCTGTAACCGCCGTAACCGGATTGGTGTTGGGAGCCGTGATAACGGAACGTGAGGAGGCCGGCGAAGCATCGGATACTAAGGACAAATTGCTTAGGGCACTGCAACAAGCGCAGGCTTCGCTAAAGGAAGCGCATGCACAATTGGAAGTGCGGGTCCAACAACGTACCGCTGAACTTGAGCGGGCAGAAGCAAAGTTCCGAGGACTGATGGAGTCGGCGCCAGACGCCATGGTCGTGGTCAATCGTGAGGGCAAGATTGTATTGGCCAATGCGCAGGTGGAAAACTTGTTCGGCTATTCGCAGGAAGAGTTGCTGAATCGCAAAATTGAGATGCTGATTCCGAAGCGTTTCCGGGGCGCGCATCTGGGAAATCGAACGGGCTTCTTCCGTGAACCTCGCTTGCGGGCAATGGGCGCCGGTCTGGAACTATATGGTTTACACAAAGATGGTCACGAGATCCCGATTGAAATCAGCCTCAGTCCCCTGGAGACCGAAGACGGCATGGTGGTGACCAGCGCCATCCGCGACGTTAGCCAGCGGAAACGGGCAGAAGAAGCGCTGCGCACGCTTTCTGGCCAGCTGCTACGTTCCCAAGATGAGGAACGACGGCGCATCGCCCGCGAACTGCACGACAGCGCTGGTCAGATACTAGCTGCTCTCAGCATGAACCTGACTCCTCTGGAGTCCGAAAACGGAAAAATCACTCTCCGTACGGACAAGACGATCAAGGAGAGTCTCGGCCTTGTAAAGGACCTCTCAAACCAGCTGCGCACGATCTCTCATTTGTTACATCCGCCGCTGCTGGATGAGGTGGGTCTTTCGTCGGCTTTGCGTTTGTTCCTGGAAGGATTTACAAAGCGCAGTAAAATCAAAGTAGCTTTGGAAATTCCCCATAATTTCGAGCGACTGCCACAGGAATTGGAAACCGCTATTTTTCGGATTGTGCAGGAATGCCTCACCAACATTCACCGTCACTCTGGAAGCCAGGTGGCCAAAATTTGCATTACTCGTCGCGACAGTCAGATCCGCGTGGAAGTTGCGGACCGAGGTATGGGCATTCCAGCAAAGAAGCAGAAGGCGATGGACTCAGGAGGCACACCTGGAGTCGGAATCAGGGGGATGCGGGAGAGATTACGTCACTTGGGCGGGACCTTGGATATCAATTCTGGCAGTCAGGGCACAGTCATAGTCGCACGGATACCGGTTGCTGGCATTTCTTCGACAGACATGCCTGATTAGTTCTCTACAGAGATTGCTGCCCGAAATTCCAGGAAGCTCGCTTCTTGCTTGTTACTTTCTATATGAGGTTCATGCCTCCGAGTCGCGCAAAGCTCGATATGCGTTCCGGTTTCGCGCCGAAGTCAAGGACTGGGCCCCAGTGGACTCACCCGGTAAGCACAGAAGCGGCTGCCGCAATCTGTACCGGAGAACTGGATGCATGGGCTCTGTGTTACTCGCTCCTTAGCAGCGATGCTTCTCCTTCGCATAACCCCCACCGGCAGAGACTTCGGGCAGTTTACTAGACCTGTGGCAAATCCTCTGTGGCGCGCAGCATCACATCCTCTTTGTTCGATCAGGAGGACACCATGAAGATGCATATTGCTGCTGCTTCCCTGGTGGTGATGATGCTGTGTGGGACGATATGCGCGCAGACGAATTCCGATCAAGCACCTTCTGGCACGGTGGTCGATAAACAACATGCTGGTGGTAATGAGGTGCAACCGGCTCCGGAGAAGATCCGGATAACGCCAGATGTCGTCCGCGCTGCTCAAAAGAAGTTGAGCGAGGAAGGTTACAAGCCGGGAACGCCTGATGGAAAGATGGGGCGAATGACCCGAGCGGCGATCCGTAAGTATCAAGAGCATGAGGGTCTCAAGACGACAGCCACACTGGACGAGAGTACGCTCTCGCACTTGGACATCGGTGGCGGCAAAATCATGGCCACCGCGCCGGGAGATATTGGACGCGGCGCAAAGGCGGCGGCTCACGACATCAAGCAAGGCCATCCAATCGCCGCAGGCAAGGCTATGGGCAAAGGGGTCGGCCGTGCCGGCAAAGCGGTTGGAGAGGGCACAAAATCTGGCGTGAAAAGCGCCGAGCACAAGGTTACCGGCAAGAAATCGGACGAGAGCACCCCGCCGCGTCCACAATGAAAGATCAGCGGTCACAGTGGTGACAACGGATGAAGTTTGCCTTTGGGTTCTGTTCTGCCGGGCCAACCCCTATGGCCATCGCTGTCAAAAGCCAAAGAGTCCCCTCGGGCGGACTTCCTTCCGTTTGACTGGTCCTGCGAGTGGCCCTACCATGCTCATCCGATAACCGAGGCGAAGCCACTGAAGTGATTGGCCTGACTATCTCCCACTACCGCGTCGTGGAAAAGCTGGCGGCGGAGGGCATCGTGTACAACGCCGAGTTAAGAGAGTGGGTTACCTTCGTGACCTTCTGCTCCCGTTGATTCGATCCTAAACTTGCCGCGCTATGAGCGAATCTACCTCAACCATCCAAGTCCAACAACGTATCGACCTACTTCAATCATTGATCCGTGAGGCTGACCAGCTGATCGAGGAGCAGGTCACAGAGATCTATGATCATCAAAACCAGTTCTCGCAGGATTGGTTCGAGTATGAAGGGTTGGACACGCAGGATGTTGAAACTCTAAGCGAGCTTTCTGAGTTTCGGAGAGTCGTCTACAATGCCCTTGAAAAGCTTCAGAGGTCGGCGAGCGCACGGGCTTCCTAACATCCTTCATAACAACTGCGCCTAAAACTTCCGGTTTCTGCGTACATCAGCGGGATCATCTACCTCTTCCGGTTTTACGCTCAGAACCTGCCCTGTTTACAAGATTCTGCTGACATTTTGGATTTTTACAATCGCACTGCTTGCCACTGTGTAACTTAGGTTTCCAACTCTGCGCCATATTTTTCCTTTTCCCCAAGAAGTAGCCGGAGACGAGGGAGTCGGCTGGAGGAACCACCCCTCATACTCTTCGGCTTCAAGCAGTAGATTAGCGTCCATCTCACCCAGGACGGAAGATCACGAAAGTGTCCGACGCTAAGCCTCTGCTCGGCTCTTCACGCTCCCTGATGAAGAGTCGGCGCACCCGATTGAATGATTACCCCTCCATATATGTGCAATAGATTGTTGAGGCAGCCGCCGAAAATCACGGGCAAAGCTCAACCGGAAGCCAGTACGATGAGTCGGTTGCATTGTGCTCGAAGCGGATCTGCTCTAAATCAGGGGTACTCCCTGGCAAAGCACGAGCAGCAGCTAAGGAATGACCTTGAACACGGTCCCGCGTCCGTGAGCACCACATTGTATGTGGTGTCATAAAGATTCCCGACCCATCCCGATCAAAGTGGACAACGGATTCGCCCCGTCCGAGCCATTGAAGCTGTGCAGCACTCGTCCCGATTCGTAGCTGGCATCGTGCCGTCCTTGTACTAACTTAATGCCGTAACAAGGATGCTACGAATCCATCTTTTGACTCGCCTTTTGCGCGTACAGGTTCGCATCGGCTGCCTTAAGGGCCTCCTGGATCGAAGTCCCGGGGCTGTGTATTGCTAATCCGCAGCTCAGGCCCACGCGGTATTCTCGTTGTTCCTTCGTATTCCATCGGTCTACCCATTGATGGAGCCGGTTGACAGCAACACCGGCCTGGGCCAGATCGGTATCCGGCATGACCACCAAGAACTCATCGCCTCCATAACGGATAACTAGGTCTGCTGCGCGAAAATTCTTTTGAAGTAGCCCCGCGACTTCGGCCAGGATGTGATCTCCGACCAGATGGCCGAATCGTGTGTTGAAGTCTTTGAACCCGTCAATGTCAA
>Ga0075423_10007747_pt1 | contig 10161 bp, 9 predicted proteins | sample SoiMethybrSBSTD2_FD_80114 | JGI IMG/M metagenome (GOLD analysis project Ga0075423, IMG submission 80114) | Bulk soil microbial communities from a Populus tree surrounding site in Tennessee, USA - Soil MetaG P. TD hybrid SBSTD2 | ecosystem: Environmental > Terrestrial > Soil > Tree plantation...
TAACGGAATCTATCAAAACGTGGTATCATGTGGGTCGTCATTCCCCATGCGCGTCACTCTCGGTTGGGCCCGCTGTGCGGACAACGTGGCGGACATCCTCCGCCGCGGCGCTTGGTATCCCATTGTCGAGGAGTCGACGGACGGGCACGTCGTCGTCGAGGTGCGGCAGCAGCGGGTGCGACTGCCCCGCGGCGACGTGACGATTCGGACCGAGGTCCCGGACCATTGGAGCGTCGTGGCCCGCACCGGGGTGCTCCGACCGACCCTGGGAGGGCGGGGGGGCGATGTCGTGAGCACCTACGCGGTGTGTCCCCTGTGCCATTATCGGCAGGACTACGCCGGCAAGCCCGACCGCTTGAAGTGCGTCCGGTGTGGCGCGACCTCGCCCGTGGATTGGAGCGAAACGTGCTAGGTGTTCCACGTTACACGTTGCACGAAAATGCGGGTGCTCTTGCGACTTGATATGTAGTTAGTATATTAACAGTCAACATGTTAATTACAATCACATGCGGCGCCTCATCTGTAACGTGCAACCTGTAACCGCCTAACCATGACCGACCGTTCCGAGCTGGCCTTGCAGCTGACCGATGCGATCTTGGCCGCCAAGACCGCGGCGGAGCGCGCCGGCGACCGGGCGTTCCGCGCGTACGGCCTGTCGCACCGCGCCCAGGCCGCCCTGGTGGCCGTCGACGTGGGTGGGCCGGATGGGGCCCGCCCCAAGGAGATTGCCACCCAGCTGCGCGTGTCCCGCGCGGCCGCGACGACCTTCATCCAGCGACTCGAAACCAAGGGGCTGGTGGAGACCACACCGGACCCGGAGGACGACCGCGGAGTGCGCGTGACCCTCACGCGCCGTGGCCTGGACGCTTTGCTGCGCGCCGGCCAGCTCGAGCGCCGTCTCGCGGCCCGCGCCATCGAGGGGCTGCCCGCGTCGAGCATCGCCCGGGCGGTCCACCTGCTCGAGGAGTTCAAGCAGCGGCTCGAAGAGAAGCAAATCGGGGTCGTGCACTAGCGGGTTTACACGTGTGCGTATCTTTATGCATGACGCACGCCCACCACCATGGCCGCCCGATTGAGCGAGAGACCACTTGAAGTGCGTCACCTATTTGACCGCTCGATACTCACTTAACTCGTCTGCCTAAAGGATCTCATCGTCCGCCTTCTGGCCGCGTGTCCGAGGGCCCCAGTAGGCTGAGTTTTCCACAGCTGGACCACGCGCCAGGAATGTTGAAAAGTGACAAGCGACAGGGAAGGAGAGAACGACTCTGATCCGCCGCACTAAGATCGTCGCCACGCTCGGTCCCGCCACGGGGACGCCGGAGGGCATCGCCGGGTTGATCGGCGCCGGTGCGAACGTCATTCGGGTGAACTCGTCCCACGGGACCCCGGAGCAGCGCGCCACGTGGATCGCCGCCGTGCGGGAGGCGGCCGCCGCCGCGGACGTCGCGGTGGCGGTCCTCGTGGACCTGCAGGGGCCGCGCATCCGCGTGGGCAAGCTTGCCGCTCCGCGTGTCCTGCGCCCCGGTGAGACCGTCGTGTTCGCGCCGGAGGACGTGGCACGCGACGATGAGTTGCCGACGACCTACGCCGATCTCGCCACCGACGTCCGGCCGGGCGCCCGGATCCTGCTCGACGACGGCCTCCTGTCGCTCGAGGTGACGCGGATCGTCGCCCCCCGGGTGGAAGGCCGGGTCGTGGATGGGGGGACTCTCACGTCGCACAAGGGGATGAACCTCCCCGGGCTACACGTGTCCGCCCCCGCCTTGACGGAAAAGGATCGCGAAGACGCGGAGCACGCGGCGGCGGCCGGCGCCGACTATCTGGGCCTCTCCTTCGTGCGGCGGGCGGAGGACCTGGGCGATCTGCGCGCGCTCGTCCCGCCCGACGTGAAGCTCGTCGCGAAGATCGAGAAAGCGACCGCGCTCGAGGACCTGGGGCGGATCCTCGAAGCTTGTGACGCGGTGATGGTCGCACGCGGCGACCTGGGCGTGGAGCTCCCGTTCGAGGAGGTGCCGGCGGTCCAGAAGCGCCTGATCCGCGAAGCCAATCGCTGCGGCAAGCCCGTGATCACCGCCACCCAGATGCTCGAGTCGATGGTGCACCACCCGCGGCCGACCCGCGCCGAAGCGTCCGACGTGGCCAACGCCATCCTCGACGGGACGGACGCCGTCATGCTTTCGGCCGAAACCGCGGTGGGGGAGTACCCCTTCGAGGCGGTGCGGGCGATGGACCGCATCATCCGGGAGACGGAGCGGCAGGGGCCAGCCATGGGCGTGGGGGCCCGGGACGAGCGCCGGCTCACCCCCGGCGAAACGGTCTCGGTCGAAGACGCGATCGCCATCGGCACCAGCGCGGTGGCGCGGATGCTCAAGACACCGCTCATCGTGACGCTCACGTCGGGCGGGTTCACCTCCCGCAAAGTCGCGGCGCTCCGCACCCCGGTGCCGATCCTCGCCGTGACCACCCAGTCCACGACCTACCGCCAGCTCGCGCTGGTGTGGGGTGTGACGCCGGTCCTGGTGGATCGCGTGCCGGGGTACGACGCGATGCTCGCCGTGGTGCGCGATCTGATCCTGAAGCGCGGGTACGCGCGTGCAGGCGACCGCATCGTGATGACGGCGGGCTTGCCCTGGGAGGTTTCCGGCACCACCAACCTGCTCAAGGTCGAGGTCGTGTGACGTGAAGCTGGTGTTCCTCGGCACGGGCACGTCCTACGGCGTGCCGCAGATCGGGTGCGGCTGCCGCACGTGCACGTCGTCCGACCCGCGCGACCGGCGCACCCGCACGGCGGCGTTGATCGAGTCCGGCGGCCGGCGCCTCCTCATCGACACCCCACCTGAGCTACGGCTCCAGCTCGTGACGGCGGGCATCGGATCCGTCGATGCCGTGCTGTTCACGCATGCCCACGCCGACCACGTGCACGGGATCGATGATTTGCGCGCCTTCTCCGCGCGCCAGCGGGCCCCGCTCGACGTGTACAGTGCGGCCGGCACGCTCGCCGAGCTGGAGCGCCGCTTCGCGTACATCTTCGACGGCGCACCTGCCCAGCCGGGGACGAGTAAACCGGAGCTCGTCGCGCGGCCGCTCGAGCCTGATCGGGAAGTCGAGATCGCAGGGATGTCGGTCCGCGCCCTGGTGCTGCCGCATGGCGACCGCTCGGTGCTGGGCTATCGCGTAGGCCCGATTGCCTATCTCACCGACGCGAAGGCCATTCCCGAGGCGGCGCTCGCCAGGCTGGCGGGGCTCGAGGTGCTGGTGTTGAACGCACTGTTGCCGCGCCCGCACCCGCTGCATCTCTCGATCCCGGAGGCCGTCGCGGCGGCGCAGCAAATCGGCGCGCGCCGGACCTTCCTCACGCACCTCACCCATGCGGCGCCGCACGCCGAGCTCGCGGCGAGTCTGCCGGCGGGCGTCGCGCCCGCCTACGACGGGCTGGTCATCGAGGTAGGCGCGGTCTAGATTCGTCGCGAGGAGGGATCGCAAGCGATGGTGAACACACCCGAAGCGACGCTGCGACGGTTCCAGAGCCCGGCCGCGCGCCATGGCGCCGCCATGGACGAGCTGGTGCGCCAGGCGGTGTTCGGCGCGCCGGACGAGCGGGAGCAGGCGCGCTGGCTGATCTGGGAGATCGGGCAGCAGGCGGGTGTGCGGCCCGCATCGATCCACGAGCTCTATCTGGCGCGGGGTCGCGGCGAAGTGCAGCCGTTCACGACCCCCGCGATGAACATCCGCGTCCTCTCTTATGACTCCGCGCGCGCCGTGTTCCGGGCCGCGAAGCGACTCGACGTGGGTGCCCTCATCTGCGAGATCGCTCGCTCCGAGATCGGCTACACCGAGCAGCGCCCCGCCGAGTACGTCGCCGTGATGACCGCCGCGGCGCTGCGCGAGGGCTTCACGGGACCGCTGTTTATCCAGGGCGACCACGTCCAGGTGAATGCCAAGAAGTACGCCGTCGACGCCGAGACCGAGCTGCAGGCGATCCGGACGCTGATCGAAGAGGAGCTGCACGCGGGCTTCTACAACATCGACGTCGACACGTCCACGCTGGTCGATCTCTCCCAACCGACGCTCGACGCCCAGCAGCGCGTCAACTACGAGCGGGCCGCCGACCTGACCAAGTTCATCCGGGACCGGGAGCCCGAGGGCGTGACCGTGTCGGTGGGCGCGGAGATCGGCGAGGTGGGCGGCAAGAATTCCGACGTGCATGAGCTCAAGGCCTTCATGGACGGCTATGTCCGCGCGCTCGCGCGCCTGGAGGGGGGGCCCTACACGGGCATCAGCAAGATCTCGGTACAGACGGGCACGAGCCACGGCGGTGTCGTGCTCCCCGACGGCTCGATCGCCAAGGTGCAGCTCGACCTCGACGCCCTCAAGGCGCTGTCCGCCGATGCCCGCAGCAAGTACGGCCTGGGCGGCGCGGTGCAGCACGGGGCTTCGACCTTGCCGCCCGACGCGTTCGGCAACTTCCCCAAGTGCGAGGCGATCGAGATCCACCTCGCGACCAATTTCCAGAACATCGTGTTCGACCACCCGAAGCTGCCGGCCGACCTGCGGCGCGAGCTCCAGGAGTGGGTGACCGCGGAGTGCAAGGACGAGTGGAAGAAGGGGGACACCGAGGAGCAGTTCTACTACAAGAGCCGCAAGAAGGCGATCGGGCCGTTCAAGCGACGCATGTGGGATCTGCCCGCCGACGTCCGCGGCGCGATCGCGGCCGACCTCGAGAAGAACTTCGCGTTCCTGTTCGAGCAGCTCCGTGTCACGGGCACACGCGCGATCACCGACCGCTTCGTCAAGCCGCCGCTGCAATCGCACGCGCAGCCACGTCCGGTAGCGGTCGCCGCGCCGGATGATCTGGAGGCCGGCGAGTGAGCGAGCGGGGCGCGGGGTTCGGGCCGTTCCTGCTGGGCCTGGGTCTGGGGGCGGTGCTCGGCTTCCTGTTCGCGCCCGAGCCGGGCGAGGCGTCCCGCACCAAGCTGTCGCGAAAGCTGCGCGGATTGCGCGACTTCGCGGCCGAGAAGGCGGGCGAGCTGGGCGAGCTGCTCGACACCGCGGAGGACGAGGAGGATGAGGCGCCCACTGCCCGCGTCGCGATCGAGCGAAGGCTGACCGAGGCGAAGCGCCGCCGCCGCGGTGGCAAGAGTGCGACGTCTGAGGAAGAGGAGGACGAGCCCGTCGCGTGAAGGCCGAGCGCGGCTGGCATCAGTCGGTGACCGGCATTGCCCGGCGGACCTTTGAAGCGGCGTTCGAAGACAACATTCCCTTCCTCGCGAGCGCGCTGTCGTTCGATCTGCTGCTGACCATCATCCCCTTCGTCGCCCTGCTGCTCGCCACGGTCGGATACCTCGTCCAGCATCAGATCACGACGCAGCAGGTCGAGTTGCACGAGCTGCTCGCCCGGCTGCTCCCGTCCACGGCGGGCGGTGTGCCCGACCGGGCCTTCACGCTGGTGGAGAGCGCGCTCGCGAGCGTGGTGCGCCAACGCGTCCGGTTGACCGCCGTCGGCCTGCCACTGTTCCTGTGGTTCTCGACGCGCCTGTTCGGCGGCCTGCGCGCCGCACTCAACGAGGTGTTCGACACCGACGAGCGGCGTTCGTGGCCCGTCGCCAAGCTGCTCGATCTCGCCATGGTGCTGGGCACCGGCGCGCTGCTGGTGCTGGGCGCCTTGGTGGCCACCTGGGAAGCGCGCAACGGGGGCAGCGTGAGCCGCAGCTTCGCGATCGACTGGTTGTGGCGTTTCAGTCTCGAGATGATCTCCTTTGCGCTGGGCGTCGCGCTATTCTTCATCATTTTCAAGTTTCTCCCCAGCCGGCGCATCGTATGGCGCACCGCGCTCGTCGCGGCCGTCTTCTGCTCGCTCGGCTTCGAGGTGGCGAAGCGACTGTACGCGCTGTACGTGACGCGGTTCGCCACGCTCGACCGCGTGGCTTCCGACGCGAATATCGTCGCCCTGTTCCTGTTCCTGCTGTGGGTCTATTACACGGCCTACCTGTTCCTCCTGGGCGGCGAAGTGGCCGAGATGTACGACCTGGTCCGCATGCGGCGCTCGCAGCGGGTGCAGCTGGGATGAGGCGAGGTTCAGACCTCCACCATCCTGCACCAACCTCCATAACCTCCACCCACCTCCGCGCTAGCGTTATCTTCGGGCCATGAGTTCCGGCCCCCTGCGTCAGCCGATCCCCGTCGCCCGGTCGATCCTGTGGAGCCCCGCCGGTGAGGACGGGGGGGGCCAGCGACCGGGCCACATCCCGTTTCCCGTCTTCCTGGCGCAGTCCGCGTTGACGGCGATCCACGAGCACGTGGCGGCGCCGGCGCGACCGGGCCAAGGCGTTCTGGGCTTCCTGCTCGGCGACCTGTGCGAGTGCCCGGAGACGAACGTCTCCTATCTGGTAATCGATGCCGCCCTGCGACTCAACCAGGCGATCTACGGCGACCGCACGCGCGACGTCATCACCCGGCTGTGGGATCGCGTTCAGGAGCAGCTCGAGACACAGCATGCGCATCTGATCGGTTGGTACCACACGCACCCGCCGCTCCCGCTCAGTCTCAGCGAGCACGACGTCGAGACGCACGAGCAATACTTCGGCGAGCCGTGGCAGGTGGCGTTGCTGCTCGCGACCGATGCGGAGGAGCCCGCGGCCGGATTCTTCCGCGCCGGCCCCGACGAGGCGTGGACCTCCACCCCACTGCCGTTTTACGAGCTGCTCGGGCCGGAGTCGATCCGTCCGGACGGGAAGAAGCGTTCGTTCGTCACCTGGAAGAACCACCGCGCCTACAACCCGGTGACTCCGCCGGCCGCCGCTACGATTCGGACCCCCGCGGCGAAGCCGCCTTCAGAGCCGAAGTTCACGCCCGCGGCTGCGAAGCCGCAGCCGCCTCCCCCGCCGCCGCCGGCCGCGCCGTCCAGCCGGGCCGACGATCGACACGAGCTCAAGTTCCTCACCGCGGCCGAGGACATGCCGCCCCCCCCGCCGCCCTCGCCGCCCAGGTCCCCGCCTCCCCCTCGTCGGCACACGCCACCGCCACGTCCGGCGCCCCCCCTCCCGCCCGAGCCCGAACCGGAGCCAGAGGCGAACGCCGTCGAGCCCGTGGCGATGGACGAAGCGGGCGCGGCCGCCCCCATATGGCCCGACGAGTTCGAGGAGCGAGAGCACGCCGGGGAGGCTGAGGCGTCAGAGGAGGTGCTGGAACCGGTCCCACGACCGCGCCGCCGGGGGAAACGTCGGAAGGGACTGTGGGTGACATTGTTCGTGCTGCTGATCGCCGCCGGCGGTGCGGGGGCCTACTGGTGGTACCAGCCGGTGCTGCCAATCCCCGAATGGTCCACGATCACCGGCAAGTGGTCGGCGATCAAATCCACCATCGGCGGGACGGTGTCCGCAGTCGGCGCGAAGCTGTCCGCGCTCAAGGCCAAACTCCGGCGGGCGCCACCGACTCCCGCGCCGCCGCGGCCTCGGGCGCAACCGCCTTCCCGCCCGGTCACGCAGCCCGCGACCGCCGCTGCGCCGCCGGGTCCCGCTTCGTCACAACGCACAGCGTCGCCACCCGCGCCGTCGGCTCCCGCGCCGTCGCCACCAGCGCCGCGCGCACGGCTGGACGTGGCCGGTGACTCGCTGACGCAGGTCGTGCGGGCCTTCGCCGAGCGGGCCACCCAGTTCGCCCGTGGCCAGGTGCCCTGCGGCGGGTTGGCGAACGGCCTGGCCGTGGTGGAGAAGCATTGGATCGCGTACAACACGGCGCGTCGCAATGCCGGCGTCCTCGATGCCGCTCACGCCGCCCGCGACCAGACGCTGTACGCCGGTGTGGACTCGGTGGAGCGCCGATTCGAGCAATCGGGATGCCCGCGGCCGTAGCGGTTCTGGCTTCTGTTCACCTCTATGCGTCTGTCCCTGTTCTCCCGTTCACTGTCCTACTAGCTTTCAGTGCCCCAGGTCCGCAGGTCGTCCACTCGTGAACCGCGTCAGGCCCTCGCAGGGAGCAGCGCTAAACGATGTCGGGCGTCGCTGCGGGGTGCCTGGGGCATTTCAATATCCAATGATCAATATTCAACGATCAATGTTCAATGAGCGTTGAACATTGGACATTCTACATTCGATATTTGAAGTAGATTTCACCCGATGATTGCTTTAGCCCGCAAATACCGTCCTAAGAAGTTCGCCGATCTCATCGTCCAGGAGCACATCGGTGCCGCCCTGCGGGGCGCGGTCGCGAGCGGGCGCGTCGCGCATGGATATCTGTTCGCGGGTCCGCGTGGCGTCGGCAAGACCACGGCGGCGCGTATCCTTGCGATGGCGCTCAATTGCGAGCGACGCGGTTCGGGGACGGCGGGTGAGCCGTGCGGGGAGTGCGATTCCTGCACCCGCGTCTGGACTGGCGCGGCGAACCTCGATGTCGTCGAGCTCGATGCCGCCTCGAACCGAGGCGTGGACGACGCCCGCGACCTGCGTGAGCGCGCCATGTACGCCGCCTCCGGCGAGGGCCGTCACAAGGTCTACATCGTGGACGAAGCGCACATGCTGACGCGCGAGGCGTGGAATGCGCTCCTCAAGATCCTCGAGGAGCCGCCCCCACGCGTCGTATTCGTGTTCGCCACGACCGAGCCGCAGAAGATCGCGCAGAGCGCCGCTCCGATCCTCTCCCGCCTGCAGCGTTTCGATTTCCGACGGATCGGACCCCACGCGATCTTCGATCGCCTGCGGCACGTGGTCAGCACCGAGGGGCTCTCCGCAGACGACGAGGCGCTGCACCTGATCGCCAAGAGCGCGGACGGCGGCATGCGCGACGGGCTCTCGATCCTCGACCAGGTCGTCTCGTTCGGCGAGGGGCCCGTTACGGCCGCCCGCGTGCGCGAGGTGCTCGGCTTGATCTCGGACGACGTGTATGGTGAGCTGCTGCGACTCGTGTCGGAGCGCGACCCGAAAGCGGTGTTTCCGCTCGTCGAGCGGCTGGTGGACGCGGGGGCCGACCTCGGGGAGTTCGTGGCCGGGGCAGGCGAGATCGTGCGCTCCGTGCTGCTGGCGAATCTCGGGGGTAAGCGCGTAGGCCTCACCGAGCCGATGCAGGAGCTGCTCGGAAAGTACCGCTCCCTGCTCCCCGCTCCCGATTTGGTCCGGCTGCTCGCCGTGCTCACCGAGCTCGAGCCCCAGCTCCGCTCCAGCGGCAACGCGCGCCTTGCGGTCGAGCTGCTGCTCCTGCGGTGGGCGATGATGAGTCGGACCGTCGAGATCGGGCAGGTGTTGGAGGCCCTCGGGATGCGCCAACCGGCGAGCGGGACGCGGGATGCGGGAAGCGGCCCCGCCACGCCGCCCGTGTTGCGCGATACGAGCCCCGGTGCGCCAGCCACGCCTCCCGCATCTCGCATCCCGCATCCCGACCCGCCAGAGAAGGGCCCTCTCGCGCTCGACCGCCTCCGCGGCCTCTGGCCTCGGATCGTTGACGACGCTCGCACAAAGAGTCCGATGTTGGGCGCGCTGCTGCAGGTCACCGAGGTCGCTGGCGTGGATGCCGGAGCGGTCACGATCCGGCTGCTCGACACGAATGCGGTGCACGCCGAGGGGCTCGAGCGCCAGCGCGAGGCGCTGAGTCAGCTCGTAGCGCGCTACCTCACCGGGCCGGTGCGCATCAAGCTGGAGGGCGCAGAGGGTGGCGGCGGCCGCGAGCGGTCTGCGCCGCGGCCCACCCGCCTCACGGAGGAGGGGGCGCGGGCCGAGCGGCTCAAGACGCTGCGGGCGCAGGATCCCAGCCTCAACGCCGCCGTGGACGCGTTAGATTTGGAGTTATTGGAATAAGCTTGCCACCTGTTTCGGCGAGGGGTAACTTTAGACGTATGGCGGATTTATCCAACCTGCTCCAGTTGGGGCAGCAGATGCAGTTCCGGTTGTCGGAGATCCAGTCTCAGCTGGCCCAACAGACGGTGACCTGTACGGCGGGTGGCGGGATTGTCGCCGCCACGGCCGATGGGCGGGGCCAGATCCGCGCCATCAAGATCGACCCCCAGGCGATCGCCCAGGGGGATGTGGAAATGCTCGAGGATCTCGTGCTCGCTGCGGTGTCGCAGGCGCAGCAGCGCGCCGCCGAGCTGTACCAGGCGGAGGTGAAGAAGCTCGCCTCAGGCCTGCCGTTCCCGTTTCAGCTGCCGCTATAATCCGCCGTGTCGGCTATCGA
>Ga0075423_10007749_pt1 | contig 10159 bp, 7 predicted proteins | sample SoiMethybrSBSTD2_FD_80114 | JGI IMG/M metagenome (GOLD analysis project Ga0075423, IMG submission 80114) | Bulk soil microbial communities from a Populus tree surrounding site in Tennessee, USA - Soil MetaG P. TD hybrid SBSTD2 | ecosystem: Environmental > Terrestrial > Soil > Tree plantation...
CGACCTGCGAACAGGATGTATCCCCACAACATCGCTCCCGTCACGACACCGACGCCGGCCTTCACCGCATCGCTCGCGCCGCTCGGAGACAGAAAGCCCTCGATGACACCGGCGACGCCGAGCACCGGGATGACGAGCAGCATCACGCGCGATGCCTGCGCGCTCCCAAGACGCAGCGCGTCGCGGCGCGAGCGCTCCCCGGGTCGGAGGATCGCCCACGCGAGGCGCAGCCCCGCGCCGCCGGAGAGGAAGATCGCGGACAGCTCGAGCACGCCGTGACCCGCGATGAACGCGAGCAGTCCCCCGGAGAGACCGTAGCCCTGCACGACGGCGAAGATCGTGCCGAGCATCGCTCCGTTCGTCGCGAGGCCGTAGACCGTCAGCGCGCCCGCGGTGAGACCGCCCGCGAACAGCACGATCGCGACCCGAACGTTGTTCACGATGATCAACGGACCGGCGATCGGTCGGAAGCCCTCGGGGATGTCGGTCCAGAGCTGCCGCTGCGCGAGCTGTTGCCGCGTCTCTTCGGGTAGCGCGTTCGCCGCGACGTCGGGCAGCAGCAATCCGACGACGTACAGCACCACCGCGAAAACGAGGAAGATCGCGAACGAGGCGCCGGTCCACGGGAGATTGGCCCGCACCGTCGCGGGCAGCTCCTGGAGAAGGAATCGGCGGAGCCGCCTGCCGCTCGTCGGCGCCTCGCTGTAGACGAGCGCGTGCGCCGCGGCGACGAGATCGTTCAGCCGCTCGGTGGCGACGTCGCGCGCGAAGTCGCGGCGCGCGATCGCGAGGTCGCTGGTGGTCACGCGGTAGAGGCGCCCGAGCTCGACCACGTCGTCTGCGCTGAGGCGCGCCACGCGTCCGCGTGCCGTGCTGACGAGCTGACCGAGGCGTGCCCAGCGTGCCCGGCGGTCCTCGATGAAGCGATCGATCGTCACGGGGCGAACGTACCATGTGGCTCTGCGCCCTCTGCGTGACACTCCGGTCTCGCTATTTGTCGCGATCTTCTTCCTGTCGTTCGCCGCGCTGCTCTTCCAGTTCGTCCAGACGCGCCTCTTCAGCGCGATGCTCGACTATCACCTGACGTTCCTCGTGGTGAGCGGCGCGCTCCTTGGCGTCGCGGGCGGCGCCACCGCGGCCGCAGTCGTCGACACGCGCGCGCTCCGACCGAGCTCGGCGCAGCTCGCCGTGACGGCCGCCATCGCGACGCTCGTCGCGCTCGCGATCGAGACGCGCATCGATCCGCGCGCGTCCGGGATGTTCGTCGCTGCCGGTGCGGCCTATGTGCTGGGCGTCATTCCCGTCCTCTGCGTGAGCTGGGTCATCGTTCGCGCGCTCCGCGACACGCCGCAGGCGAGCGGCCTCCTCTACGCGGCCGATCTCGCGGGCGCGGCGACCGGCGGCGTGCTCGGGTTCCTCACCATCGGAACGCTGGGCGGGCAGGGCCTGTACGGCGTCGTCGCCGGCACGTCGCTCCTCGGCGCGGCGGCGCTGCTCGAACCGCGGCCATCACGCGTGCCGGTGCGCGCCGCGTTCGCGGTCGTCGCGATCGCGACCACGGCGGCGCTCTCGCTGTGGGGCGAGGTCCTCGCTCCACCACAGCCGGGACCGTTCAAGGCGGGCCTGATGGGGGAGCCGCACGAGTTCGTTCGGTGGGATCCCCTGGCGCGCATCGACATCGCGCGGATCGGCGCGCTCGGCGACTCGAATGATTACGCGTTCTTCATCGACCACCGCTACGCGGGACCGCGGCCGCCGGCGCTGATCATGACGCTCGATATGAGCGCATTCACGCCGATCATCATGCGAGCCACCGACGCGGAGCTCGCCGTGCTCGACGCGAGCCTCATCGCGGCGCCGTACTCGCTCGCTCAGCGCGACTCGACGCTCATCGTCGGGCCGGGCGGCGGCGTCGACGTGCTCAACGCCCTGCGCCACGGCGCGAAGTCGGTCACCGCGGTCGAGGTGAATCGGACCGAGGTCGCCCTCATGCGCGGCGAGTACGCGGATTACAGCGGTGGCCTCTATCTCGATCCGCGCGTGCACGTCGTCGTCGACGAGGCGCGCAGCTTCATCCGCCGTTCCGCCGATCGGTACGACGTCCTAGCGATCACGGTCGTCGACAGCTGGGCCGCCCTCACCGCGGGCGCGTACGCGCTGACCGAGAACTATCTCTACACCGAGGAAGCCATGCTCGACTACCTCGGGCATCTGTCACCGAATGGCGTGATCGCGATGTCGCGGTGGCATCTCGAGCCACCGGCCGAGATCGCGCGTGCGGTCGGTATCGCGGAGGGCGCGCTGCGCCGGCTCGGTAAGGACCATCCGGAGAGCCATATCGCCGTCGTGCGCTACGGGCCGCTCGGTCTTCTTCTCGCGCGGAACGAGCCATTCACCGCGGCCGACATGCAGCGGCTGCGTGCGTTCGCGGACAAGTACGGGTTCAGCGTCGTCCTCGATCCGCTCACGCCGAGCGGTCCGCTGGTGGACCTCGCGCGCGCCGAAGCGCCACCCACCGACGACAAGCCGTTCTTCTTCGATACCGTCGCGCTGTCCGACATCCTCGCGGGTCGCGCGCCGCTGCCCTACGGGTACGCGGTGCTGCTCACGACGCTCGTGTTGTCGCTGGCGCTCGCCACCGTGTTTGTCCTCATGCCCCTGTACCGCGGCGCGCGTCTGGCAGCGGGTCGGAAGCTCCCGCCCGGCACCGTCGTCGCGCTCTCGCTCGGCATCGGATTCATCGCGGCCGAGCTCGTGCTGTTGCAACGCCTCACGCTGTATCTCGGCCAGCCCGCCCTTGCGCTGTCGATCGGACTTGCCGCGCTGCTGGGCGGCGCGGCCCTCGGCAGCGCGTTCTCATCACGTGTGCCGGCCGGCGTTCGCGCGGCGGCGATCGCCAGCGCGGCCGTCCTGCTGATCGTCCTCGGCGGATTGCCGCTCGTCACCAGCGCGACGCTCGCCGCGCCGCTCGAGGTCCGCGTCACGATCGCGGCGCTCGCCGCGCTCGCGGTGGGGATCCCGCTCGGCACGATCTTCCCGCGCCTCGTCTCGCTCGTCGCGAACCCCGCGCTCGTGAGCTGGGTATGGGCGGTGAATGGCACCGCATCCGTCGTTGGCGCGACCGTCGGAACGATCGTGGCGCTCGTCGGAGGTTTCACGGCGCTCGGTCTCGTCGCGGTCGTCTGCTACGCGACCGCCGCGGCGTTCGCGCCGCGGCCGCGAACGTAACATTGGACCGATGGCCGTCTCGCTGGGGCGGCTCGAGGTCGAGACCGCCGATCACGTCGTCCTTCGCTATGACCTGGCCGGAGGCGGGAACCGCGGGTTCGCCGCGCTGGTCGACTTCGTCCTCGCCACGCTCATCTTCATCGGCGCGTTCTACATGTTCAACCTGTTCGCCGGCGCGGTCGGCTTCATCGCTGCGTCGCCGTTCTTCGGGATCGCCCTGCTCCTCACGTTCGCGGTCGCGTGGAGCTACTTCATCCTTCTCGAGTGGCTCGGCAACGGACAGACGATCGGCAAGCGCATGTTCGGGCTCCGCGTCATCGCCGACGACGGCGCGCCGGCAGGCTTCATCGCCATCCTGGTCCGCAACCTCGTCCGCGTCGTCGACTTCCTCCCGGGGTTCTATGGCTTCGGGCTGCTCGCGATCGTCGTGTCGCCGCGCTCGCAGCGCCTGGGTGATCTCGCGGCGGGCACGTTCGTGGTGCGCGCACCGCGTCCGCGGCTCGACTATTTCTCGCTTCGGACGGTGACGCCGCTGGGCGCCGGCGCGCAGGTCGAGGTGCGCGGGCTTCCGGGTGAGGCGCAGCGCCTGGTGCGCGAGTTCGTCGCGCGCGAGGCGGATCTCGCTCCCGATCACCGCGCGCGCGTTGCGAAGCAGATCGCGGAGCGCCTTCGACCCTACGCGCGCGACGTCGATCCCGGCCTGGGCGACCTCGAGCTGATCCGCGCGATCGCGCGCTCGCTTCGGGCGAGCGCCGGAGACCGCTGATGGACGTCGTCTGGTTCGGGCTGCTGGTTCTCGGAGTCGCCGTCCTGGGGACGCTGGCCGGCGGTGGCCGCAGCCGCGAGGACTTCCGGGCACGACGGCGCTTCGACGCCGCCTTCGAGCAGGAGAGCCGCCGTACGACCCACACGGACGCCACAGGGATGCTCCTGTGCCGCTCCTGCGGCGCCAGCGCGTCCGAAAGGGCCGGGCGATGCCCGCGTTGCGCCGCGATCCTCTAGTGGCCCTACGCGCCGGCGCGCAAGCCTAGACTTGTCATATGGCCACTGTGACCCACCCCCCGGGGGAGGGGGTCGATACGCTTGACCGCCGCGACCTCGCGATCACCGGGATGACCTGCGCGTCGTGCGTCGCGAACGTCGAGTCGGCCCTGCGCGGCGTGAGCGGCGTGAAGAGCGCGGACGTGAATCTCGCGACGGAGCGCGCAAGCGTGCAGCTCGATCCGACGCGTGCCGATTTCCCCGCGCTGGTGCGCGCGGTCGAGCGCGCCGGCTACGGCGCGCTCGCACTCAGCAGCGATCAGAAGGAGCGCGCGGCGGTCGAGGACCAGGAGCGCGCCGCCCGGCGCGCGCAGCTCGTGTCGCTGCGGCGCCGTCTGGGCGTCGCGGCCGTCCTCGGCTCGCTCACGATCATCGTGTCAATGGCCGATCTCGTGATCGGCGGGATCCAACACGAGCCGTGGCGCGCGTATCTCATGTTCGCGCTCGCGACGCCGGTCCAGCTCTGGGCCGCCGCGCCCTTCTACGTGAACGCGTGGGGCGCCGCACGTCATCGCCAGGTGAACATGAACACGCTCATCGTCGTCGGCACGACCGCCGCGTATGGGATCTCGGTCGTCGCGACCTTCCTTCCGCAGATCTTCTTCGACGCCGGTCTCGAGCCGCATCAATACCTCTATTACGAGACCGCGTCCGTGATCGTCGCGCTCGTCCTGGTCGGTCGTTATCTCGAGGCGCGTGCGCGCGCACACACGTCGGATGCGATCCGCGGCCTGCTCGCGCTTGGCGCGAAGTCGGCTCGCGTGCGACGTCCCGGCGGACTCGAAGAGGACGTGCCGATCGATCAGCTGCAGGTCGGCGACGTCATCATCGTCCGTCCGGGCGAGACGATCGCCACCGACGGGCTCGTCATCGCGGGCGAATCCGCCGTCGACGAAGCGATGCTCACCGGCGAATCGATCCCAGTCGAGAAGGGCGCGGGCGATGACGTCGCCGGTGGAACGCTGAACACCAGCGGCACGCTCCGCTTCCGCGCCACACGGGTCGGCGCGGACACCGCGCTCGCGCAGATCGTGCGGCTGGTCGAGGAGGCGCAGGGCTCGAAGGCTCCGATCCAGCGCCTCGTCGACCGCGTCGCGTCCGTCTTCGTGCCCGTCGTATTCGCGGTCGCGACCGTGTCGGCGATCGTGTGGTGGATCTACGGACCGGAACCACACTTCGCGTACGCGGTGACCGCGTTCATCGCGGTCCTCATCATCGCGTGCCCGTGCGCGCTCGGGCTCGCGACCCCGACGGCGATCATGGTCGGCACCGGCCGCGGCGCGACGCGAGGCATCCTGATCAAGAACGCGCAGGCGCTCGAGATGGCGCAGAAGATCGACGTCGTCGCGTTCGACAAGACCGGCACGCTCACCGTCGGGCGGCCCGAGGTCGTGGACTGGGTCACCTGCGCGGACATCGGCGAGAACGAAGCGCTGCGTCTCATCGCAAGCGCTGAGCTCCGGTCAGAGCACCCGCTGGCCGCAGCGGTCGTGGAGCACGCGCGCGCGAAGGGACTGGAGCTGCGCGAGCCGGAGTCGTTCGAAGCGATCGCGGGCAGCGGCGTACACGCCGTCGTCGAAAGCCACGACATCTGGGTCGGCAACGCCGCGCTCGCACGCGCGCACGGTTTTGCGGGGCTCGGCGACGGGATGCTCGCGCACCACCAGGCCCAGGGACGCACGACGCTCGTCGCCACGATCGACGGACAGCCCGGCGCGGTCCTTGCTGCAGCGGACGTTCCGAAGGCCGCGGCGGCCGACGCGATCAAGGAGATCAAGGCGCTCGGCGCGCGGACGCTGCTGATCTCCGGCGACACGCGGCGCACCGCCGAAGCGATCGCGAAGATGCTGGGGATCGACGACGTACGCGCCGAGGTCTGGCCCGAGCAGAAGGCGAAGATCGTCGCCGAGCTCCAGGAGCAGGGCCACCGTGTCGCGATGGTGGGCGACGGCGTCAACGACGCGCCGGCACTGGCACGTGCGGATCTCGGCATCGCGATCGGAAGCGGCACGGACGTAGCGATCGCGACCGCGGAGATCGTTCTCATCGGTGGCGACCCGCGTGGTGTGCCGCGCGCGCTCCGTCTCGCTCGCCGCACGGTCACGACGATCCGCCAGAACCTGTTCTGGGCCTTCTTCTACAACGTCGCGCTGATACCGCTGGCGGCCGGAGCGCTGTACCCATTCACGGGCTGGCTGCTCTCGCCGGTGCTGGCCGCCGCTGCCATGGCGGTCTCGTCGGTTACGGTGGTCACGAACTCACTTCGCCTGCGCACCGCGAAGATCGACTAGGAGGCGGTATGAGCGACACACATCACGCGAATCCTGCCGGGGCGATCGAGATCGACGCGGGCGTCCGCGCCTGGTACGCCTCGTGTCGCTGCTGTCTGAGCGACGCTCATCCCGAGGCGGTGGCGATCCTCGACGCGGAGCGTGATGCCTCCGGCACGCAGCGGGTGGACGGCGCGATCCTCGATCCGGTGTGCGACATGATCGTCGACGTCGAGGAGCAACGCGGTCATCAGCTCACGACGGAACATGCCGGAAAGACGTACGCCTTCTGCAGCTCGGGATGCAAACACTCGTTCGAAGGCGATCCGCCGCGGTACGCGGCGAAGGTCGCCGCCTGGGAGGCGTCGCGCTAGGACCGGGCGGGTAGCGTATTTGGGCATGAGGCTCATGCTCGCGGCACTCCTGATCGCGTCGGCCTGCGGTCCCATCGACGGCGTCGTGGTCCGCACCTCCTCGCAGATCCCGAGCACGTCAGCCGCGTCGACCGCGGCTCCAGCGACCTCGAGCGCTCCGGCGCCGACCAGCACGCCCGACGCCGCCGCCGTGAAGCTCGTCGAGTTCCCGGTCGGCCGCGGTCAGGGTCCGCACGATGTCGCGCCCGCGCCCGACGGCGGCGTTTGGTACACCGCACAGCGCACGGGCGAGCTCGGTTATCTCGATCCGAAGACCGGCGCGACTCGCATGGTGAAGCTCGGTCCGGGATCCGCGCCGCACGGCGTGATCGTCGGTCCCGATGGCGCGCCGTGGGTCACCGACGGCGGGCAGAACGCGATCGTGCGGGTCGATCCCGCGTCGAACGAAGTGAAGGTCTTCAAGCTGCCGGGTCCGAACGTGAATCTCAACACGGCGGCGTTCGATCGCTTCGGCGTGCTCTGGTTCACCGGACAGAGCGGCTACTTCGGTCACATCGATCCGAAGACCGGCGTGCTCAAGGTGCTCCAGTCGCCGCGCGGCCCGGGTCCGTACGGGATCACCGCGACGCCCGACGGCGCGATCTTCTATGCGTCGCTCGCGAACAGCCACATCGCGTCCGTCGATCTCAAAGAGGACATCGCGTCGCCGATCGATCCGCCGACGCGCGCTCAGGGCGCGCGCCGCGTGTGGTCCGACTCGAAGGGTGCGATCTGGGTGAGCGAGTGGAACGCCGGGCAGGTGGGACGTTACGACCCGGTTGCGCGCGCGTGGAAGGAGTGGAAGCTGCCGGGCGCGAATCCGATGGCGTACGCGGTCTACGTGGACGAGTCCGACATCGTGTGGCTCACCGACTTCGGCGCGAACGCGATCGTGCGCTTCGATCCACGCACCGAAAGCTTCACTTCATATCCGCACGCGCAGCCCAATGCCGCGGTCCGTCAGCTTCTGGGTCGACCCGGCGAGGTGTGGGGCGCGATGTCCGGTCAGGACAAGCTGCTGCTGATCCGCACGCGATAACTCGCGCCTGGCTTCATTTGACACTGCGTGTTGCGCACGATGGAATGGATAGCGATGGCGACCGCTGAACAGACCTTCCCGGTCGCGCGACCCCGTTACACGGGCATCCTCGAGTGGATCACCACGGTCGACCACAAGAAGATCGGTGTTCTCTACCTCTACACGACGTTCTTCTTCTTCCTCTCCGGCGGTCTGCTCGCGCTCGCGATGCGAACGCAGCTTGCGATCCCCGACGGCACCGTTCTCACCGCGCAGCAGTACAACGCCGCATTCACGATGCACGGGACGACGATGGTCTTCCTCTTCGTCGTTCCGGTGTGGACGGGGTTCGCGAACTTCATCATCCCGTTGCAGCTCGGCGCGCGCGATATGGCGTTCCCGCGCCTGAATGCGCTGTCCTACTGGCTGCTGCTCTCCGGCGGGATCATCCTGTACTCGAGCTTTCTCGTCGGTCCGCCGGCATCAGGCTGGACGTCGTACGTCCCGCTGTCGACGAAGCCGTTCTCGCCGGGCTTCGGTCAGGACCTGTGGATCATCGGCCTGACCGTCCTCGGCTTCTCGTCGATCTTCGGCGCGCTGAACATGATCGTCACGATCTTCTCGCTGCGCGCACCGGGCATGACGTTCCATCGCATCACGCTGTTCGCGTGGAGCGTGCTCGTCACGAGCTTCCTGCTCGTGCTCGCGATGCCGTTCCTCACCGTCGCGGGCGTGCTGCTGCTCTTCGATCGCATCGCGGGGACGAACTTCTTCGGGGTGGGTGAAGGCGCCGATCCACTGCTATGGCAGTACCTGTTCTGGTTCTTCGGGCACCCCGAGGTCTACATCATGATCCTGCCCGGCTTCGGAGTTATCAGCGAGGTCCTCCCGGTGTTCTCGCGGAAGCCGATCTTCGGCTACAAGATGATCGCCTACTCGAGCGTCGCGATCGGGTTCCTCTCGTTCTCGGTCTTCGTGCACCATATGTTCGTCGCCGGCGTCGATGAGACGCTGCAGGTCTTCTTCATGATCTCGACGATGCTCATCGCGGTGCCCACGGGAGTGAAGATCTTCAGCTGGCTCGGCACGATCTGGCACGGATCGCTGCGGTTCAAGACACCGATGCTCTTCGCGCTCGGTTTCATCGCGACGTTCACGATCGGCGGCATCTCAGGCGTGTTCCTCGGCTCTGTGCCTGAGGACGTGCAGCTCTCCGACACGTACTACGTCGTCGCGCACCTCCACTACGTCCTCTTCGGCGGCGCCGTCATGACGGTCTTCGCCGCGATGTACTACTGGATCCCGAAGATGTCCGGCCGGTTCCTGAACGAGCGGCTCGGTCAGATCAACTTCTTGGTCATCTTCATCGCGATGAACCTCACGTTCTTCCCCCAGCACCAGCTTGGCATCGAGGGGATGCCCCGCCGCGTCTTCCACTACCCGCAGGCGCCCGAGTGGGGCACGCTGAACCTCATCTCGACGATCGGCGCATTCCTGATCGCGTTCGGGGTCGCGATCTTCCTATGGAACTTCTTCAGCAGCATCATCCTCGGCAAGGGCAAGCCGGCCGGCGACGATCCGTGGGAGGGCGACACGCTCGAGTGGGCCACGACGTCGCCGCCCCCCGCCTACAACTTCCCGCACATCCCGGTGGTCCACAGCGCCCGCCCGCTGAAGGAAGACACGGTCCATTGAATGGGGCTCGGCCCGGGCCGGCATAGCCGGGCCGGGCCGCACGAGGTGATCTCTCCCGCGTATCGACGACTCGTCTATCTCACGCTCCTGGCCGCGCTGCCCGCCGCGTTCTGGGGCGGCATCGTGCGGGTCACCGGCTCGGGCCTCGGCTGCCCGGACTGGCCGCTCTGCCACGGGCAGTTCCTTCCGTCGCTCGACGTCGCGACGCGCATCGAATGGCTCCACCGGTTCCTCGCGATCGTCGCCGGCCTGACGCTTGCGGCGCTGGCCGGGTGGACGCTCCTCCGCTATCGGAGCGATCACCGGGCGGTCGCCTTCGTCGGCGTCGCCGTCGCTCTGTACTGGCTCCAGGCGGCCCTCGGCGCCGTCACCGTCCTGCTCGAGCTGCCCGACGCGTGGGTGACGCTGCACCTCGCGAACGCGGAGCTCCTCCTCGCCGTCCTCACGGTGTACGCCGTCACGATCCGTTGGCCGGCCGGACCCGGACTGGCGAA
>Ga0075423_10007751_pt1 | contig 10159 bp, 9 predicted proteins | sample SoiMethybrSBSTD2_FD_80114 | JGI IMG/M metagenome (GOLD analysis project Ga0075423, IMG submission 80114) | Bulk soil microbial communities from a Populus tree surrounding site in Tennessee, USA - Soil MetaG P. TD hybrid SBSTD2 | ecosystem: Environmental > Terrestrial > Soil > Tree plantation...
GACCAGCCCGTGTTACATCGTCGTCGACACATTTGCCAATGTGGCCATATGTAGCTATATTGTGCAGATGGCGTCAACCGGCATTCGTGAGCTGAAAGACAATCTCAGTCGGTACATCCGCCGCATCGAAGCGGGGGAGCGCATCGCCATCACCGCGCACGGTCGGGTCGTCGCGGAGCTTGTTCCGCCGGGAACCGCCGGCAAGGGCCGCGGTCCAAGCCGTTTCGACGACCTTGTCGCGGCGGGCGTGATCCGTCCGCCGCTCGAGTCCGGCGACCCAACGGAGGATTGGCCCGACATCCGACTGCGCGCTGGTACGGCTATGGAACTGATTGACGCGGATCGTGGCGAAGCGTAGCAGCCGGCCTTCGCGTGCTGTGCGCAAGCCGGCGCGTGCGGTCGTCGGCATGCATTACTTCGAGTCGAGCGCGCTCGTCGCTGCGCTCCTCGAACACGAGGCGGACGCTCTGAAGTCGTTACGCGCGCCGGCACGGCAGATCACGTCAGCGTTGACGCTTGCTGAAGCGGCGCGCGCAATCATGCGTGCACGTGTCGGCGAACGACTGACACCTGACGCGGAACGCGCAGCCGTTCGCGCGCTGCGGCGGTTTGAGCGGCGGTGCTATGTCGTCGCGGTCACCGACGACATCCTCGCGCGCGTGAGGCGCCCGTTTCCTGTGGAGCCAGTTCGCACGCTCGATGCGGTGCACCTCGCGACCGTCGAATCACTCGGCGAGCCTCCGCAGCTCATCTCGGTTGTGACGCGTGGCCAACGAGTTCGCGAAAACGCCAAAGCGCTCGGCTATGCCGTGGAATGACGGCAATCGCACACGCGTGCGTCGACGACAGGCCAAGCGATCGCCGTCCGGATGCATGAACTGCCAGTCAGATGATATGAAGGGCGGAACCCCGCTGTCCCCCGTGCGGACGGCCGCGCGCAACAGAGGGCTCTTCCCATACGCAGTGGGTGACGGTGATCGTCTGGCCGTGAAACGGGTACGTGAACTCGTCCAGGCCGCGATAGATGCGCGGTGGTTCTGATACGCTACGCTTTCGTGCAGCCCACGATTCGTTCGTTCGACCTCGCTCACCTCGCGCACGTCGAACTGCTCTCACCGAAACCCGATGACAGTCTGCGGTTTTTCGCGGATGTGATGGGGATGACCGAGAGCGGCCGGCGCGGCGATTCGGTGTACCTGCGGGGGTGGGACGACTACGAACACCACACCCTGAAGCTCACCGCCTCGAATGTCGCCGGCATGGGTCACGTCGCGTTTCGGGCGACGAGCCCTGAAGCGCTCGAGCGGCGCGTCGCGATCATCGAAACCGCGGGGTTCGGCACCGGGTGGACCGACGGCGATCTCGGGCACGGGCCCGCGTATGCGTTCACCACCACCGACGGCCACGCGATGGAGATTTACTACGATACCGAGTGGTACGCGCCACCGCCGGCGCTGAAGCCTGCGCTGAAGAATCAGGCCCAACGCTTTCCCGCCCGCGGCATCAACGTCCGGCGGCTCGACCATCTCAACCTGCTGGCGGCCGACGTTCGGACGCTCCGTCTGTTCTTCGAGAACGTGCTCGGCATGCGGACGACCGAAATGATCGTCCTCGACAACGGCGACGAGGCCGGCGCGTGGGTAACGACGACGAACAAGAGCTACGACCTGGCGTTCACCGCCGATCATTACAGGGCGCGCGGCAGATTCCACCACCTCACATACGCCGTCGACTCGAGAGAAGAGGTGCTTCGCGCGGCGGATATCTTCCTCGAGAACGGCGTCTACATCGAGACCGGACCGCACAAGCACGCGATCCAGCAGACGTTCTTTCTGTACGTCTACGAACCCGGCGGGAATCGTGTCGAGATCGCCAGCGCCGGCGCGCGGCTCGTGCTCGCGCCCGACTGGCCGCCCATCGTCTGGACGGAGGCGGAACGGAAGAAGGGCCAGGCCTGGGGGCTGAAGACAATCGAAAGCTTCCACACTTACGGGACTCCTCCAATCGAGCAGGACACTGACCCCCGGCGACGGTAAGCGAACGCGATGATCATCGACTGTCACGGTCACTACACGACAGCGCCGAAGCCATTGATCGCCTGGCGCGAGGCGCAGATCGCGGCGCTGGCGGACCCGTCCAGACCTCGCGAAAAAGGCGTCGTCCGCATTTCAGACGACGAGATTCGGGCGAGCGTCGAAGGGGCGCAGCTCAAGTTTCAGCGCGAGCGCGGAACCGACGTCACGCTCTTCTCGCCGCGCGCCGCAGGGATGGGCCATCACATCGGTGACGCCACCGCGAGCCTGCACTGGTCCCAGCACTGCAACGACTTGATCCATCGCGTCTGCTCGCTGTACCCGGCGAACTTCGTCGGCGTGTGTCAGCTTCCCCAGTCGCCGGGCGTGCCGCCGGAGAACTGCATCGGGGAGCTCGAGCGCTGCATCACCCGGCTCGGATTCGTCGGCTGCAACCTGAATCCCGATCCATCGGGCGGTCACTGGACTGCGCCGCCGCTGACCGATCGGTACTGGTACCCGCTCTACGAGAAAATGGCGGAGCTCGACGTGCCGGCGATGGTGCACGTCAGCGCGTCGTGCAACCCGAACTTTCACCACACGGGCGCGCACTACATCAACGCCGACACCACGGCGTTCATGCAGTTCCTGACGGCGGACCTGTTCAAGGATTTTCCAACCCTGCGGTTCATCATCCCGCACGGCGGCGGGGCGGTGCCGTACCACTGGGGACGCTATCGGGGGCTCGCGCAGGACCTCAAGCGGCCCCCGCTCGGCGATCTGATCCGCACCAACGTGTTTTTCGACACGTGCGTCTATCACCTCGCCGGCATCGAGCTGCTCCTGCGGATCGTGCCTGCCGACAACGTCCTGTTCGGATCGGAAATGGTCGGCGCCATTCGCAGCATCGACCCGGAAACCGGTCACTACTTCGACGACACGAAGCGCTACATCGACCAGGTGACCACGTTGACACCCACCGACACGCACAAGATCTTCGAAGGCAACGCGCGGAAGGTGTATCCGCGCATCAACGCGCGAATCGCAGCGGCTGTATGAAACCGGCGATCGTTCGCAACATCAACCGCACCGACGCCGACACCGTCCGTCGTCTCGATCGACTCGAGCGCCAGGGTCAGCGGCAGCGCGAACTTCATCCCAATGCACCCGCCTCCTTGATGTTCAACAGTCGCTCGGCGTTTCCGCGGTAGATCTGGCCCTTCTCCGCAGTGGTCAGCTGCAGCCCTTCCACACACGCGATCGTCTCGCGCGCGTAAAGCCCGGGTGTTGGCTCGAACGGCATGTCCGACGCGAAGACGACGCGGTCGAGCCCGAAGAAGTCGAAGCCGCATCGAGTGGCGGACGCCGCGCCGAACAGCGCCGTATCGGCGTAGAACATCTTGAAGTAGTCGATCGGACGCCTCTTCATCGATTTCAGCAGCGAGGTGTAATCCACATCGGATGTTCGAGTCCCGAGCTGGTCCCAGCCGTGACCGACGCGTCCCTCGAAGTACGGAATCATGCCGCCCATGTGATGCGTGATGACCTTCAGCTGCGGGAACCGGTCGAAGCACCCGCTGAACACGAGACGCGCCATCGCCACGCTCGTCTCGTACGGCCAGCCGAACGTCCACCAGATTTCATACAGCGACCGTGCTTCGGTCTGATAGTCGGCGAAGTCGGCGCCGCGCGCGGGGTGCAGCCAGATCGGTACGTCGCGCCGGACCGCTTCCTCGAAGATCGGCAGGAACTCGGGAGCGTCGAGCGGCTTGCCCGCGACGTTGGTGTACACCTGAACTCCGAAGGCGCCGAGATCGTCGACGGCTCGACACACCTCCCGGGCGGCCGCTTGTGGGTTGTTCATGGGCAGGGCGGCCGCGAAACCGAGGAAGCGGTCGTGCTTCGCGACGAGCTCGGCCAGTCCATCGTTGGCCTCCCTGGCCAGCTGCGGCGATTTATCGGGCGCTGCGATGATCTCCAGCGGCGGCAGCGGAAGCGATACCACCTGCACGTACTCGCCGAATTGATCGAGGAGCCGGAGTCGGGCGTCGACGTCGACGATCGTCTGGATGTTCGACACGCGTTTGCCGATGTCGAGGCCGCCGCGTCCGGCCGCGATGTGGCGGTCGAAGAACGGCTTCGGAAAGATGTGATTGAACATGTCGATCTTCATGGCTGTGTATCCTGATGGTGGTGCGTGCGTAACGAGATCGCAGCGGCCGCGGCGACGAGGGGCGGAACGGCCGCCGCCCAGAAGAGACGTTCAACATTGCCTGCATATGAGAGCAGCAGGCCTCCGAGCACCGGGCCGAGAATGGAGCCGACTCGCCCCACGCCAAGCGCCCACCCGATGCCGGTTGCCCGGATGTTCGTCGGATAGAAGGCCGCGGCGAGCGCGTTCGACGCCGTCTGCCCGCCGATGACGCACACTCCCGCCAGCGTGATCGCGACGGCGAGCCAGCCGATGGACGCGCCGGATGCGCCAATGAGCGCGATGAATCCCGCGGCCGACGCGTAGATCAACGCCAGCCCGCCGAACGAGAGCCGGCCGCCCAGAATTCCTGCCAGCGCGAGCGATCCGACGACACCGCCGACCTGGAACAGCGAGGTGATCAGGCTCGCCGTTCCAGGCGCGATCCCGCCATCGTTCAGGATCGTCGGCAGCCAGTTGTTCAGAAAGTACAGATCGAGGAGGTTCATGAAGAACAGCAGCCACAGCAGCAGCGTTCCAGCGCCCCGGCCGCCGGCAAGCAGGCGGCCGACGGGAAAGCGAGGACGTTCGTCCGCGGCGACGACCCGTTGCTGCGTGAACGATGCGCCCGGCGCGATGCGCGACAAGTACTTGGAGACGCGCGACTCCTGCGTGCCGCTGACGACCAGAAACCGGATCGATTCGGGCAGGAAGGCGACGAGCGCGATCGCGACGACGATTGGAATCGAGCCGCCGACGATGAAGACCGAGCGCCAGCCGAAGGTGCCGATTGCCGCCGCCGCCACCCAGCCGGCGAGCGCCGATCCGAATGCAAAGCCGCAGAACATCGTCATCACTGCGGCATCGCGGCACCGCTGCGGCATGTACTCGGATGTCAGCGCAATGGCGTTCGGCATCGCGCCGCCGAGGCCGAAACCCGTCAGCATGCGAAATGCCGTCAGCTCCGCGATCGTGTCGACCCGTGCCGTCAGCAGCGATCCGACGCCGAAAATCACAGCCGACGCCACGAGGACCGGTTTGCGTCCGATGCGATCCGCGATGGGACCGAAGGCCAGGGCGCCAATCATCATGCCGACGATGCCACTCGAGATCACGCTGCCGAGCGCTGCCCGCGGGATGTGCAGCTCACGAGCCAGCGCGGGCGCGACGTACCCCATGACCTGCGCATCGAAGCCGTCGACGCAGACGACGGCGGCGCACAACGCGGCGACGCGCAGTTGATACGCGCTGACCGGCAGATCGTCGATGACGCGACGGACGTCGAGCACGGTGGCCGGACTTCCCGCACGATCCATGCGCACGGGATTATACGAATGTCAGACGGGGCGGGCGTGTCACGCGCGCCGTCAACGATCGATTACGATGGCGAGGTGAGCGCCGGAATCGTTCTGTGGCTGTTGGCAACCACTTCGTTCGTGCCGCAGGTCTACGCGGCGCACCAGGACACGACGCAGGCCGAACGTGGCGAGCAGATCCTCAACACCGCCTGCACGACGTGTCACGATACACGGCCGATTGACACGCAGGCGCTCGACGAAGAGGCGTGGACGAAGGAAGTCAAATCGATGGTCGAGAAGGGCGCCAAGCTGAACGCCGACGACGAGCGGCCGCTCGTCGAGTATCTCGTGAGGCACCACGGTCCGATGCCGGACGGTGCCGGCAAGGAGCTCGTCCTGAACATCTGCACGCAGTGCCACGATCTCGACCGCGTGCGGCGGACGGGACGGACAGCGGAAGGGTGGCTCGAAATCCTTGAAAACATGCTGAACGAAGGGGCGCCGCTCTCGGACAAAGATTTCCCGGACGTACTCAGGTATCTCGCGCGGAATTTCAAGCCGCGTTTTCGATAATGATAATGATGTAGCGCGGGGCTTTCAGCCCCGCGGGACGAACGGCCCTGAAAGGGCCGTGCTACACGCATCTGGAAACCGCACTAGTCGCCGTCACGGTTTCTTGGGGATTCTCTCCTGACACATCTCGACCACGCAGATCGATTCGATCACGCGGTTGGGCGGGGGGAACGGCAAGCCGCGGTCGGCCATCATCTTGCGCAGCAGCGCGGCGGTGCCGGGCCGTGGTACCGCGGACTGCACTCCCACCCGGACCAATCCATCGGCGTAGTCGAGCGCCTGCCAGGTGTGGCCTGAAATCGCCGAGACGTTCGTGTCGGTGTCGCGGCTGCCGCCGTCGCGCGTCTCGAGCCGCGCGCCGCGCTCGACGAGCATGGTCACGACGTCGTTTCGGCCCTTCAGCGCCGCGCCCATCAGCGCGGTGCGGGCCACGCGAGTGCGCCAGTTCGGATCGAGGCCGAGGTCGAGGAGCATCCGCATCGCTTCGACGTTTTCCTTGGCGGACCGCTCGTAGGTGACGCCTTCCACCCAGCCGATGCCCCCGCACGCGGTGAGTGCGCTGTCGCCGTTATCGGTGACGAGGAACAGGTCGGCGCCGTAATCGAGCAGGAGCTGCATCAGCACGGTGTCGCTCGACTGCGCGGCGCGGATGAACGGCGTCGCGCCGGCTTCGTAGAACCACTGCATCGTGAAGATCGTCCGCGTCAGCGTGTTGTCCTTCGCGCGCGCGTTCGGATCGGCGTCGTGCGCGAGGAGGAACTTGATGAAGTCGAGGTGATCCAGGTCGGGCTTGGGTACCGGATAGTCGCCGCCTTCGATGTTGCGGTTGTCGGTCGCGAGGTAGAGTGGAGTCCACCCGCCGTTGTTCGCGATGTTCGGGTTGGCGCCGCGCTCGATCAGATACTCCGCCAGCCTGTAGTGGCGGTTGTTCGTCGCGGTGAGCAGCGGCGTCCAGCCGTACTCGGTCGTCTGATTCACGTCGGCGCCGGCGTCGAGAAGGGTCCTGGCCGATTCCAGATCGCCTTCACGGGCCGCGAAGACCAGCGCGGTGAGTCCTCCGCCTCCGGTTCCGACAAGCCCGGCGACGATGACATCAGTGTCGTCGAACGCGTCGGGAGGCGGTTCGGCGGCGGGCGGCGCCTGCGCCGGCGCCGCAGTTGATGCCGGTGCGCCGGGGGCTCCGCCGGGAGATGGCGCGGCCGCGTCAGGCTGACCCGCCGCCGGCGCACCCTGAAGATCCGTCCGACGATTGTTCAGCACGCCGCGGAAGCCGATGTTGATTTTCGCGCCGTGTGCGACTTCCCATTCGAGCTGCTGTTCGTACGTCCGTCCAGCCGCAATCGCATCGGCGTAGCGCCGCTGCGCTTCCTTGACGGCCGTCGTGTTCACGCGCGGCGCCATGTAGTTTCGAGGCAGACCCGCCGGTCCGGATTTCGCGCTGAAGTCGGCGCCGACTTCCAGCAGCATTTTCACGGCCGCGGGATGCCGCTGTTCGGCGGCCCACATCAACGCGGTCGTTCCACGAAGATTTTCCTTTGCGTTGATGTCGGCACCTGCCGCGGCGAGCAGCTTGATCGCCTGCGGGTTGCCGTTCCGCGCGGCCAGCATGAGCATGGTCTCGCCATTGGCGAGGCGCCGCTTCGCGTCGGCGCCGGCCTTCAGCAGCCTCTCGATCATCGGCGCGCTGCCGTAGAGCGACCCCAGCGCGAGCGGTGTAAAGCCCTCGCGGTTGGCGGCCGCGACGTTGGCGCCCGCCGCGATCAGCAGGTCCGCGGCAGTGAGGTCGTCGCGGTACACGGCCCAGTGCAGTGCGGTCGCGCCGTCGATCTGAGGAGCGTTGACGTCGGCGTTCGTCTGGAGAAGCGTCCGCAGCGCGGCCGTGTCGCCTTTCATGACCGCGTCGGCGACATCGCTCTTTGCGGCCGCTCCGACGACCGCGGAGAGGGAGAAGAGCAACGTCACGGCGCCGCCAAGTCTCAGGTCTGACGTCCGAAGTCTGAAGCGCATGATGATCGTTACAACTCTCCGAGCCGACCTGTGCTGTCTCCCTGCGACTCCTTTTCAATCCCGAACATGTCGAGCATCGTCAGCAGCAGGTTCCCCGTGGTCACGGTCTTGCGCTCGTAGGCGAGGTGCCGGCCACCTTTGAGCTTGCCGTTGGCGCCGCCGACGAGGACGTGCGGCACGTCGTAGTGCTGGTGCTGATTCGAATTCCCCATGTTCGTGCCGAACATGATCAACGAATGGTCGAGCAGTGTGCCATCGCCGTCCGGAATCGACTTCAGCTTCTCCGCGAAGTACGCCAGCGTCGAGACGTGGTACCGGTTGATGTCCGCGTAGCGGCGGATCTGCACCGGGTCTTCCTGATGGTGCGAGCCACCGTGGAAGCTCGGACTGACGCCGCCGTCCGGGAACCATTCGCCCTTGGGGTACATGTAGCTCCGAGCGGTCAGATCGCGCGCGCCGAGCAGCGTTGCCACGCGCGTGATGTCGGCGCGGAAGGCGAGCGCGGTCATGTCGAAGTGCAGCTTGATGTGTTCGTCGAACGATTCGGGGATTCCGCTCGGCAGCGGGATCTCGGGCACAGTGGCTGACGCCTTTACGGCGATCTGGATGCGCCGCTCGATCTCTCGAATCTCGTCGGTGTACTGGCTGATGGTGCGGCGATCCGACGCGCCGAGCTCCTTGTGAAGGCTCGTCAGCTGGCCGAGAACCGAGTCGAGGATGCTCCGGTTCTGCCGCATGCGTGCGGCGCGCATCTCGGGCGTCGAGCCGCTTCCGAACAGCCGCTCGAACACGTTCTGCGGATTGAGCTCCATCGGGATCGGACTCGTGTGCACGAACGGCTCGTTGGGCGGCGTCGGCAGTTCGATCCATGAAATCGAGTTCGTGTACGAACAGCTGTAGCCTTCGCCGCAGTTGCTCGAGCTCGAGTTCGGGTCTTCGCACGCCAACTGCAGCGATGGCAGCAGCGTTTCCTGACCGATCTTCCGCGCGATGATCTGATCGATCGTGGCGCTGCCGACCGTCGCATCGGATCCCGCCGTCTTGCGGGGTTTGATTGCCGTCAAGTACGCGGCCGCCACCCAGTGATCGGATCCGGTCGTTCCTTCCGGCGGCTCGGCCGATTTCGACCACAGGCCGGTCATGATGACGGTCTGATCCTTGACCCGCTCGAGCGGCGCCATGATCAAGGGCAGCTGCTCGGGCAACGGTCCTTCGGGGCCGGGCTCCCAGTACCCGGGCGCCATGCCGTGCGGGAAGAAGATCCCGACAAACCGCGGTTTGGGCGACGCGGCCTCGGCCGCCGTGAGCGGCACCGACGCGGGCAGCATCGCCTCGAGCAGCGGCAGCGTCAGCGTGCACCCCGCGCCTTTCAGGAACGTCCGCCGCGGAATGTGTCGCTTGGTGATGAACATAGAACTATTTCGCTCCTCTGCCTCTGTCCTGCTTCGCGTTGTCGACCGCGTGGCTGGGAACGGGCTCAGTCACTTTCATGTTCATTTGGAACGGCTTGCTCGTGACGACGCCCATCACGAGCGCCGAGAAGCGGTTCTGATTCCGCATCGCGTCGCGGGCGATCGATCGCACGAGCGGCATGTCCTGGTATTCGACGCCGCGGCCGAGCGCGTACACCAGCAGCTTCTCGGTGACCACCTGAATGAACTGCGTGGAATAGCCCAGCAGCCACTGGCGCAGCGCCGCCGGCCCGTCGATCTTCGTTCCGTCGAACAGCTGTCCCGATGCATCGACCGTGGTGTCGCCGTCGGTCGAGCGCCAGTGGCCGATTCCGTCGAAGTTTTCGAGCGAGAACCCGATCGGATCCATCAGGCTGTGGCACTGGACGCAATCCGGCCGCACGCGATGATCCAGCATCTTCTGTCGCATCGTCGGCTCTTTCGTGTTGCCGGCGGCATCGCCCGTTCTGGGCGGAAGGGGCGGCACGTCGGGCGGCGGATCCGGCGGGCTCACGCCGAGGATGTTGGTCATGATCCACTTGCCGCGCGTCACCGGCGAAGTGCGTTCCGGCTTCGACGTGGTCACGAGGAACGCGCCTTTCCCGAGGAGGCCGCGCCGCACGTCCA
>Ga0075423_10007755_pt1 | contig 10157 bp, 10 predicted proteins | sample SoiMethybrSBSTD2_FD_80114 | JGI IMG/M metagenome (GOLD analysis project Ga0075423, IMG submission 80114) | Bulk soil microbial communities from a Populus tree surrounding site in Tennessee, USA - Soil MetaG P. TD hybrid SBSTD2 | ecosystem: Environmental > Terrestrial > Soil > Tree plantation...
GACGGTCGTCGTGTCGCAGCGCTCGCCCTACGACTCGCTGTACGTTTTCGGCGTGTCCGCGTTCGTCTGCGCGTACAGCGGCCGCGTGCCGACGCTGCGCGCGGGCATCGAGGTGCTCACCGGCGCGCGAAAGCCCGTGGGCCGTCTGCCGGTCGAGATCCCGGCGCGCTATCCGCTCGGGAGCGGCATGAAGGACTTCGCCTGACCCTCGCCTCGCCGGCGCGATCGATCGCGGAGGCGGCGGTCGGCTCGCTGTGCACCGCGTGCGTCGTGCGCGTCGAGAGGCGCGGCGAGACCGACGCGTTCGCCGTCGGCACGCTCTGCCCCGATCCCGACGCCGGGCCGGACGCGCCGTGCACGGTCGATTCGATCTTCGACCTCGCCTCGCTCACGAAGCTCGCGACCACCGCGCTCGTCCTGTCGTTCGTGCGCGAGGGGATGCTCGACCTCGCGATGCCGCTGCGTGAGATCGTGCCCGACTTTCGCGGCGGTCGGAAGGACGACGTCATGCTCCGCCATGTCCTCACGCACACCGCGGGCCTGCAGTGGTGGCTGCCGCTCTGGAAGGAAGCGAAGTCGATCGAAGAAGCCGCGTGGCGCGCCGCGCAGGAGCCACTCGCGCAGGACCTCGGCTCGTTCCGCTACAGCGACCTCGGCTACATCATGTTCACGCACGCGCTCGCCGAGGTGGGCAGCGCACCGTTCGCGGAGCTCATCAGGACGCGCGTGCTCGGCGAGGTCGAGGCGCGCACCTGCGGGTACGGCCCGCGGGCGCGCGAGGAGTCCGTCGCCACCGAGCGCGACGACGAGTGGCGCAAGAAGCGGATGCGCGGCGAGGTGCACGACGAGAACGCGTACGCGATGGGCGGCACCGCCGGTCATGCCGGGCTCTTCGGCACGGCGGCCGACGTCGCCGCGATCGCGCGCGTGTACCGCGACGGCGCGGTCATCGGCAACGAGCTCGCGCGCCAGGCGCGCAGCGAGCACGCGCACGACGACAACGTCCGGCGGGGACTCGGACTCGCGCTGCGCGCGCCGCGCGAGCCCATGGTCGGCCGATACATGAGCCTCGACACGTACGGCCACACCGGCTTCACCGGCACCTCGCTGTGGATCGATCCGGCGAGCGACCTCACGGTGATCATCCTCACGAACCGCGTGTACTTCGGGCGCAAGAATGACGACGAGACGTACCGGTTCCGCATCGCCGTGCACGAAGCGGTGAGCCGACCGTTCGCGGAAGCGCAGCGCGTTGAGTCACCGACGCGGGGCGAGCGGACATGATCGCGATCGGGATGATGTCGGGGACGTCCGGCGACGGCGCGGATGCCGCGGCGATCGAGCTCGACGTCCCGGCGACCGACGTGCGTGTGCTGGCGACGGCGAGCGCGCCGTATCCGACGCGGGTGCGGGACGCGGTGCTCGCGCTCGGCGAGGGCGGTACCGCCGACGCCCGTGAGATCGCACGGCTGCACGGTCTGCTCGGCATGGAGTACGCCGCGCTCGCGATGCGCGTCACGACCACGCTGCACCGGCGGCCGGACGTCATCGCGGTCCACGGACAGACCATCGCGCACCTGCCCGATGAGGCGGTGACGCTCCAGATCGGCGACATGGCGCGCGTCGCGACGCGCACCGGCGTGCCGACGGTGTCCGACTTCCGCAGCGCGGACGTCGCGATGGGCGGGCAGGGCGCGCCGCTCGTCCCGTTCGCCGATCACGTGCTCTTCCACGGTCTCGCGCCGGTCGCCGTGCTGAACATCGGTGGCATCGCGAACATCACGCTCATCCCGACCGCGCGGGCCGAGGACGTCGTCGCGCTCGACACCGGGCCGGGGAACATGGTCATCGACGGCGTGTCCGCGGCCGCGGGCGCGACGCACGACCTGGACGGTCACGGCGCGGCGCGCGGGACGGTCGACCGCGTCGCGCTCGACGAACTCATGCGCGACCCGTACTTCGCGCGCCGCGCGCCCAAGAGCACCGGCCGCGAACACTTCGGCGCACCGTACGCGAAACGGCTGCACGATCTCGTCGCGAAGCACGGCGGCACGCACGACGACGCGCTCGCGACGGCGACGATGCTCACCGCGCGGTCGATCGCCGAGGCGCTGCGGCGCGAGTCGAACGCGCCGGTGACGCGCCTGCTCGCCGCCGGCGGCGGCTCACGCAATCCGACCCTCATGCGGGCGCTCGCCGACGCCATCGCGCCGATCCCTCTTGAGAAGACGGACGCGCACGGCGTGCCATCGGCGTACCGCGAGGCGATCGCCTTCGCCATCCTCGGCGCCTACCGCCTGCGCGGGCTGCCGAACATCCTCCCATCGGCGACCGGCGCGTCGCGCGCCGTCTCGGGCGGGGCGCTGCATCTCCCTTGATGGAATGCGAGCCCCGGACGATGCTGCGCGCATGACCAACAGGTACGTCGTTGGTATCGACGCGGGAGGAACAAAGACGCGCGCCTTCGCCGTGGATCGCAGCGGAGAAGTGGTCGGGCGAGGTGCGGGCGGCGGCGCGAACCTCCTCGCGTCGTCGGACCCGCAGGGATCCATCGGCGCGGCGCTGAACGAAGCGCTCGGCGGACGCGCCGCCGACGCGATCGTGCTCTCCGCCGCCGGCGGCGACCGCAAAGCCGACCGCGAACGTGGACGCGATCTCCTCGCGCGTGTCGCACCGGCCGGTGCCCGGCTCCTCGTCACGCACGACGCGATCGCCGCGCTGTACGCCGGCAATCCCGCGGGCTGCGGCGTCGTGCTCATCGCGGGCACCGGATCGATCGCCTACGGGCGCAATGAAGAAGGAGAGGAGGACCGCGCCGGCGGCCGGGGTTACCTCGCCGGCGACGAAGGCTCGGCGGTGTGGTGCGGCCTCGAGGCTCTGCGCGCCGTCGCGCACGCCGTCGACGGCCGCGGCGCGCCGACGCGGATCACCGACCTCCTCTTCCAGGAGCTTGGCGTCGGCGAGTTCGCCGACGTGTTGCCGCAGCTGTACGGCAAGCCGCATCCCGCGCCGGCGATCATCGCGGCAGCGCGCGCCGTCGCCGTCGCGTCGAGCGAGAGCGACGCGATCGCGATGAACATCCTCCAGCGCGGCGCGACCGCGCTCGCGCGCGCCGCGTCGGTGGTCGCGCTCACGCTCGCGCTGCCGGGCGGTCCCGTGTACCTGTCGGGCGGCGCGTTCGAGACGCTGCCCCTGCTGCAAAAGCTCGTGCGGCTCGAGCTGCTCGGTGCGCTACCGCGGGCGAGCGTCGAGCCGGTGCGCGAGGAGCCCGCGATGGGCGCGGCGCGGATCGCGATGCAGCTCGCCTGGGCAGGATGAGCGAACGACCGGGTACAGAGGGGCGTAATCCGCGAGCGGCGGGCCTCGCGTCGTTCACGACGCGCGAGATCCTCGAGCTCATGAACGACGAGGACCAGACCGTACCGGCGGCGGTGCGTCGCGCGATCCCGGCGATTGAGAAGGCGGTCGAGGCGATCGTCGACGCGATCGCGCGCGGCGGGCACGTTCTCTACGTGGGCGCGGGCACGAGTGGGCGGCTCGGCGTGCTGGACGCGAGCGAAGCGCCGCCGACGTTCGGCGTCGAACCGGAGCTGTTCTACGGGATCATTGCCGGCGGCGACCAGGCGCTGCGCTCGTCGATCGAGGGCGCGGAGGACTCCGAATGGGAAGGCCGGCGCGACGTCGCGAAGGCGGTCCGGGCGCACGACGTCGTCGTCGGCATCTCGGCGAGCGGCCGCGCGCCCTACGTCGTGGGCGGGCTCGAGGGCGGCGAGAACGTCGCATCGAAGACGGTCGCGATCACGTGCGATCCCGGCTCGCCGCTGGCGCGAGCCGCCGACATCGCGATCGTCGTCGAGGTCGGGCCCGAGGTGCTCGCAGGGTCGAGCCGCCTCAAGGCCGGGACAGCGACGAAGCTCGTGCTCAACATGCTGTCGACCGCGGCGATGATCCGGTCAGGTCGCACCCGCGGCGACCTCATGATCGACCTGCGCGCGACGAACGCGAAGCTGCGCGATCGCGCGGTCCGCATGGTTCGCGACGTCACCGGCCTCGACGAGGACGCCGCGCGGACCAGTCTCGAGGCGAACGGCTGGAGCGTGAGGGCCGCGCTTGAAGCTCATCGTCAACGCTGACGACTTCGGATACACGCCGGGCGTCACGAGCGGCATCGTCCGCGCGCACCACCAGGGGATCGTGACGGCGACGACGATGATGGCGAACGCGCCGGATACCGAGGGCGCGGGCCGCGCGGCGCGCGCGACGCGGTCGCTCGACGTCGGCGCACATCTCGTGACGACGTACGGCAAGCCGGTCTCGCCACCGGACGCGGTGCGCTCGCTGATCGGCAAGGACGGCAGATTCCCGCGCGTCTCCGATCTGCTGCGCACCGGGCAGCCGAAGGCCGCGGAGGCGCTCGTCGAATACCGCGCGCAGTACCGTCGGGTGTCCGACCTCATCGGTCGCGAGCCCACGCATCTCGACACGCATCACTGGGTGCACGACATGCCGGCGCTCGAGGAGGCCATGCTCGCGCTCGCGAGGGAGACCGGTGCGGCGGCGCGCACGCACGACGGGCGGCAGCGCGCGCGTTTCCGCGACGCCGGCGTGCGCACGCCGGACCGCTTCGTGCGCGAGTTCCAGCACACCGGCGCGATCCACCTCGACGCGATGCTCGATCTCCTGGAACGGCTCGCCGAGGAGGGCGGCGTCATCGAGCTCATGTGCCATCCCGCCGATCCCGATCCCGCGCTGCTCGGGGGCTCGTCGTACGCGGAGGAGCGCGGCATCGAGCTCGACACACTCACCCACCCGCGCGTGCGCGAGGCCGTCGAGCGCCTCGGGATCGAGCTGGTGGACTACAGCGCGATATGAGCGGGATGAAGAAGGCGCTCTGGGTGGTGCGGGACAAGATCACGACGGCGAAGGCCATCGACGATCTCATCGAGGACGCCGCGACGCGAGGGATCTTCGACCTCGTCGTACAGGTGCGCGGGCGCGGCGACGCGTACTACCGCTCGGACCTGGAGCCGCGCGCCGAAGGGCTGACCGACCCGGACCTCGATCCCCTCGACCGGCTCATACGCTACGGCGGCAACGTCGGCCTTCGCATCCACGCGTGGACGAACGTCTACTTCGTTTGGTCGCATCCCCAGAAGCGGATGCCGCTCGATGCGACGCACATCGTCCATCGCCATCCCGAGTGGCTTCTGCGACCCGACGGCGTGCACGCGCTCGATCCCGCGGGCGGGAAGGACTGGGAGGGCGTCTACACCGACCCGGCGAACGAGGACGCGCGCCGCTTCACCATCGACGTCTTCGAGGACATCGCGCGCCGCTACCGGATCGAGAGCCTGCATTACGACTACGTGCGCTACCCGCAGGTCACGTACGCGAAGGGCCCCGACGACCACCGCAACGTGACGGCGCTGGTGCGCGATAGCGCGAGACGGCTCCGCGCCGCGCGGCCGGGCATCCCGATCTCCGCGGCGGTCTTTCCCGACCCGCCGGTCGCACGCGACCGGGTCCTCCAGCGCTGGCCGGAGTGGGCCGCAGCGGGTCTCGTCGACCTCCTCTGTCCGATGGCGTACCGGGAGGACACCAAGGAGGTCGCTCGTGTGCTCGCCGCGGCACGTGCCGCCGCGCCGAAGACCCAGATGTGGGGTGGCCTCATGGCGTACGCGGGTGAGCGAGAGCGACTCGCGTCGCAGGTCGCCGCGGCGCGCGACGCGGGCTGCGAAGGCGCGATCCTGTTCGCGTACGACCCCGCGCAGCGCGATCTGCTCGACGTTTTCGCAGGCGCTGCCTGACCCGGACGCGGCGCCTTGGGCGCCGACATAGAATCACCGCCCGTGCCCGAGCAGCCGACACCAACCCCGGTCGCACCCGCCCCGCCGAAGGCGCCGTCGCCACCGGCGAAGGTCGAGGAGGTCAAGCTCGACCCGCTCGCGGCGTCGGTCGCCTCGGCCGTGGCCAAGCTCCGGCGCGACGCCGGGCTCTCGGAGCGCGCCGCCGCCAAGAAGCTGGGCACGTCGCAGACGCAGCTCCGCCGCATGGAGGATCCGCGCTACCTGCCGTCCCTGCGATCGCTGTCGCGCGTCGCCTCCGCGTACGGCGCGGAGCTCAGGGTCTCGTTCGAGGCGCACGACGAGAAGCCGAAGGAGCGCCCGGTCGCGACGAAGCCGCCCGCTCCGAAGCCCGCCGCCCCGGCGCGGTCGCCAGCTAGAGCGTCCGCGTCACCTTCGAAAGGCCGGCGGGCCGCTCCGGGTCGCGGCCGCGCTGGCGGGCGACGCTCGCCGCGACGTGCTGCGCCACGACGGCGAGGCTGATCGGCGAGAGCGCCTCGCTCACCCCGCTCCGCAGGAACACGGCGCCGTCGGCGGCCTTGGCGAGCGCCTCGTCGTTCGTGATCGCGTACACACGCGCGCCACGCGCACTCATCTCGCGCCGCGCGCGTCGCGCCTCGGCGAGTGTCGCGCCCCGCGACGCGAAGATCAGCACCGGCGTCCCGCGCTCGAGGAGCGTCCTCGGACCGTGCGCGAAGTCGGCGCTCGAATACGGTTCGGCCCAGACGCGCGCGAGCTCCTTGATCTTCAGCGCGCCCTCGAGCGCGGCCGCGTAGTCGTACCCGCGACCCAGCACGACCAGCCGCTCGCCCTTGCCGATGCCCCGCGCCAGCGCTCGCGCCTCGTCCTCTCGCTCGACCGCCTCGCGCACCGCGTCGACGATGCCGGCGAGGGACAGCCCGGTGCGGCCGCTCGCCTCGGCGGTGGCTGACGCGAGAATCGCGAGGGCCAGGCACGAGGCCGTGTAGGTCTTCGTCGCCGCGACCGCGCCCTCGCGGCCACAGCGGAGGAGGAACGTCGCGTCGGCCGCGCGCGCGAGCGGCGAGCGCGCCTCGTTCGTGAGGGCGAGCGTGAAGGCGCCGTCGGCCCGGGCGGCCTTCACGACGGCAGCGACGTCCGGCGCGCTGCCCGACTGCGAGATCCCGATCACCGCCCCGCCGTCGAAGGACGGCGGGGCGTGATAACGCGTCACGAGCGACGGGGCCGCGGAGGCGGTGACGACGCCGGCAATGCTCTCGAACAGATACTTCCCGTACGTCGCCGCGTTGTCCGACGAGCCGCGCGCGACGAGCGTGAGGTGGCGGGCCTTCGCGAGGCCCCTCGCGGCCCGCTTTGCCTCGGGCCAGCCCTCGTCGAGGAGACGCTGCAGCACCGCGGGCTGCTCGGCGATCTCGCTGCGCAGGCTCATGCCTGGATAGTGCCTAGTACGAGCGGGCCATGACGAATCGCATCTTGTGGCACCCACGAACGCGCTCGACCATCGGCAGCTCAGGGGGACAACAGACAGAGTGACCCATCCGCTCCAATGGGCACGTTCGGCCATCAACCGTGGCGATCCGCGCGCACGCCTCGCCGAACGCGTCGCCTCGTATCTTCGCCAGCAGCTCCCGGAAGACCACATCATCCTCCCGCTCCACGCGCCTCGTGACGGCGGAGAACGCGTGCCGGTCGTCGTCATCGGTCGCGACCGCCTCGTCGTGATCGAGCCGCGGGACGATGAGGGCGATCTCCTCTGCTATCAGGACCACTGGTACCGCAGCGAGTCGGGCCGGCTCACCGAGACGCTGAGCGATGCGCCGTCGCTGCGCGCCCACGAGAACGCGGGGCGTCTGCGCAACGACCTCGGCACGGGCGGCTTCATGAACGTCCAGATCGAGCCGCTCGTCGTGCTCACACGCGGGCGGCCCGACGACGTCCGCAGCTCGTCCGTCCCGGTCATCGCCGGTCTCGACCCGCTGGTGCGCCACATCCTCTCGCGGCGCGTGTCGGGGTCGGACCGCGCGCGCACGCTCGCGCTCGCCGCGGCGCTCGCGCGCAACATCACGCTGACCGGCGTCTAGACCAATTTCAGGCTAGGGCCTGAGACCGCTCAACTCGGTCGCAGCGCGGCCGCGGCACGCGCCTTCAGCACCACGAACAGATCGGTCTCGAGCGGCGGGCCGCCGGGTTCGGGGAACGCGCGGATGAAGGCCTCCTGCGTGAGGATCTGCGGCTCGGCCTGACGCACGCGCTGCCACATGTTCAGGTCAGGCGTCTGGGTGCGATGCGCCTGCATCGCGTCCCACTTGCGGTCCATCAGCGCACTCACATCGATGAGCGCGCCCAGGCGGTCGTGCGTCCACCGCTGCGGCTTGGTGGCGAGCGTCGTCATGTACTCGGCGAACTCCGGCATGAGTCGCACGAGGCTGTCGATGAACTCGGCCTGGATGACGAAGCGGTAGCAGCGCTTCACGTGCACGTGGTCGCCGAGCTCCGGCTCGTGCCGCGCGATACCGGCGAGCTCGACCGCGCGCGTGGCGCGCTCGCCCGCAGCGATGTGGTCGGGATGGCCGTAGCCGCCGTCGGGACCCCAGGTGATGACCACGTCGGGCCGCACCTGGCGCAGCCAGCGGACGATGTCCCGGACGACGTACTCCTCCTTGACACTCGCGAGATCGCCGTCGGGGTACTTGAGGCACGTGACCGACGCGAGACCCATGCGCCGCCCCGCTTCCTCGAGCTCGAGGGCGCGCGCCTTGCCGACGTGCTCGCGCGGGACGATCGGCGCCCCGTCGCCGCCGGCCCAGCCTTTCTCGCCCTCGGTAAGGCAGAGGCTGTGCACGGCCACGCCTTCGCTCACGTACCGGATGAGCGTCCCGCCGCTGCCGAACGTCTCGTCGTCGGGGTGCGCGAGGATCGTCGCGAGCGTGAACGCCATCGCGCCGCACGATAATCGCGAGTCGTGACCACCGCACGTATCGTCGTCGTCGAGGACGACACCTCCGTCGCGGAGCTCGTGACGCTCTACCTGCGCAACGCGGGCTTCATCGTCGAGCACGCGGCGTCGGGCGCGCGCGCTCGCGTCCTGTTCGACGAGCTGAAGCCCGCGCTCGTCGTCCTCGACCTCGGCCTCCCGGACGCGAACGGCATCGACCTGCTCAAGGAGCTGCGAGCACGGACGGACACGCCAGTCATCGCGCTCACCGCGCGCGCGGAGGACGCGCAGCGCATCGCCGGCCTCGACGCCGGGATGGACGACTACGTGACGAAGCCGTTCAACCCGCGCGAGCTCGTCTCGCGCGTGAAGGCGATCCTCCGACGCAGTAGCGGCATGCCCGGTGGCGGGCGAGTGCTCACCGTCGGCAACCTGCACGTGGACCCGCAGCGTCACGAGGTGCGCGTCGCCGACGCGGTGGTCTCGCTGCGCGCGAAGGAGTTCGAGCTCCTCGAAGCGTTCTGCCGGCAGCCGGGCATCGTTCTTACACGCGACAAACTTTTGGAGGACGTCTGGGGCTTCGCGTATCCCGGCGAGACGCGCACAGTGGACGTGCACGTGAAGCAATTGCGCGACAAGCTCGCCGGCGCCGACGCGAAGATCGAGACGGTCTGGGGCGTGGGATACAAGCTCGTCCCACCGGGCTAATGCTGCGCACGGTCGGCGGCCGTCTCTTTCTCTCGTATCTCGGCGTCGTGCTGGTCGGACTGATCGCGGCGGCGATCACCATCGCCGGGCTCCTCGTGCGCTACGAGGACGAGGTCTCGCGCGTCCGACTGCAGGAGCTCGGCGCGCCGCTCCTCACCGCGATGGCCACGGCGCTGCGCAACAACCAGCAGCCCGCCGCGATCGTCGAGTCCCTGACGGAGCAGGCACGGTCCGCCGACGCGCGCCTGCTCATCATCACGAGCGCCCGGCGCATTCTCGTCGACAGCGACGATGCGCTCGCGAACCAGACGCTCGAGCGGCCCGCGCAGGGCAACTTCGGCACGTTCAACGACCGCGGCACGCAGTGGCTGTTCGTCCAGCAGGTCATCCGACCGAACGCGGCCGGCCTCGCGCCGGCCACCCTCGTCGTCGCGCGACCGCGCGCCCTCTTCGCCGACGCGCTCCGCGCGCTCTTTCCATCGCTCATCGTCGCCGGCGTCGTCGCGGCCGGTTTCGCGCTCATCGTCGCCGGCCTTCTGTCACGCACGATAACGCGACCGCTGCACGATCTCGTCGCGACGGTGCGTCGCTTCGCGCGTGGCGAGTACCGCGCGCGCGCCTCGCTCGCCGGGCCGCGTGAGGTCGCGGAGCTCGGCACGGCGTTCAACGACATGGCGACGGAGATCGAGCGC
>Ga0075423_10007759_pt1 | contig 10154 bp, 5 predicted proteins | sample SoiMethybrSBSTD2_FD_80114 | JGI IMG/M metagenome (GOLD analysis project Ga0075423, IMG submission 80114) | Bulk soil microbial communities from a Populus tree surrounding site in Tennessee, USA - Soil MetaG P. TD hybrid SBSTD2 | ecosystem: Environmental > Terrestrial > Soil > Tree plantation...
CGTCAGGAGCGACGCGCGGCCGATCGCGGATCGCGGCGCCTCGTCTATGAACAGGCCTTCGCCTTCGTTGTGATAGAGCGCCATCATCTCGTTCGAGAAGTTGCCGATGATCAGGCTGGGCCGGCCCGAGCCGTCGTAGTCGGCGGCGTCGACGCCCATGCCCGCCCGCGCCACGCCCGCCTCGTTGAAGGCGACGCCCGACGCCATCCCGACCTCGGCGAACGTCCCGTTGCCCTTGTTGCGGTAGAGCTTGTTGGGCTGCGTGTCGTTGGCCACGAACAGGTCCAGCCAGCCGTCGCCGTCGTAATCCAGCAGCGTGACCCCGAGCGCCTTGGACGAGGGGTTCTGCAGGCCGGCCTTCGCGGTCACGTCCTCGAACGTGCCGTCGCCGCGATTGCGGTAGAGCGCGGGGCTCTGGCCCTTGTACGACTCGGGCGTGCAGTAGGACTTGTGCGTGCCGTCCAGCGTGCAGAAGAGGTCCTTGTCGACGGACCACTCGACGTAGTTGGCGACGAAGAGGTCGAGCTTTCCGTCCTTGTCGTAGTCGAAGAAGACCGCGCTCGTCGAGAAGCCGCCGTTGACGACCCCCGCCCTGGCGGTGACGTCGGCGAACCTGCCGCCTCCGAGGTTGTGGAAGAGCCGGTTGCCGCCGAGGCCCGTCAGGTACACGTCGGTCTTGCCGTCGTTGTCGTAGTCGGCGGCGGCGACCCCCATCCCGTACATGTCCACGTCGAGACCCGAGCCGCGGGTCACGTCGGTGAACGTCCCGTCGTGGTTGTTGCGGTAGAGCGCGGGCCGGGTCGGGGGCCCGGGACGGCCGGGCCAGTTCCGCGAGTTCGCGAGGACGAGGTCCGGCCAGCCGTCACCGTCGAAGTCCAGCCACGCGGCGCCGGCACCGATGGTCTCCGGCAGGTACTTCTTTCCGAAGGCGCCGCTGTTGTGCTTGAAGCGGATGCCGGCGGCCGCGGTCACGTCGGTGAAGGTGACGGGGGCGTCCACGGCCACGGCGAGCGCCGCCATCGCACCGGCCCCGACGAGAAGGGTGCCGAGGATGCCGGGCCTCAACGGCCTCCGCCTCCGCCCGCGGAGGCGCGGCGGCCCGCATAGGGCGCGGGCGAGGCCGGCGCCGGGGCCGTCGTGTGCTCGTGGATCTGCTGGCGCTCGTTGTTGTCCTCGGGATGGAGCTGGCGGTAGGGCCCGGTGATGAACTGGGACGACTCGTCCGCCTTGAAGCGCTCGTACAGCGCCTGCTCGGTGGCGGCGCGCGCGGCGTCGCCCAGCCCCTGCCAGCACAGCATCAGGTTGTAGCGGGCCTGGAGGTCCTCGGGGTCGATGCGCAGCACCTTCTCGAACTCGCCGATGGCTTCCCGGTACTGGCGCTTCAGGAACAGGATGCGGCCGATCTGGTTCACCACGACGCGGTCGCGCGGATACTGGGCGGCGGCTAGGCGCAGATGCTCAAGGGCCTCGTCGTACCGGCCGAGGCTCTTGAGGGCGGTGCCGAGGAAGTAGTGCGTCTTGGCCAGCTGCGCGTCGACGCCCAGCGCCTTGCGGAGCATGTCCTCCGCCGCGGCCATGTTGCCCTCCTGGATGTGGGCGCGGGCTACGTTCACCCAGCCGTCGGCGTAACCGGGCTCCATCTGCGTGACCTTGAGGAACGCGGCCTCCGCGGCCTTGATGTCGCCCTGGAGGAGGAGCCCGATGCCGTAGTCGTTCCACCTCTCGCGGACCGACTTGTCGAGCACGGGCTTGTCGTCAGGCGCGGGGGCGTCCCTGGCCGCCACCTTCAGCGTGGCTTCCGCGCGGGCCATGTCGGTGATCGGGATCTCCGGGATGGCCTTGATCTGGCCCGAGACCTTCGACGTGTCGCCGGTGAACAACCACCGGCCGTCGTCGTGGTCGGCGGCCAGCGAGAAGCCGGTCTGGACGGGGTCGCGCACGCCCGCGAAGGCCCACTGCGTGTTCCACCACGAGAACTTGCGGTAGTTCACCGTCGCCTTCAGCCGGATCGTGTCGCCGCAGTCGGGAGGAATGCGCAGCCGATAGTGGACGGTGTCGGCGGCACCCGGGGGGATCAGCCGCACGTAGGCGACCGAGCGCGACATCCACGCGTTGCGCTTGTTGATCGGGTTGCCGTGCCCGTCGATCTGCAGGCTGCGGTAGAAGTGCGCCCCCGGCTCCACGCGGCCCTTGCCCCCGTCCTCCACCAGCCCACTGTGGAAGATCGTGCGGCCGCGATCGTCCACCGCCTCCAGCTCCACCCATACGTCGAAGGCGTCCACCGTGCCCCCGGGGAAGAAGTGGCCGACCTTGCGCGTGCGCACCACGACCTCCACCCGCACCGACTCGCCCCGCTTGACCGTGGCCCCGACCTTGTCGAGGGGGGCGATCACTTCCGCCGGCGGAGCCAGGAACGCCGGGCCGGAGCCGAAGCTTCCCGACTCCTCGCCGACGGCGAACGTGCTGGCCAGCCGCGCCTCGCCGGGGGCCGGCGCCTTCGTCTCACCGTGCGCCGGGCCCTCGGGCGTGCGCACCAGGCCGAACACGTCCACGGAGATCTGGCCGTCCCGGAGGAAGGCCTGGGTCACCCGGAGCTGCTCGGCGTCCTGGTTCACGAACGGCAGGGCGGTGTTGGCGGCGGGGAAGCGGTGCGAGTGCACCTTGCCGTCGCGCGCCGCCGGATCGTCGGCGGCGACCAGCGGCATGTGGCAGTCCGCGCACTTCTGCGCCCTGGCCGGGTAGTAGAAGCTCCGCGCGCCCTGGCCCGAGACGCCCGACGCCTGCCAGTTGTCGTACTCGTTGAAGCCCCGGAACCAACGGTAGCCGTTCACGGGCACGTCGAGGTGGACCTTGTGGCACGACGAGCAGAACTCCGCCGTCTGGCCGCGGTGGAAGCTCTTCAGGAACGTCCGCCGGTGGGGCTCGGGATCGGTGCGGATGAGGTAGTCGTGGACCCAGCTCACGAGCTTGTTGTCGCTCACGGCCAGGTCGTGCAGCGGCGGGTACTCGATCGTGAAGTCGCCCTGGCCCATCGTGCTCTTCACGTGGACGATCGAGTGGCACGACGTGCAGGCGAGGCCGGCCTGGGCTTCGGGCGTATCGATCTGCTCCTTGATCGGGCGGTCGAACCGGCCGTTGAAGAAGACCGCGTGGTCGTGGCATCCCGCGCACCACTTCGACGGCCGGGTGCCGACGACGTCCTGCATGTATTCGATCGACTTCCGGTACCACTGGTTGTTGAAGGACGAGAAGTGGTGGGCCGACGAGCTCCATTGCCGGTAGATTTCCTGATGGCAGCGGCCGCACGCGGCGCTCGTCATGAAGAAGTTGGCCGGGATGATGCCGCCCACGTTGGTCCCGGCCGAGGAGGGGAAGAACGGGCTCTGCGGACCGCCGCCCTCGCCCTCCATCGTCGCGGGCGCTTCGAGGGGGTTCAGGATCCGGTCGCGGTGGGGCGCATCGGTCCGGTCCTTCACCGCCAGCACGACCCCGACGACCAGGGCCGCGTCGGCGACGGCCAGGCCGGTCCACAGCAGCAGCCGGTCGCGGCCGGGCGAGAGACGCCGCGCCCACAGGAAGGCCTGCAGCATCAGGAGCACGGTCCCGGCCACCGCGGTGGCGATGTGCGCGTTCAGGATCCACACGTGGGCGCGGGTCGCGCCCACCAGCATGAGGATCAGACCCAGCACGGTGGCCGCGCCGAGCAGGACCACGGCGAGGAGGGCGATCGGGGGCCGCGGACCGCGCGACCGCGCCAGGCGCATCGCGGCGGCGGTGGCGAGGACCACGCCGAGCAGCAGATGCAGGGCGACGTTGGCGAAATAGAACGGAGAGGCGTCGGCCCGGGCCGCGAGGTACGCGCTGTTCAGGATGAGGACGACGAACCCGACGGCGAACTTCTTCAATCGGTTACCCGAATCGCGAGGCTATCGTCCGCGCGGCGCCACGTCAAGGCGTGCCCCTCCCCGGAGCCGGCGGCTCCCGCAGCAAGATTGGATCCAACCCCGAGGAGGCGGGCGTATGGATCCACCTCCCCGCGCAAGGACCAGCACCGGCGATGGTTATGCGAACGCGGCCAGCGGCCATGAGCGCTCCCGGCCGGCCGTCTCATAGCGTGTAAGAGAACCGGCACCTCCGGCGCGTGGCTCCTATGGGGATGGTGCGGTACTCTCTTGGCCGAGGAGGACCCCCCAATGCTCCGACGCGCTTTCCCCTCGGTCGCGCTCCTGTCGCTCCTGGCGGCCTGCGTGCTCGCGGTTCCGGCCTCGGCCGAGGACCGCTTCGAGGGCCAGATCACCTCCGCGGACGGCGGCACGCTCACGATCCGCGGCGACGACGCCCACGAACAGCGCTTCCACATCGGCAACCGGACCCGCGTGGTGTTCCAGTCGGCCGGCGATGCCGCGGCCTTCCCCAACGCCAAGGTGGACGTGCTCGCGCCCGGCATGCGCGTGCGGGTCAACCCCGGGGCGACGGCGGGGGCGGTCCTCGATCGTGTGCACGTCCTCTCGGTTCCCGACGGCGCGCGCCCCGCGGCGCCTCCGGTGGCGGCCGCCCCTCCCCCCGTTGCCGGGGGTGGCGTGATCAAGGCCCGGCTGCAGGAGGTCGACACCCGACGCGGGTTCATCAAGGCCGACGTCGCGGGCCGCAGCCAGACCTACCGCGTGCGGTCGCGCTACGGGCTCGGCAGCCTCCGCGCGGGCGACCTCGTGCTGCTGACGTTCGACCGCGACGGCAGCATCACGGACATCCGTGAGGCGATGCAGATCGGACGCGTCACCCGCGTCGGCGGCTCGTTGGTGACCCTTCGCGTCGACGGCCGGGAGGAGACCTACACGCTGGGGAACAAGGTCGGCCGCGGGCTGCGGGTCGGGGATACGGTGCGCTTCGAGTTCGAGGATCGCCCCGGAGGCCAGAAAGTCATTACCGACATTCACTGACGGCCCGCGGCTCCCCACGACCGGCGCTGACAGGCCAGCGCCACCAGGTACAGCGCCGCGCCCACGAGCATCGCCTGGTTGAAGCCGGCCAGCAGCGCGACCGCGAGCGCGGCCGCGGAGCCCATCACGGACGCGGCGCCGTTGACGCCCCACGCCCACGGGATGAGCGCCGGCGACTCCCGGTTCAGCACGCGGACGCCGATCGGCATCGGCATGCCCATCACGAGGCCCAGCGGCGCCAGCAGCACGACGGTGATCGCGATGCGCCAGGGGCGGCCGAGCTGGACGAAGGCGTGGAACACCGGCGAGAGCAGCAGCACGTAGACCACGACCGCGCCGGCGAGCACGAGAAGGACGCGGGGCAGCACCGCGCGCAGCCGGGTCTCGGCGACGCGCCCGCTCAAAAGGCTGCCCAGTCCGCTGAAGCCGAGCAGCGCGAACAGCACCACCGCGAGCGAGTAGACCGGGTGGCCGAGGAACAGGATGCACTTCTGCACCAGGGCCACCTCCAGGATGATGAAGCCGGCGCCGAGGCCGGCGAAGTAGAGCAGACAGGCGAGCTTCGTCCGCGTCTCCGCGACGAGCACGCCGGCCCGCGCCACCGCCAGGGGGCCGAGGATGAAGGCGAGGGTGAGGACGGCGGTGATGGCGAGGAGGCTGAAGAGCACGAACGTGCCGAGGTTGGTCTTGCGCCACTCCCCGGCCGAGCGCAGGGCGGCGCCGAGGTTGCCCGGCCGCACCGTGTTGAAGAAGAACGGGCGGTTGTCGGTGGGGGGCGAGATGTCGTTCTCGTACGACGCCCAGGCCTGGACCGGGTCCTCGGCCTCGGCCAGCCGCGTGAAGAGGTTCGGCGGCCGGTTGAAGGGCGTGTAGAGCACGGTGAAGCCGTTCCCGCGCGCCACCGCCTCCACGTGGCTCGCCTCCTCCCGGCTGAACTCCCCTCGCCCGAACAGGAACGTGGCGGGGGCCCGGGTGGTGCCGGCCTCGGTGGGGCCCCGCACCAGCATCAGGTGGCGATCGGGGCGCTCGATCCCCATCTCCCGCATCGTGGCCCGCGCCAGCGCGAAGAGCCGGAGCAGCTGGTCGGGGGGCTCCAGGTACCAGCGGGTCATGCTGAGGATGCCGCGATCGGTGAGGTGGCCCAGGTAGTCCGTGAAGGCCTCGACCGTGTAGAGGTTGTTCTCCGTCAGCGCGAAGGCCCCCGCGGCCGTGGCGGCCCAGGTGTCGACCATGGTGCCCTGGATGACGTCGTAGCGCTCGCGGGAGGCGCGGACGAAGCTGCGGCCTTCGTCGACGACGAGCCGCACGCCCGGCTGCAGGTACAGGCGCCCCGAATAGCCGAGGAACGGCTCCGACAGCATGATGTCGCGGGCGATGATCGGGTTGACCTCCACGCCCGTGACCTCGGGCGCCGCGAAGAGGCGGGCCATGATCACGTCGTTGCCCCCGCCGGGCCCGATGATGAGGGCCCGGCTCCGGGGGCGCAGGCGGTAGGCGAGCGCCTCGGCGCGGCCGGCCTGGACGGCGTGGCGGGTCAGGTCGTTGCCGTCGCGGCTCAGCAGCGTGGCCGCGTCGGCGTCGATCATGATGAGCGCGGCGTCGTTGGCGAGGCTGCCCCACACCGTCACCCGCGAGAACGAGTTCCACTTGGAGAAGATGACGTTGCCCTCCTCGTCCAGACCCTTCGCGCGCCGCACGTCCAGCCTTCGCGTCACCGCGTTGTGGATCGTGAAGGCGCCGAGACCCACGGCGAGGGCGAAGAGAGCCACCGGCCAGGCCGGACCGACGGGGGCGCCGTCGAGCACGACCGCGGCCACGGCCGCGACGGCGCCGATCAGGAGGATCGTGTTCACGGCGCCCAGGCGGTCCATGACCGGGATCAGGAGCAGGCAGCCCGCGGCGGCCCCGCCGAGATCGTACAGGTACAGCCGGCTCATCTGCTCCGCGTAGCGGGCGATGGCGAGGGTGACGACGCAGCCGGCGAAGAAGAACGGCAGCGCGGCCGCCCCGTAGATCCAGCTCAGCCGCGCGACGGTGGTGCCTGCGGAGTCGAGGGGCGAGAGCGGGTTGCCGAGGATCACCGCGAGGGCCAGCGGGCAGGAGACGGCGAAGAGCGCGGCGGCGAGGGCCGGAGCCCACGGGGTGCGCTCCGCGGCCAGCCGGCGGCCCATCAGGTAGACGAACACGCCGCTCGCCCCCGAGCCGAGGAGGGCCAGCGAGATGGCCAGGAACGCGAAGTGGTAGTACATCGTGGCCGAGAAGAGGCGCGTCAGCGCGAGCTGGAGCATGAGCACGCACAGGCTCACCAGCCCGACGCCCGTGAAAATCCGGCCTCGATTCATGGCGGGAGGCGCTCCGGCCGGCTTGCGGCTGATCCTTCCGGCGGACATACTCCGGGAAGGACGCTCATTCGAGCCGGGTCACTCCGCGATCGGCGGCGGAGCGAGGTGATTGTGATGGACGACCGCCGCCTCCGCAACCTCGCCTCCGCCGCGGCGCTCGCGGCCCTCGCCAGCGTTGCTCTCCCCTCTCCCGGGAAGGGAGAGGGGTCGGGGGTGAGGGTCCCCGCCGACGACGTGCTGCCGTCGCCCGAGCGGATCCAGGCCGTACGGGCCTACATCAGGAAGGCGTGGTCGACGCTCAGCCGCTCCAACCGCGATCTGCCCCAGGCGGCCCTCGACCCGAAGATGAAGCGGGCCGAGGGCCAGCCCTCCCCGGTGTACGTCTCGTCCCGCGAGGACCGCGAGCGCGTCGCCTCGGAGCTGAAGGCGCTGCTCGGTCCGGCGGAGTACGCGAAGATCGAGCTGCGACCGCTGCCCGCCGACCCGACGTCGATCACCGACCACGGACTTCTCTACCTTCCCCGGCCCTACGTCGTGCCCGGCGGCCGCTTCAACGAGATGTACGGCTGGGACAGCTTCTTCATCCAGGTCGGCCTGCTGCGGGACGGCGAGCTGGAGCGCGCCCGGGACATGGCGGCCAACTTCATCTACGAGATCGACAAGTACGGCACGATCCTCAACGCCAACCGCACCTACTACCTCACGCGGTCGCAGCCCCCGTTCCTGACCGAGATGCTCCTCGGCGTCTACCGTCAGGATCACGACAAGGAGTTCCTCCGCGCGGCCTGGCCCGCGGTCCAGGCGTACTACCGCTTCTGGACCACCCCGCCGCACCTGGTGGAGTCCATCGGGCTGTCGCGCTACTACGACCTCGGCCAGGGGCCGGCGCCGGAGGTCCTGAGCGACGAGCGCGACGCGCAGGGCCGCACGCACTACGACCGCGTCCGCGAGTACTACCGCACCCACGCGGTCGACGACTACGACGTCGGCCAGTACTACGACCGGTCGACCGACCAGCTCACGCCGCTCTTCTACCGCGGCGACCGCTCGGTGCGGGAGTCGGGCTTCGACCCGTCGAACCGCTACGGCCCCTTCAGCATCGACATCATCCACTACGCGCCGGTGTGCCTGAACTCCCTGCTGTATCGGATGGAGAAGGAGTCGGCCGAGATCGCCCGCGAGCTGGGCCGCGACGGCGAAGCGAAGACCTGGGAGGAGCGGGCGGAGAAACGGCAGGCGGCGGTCGACCGCTACCTGTGGGACGAGCAGGCCGGGCTGTATTACGACTACGATTTCCAGACCCGGAACCGGCGGCGCTACCAGTTCGCGACGACCTTCTACCCTCTCTGGGTGGGGCTGGCCTCCCCCGGCCAGGCCAGGAAGGTGGCGGCCAACCTCTTCCGCTTCGAGGCGCCGGGGGGGATCCTGACCAGCACCCAGGTCACGGGAAACCAGTGGGACGCGCCCCTGGGGTGGGCGCCGCTCCAGCTGATCGCGATCCAGGGACTGAGGCGCTACGGGTTCGTCGAGGAGGCGGACCGGCTCACGCGGAAGTTCGTCAGCATGGTCACGAAGGACTTCGAGGAGCACGGCGTCATCGTGGAGAAGTACGACGTGAAGCGCCGGCGCTCGGACGTCGCCGCCGGCATCCGGTTCGGCTACAGCGCCAACCAGGTCGGCTTCGGCTGGACCAACGCCGCGTTCGTCGAGCTGCTCGCCGATCTGGGCCGCCGAGCCGCGAAATGATCAATTCTTCGAAGCCGTCGGCTGCTGCTGGGTCAAGCAGTGGAGCGTGCCCAGCCCCCACACCAGCTCCACCGCGTGGATCCCGACGACCGGGCGATCGCGGACGAGCTCGCCGAGGATCCCGAGCGCGGTCCGGTCGGCCGGATCGTTGAAGGTCGGAACGAGGACGGCCGCGTTGGCGACGTAGAAGTTGGCGTAGCTGGCGGGGAGGCGCCGGCCGTCGAAGAAGAGCGGGGCCGGCATCGGCAGGTCGACGACCTCGGGCCGCGACCCGTCCTCGAGGCGCATCCCGTGCAGCCGCTCGCGGTTTTCCTCCAGGGCCCCGTAGTTGGCGTCGCGGGGGTCCTTCTCGCGGCAGAGCACGAGCGTGCGCGCGCCGACGAAGCGGCACAGGTCGTCGACGTGGCCGTGCGTGTCGTCGCCGGCGATGCCCTTGCCGAGCCACATCACGTTCGGGGCCCCCAGGTAATCGCGGAAGACGGCCTCCAGGTCCGCCCGGCCGAGGCCGGGGTTGCGGACCTGCACCTCGGGGTCGAGCAGGCACTCCTCGGTCGTGAGCAGCGAACCTCGCCCGTTGACGTCGATGCTTCCGCCCTCCAGGACCACCGGCCGGCCGCCCGCGCGCACGTCGACGAGGGGCAGGCGCAAGGCCCGGGCGGCGCGCTCGGGGACGCGGTCGTCCTTGCGCCAGTCGGGGTACTTCGCCCAGCCGTTGAACCGGAACCGCGCGATGGCGACGCCGCGACTCTCGGCCTCGCGCCGGATGAAAATGGGGCCGAAGTCGCGCGTCCAGCCGCGGTCGGTGGGAAAGCGGAGAAACTCGATTCGAGCGCCGTCCACGCCCATGCGGCGGAGGAGCCGGCGCGCGCGCGCCTCGTCTGCCCGGCCCGCGATGATCCGCACGCGCTCGCCGGGGGCCAGCTTGCGGACGATCTCCCCGTACGCCCACGGGATGGGAGCGAAGCGGCCCGGCCAGTCGGACTTCGTGTGTGGCCAGCCGAGCCACGTGGCCTCGTGGGGCTCCCACTCGGCGGGCATGCGGAACCGCGAACGGAGGGCGCTCAGTCGAGGAAACGGCGATCGAGGCCCGTGTAGGCGTCGATGCGGCGGTCGCGGAGGAACGGCC
>Ga0075423_10007764_pt1 | contig 10152 bp, 8 predicted proteins | sample SoiMethybrSBSTD2_FD_80114 | JGI IMG/M metagenome (GOLD analysis project Ga0075423, IMG submission 80114) | Bulk soil microbial communities from a Populus tree surrounding site in Tennessee, USA - Soil MetaG P. TD hybrid SBSTD2 | ecosystem: Environmental > Terrestrial > Soil > Tree plantation...
CCCTGCTGATCATGGGACCACGAGATGGCTCAAAATATGTGGGCAGCGCACGCCGTTCAATTTTGGCATGAAATCAATTTTGGCATGGAATCCCGATCCAAAACCACGTTGGTCGGGATGACTTCGACTTCGATCGGTGTCAGACCGCTCTCTGTAAATACACTCTTTGGGCAGCGGTCACTCCGGCTCCGAACTCAACGGGGAGGTTGAGTTTCTTGAGAATGATTTCCAGGCAGGCAATCAAAGCCACGGTATCCGTGAAATCGTAGTAGCCAAGGTGGGCGATTCGGAACAATTGGCCCTTCATCTCGCCTTGGCCGTTTGCTACGGTAGCGCCAAACTCATTCTTGAATGCCTTGATAATTGCTCCCGAATCAGTTCCCGAAGGCGGGCAAATCGCCGTCAACGCATCGCCGGGCGATTTCTCCGCGAAAAGTTTCAGCCCCAGGGCTTTCGCTGCAGCTCGAGTGGCGTCAGCCAGCAGCCCTGCGTTGGCAATCAAGTTATCCCGACCGATGGAGCGGATGTGCCTGAGAGCCTCGCGCGCTGCCACGATCAGTGTGATCGCGGGTGTGTAGGACGACTCACCTTTGGCGTTGTTCTTTCGCTCTTTCTGATAGTCGAAGTAGAACTTGTTCGACTTGGCTTTCTCAATCAACCCCCAGGCTTTTTGGCTGACGCTTGCAAAGGCCAGACCCGGAGGCAACATGAGTGCTTTTTGCGAGCCTCCAATGACAATGTCCAAATGCCAATCATCCACAGGCATCTGCATGACACCGAGTCCAGTGATAGCGTCAACGACCAAGGCTGTGTTCGGGTGCCGTTGGACTATCTCACCCAGCGCCTTCACGTCATGTCTGGCTCCTGTCGAACTTTCGGAATACTGTACAAAAACGGCACGGGTATCGGGGTGTTTCTCCAGTTCTACCGCCACACCTTTTGGGTCGACGGCCTGCCCATAAGGAATGGAAACGACTTTGGCGTTCGTCCCAAAAGCCTTGCAGAGTGAGGTCCACCGCTCTCCAAACTTACCAGCGCTGACGACTAGCGCCTTGTCTCCCGGGCTGAGCAAATTGACCACGGCGCCTTCCATAGCACCGCTGCCCGAAGAAGTGAAGCAAAGCACATCACCTTGCGTGTTATAGAGGTAACGCAGCCCATCGAGTACCTCCTTGAATATCGTCCGAAACTCATCGGTGCGATGATGCAGGATAGGCTGTGCCATCGCCGTCTGGACGGCGGGTAATAATTGCGTCGGCCCTGGCGTGAATAACCGCTCCTTGAACATGTCTATTTCCCCGGATCTCTTTGGTTGTGGAATTGCTAACTTGAGGCGTGCAAAGAAGATGAGCGTTGCCAGCGCCCTCGAAAGACCGCAACTATAGCATAGTTCAAGGGCGTGCCGGTGTTGCGGTCAAAGCAGAAGTAGCAGAGAGAGACGCGTGCCCCTGAGTCCATCTGAACTCTAGTAACGAGTCGGTTGTCTTGATCCCAAAACTCCGTATTAGCTTCCCGCTTGTGCAGTGATGGGAGACGGCAGGACGCCTGATCGATCGCTGCGCTTATGAGCGACAATCGCCTGTCCGTTCGGTTCTCTGGTTCAGTCCACCTTCGCGAAGACACGGACAGAAGGTGGAAGCAATTTGAAATCCTCGATCTGATCCCCTGACCTCAATATTCGATCCGGAAATAAGTACAGGGTTCCAGAATCGAGATAGACATCCCGAAGATTCTCACCCACGGCGTTGCGAGCCTCTGGCCTAGGAAGCTCACGATAGGCAACCAGCACTTTCGTTCCGAAGGGAATGCTTTCCATCTTCTTGACTGTGTTCCCGGATCGCACATTTCCGTCAGGCAGTATGTAAAAGGTCAGCGAAGAATTGTACAAGGCATTGGCGATCCTCCAAGGTGAGTCTGCTGCGGTTACCTGCGGCAAAATCACTTCGACACGCGTGGCGCTGACAACTTTCCTTTCCGTAGGTAAAGGCACCCCCAGCTCCACTCGGGTACCGGGAGGGATGTCTGACCAGTCCTTAATTTTTTCGCCCGAGTATGACCGACCATCTGGAAACCGATATATCGTAGTCGGTGCGTTGTAGCGAACACCGGCAATCTTCCAGGCACTTCGGCTGCTGCTGATCTGCATAGATTCGCCATCGGCAGTTCGCTCCGAAGAGTCTTCCTCTTCTTCGTTTTCTCCCGCCAACGGGAAATGACCGCTCGCCCGCATCAACTCTGGACTACCGACAATTCGACCGGCGATCACGTCCGGGTCGCCCCGGTATTCATCAGCAAGTCCTGCCCGGGCCCTGTCGAAGTTATCGATACCAGGATCGAGTTTTCGCCCCCGCCGCTTGGATTGATGATAACGATTGGGCTCGGCATAAGCTACTCGGTAGTGTTCCAGGACGTTTCGATCTTCGATTTCATACTTCTTTTGCAGTTCATTGAGCAGGCTCCGCAACGATGAATATTGGGTGTCGGAGAATGGGAGGTTGTGGTAGCCCTCCAATTCGATGCCTATCGAATAGTCGCTCAGCCCTTGCAAGCCATTCCACATGCTGACGCCGGCATGGTTTGCCCAGTACTTGTGGTCCAAAATCTTGTAGATTGCACCGTTTCGGGCCACCAGGTAGTGCGCATGACCTCCACGCGTTAGGTAGCGGCCCCGACGAGCTTTGCCTCGAGACAACGACCGAAGCGCGCTGGGCAGCCTGCTTTCAGTGGAGTGAAGAATGATGAAGCGAGTTTCAGAACGAACCCGCTTGGTAAACTGTGGGTTCAGCCTTCGCTGGTAGTCAATCGTTTTGATGGCGAGGGCGGCTGGATTAAGAGCAAGAGCAGCGATAACAACAACTCCCACTGCTTTTTGACTGAATCGAGGTGTCATCTGTCAATAGGCTACCGGCGCGGCTTCTCGCCGGTCAGTCTCAACGGCACCGCTCTCATCTTCTCCGACTCTCTCTCTGATGGCAAGCCAATTCAGATAGGTTGGCCGGGCATGCTGGACTGGCTCAGCTCAAAGGCGCAACATCCCGCTGTGACAGTAATGCTAAGATACGGTGGCTTTGCGTAATAGGACAGACAGACCCAAACTCAAATGATCAACAAGCAGCGGATTTTGTGGAAGCTCAGCCGCCTAGTCCGGCAGGGTGAAGAACAGTGGGATTCTTTCCGCAATCTCTGGCGGGGTTCGCAGACAACGACGCGGATGTGCCCAAATTGCCGAGCACTCATCGATCGAAAAGCTAGAACCTGTCCTCTTTGTAAGGCAACTCTCGGGTATCGGGCCGGTGGGTTGGGAAAGCTCGTGCAGAATGTGATCCCTAATTTCATGCCAGTGTCATTTGTGCTGCTGACGGTCAACTTTGCGCTGTTCTTGCTGATCTTCGTTGCGGAGCGCGATCTCTCGGCAAAAGATCTGGGGCGATTCTTGTGGGGGGTGGGCTCGCCAGGCCTTGCACGCTGGGGTGCAAATGTGGGGGCGTTGGTCTCGGCTGGGCAGTGGTGGCGCTTGGTGTCAGCAGTCTTTATTCACATTGGCATTATCCATCTCGCTTTCAACTCCTATGCACTGATCTTTATTGGCCCATTGCTGGAGGAATTGTTGGGAAGAGAGCGTTTCTTTACCTTGTATATCTTCAGCGGGGCATTCGGCTTTTTGGTGAGCAACTGGTACTACGCGCCGTGGCTTACGACGGCGGGCGCCTCTGGAGCCATCTTCGGGTTGATCGGTGCCGGCATCGTCTTCTCAAAACGATGGTCGCAGTGGAGCAGCATGCTGGGACAGCAGCTTGTCCACTGGGCCATTTATGGGTTTGGCTATGGCTTGGTGATTGGAGCGAATAACGCAGCGCACTTCGGCGGATTTGTAGCAGGTTTGGCGTTTGCATACTTTCTTCCGAATCCACAGCGAGCAAAGGAGTCGACTGCAGGGCCGTTCCTGTGGAGAATGGTGTACTGGCTTTGCGTTGGGCTAACAGCACTCGCGCTGCTCTTTGCTTTGCTAGGGGGGCGATGAGAGCAGGGCCACCAAGTCACGCAGCTAACATCACAAAAGCATCCACTTGACTTGGAGATGACTAGACATACCTTCGTGGCTAAAGCACTCTGAATTTTTGAATCCCTTCTTCGTTGAGGTCGACACCTAGCCCTGGAGCTTCAGGAACCGCCACGTATCCATCCCTTTCCACGAAACTCTGGCGTGTCAAGTGATCACGAAGGGTTGTTTCTTCTTCAGCGACGTATTCCATGATGAACGAATTGGAAATGGAATTGAGGAAGTGGAGAGCGGCCGCGATGTTAATGTAGGTGGTAAAGCCGTGGTTGACGCAGGGCAGACCACGATCTTCAGCCAGGCTCGCGATTTTTCTCGCCTCCGTGAAGCCGCCACAGCGTGTCAGATCCACCTGCACAATGTCGATCTTGCCCTTGTCCATCAATTCCAAGAAGGACCCACGGTTGCTTTCTTCCTCGCCGGCGGCAATCCGAACGTCCGTGGCTTCAGAAAGCCGTCGATATCCTTCATAGTCGTCCGGTCGCAAGGGCTCTTCCAACCAAAAGATATTGTGTTCGGAAAATGCCCGTGCCCGTTGCAGAGCTGTCTTAGCGTCCCACACCAGCCCGGCATCAATCATCAAGTCGGGACTCTTTCCCAGGCCCTTGCGGGCTTCCCTCACCAGCGCCACGTCGGTCTCCGCATCCTGGCCCATGGGATCCCAGCCAAATTTCACGGCTGTGAAACCGCGATCTCGAAGACGGGAAGCGAGGGCCCCGGTTGCCGCTGGTGTGGGCCCAAAGAGAACACTGGCATAGCAGCGAATTCTTTGGTGAAATCCACCGCCTAGAAGCTTCCAGATCGGCAGGCCCAGGGTTTTTCCTTTGATATCCCAGAGCGCAATATCGATGCCGCTCATTGCGTGGATGCCTACGCCTCGCCGGCCTCCGTAGATATTTCCACGATACATCTTGTGCCAGATCTTTTCAGTCTCGAACGGGTCTTCGCCGATCACGAGATCTCTCAAGCCGCACGCTGTCGTGTGAGAAAACGGTGACTCGATAGCGCCCTTTACAGCCAACGGTGATGAATCGACTTCACCAATGCCGTAGGTTCCCGAATCAGTCAGGACCTTGATAATCAATGCGTCCTGGCCGCTGTCACACTGCTCTTTCACTTGAGCTTGCCGAATGTAGTAAACCTGAACATCTGTGATCTTCATGAGCACTCCTTAGTTCGCTACTTTAGTAACTAGTGGACTTGGTGAATCGCCAACCTGTTCGATGAACCAATTGAACCCCGACGCGCTCTTCGAGCACCAACTGGTTTGGGAGCGCGGACGAGTCTTGACGGCCTTTCCGGATGCTGACGAGAGGTTCGCGCTCCCAGTGCCTAGCTTGTTAGTGACTTGAACCGCAGCTGGTCTTTTATAAAGGAAATGGAAAGGAAATTGAAGAGGTCAGGCCGGTCGATATTGCAGACGTGTCCGGAATTATCAAGAATTTTCAGGATGCAGTGCTTATGTTTGGCAACAATCCGCTTCAACGGTGGCAGAAACATGTAGTCTTCTTCACCCATCAGATAGAGTGTCGGTACCGCGATTTCTTTTTCCTCGAAATAGTTGAGCAGTGGGTTAAGTTCGTAGGTGAGCTTGAACCAACGGATGAATTCCTTTTGGCAAAGTTTGCGGGCCTCGTTGATAAAGAGAAGTCGCGACTGTTCGTGCCGCTTCTTGGGCATGATGATCCAGGCAAACAGACGGTACAGCCACAGATAGGGGATGAAGCGCTTCATGCAATTGCCCAAAAAGACCAGGCAATTGGATCGAAAGTTCAATCGGGTGATGGCACCACCGAGAATCATGGAACTCATCCTACCCGGTGCAATTTCGCCGATGGTGCGAATGATGATTGTTCCCAGCGATATTCCCACGAAATGCGCTGCCTGGATCCGCAGGTGGTCGAGTACTTCCAAAATTTCGCAGCTGATGTCCTGGAAGGTATATTTCAGGCGATTCTTGTTGTCCGAGGGGCTGGCAGATTTGCCGTGGCCCCGCAGATCGACCATCAGGACATTGAAATGCTTTCTGAACTCCTTGGCCTGTTTGAACCAAATGGAGGAGCTGCCACCGGCGCCATGCACGAATACAACCCATTCATGCTGCGCACCGAGTTCATAAGTCCGGTAATGTAACATTCAGGCTTCAGCTCCGAACCAAGATCTGAACTCCCCAGATCTGTAGTGAGTTGCGTATGATACTGCCAAACCTGCAGGGCTGCACCAATATCCTTGCCAGCCCAGCTAATGCTTCAGTTATGAGGAGCACCTCAGCCTCTCGATGTTGAGCGGGAAAGGCTGGCGGAAAACATGCGTCAGGCTGAAGGATCTAAACAACTCTGTAACTTTGGCATACCCAGCCAACTTAACGATCAATCCTCGCCCGGTCGTTAGCGTTTTTTGCCTGAATGTGGAGGTTCTATGCGTTGCCTGTTGTTGTGCGGACTAGCGATCTTTTACGCGACCTTTGGACCAGCGCTTCCTCAAACCAAGCCAGTGCGACCTCTGCTCGGTTTTAGCTCGAAATCGTCCGCTTCCCAAAAGATGTTGGAGGCACGCTATGACGCCACTCTCAAGAAGGAAAACCTTCGCGAGTGGATGAAGTGGATGACCGCCAAGCCGCACCACCTCGGTTCCCCTTTCGGTCGTGAGGTAGCGGAATTCATCGCTGCAAAGTTCCGCTCTTGGGGCTACGAGACAGGCATTGAAACGTTTGATGTTTTGTTCCCAACCCCTAAGCTGCGAGTGTTGGAGATGACATCTCCGGAAGTATTTTCTGCTGCACTCCTCGAGCCTCGGCTGCCGGAAGACTCCACCTCGGGCATCATCGAGAACCAGCTTCCAGTATTCAATGTTTATTCTCCCGATGGAGATGTTCGAGGGAACTTGGTTTATGTCAACTACGGTTTGCCTCAGGACTATGAGCAGCTGGAGGAGCTAGGTATTGACGTAAAAGGAAAGCTTGTCATCGCTCGTTACGGAGGTTCCTGGCGCGGTATCAAACCGAAAGTGGCTGCAGAACACGGCGCAATTGGCTGCCTCATCTACTCGGATCCTCGCGAGGACGGCTACTTTCAGGGAGACGTCTATCCCAAGGGGGCGTGGCGTAATGAGCGCGGTGCCCAGCGCGGTTCGGTTGCCGACATGCCAGTCTACCCAGGAGATCCTTTGACTCCAGGTGTGGGAGCCACCAAGGATGCGAAACGACTCCCGCTGAGCGAGGTTGGCAAGATTGTAAGGATCCCCGTACTGCCAATATCCCAATCTGATGCGGCACCGTTGCTGGGAGCGCTTGGTGGTCCAGTTGCTCCGGAGGCTTGGCGTGGAGCCCTACCCATGACATACCACGTTGGACCCGGCCCGGCCGTAGTTCACCTCAAGCTAGAGTTCGACTGGAAGCTAGAGACAACCTACGATGTCATTGCCAAGATTAGCGGCTCTGAAAGGCCCGATCAGTGGATCATTCGGGGAAATCATCATGATGCCTGGAACTTCGGAGCGGCCGACCCTGTGAGTGGCCAGGTGGCACTGATGGAAGAGGCTCGCAGCGTCTCGGAATTGCTGAAGGCCGGCTGGAAGCCAAAGCGCACGATCGTCTATGCAGCATGGGACGGCGAGGAACCAGGCTTGCTCGGTTCGACGGAGTGGGTCGAGACCCACTCCGAGCTCTTGCGAAAGAATGCCGCGGTTTATGTCAACTCAGATTCCAACTCACGTGGCTTCCTCAGCATGGCAGGATCTCACTCACTGGAAAGATTCATCAATGAGGTCGCGCGAGACGTCAGGGATCCACAGAAAAACATCCCTGTCCTTCAACGCGCCCGCGCTGCTCGGATCGTTACAGGATCGACTGAAGAACGCAAGGAAGCGCGCGAGCGCAACGACTTGCGCCTTGGAGCGCTTGGGTCTGGTTCCGACTACACGCCGTTCCTGCAGCACCTCGGGGTAGCTTCTCTCAACCTAGGTTACTCTGGTGAAGGCTCCGGAGGATCCTATCACTCGATTTATGATTCTTTTGATCACTACACTCGTTTTGGAGATCCGAGCTTTGACTATGGAATCACTCTCGCCCAAACTGCGGGACGTGTGATGCTGAGACTGGCCAACGCGGATGTGCTCCCATTTGAATTCCTCGGCGTGGCCGACAATGTGGGCCAGTATCTCAAGGAGGTTTCTAAACTGGCGGACGACATGCGCCTACAAACCGTCGAGCGAAATCGTCAGATCCAAGAGGGCACCCTGCAAGCGTACTTCGATCCCAAGCAACCTTACGTTGTTCCCAAACTGAAGGCGGAAGTTCCCAAGATCACCTTCACGGCCTTGCAGGACGCAGTAGCGAAGCTCCAAGCAAGTTCAAAGCGATTTGCAGAACAAATGAGCCGGCTGGAAATGTCCGGCTTTTCACTCCCACAATCGGCTCTGGAATCGTTGGATAAAATTCTGTTCGCCAGCGAACGGGCTTTGACGCGACCGGAGGGCCTGCCGCAGCGACCATGGTTCAAACATCAAATCTACGCACCAGGACTCTACACGGGCTATGGCGTCAAAACACTTCCTGCGGTTCGTGAAGCGATTGAACAGCGAGACTGGAAGCAAACGAACGAGCAAATTGGGCTTGTTGCGGAGACGATCGATGGCTTGTCCGGCGAAATCGACCGTGCCTCAGCGGCTGTCGAGAACAGCCTTCGTCGATGACGGGATCTCGGAGTCCCGAAGGGGGTCCATGCCGCGTTACCGCGCGCATGAAATTAACGCTCGCTTTGGCAAGGTCGAATTGAGGGGTTTTGGACGCTCGAAGTGCCCCAAGAATGGAGGGATGCTAGGAAGATCACAGCCTATTGATCAGGCTGGCCACAAATCCAGCGCCAAAGCCGTTATCAATATTCACGACGGTGACATTTGATGCGCAGCTGTTTAGCATGCCAAGCAACGCAGCGACTCCGTTCAAACTGGCCCCATAGCCGACGCTCGTCGGCACTGCAATGACGGGAACGGAGACCAGGCCACCCACCACGCTCGGCAACGCACCCTCCATGCCGGCCACGACGATAATTACACGCGCCTCCATCAGGCGGGCTCGTTCGCTGAGAATGCGGTGAATGCCTGCGACGCCCACATCGTAGAGGTTCTCGGCATGATTGCCCATCGCTTCTGCAGTCACCAAAGCCTCTTCTGCCACGGGAATGTCCGCGGTTCCAGCGCAGGCAATGAGAATCTTCCCCTTGCCGTGATGAGTCTTGTCTCTGTGAATCAGAATCATTCCGGAGTCAGGATAGAACACTGCTTGACGGTCCAATTTCTTGACCGCACGGAAAACTTCAGCGTTGGTACGGGTAATCAGGACGTTATGCTGATGGGCGAGCATGCGTTCAACGATTCCCAGGACCTGACGAACCGTCTTACCCCGCCCAAAGATCACTTCGGGGAATCCCTGCCGAAGTGTGCGATGATGGTCAATTCGCGCAAAGCCCATGTCTTCAAAAGGCAGATGCTTCAGCTTCTTCATGCCATCGTCGACCGAAAGCGAACCTTTTCTGACCCGCGTGAGAACCTCTCTGATTTTGTTTTCTGTCATGAGCCCGTGATTTTACGTCAGGATTGTTGGGAACTTCTGCGCGGCCATTCTGGCGATTCTGCTTAAAGCTTGTCCAGCATTAGTTTCCGGTCTGTCCTGACTTAACAGACCTGGTGTAGACTGCTCGAGGGAATGCAGGCTCGACCTTCATGAACATCACCGTCGCTATCACTGGCGCCAGCGGCGCAATTTATCCCCAACGGTTGCTCAATTACCTCGCTGCCGAACCCAGTGTGTCGAGAATTCAACTTGTCATCTCGACAGCCGGGCTCCGGGTGCTTCACGAAGAGTTAAGACAGGCAACTACACAAAAGAATCTAGTCGAAAAGCTAGTAGGCGAGGGACGGGAAAAGATCGAGGTGTTGAACAACAACGACGTTGGCGCGAGCATTGCCAGCGGATCGTTTCCAGTGGACGCAATGGTTGTCATTCCTTGCAGCGCAGGCACGCTGGGTTCTATTGCGCATGGCATCTCGCGGGACCTGATTCAACGCGCTGCCGACGTCATGCTGAAGGAACGTCG
>Ga0075423_10007765_pt1 | contig 10150 bp, 7 predicted proteins | sample SoiMethybrSBSTD2_FD_80114 | JGI IMG/M metagenome (GOLD analysis project Ga0075423, IMG submission 80114) | Bulk soil microbial communities from a Populus tree surrounding site in Tennessee, USA - Soil MetaG P. TD hybrid SBSTD2 | ecosystem: Environmental > Terrestrial > Soil > Tree plantation...
CTTACCGCACGCGCGGTACTGCATCGAGTGCAAACAGCGCGAGGAAGATGCCAAGAAGTAGCGGCCCTAACGCGGTCGTGTTCTGGCCGGTCGTCGCGGTCATCGTCATCGCGGATATCGTGACGAAGATGATCGCACTGAACACGCTCGCTCCGTTCCAGCCGCAGCAGGTGGTGGGCGAAGCGCTGCGGCTCACGCTCGTCCGAAATCAGGGCGCGGCGTTCGGTCTGTATCTCGGGGAGTACTCCCGCTACATCTTCATGGTGTTGACCGTCGGCGCGCTGATCATTCTGTGGCGGCTGTACCAATCGACGCGCGATGGGGATGTCCCGCGGACACTCGCCATCGCGCTCGTCTGCGCCGGCGCACTCGGCAATCTGATCGACCGCATTCGTTGGCACGAAGGTGTGGTCGACTTCATTGACGTCGGCTTCCGAGACATGCGCTGGCCCACGTTCAACGTGGCCGACATGGCGGTGAGCACCGGCGCGTTCCTGCTGGCGTGGGTTCTCTGGGGCGACGATCGCGCCGAACGGACACGCGCCGCCGACGCTGCAGCGGTGAGCGGAAGCTCGAAGGCTGCCAGCGCGACCGCCGCGTCGCAGGATGCCCCGTAGGCCGGAAGAGCGGCCGATCCATCACGAGTTCACCATCGAGGCGGATGCCGGTGTCGGCGTCCGCCTCGATCTGTTGGTGGCAAGTCGTCTCGGACTGTCGCGCACCCAGTCTGCCACGCTGATCGCGAACAAGCTGGTGACGGTCAACGGAAAGTTCGAGCGTGCCGCGTATCGCTCGGCTGTGGGCGATCACGTCTCGGTCGACGTGCCCCCACCGCCCGCGCGAGATATCGAGGGCGAACGGATTCCCCTCAGCGTGGTGTTCGAGGACGACGACATTGTCGTCGTCGACAAGGCGGCGGGAATGGTGGTGCATCCGGCGCCCGGTAACTGGACGGGCACGTTGGTGAATGCCCTCATTGGGCGCGGGAACGAGCTCGCGGACTCCGGGGACTCTGACAGGGCGGGGATCGTTCACCGTCTCGACAAGGACACGTCCGGCCTGTTGCTCGTCGCGAAAACGGATCGCGCACACCGTATTCTCTCGCGGGCGATCGCCGAGCGCCGCGTCGTTCGTCGGTACGCGACGATGGCCTGGGGGCATCTCGATGGCGACCGGCTGACGGTGGACAAGCCCATCGCGCGCGACCCGCGAGACCGGAAGCGGATGGCGATCGTCAGTTCCGGAAGGTCGGCGAAGACGGATTTCCTGCGCCTCGCGCGGTTCGACGCCACCGATCTCCTGCGGGCGCACCTGTACTCGGGGCGGACGCATCAGATTCGTGTGCACCTCGCGTCGGTGGGGCATCCGGTCGCCGGCGACGACACCTACGGTGGCGGGGGAGGCCGACGGCTGATTGCACTGCCGCCGCGGCGACACTTCCTTCACGCCGCGTGGCTGCGCTTTCGACACCCCCTGTCCGGTGTTTCGATCGACCTTCGCGCACCTCTGCCCGATGACCTGCGACGGTCGCTCGCGGCGGCGGCGCGGGACCCTTCGCTCGAAACCCATCCGGACCCGCTGGACCACTTTGGCTTCTACCGCGACACCGACTGAGGGGCCCGAGGCGCCACCGCCAGACAGACTGCGACTGCTGTTGTTCGCGGTCTCCGGCACTGTGTACGGGTGCGACATCGGCGCCGTCCGGGAGATCGTGCCACTCCGGCGAGCTACGCGACTCCCGGGTGCGCCACCATACGTGCGGGGGTTGGTCAACCTGCGCGGTGCCATCGTCACCGTCATCGACTTGGGCGCCCGCCTCGCGGGTGGGTCGGCGTCGGAGGACGGGTCGGTCGTTCTCGCGGAGTTCGGCAACAAGAACGTTGGTCTGGCGGTGGACGAGGTGCGCGACGTCCAGATCATGCCGTCAGAGCGCTTCGAGCCGGCGACCGGTGACCTGGCGCGCGGCGGCATCGTGCGCGGTTTGGGACATCTGGACAGCGGAGTCGTCATAGTACTCGAGGTCCCCGCGGTCATACGGCAAGTGATGGCGTAACTCACTCGTCATTCCGAGCGAAGCGAGGAATCGCAGTCCTCGCGGGAGAGGGCCCTCTTACGGGACGATCGCGAAATCCTCGCCTGTCGGCTCGGAATGACACCCTGATTTCGGAGTTTCGGACTGTGAGCCACACGGTTTTGATCTGTGACGACGCGATCTTCATGCGCACGATGGTCGGCGACATCCTCCAGCAGGCGGGATTCGAGATCGTCGGCGAGGCGGAAACGGGCGTCCAGGCCGTCGAGAAGTACCAGCAGCTGCGTCCAGACCTCGTCACGATGGACATCGTGATGCCGGACATGGGCGGGATCGACGCTGTGCGCGAAATCACGAAGTTCGACCCGCAGGCGAAGGTGCTCATGTGCAGCGCAATGGGTCAGCAGGCGCTCGTCGTCGAAGCCATTCAGGCCGGCGCGAAGGACTTCGTCGTCAAGCCGTTCCAGCCGAGCCGGGTGCTGGAAGCGGTGCAGCGGGTGCTCGGATAGGCCGCATTCGCTTCCCCTGAACGCTCTCGCGCGAGCGTTTCATGGACACCGCCCGCTACGCCGAGCTGTTCCTGACGGAGAGTCAGGACAACCTCTCGGCGATCAATCACGCACTGCTGGAGCTCGAGCGGACGCCGGGGGCGCGCGAGCCGGTCGGCGCCCTGTTTCGCGCCGTCCACACCGTGAAGGGCATGAGCGCGACGATGGGGTACACCGTCGTCGCGGAGCTGTCCCACGAGCTCGAGACAGTGCTCGACATGGTGCGGCGCGGCGAGCGCGCTGTGAGCGCCGCACTCATGGATACGCTGTTCTCTGCGGCCGATACGCTCGAGCACGCGATCGAGCTGTCGGTCACGGGGCGGGAAGATGATGTGGACGCCGCGGAAACGATCGCCGCGCTTCGGGCTGCGGCATCGCCGCGTGAGGCAGCGCCAGGGTCCGCCGGATCGTCGAAACGAAAGAAGAAACCTGTCGCGCGCGCGCGCGTGGCTCCGCCGGCACCGGTCACGATCCGCGTCACGCAGGAGCCCGACACCCCCATGCCCGGCGTCCGCGCGTACCTCGCGCTCGAACGCGCGAAGGAGCTGGGCACGGTCATCGATGTGCAGCCGGCGCCGGAAGCGTTCGATGCCGGCGGGTTCGATGGATGCCTAACGATCGGCGTGGACACCGGCGCCTCGGATGAGGAAATCGACCGCGTGATCCGATCGGCGGGCTCTGTCGCGAACGTGGCCGTCACCCGCGCCGCGGGGGCCGACGGCGCGAAGCAGGCCATGCCTAACGGTAACGGGGGGACGCTGAACGGCGGCGCCGGCCGCGCGAGCGAGCTGGTCGCGGCGCGTCAGCACCGCCATATCCGGATCGACCTTCACCGACTCGACACGCTGATGAACCTCATCGGCGAGCTGGTGATCACGCGCGGACGGCTTCAGCAGCTCGCGACGACGATCAACGAGCCGGCGCTCACCGAGGCGGTCACGCAGACGTCGCGGCTGGTTGCCGACCTGCAGGACGGCATCATGACGAGTCGGATGGTCCCGGTCTGGCAGGTGTTCGACCGATTTCCGCGCGTCGTCCGCGACGCGGCCCGTGCGCTTGGCAAGCAGGTGGATTTCGCGGTCGAGGGTCAGGAGATCGAGCTCGATCGATCGCTCCTCGACGAGATCGGCGACCCGATCGTGCACCTGCTTCGGAACGCGATCGACCACGGCCTCGAGACACCCGACGAACGGGTGAGCGCGGGAAAGTCGCCAACGGGGAGACTCACGCTCGTTGCGGCGCGCGATCGATCAGCGGTGGTGATCCGCGTCACCGATGACGGGAAGGGGATCGATCGCGATCGGGTGCTGGCGCGAGCGCAGGAGATGGGGCTCGTGGAGAGCGGCCGCACCGAGCTCACCGACGACGACCTGATTCGCCTCATCGCGCGTCCCGGGTTCTCCACCGCCAGGCAGGTCACGGACATCTCGGGTCGCGGCGTCGGCATCGACGTGGTGAACACCCGCGTGCGCGCGCTTGGCGGAACCGTGGACATGAAATCCGTGAAGGGCGAAGGCACGTCGGTGACGGTTCGCCTTCCGGTGACGCTCGCGATCGTCCGCTCGCTGCTCGCGAAGGTTGGTGATGAGACGTACGCAATTCCGATGACGCACGTCAATGAAACCGTGCACGTCGAACGCGACACGATCCGCCAGGTGAAGGGCCGCGAGGTGCTGGTGCTTCGCGATGACGTGCTGCCGCTCCTCCATCTGCGCGACGTCGTGCGTCTGCCGAGGCGCGACGGACAGGGAGGGCAAGTCGTCGTATTGGAGGTGGCCGACCGCCGTGTCGGAATGGTGGTGGATGAATTGACGGGCCAGCAGGAGATCGTCATCAAGCCGTTCGACGCGGCGAAGGACGGTCTTTCCGTGTTCAGTGGAGCGACGATCCTTGGCGACGGGGTGCCGGCGCTCATCCTCGACGTGAGCAGTCTCTTTTAGTGGAGCGGGAATGAACGACCTGAAGACTCTGAAGCCGGTGCAGGTGGACGCGCTGCGCGAGGTCGCGAACATCGGCGCCGGGCACGCCGCCACGGCGCTGTCGCAGATGACGGGCAGCACGATCATGATCAGCGTTCCGACGATCACGATCGCGAAGCTCGAGGATGTGCCGCCACAGATCTCGGAGCCCGAGGAACCGGTCGCCGCGGTGCTAATGCACATGATGGGCGACCTCACCGGCCGCACGTTGCTCGTGTTCCCGAAGCAGACTGCCGTTAGGCTCTCCGAGCTCATGCTGCGCCGTCCGGCCGGGACATCGACGGAGCTCGGTGAGCTCGAGCAGTCGGCGATCAAGGAGGCCGGGAACATTCTGAGCGGCGCCTATATGAACGCGCTGAGCGATTTCATGGGGCTCATGCTGCTGCCATCGCCGCCGAGCCTCGCGGTCGACATGTCGAGCGCGGTGCTGACGACGGCGTATCTGCAATTCGGCACGGACCGGGATTTCGTGTTCTGCGTGGAGAGCGAGTTCTACATGAACGATCTCCACGAGCGACTGAGGGGATTCTTCCTCTTGTTGCCCGACGTGGCGTCGTTGCAAGCCATCCTGAAGGCAGTGCGCCTCGGATGACGAGCTCGGGGACTGGGGACTGGGGACTGGGGACTGGGGAACCGCTGGCAGACGAGCTGCTCGCGAGCGCGTCCGCGCGTTCCTCGGGCGCACACCCTGCCGTCGCCGAGTCCCCAGTCCCCGGTCCCCAGTCCCCGGTTCACGCTCCCCCGCTGACCAGCGAGCGGGATCGCGACGTACTCCGCAGCTTTGCGAAGCGGATAGACCCCTCAGATGCCGGCGCACACAACAACCTCGGCGTTCTCTATTACAACAAGGGCTTGTTAGGCGAGGCGGTCGCCGCGTTCTCCCGCGCGCTCGAGCTCGACCCGAAGATGCAGGTCGCGCAGCGCAACCTGGAGATCGCGTACTTCAACACCGGCTACTACGACCGCCGAGTCGCCGAGCTCAAGGACCGCCTGCGCGTTCAGGCGGACGATCGGCACGCGCGCTGGGAGCTCGGTCGAACGTACGCGCTGCTCGGCCAGGTCGACAACGCGGTCGAGGAGTTCACCGAGCTGCTGCGCTTCTATCCCGACGACGTCGGCGCAATCGTGCAGCTCGGGCTCGCCGAAAAGGGGAGCGGCGACCTCGAAGACGCTCAGCACTGGTTTACGCGCGCGCTCTCACTCGATCCGAACAGCGCGATCGTTCAGTTCTATGTCGGCGAAGTGCTGTACAATCGCGGGCTCAACGACGAAGCGCTGAACGCGCTCAGGCGGTCCATCGAGCTCGCGCCCGACAACCCTGACGCGCACTACCTGCTCGGCTTCGTGTTAGGCGACATAGGGCGGCACGACGAAGCCCAGAAGGCGGCGAAGCGCGCGATTCAGCTCAACCCCGCGCTGTCGCGGGCGCACGCCAACCTGTCGCTCGACCGGAGCGCGTCGCACGCCTACGAGTCGGTCATTGCGCAGCGCGCGACCCGCGCCGTCGACCGCGAGATGGCCGTCGCGCCCGAAGGACAGCTCGCGCACTACAACCTCGGACTCGCGTTCCGGCAGAAGGGGTACTACGCGGAGGCGTTGCGCGAGTACCGGCTGGCCACGGAGCGCGGCGAGGATGGTGATCTCGTGCTGCAGGCCATGGCCGAGGTGCACCTGCTGAAAAAGGAGCCGGCGACTGCGGCGCAGCTTTACGAGAAGCTGCTGGCGTCCCGCCCGGACAGCCCGAAGCTGTGGAACGAGCGCGGGATCGCGCTGCATCAGGACGGACGTTACGCCGACGCCGCCGAGAGCTACCGGCGCGGAGTCGCGTGCGACCCGAAGTACGCGTTGGGCCTGAACAACCTTGGCGTCGCGCTCTACCACCTCGGGAACGCAGAGGCGTCGGTCGAAGCGTTCCGCTTCGCACTCAAGGCGCAGCCATCGTTCGTCAAGGCGAGACTGAACCTCGCCCTGTTGCTGTTCAAGAAGAAGCGGCTTCCGCTCTGCCTGGAAGCGTTCCGCCAGGTTCTGCAGCTGGAGCCCGAACAGCCGGTGGCGTGGAACGGTGTCGGTCTCGTGCTCGTTGAGCTCAAGAAGCTCGAAGATGCGCGGAACGCGTACGGCCGCGCCATTCAGGCGAAGCCCAACTACGCGGAAGCGCATTACAACCTGAGCTTCGTCCTCTCGAACCTCGGCGACTACGACGGCGCGCTTCGCGCGACGAAGCGAGCCCTCGAGATCGACCCATACTACGTCCCGCAGAAGTTCGAGCTCGCGATCGATCTCGAGTTCGAGGATCCGGAATTCACGCTCGTTCCGGACCTCGGCGGTGAGAAGCGCACGGACGGGTCGGTCGAAGAGTTTGCACTTGACACGAAGGTGCTCGATTCGCTGTTCACGGAGCTGGCTCCGGTCTCCCCACCGCCTCAGGCGAAGGCGATCCCGGGCACGCCATACGCTGCCGCAGCGGATTATCTGTCGAAGGGGCTGCTCGAACGCGCGTCGGCCGAGGCGAGCCGCGTGCTCGCACGCGGCGGCGACCCGGTCGACGGCCTGACGCTGCTCGGCGATGTGTACGCGAAGCAGGGCGCCTACGGCGAGGCGCTCGAGCGATACCGCGGTGCGCGTACCGTCGCTGACGGAAGCGTGAACGTAGGAGCCGCAACTCGACTCGCGCTGGCCGGCGAGGTCCGGGTGCTCATCATGCTCGGGCGAGGTGGCGAAGCGCGCCCGCTCGCGGAAGACCTGCTGAACGCGGCGCCGGCGGATGTCGAGATGCTCCTTCTCGCCGCGACCGCTCGCGCGGACGGCGGGGATCCGGCGGCAGCACTGGAAGCGCTTGAGCGCGCGCGGCGCGGGGCCCCGGCGCGAGCGGATGTGCTGAAGCAGATCGGTGACGTCGCCCGCTCGATCGGCGATTTCGAGAGTGCGGTGGAATCCTACCGCCACGCATTGACGCTGGACCCGGACTTTGCGGTCGTTCGGTACCAGCTCGCGACGATCCTCGAGATGAAGGGACTCAACGTCGAGGCAGAGCGGGAGCTTTCTGCCGCGCTGGATTCCGTGCCGACGTACACCGCGGCGGCGCTGGCGCTCGCGTCGCTGCGCCGCCGGCTACAGCGTCACGACGAGTCGCTGGTCCTCCTGGTCGAGCTGCTGCAGCGCGATCCGTACAACCTCGACGCCCTCACGTCGCTTGGCGAAACGCTGCTGGAGAGCGGCCGCCGCACCGACGCGGGCGTGGCGTTCGCGCGCGTACGGCGGTTCGACCCCGAGCACGTTGGGGCGCTGTACTTCCAGGGCGTGCTCGCTGCGGACCAGCATCGCTATCGAGACGCCATCGACCGGTGGCGTCGCGTCGTCGAGCTCGAGCCGGCGAGCGAGTACGCGCGCCGCGCGCGCCGCGATTCACGCACGGCGGCCGACCTGCAGCGAATCTTTGCCGCCCGGGAGCCGGCCGCGTAATGGCGATCGAAGGTCCGCTCCGCGAGCTCGGCATCCACGACGTCTTTCAGCTGCTCGACCTGAGTCGAAAGACCGGGTCGCTCCGCGTGACATCCGCGCTACGCGACAACGAGGGCATGGTCTGCTTCGACGGTGGGCGCGTCATCTCGGCATCGATCCGCACGAACCCGCACCCGCTGGGCGCGATGCTGGTGCGCGCCGCCAAGATCTCCGAGGGCGATCTCGAGCGGGCGCGTGCCGCGCAGCAGAGCCGTTCGGACGGCAAGCGACTCGGCGAGCTGCTCGTCGAGGCGGGATGCCTAACGTGGCGCGAGCTCGAGCGCCAGGTCCGTTTGCAGATCGAGGCGGTCGTCTTCGAGCTCATGTCGTGGCAGGAGGGTTTCTTCTCGTTCGTCGAGGGGCAGACCGCCGACCCGGCGACCGAAGCGTTCGCGCGCATCTCGACCGAGTCGCTGCTCATGGAGGGCGCGCGGCGGATCGACGAGTGGGCTCGCATCGCCCACAAGATCCCGCACCTCGGCGTGGTCCCGGTGCTGGCGCCCATCGATGAGGACCATCCGTCGCTGCTCGATCTCCTGCCGAACGAGTGGGAGATGCTCGCGATGATCGAGGGGCAATCCGATCTGCGCGGGATTGCGAACCGGCTCGGACGGAGTGAGTTCGACGTGGCCAAGGTGGCGTACGGGCTCCTGTCGACCGGTGTGATCGAGCTGCGTGCCGCGGAGAAGCCGGTCATGGTGGAACCATTGGCCGGCGATGACCCCTCGCCTCACTTGGTACAGGCACGCTTGGCGCTTCGGGAAGGCCGCCTCGAGCAGGCCCTCGCCGCCGCGAGCGCCGCGGCTCGAGCCGCGCCGACCCGCGCGGACGCGCAGCTGCTCGTCGCCCGCGCCCTGATGCGACTGGAGCGCGAGAGCGAGGCACTGGAATCGCTTCGCCGCGCGGCGCAGCTCGAGCCGCGAAATCCCGAGGTGCTGCTGGCGATAGGGGCGGCTGCGGCGCGCAGTGCAGGGATGGACCAGGCGATCCTCTCGTGGCAGCGCTATCTCGTCGAGGCGGGTGATCGCCCCGCAGTGACCCGTGTGCGAGAGATGCTCGACTGCGTCGTGCGGCTGCGCGCGCTGCTCAAGGGGGCCGAAGATGGCTGACGAGATTCGCCGCCTGAGCGATGAGCTTGCGCGCGATCCTTCGAGCCTCGTGTTCATGCCGCTCGGGGACGCGCTTCGGCGTGCGGGGCAGCTGGACCTCGCGCTGCGGGTCGCGTTGCGCGGTCTCGATCGCCATCCGTACCTGGCGGACGCCCACGACGTTCTGGCGCGCATCCACGCCGACCGTGGCGATCTCGAACGCGCGTCGGACGAGTGGGAGATGGCGCTGCGGCTCGATCCCTCGCACGCCCCGGCGAACCTGGGTCTGGGCTTCGTGGATTTCCGGCGCGGCAATCTCGAAAGCGCCGAACGCCGCTTGTCGGCAGTGGCGCCTGCGGATCAAACGCCCGGGGTCGCCGCGGCGCTGGCGCACGTGCGAAGCGCGCTCGGAGCGCGCCCTGAGATCGTGGCGCCTAACGGGTCCCCGGCCGTGGTGAAATCGGAGCGATCGATGGCACGGGCCGTACCGATCACGCCGGCCGAGGTCGAGCCACGGCCGTTACGTCGGTCGACACCAACACCGCCGCGCTCCACGCGGTCGGTGACCGAGCTCCCGGCTCCCGATCCGTCGCGCGCGAAGCAGCTCTTCGATGCTGCATTGGACGGGACGGATCAGCGCGCGCTGCTCGCGGACGTGGATGGACTCGTCCTCGCGGGAGCGTACACCGACGCCAACGGGAACGACCTCGCAGACGTGATCGCCGCGGAGCTCGCGGGTGTGAGCGGCGAGGCCGAGCGCGCGATGCGACACCTCGGCCTCGGCGCCTGGACGTCGCTGCTCGTGGAAGCCGACGACGCGATCGTCGCGATGACGCCTGCCCCGCACGGGAGCCTGCTGGTTGTCACCGCATCGCGAAAGACGCCGGTCGGCCTCGTGCGCCTCCTGCTGGACCGCGTACTCGCCCGCGCGCTCACGAGCCGGGCCGCATCGTTGCGCAGCAATCACATCGAGGTCCGGCGCCATGTCGCCGACGGCGTGCC
>Ga0075423_10007766_pt1 | contig 10149 bp, 9 predicted proteins | sample SoiMethybrSBSTD2_FD_80114 | JGI IMG/M metagenome (GOLD analysis project Ga0075423, IMG submission 80114) | Bulk soil microbial communities from a Populus tree surrounding site in Tennessee, USA - Soil MetaG P. TD hybrid SBSTD2 | ecosystem: Environmental > Terrestrial > Soil > Tree plantation...
GGATCTGATTGGTGAGCTGGTCGATCTCCGCTTCGGTCGCGCGGATCGTCTCCTGTATCTTGGCGATCGCGGTCAGCGCAGCCTGACGCCGCGTCGTCTGGAGGCTCGCCGGCCCGCCAGGGCTGCGCGCGATCAGCGTTTCGCCAACCGCGTTCGCGACGTTCGCCGCTACTTCTGGATTGGAAGCATGCACGCGAATCGTCAGCGTCTGGCTCGTATCCAACCACCCCGCTGTCACATTTGGTGCCAGCGCAGATGGATTCATGGGATTCCCTCTGGCATCCTTCAGGTTAAGTTTATCAATGACAACTTGCAAGAGTGGGCGCGTCTCGGCAAGCGCCGCATACGTCTGCCCAGCCTGGCTGCTCGCCCGTAGATCGTTGCTGTTCACAGTGGGGCTATCAACCGCCGATCCTACCAGATAGCGCGATACGGCCTCGTACACACGCGGCTGCCGCGATGAAAACCAGTAGCTGGCCGCGCTCGCCAGCACGGTGCAGAGGATCATGATCCATCCCCACCGCCGCAGAATCACGAGATAGTGCTTGAGCTCCATGAATGTAGATTCCTTCCTAACATTGACACAGGAGCTACCTGGTAGCAGTCTCCTTCACCCCGCCAGGTAGGCGAGGATGAGGAAGGCTGCGCTTCCCCAATCTCCTCGCTAGTCCGTTGGTGTGAGCAGAACCGCCGCTCACACCAGATGAGGATTTTTGGCGGGACCAAGCTCCGCCAATGCTCCCCACCGCGTACACACTGATTGTAAAGCTGAAGAGTGGCCGGTCGGCTAGCAGGCACCATCGCCAATGAATACCTGCGCAGCGGTGCGGAAGATGATCTGAATATCCATCCAGATGCTCTGGCGCTCGATATAGGCGATGTCGAGCTTCAGCCGATCATCGAAATCCAGGTTGCTGCGGCCATGGACCTGCCATAGCCCGGTGATGCCTGGCAGCACTTCCAGCCGCTCAGTATGCCACAGCCGGTAGGTCTCGGGCGAGAACGACGTCGGTCGTGGCCCGACCACACTCATATCGCCCTTGAGGACATTCAGCAGCTGGGGCAGCTCGTCCAGGCTGGTTTTGCGGAGGATGCGCCCGATCCGCGTGACCCGCGGATCGTCGGTGATCTTGAAATCGGGCCAGGTCAGCTCGTTCAGATGCGCGTAGGTCACTTTCAGCTCTTCCGCGTTCGGCACCATCGTGCGGAACTTATACATGCGGAAGCGGCGCCCGCCCTTGCCTGTTCGCAGTTGCCGGAAAAAGATCGGCCCAGGCGCGTCGAGATAGACCAGCAGAGCGATCAACACCAGCAGCGGCAGCAGCAAGGGCGCGATTAGCAGACACATGAGCACATCCATTGTGCGCTTCATGATGCGGTATGCTGTCCCCTGGATCAGACGGCGCTGCGGTTCGACTTCAAGATACCAGGGAGTTGCCATTCTTTGACGTGTTGCTGTTGTGATATCGTGTACCATTCCCGGTCTCCTTATCACCCACCACCTGGGTAAGCATCATCGCATCCAAATCATCTTCATGTTCTTCCTGCGCAGCGAATGCATACACTTCATCGCTAGCGGCAGGTACCTGCTGCTCGACTTCCTGGGACGGCTCCGCATCAGTCTGAAACGAAGCATTCTGAAGGTCTTCTCTAACTTTGCGCAGCAGCTCTTCCGAGGTCAACGCGCCATCTGGAAAATCGGCGATGCCATAGCGGAAGCGGATGCCCATCTGATTTTCGACCTCTCGCGATAGTCGCTTGAGCATCGCCGTCATCTGATCAGCTGGCGTCTCGGGCGCTAACAGCAGAAAGCGTCCATCCTCGACTTGCTGCGCGATCACATCAGTCTCGCGGATCTGCTTGGACAGGAACAACCCCAACCGCACCTTGACATAGCGCTCGATCAGGGCCGCCTGAGCATCGCGCACCGCCTGGTGCAGCGCCGCCTCAAAGGTCGATGGATCCAGATCGAGCATGGCAACGCTGATCGGTCGCTGGTGGCGTCGAGCGCGGCCCATCTCGGCGCGCATGCGCTCCTGCACCTTGTGATAGGGCAATAGCTGCTGGCGTCCTTCGGGCATCGAAATCGCCTCGACCGCATCCTCAAAGTCGCGCAACGACTGGCTCACAAGCCATGTCAGGCCGGCGGTGATCAACAGCGCAACGATCTCGGTGATCGTGAGGAATTTATGGACTCCACTAAAGAACGGCGAGAGATGCAGCGCCTTGAACGAGGTGTAGATCGCCAGCACCCCCAGCGATGACACATACATCTGGCGGCGCGTCAGCGGCACGAGCAAAAACACAACCACTGTGCCCATCGCCAAAACGTAGACCGATGAAGCTAGGTTGAACGGCGACCCTTGTTCGATGTCGATTCGTTCGATGTTGAACAGCAATGTTAGCCACAGAACCAGGAGGATCGTTCGCCATCGCATCTGCTTCATTGTTCTCTTCCTCATACGATACCATCTGCCAGCTCTCGGCGTAGGTACCATCCCAGGGCTTCTAGGTCGAAACGAGATTGTTGATCGGGCGGGTGTACCGCGTGTACGAACTAGGTACGCTGTTAAGTCAGGATTATCTGTGGTTTATCATAGGGTTAACATGTAAATCTCAAATGAAGGACTACCAGCATAAAATGAAAGTTCTGTTATTTTTCTGCTCCTTTTGTCGTTGCGCTTCATCCATGAAGCTTTGCGGTAATAGGCCCGGTGATTCGGCGTTCAGCTGAGGCAGGGACGCCAGCGGCCATCTGGTCGCTGGCGTTTCGCATATCTACGCGATATGCTAGCCGGGCTTGCTCGCTGTGCGTCTTAAAATGTCGTGTAGTAGCCGCCGAGTCAGGCCGATCAATCCGCGTAGTATAGGCGCAACAGATAAACCACGAATGAAGTGCGGAATCCGCTAGATAAGAAACTTCTCATCTACGCCGACGCTACCACAAGGCTGTTCGCGGTAGTGATCCGTGCCAGGCAATGCCGTTGCTGAAGCCGGTATCCGCCATACATTCAGGTGCTTTGCAGCCATAGCAACAGGTTCGAGTTGCACTTTATGTGGTTCGGCCGCTACCTCAGCGCTGAGGAAACACGCGCGGCGTGGCATGGCATCGCGGGTTAAAGCTGTTAGAAGATTGTGTTATGTGCTTGTTATATCTATACTAATGCAACCAACTGCGATTTAGATACTGCCGAATTACGCAGGTTTTTAATACGATCTTCTGAAGTAGATCAGTCCATGTCATTCTAATGCGGAATCATCATGCCACCTGGTCCTCTCGATAAACAAATTGTCATTTTCGCGTTACGGCTGTTCGCGCGACCCAACGGCGTGCGCTGCCGATACGCATGTGTGGGGGCGGATCGCGGCCCTAATGTTGGCATGGCCCTGCGCCAACACAGTTTGCAGTCCGGGCCGGTCTGTGGTAGACTCAGCGCGTGATAGTGCGATCAGGGTATAAGTTTGCCTCGGCCACTCTGGTCGAGGCGTTTTGTGTGAAGAACATGCGACGAAACAACATCCGTAATATAGCGATCATCGCCCACGTAGACCACGGCAAGACGACATTGGTGGACGCCATGTTGCGCCAAAGCCATATCTTCCGCGAGAATCAGCAGGTTGCCGAGCGCATCATGGACTCGAACGACCTCGAGCGCGAGCGCGGCATTACGATTCTGTCAAAGAACACCGCGATCATCTATCGTGATGTGAAGATCAACATCGTAGACACGCCCGGCCACGCCGACTTTGGCGGCGAGGTCGAGCGCGTCATGAATATGGTTGATGGCGTGCTGTTGCTGGTCGATGCCGTCGATGGCCCCATGCCCCAAACGCGCTTCGTGCTGCGCAAGGCGCTCCAGGCCGGCCACCGCGCGATCGTGGTGGTCAACAAGATCGATCGCCCGAACGCGCGACCGAACCATGTTGTGAACGAAACCTTCGATCTGTTTGTTGATCTCGGCGCGAGCGATGTACAGGCCGAGTTCAAGGTGATCTACACCGACGCGCTGCGTGGCGTGTCTGGCCGTTCGCCGCTCAAAATGTACGACTCGCTGGAGCCGCTCTTCACGGCGATCCTCGATCAGATCCCGCCGCCCGATGTGGACGCCAGCGGACCGACCCAGCTGCTAGTCACCACAACCAGCTACGACGACTACAAGGGCAAGATGCTGATCGGTCGGCTCCAGCGTGGCAGCATCAGGCGCGGCCAGTCCGTCGTGCGGATGGCCCACGACGGCAGTATCACACCGGCGAAGGTCAATCAGCTCTTCTCGTTCAGCGGGCTGGAGCGTCGCGAGGTCGATCTGGTCGAGGCCGGCGACATTATCGCGATCGCTGGGATCAACGATGCGGCGATCGGCGATACGATCGCCGACGCGCAACAGCCCGAGCAGCTGCCGGTCATCGCCGTCGAAGAGCCGACCGTGCGAATGACGTTCAGCGTCAACACCAGCCCGTTCGCCGGGCGCGACGGCACCTACGTGACATCGCGCAAGCTGCGCGAGCGGCTGTACCAGGAGATCGAGCACGATGTCGCGCTGCGCGTAGCCGACACCGATGCGGCGGATGCGTTCACCGTGAGCGGGCGCGGCGAGCTGCACCTGACGATCTTGATCGAGACGATGCGTCGCGAGGGCTACGAGTTCCAGGTCTCACGACCGGAGGTGATCTTTAAAGAGGTCGATGGTCAGCGGCTGGAGCCGGTTGAGCAGGCCGAGATCGAGGTCTCCGAGCAGTACCAGGGCACGGTCATGGAGTTGATGGGCCAGCGGCGCGGCTTGCTGCGCGACATGCACTACCGCGACGATGGCACGGTCCACCTGGTCTTTCACGTCCCGACGCGCGGGCTGCTCGGGTTTCGCCAGTTGCTGCTGACCTCGTCGCGCGGCGAGGGCCTGATTAACACGCTGTTCATGGGCTACGAGCCGTTGGCAGGCGAGATCAACACCCGCTCGAATGGCTCGCTGATCGCGACCGAGAGCGGCCTGACGACCGGATTTGGCCTGTTTGGCGCCCAAGAGCGTGGCCAGCTCTTCATCAGTGCTGGCACCGAAGTCTATGCGGGCATGATCATCGGCCAGCATATCCGCAGCCGCGATCTGGAAGTCAACGTCTGCCGCAAGAAGCACCTGACCAACATGCGCTCCTCGGGTGCCGACGACGCGCTACGGCTTGAGCCGCCGCGCATTCTGAGCCTCGACGACGCGATCGAGTATATCGGCGACGACGAATTGGTCGAGGTGACGCCGAAGACCTTCCGCCTGCGCAAGAGGTTGATCAACGCCGACGAGCGCAAACGCGAGCAGAAGCGCCGCGATATGGCGCTGGTATAGCTTGGCCGCTGTGACTAGGGTTTTACCACCAAGACACCGGGTGCCCTCTGGGCGACACGAAGCCTTGGTGTCTTGGTGTCTTGGTGGTGAAAACTATCGGCCTACTTCAGTCGGCTTGCGCTACACGCCGACGCCCTCGCGCCCAGCCGCATCTCGGTAGGCATAGGCCATACGCGGCGTATTGAAGGCAAAACCGACCCGCCCGCGCCCATCGAGCAGGACGCAGCCGCCCAAGCCGCCAACGCGCTGCGCAAGAATGGCGATCGCTGCCTGTGCGGCGGCCATCGGGTCGGCATGCATGGCGATCAGGTCGGTCGCCGTCTTTGCCAGCACCACCTTGATGATCGACTCGCCCCAGCCCGTCGATGAGCAGCCGCCGGTCTGGTTGTCGGCATACAAGCCACAGCCGATCAGCGGCGAGTCGCCGACACGGCCTGGTAGCTTGTTGGCGGTGCCGCCGGTCGAGGTGCCGGCCGCCAGTTGGCCCCAGCGGTCGAGCGCGACGGCACCGACGGTATCGCCCGGCTGCGCGCGCAGCTGATCGTTCCGCGTAATGAAGGCATCCTGGGCCTGCATGTTGCTCTGCGGCAGGAGCGCCACCCAGCGTTCGCGCTCGCGCTCGACGATCAGCGCAGCCGGATCGCAGAGCGGAATCCCGTTGGCCTCGGCAAAACGTTCGGCACCCTCGGCGGCGAGCAGGATCACCTGGCTTTCCAGCACGCGCCGGGCGAGCGTGATCGGGTTGCGCACCCGTCGCACCGCCGCGACCGCGCCAGAGCGCAGCTTTTCCCCGGCCATGATCGCCGCATCCAGCTCGACTACGCCATCACGATTCAGCACCGATCCAAAGCCGGCGTCGAAGGCCGGATCGTCTTCAAGCAGCCGAACAGCCGCCTCGACCGCGTCGAGCGCCGAGCCGCCCTGTTCAAGCACTTGCCAACCGGCTGCACGCGCGCGGCGACAGCCATCCTGGTGGGCGGCTACTTCAGCATCAGGAATAGCCCATGCGCCGCCGTGGACGATCAGTGCGTAAGACATATCAAAGCGCATCCTCGCGCATCAGATAGCGCCAAAACTGCCGGCCATAGATCGCCATTGATGCCAGGAACGGCAACAGCGCGACATACAGCGCCGGCCGACCGCTGCGCTCGCCATCGCCGATATAGCACAGCATTGCGACCGTCAGCGCGAGGGTGCTCAGCTTGCCGGTTGGGTGCGCCAGCGTGATCTGGGCGCGCCTGCGATAGACCAGCGCCGCCCCCACGAGGATCCCCAGATCGCGGGCGAATAGCAGCCCAGTCGCCCACCAGGGAAAGCCGCGCGTCTGCGAGAGCGTCAGCGCCGTGGCGTTGATCATGATCTTATCAGCGATCGGGTCGAGCACCTTGCCGAGCCCGGAGACTTCGTTGCGATGGCGTGCCAGCGGGCCATCGAGCGCATCAGTCAGCATCGCGATGCCCAGGATGCCGAGCGCGCGCCCGCGACCGTCGGGCTGCCACATGGCGTGAATAGCCGTGGGCAACATCAGCAGCCGTGCGAGCGTGAGCAGGTTGGCGGGGTAGGCGAACTCGCGCATCCGAATGGTATGGCGGAATAGCATCACTGTCTAAGCTCAATACCTTCAAATAGGGGAGAAGCTTAAGCGATCGAACGTATTAGGAAAAGCGGAGCGCTGCGGCTCCGCTTCTCTGCATCATATCGGCCTGCGCGCTATTGATAGGTTGGCGGCGGGCCATAGCTCGGCGGCGGCGCGGGCGCATACGTCCCGGCAACCCCGCCCTGCTGCGCCACCGTCTGGCCGAGCGCGTGCCCCATGATCAGGTAGGAGTAGAAAGCGGTGAACAGAACGCCGATGCCGCAGGCGATCAACCCCAGGCCCGCGACCAGCCCAGCGAGTATGCTGACCAGCACCATCATTAACCAGGGGCGCGAGTTGCTGCGAACCGAGGCAAACACATCGCGGAACTTGAGCGCCTCGCTCAGATTATTGGTCGCCACCAGGCGGGCTAGCCCGGCGTAGGCCATGCAAAGGCAGGCGAAGATCGTGATCAGATAGATCGGAACCAGCAAGCAAGCGAATAGTGTGCCGACTGTGCTGGCCGCGTTGGAGCGCGATCCAGCGCCCAGCAGAACATTAACACAGGCGAAGAGCACGGCGACGACGATGTACGGCACAAAGTAGACCAGCTCGACCACAAACCCATACAAGCCGCGCATGAGGTGATCGCCGAACTCGTTCCAATCCCAGGCAGGCAGCGGGCGCGGATTACCCTGCGCGATATTCTGCGCGACCTTCAGCATATACCCGATCACGACGATCTGCCCGATGACCGGGATCAGGAGGATCGCGCCGCCGATCAGCACCTTGGTGATCCATTCCTGGTCCTCGAATACATAGCCGAATGACTTGCCGATGTCCATGCGGGTACTTCCTTTCTGCGTGTGCGATGAAGATAATGTTGATCGCGAAGTCCGACAGTATATACGTGCAAGCAGACAAGTGAGTTGCGTTATTGTTTTACCACCAAGCCACAAGAAGAATCATATGGGCCTTTGTATCCTTGGTGCCTTTGTGGTGCGAACAAGCTCCATTGAAATCACGTTGTCATACTAACGGGCCACGGGACTTGGGCCATAGCGCAGCACGCGCTCGGTAGCCGCATAGAGCTGTATAACGACCAGATGCGCGTATAGCAGCGCGCTGAACGCCAGCCACAGCAGCAGCAGCGCGGCTGGCAGCGCGCCCGGATAATCGGTCCGCCCGACGAGCCAACTGGCCAGCCCGAGCAGCAGGACCGGCAGGTAGGCCGGCAGCGAGCGTAGCCGTGCCGCAGCATAGGGACGGCGCGCGTGCGGGTCGAGCGCCGTACGCAGCGACTGAACGGTCATCGCCTCCTCGGGCCGGCCTTTTTCAACATAGATCAGCCGGCCGATCGGCGCGATGCTCAGCGAGAAGACGACCAATTCGTAGAGCAGCAGCAGGAGCAGGCTGACCGGCGCGAGCCAGCCCAGCGATGCGACCTCGCTCGCCACGGTGATCAGCGCACCGCAGAAGAACAGCAGCCCAATCACGAACGCCGGCAGCACAAAGAACACGAAATCGATCAGGATGGCGAACAGCCCGATCAGGTAGCGCGTGGCCCACTCGCGCCAGGGCGGCAGCGGGGTCGGAAAGCCCTTTCGCGTGTTGTCCAGGCTCTCCATCACCATACCCTCGGCCCACGGGTAGCCGATGATCGTGAGCATGAGTGCCCCGCCGATCAGCGTTTTGCGCCACCAAAACCGATCATTGTGAATGTTTCTCAGCGCGCTTCGTAAATCCATCGCCTGTCACACCTGTTCGTTCAGCAGATAGCGCCGCAGCCCATCCAGCGCCAGCGTGCCGACGAACTCCCAGCCGTCGTCGAGCCCGAGATCATAGCCACGGCTCCACTCGCGCAGGCTGTCGGGCAATGCCAGCGCGATAGCGATCGTCGTAAAGCCATCCGGCCCCGGCGCGGAGGCAGCCTGCACACCGATCGCTATGTCGGCGTGCCAGCGATCGCGCGCCGCGATCGCGCCATCGTGCGCCAGGTCCACAGCGGCTGTCGCGTCGGCGGGGCGATCAAGCGGCTGAATGAGCGCGCCACGCAGCGCCGCGCGGCCCGCAGGTGTGGCCGTGAGCATACGATAGACCGGCGCGCGGCTCGTGCCCTCGTAGAGCGCAACCACCAGGTTGCGCTGGTTGAGCAGCTGCCCGATCATCTGCGGTAGCGGCTCGTCGCCGATGATATGCTCGCCGAGCCGCGCGCGGAGGGTCGCCTCGGCCTGCGCGATCAGCGCCTCGGCTTCCGCATGGCTCGTGCCCTTCGCGCCGATGCGCAGCTCATACTGCGCGCGTTTGGCCGAGATGCCGACCGTCGGATTGTCCTGCGCCATCATGTCGGCGATCAGCTCGCCGATCACACTTTCGCCCAGCCCGGCAGCGTGCAAGGTACGCACCAGGATCACACCGGTCTGCCCGCGCTCATCACGCAGGTAGGGCAGCACCGACTGCTCGGTCAGGTAGCGCATCTCCGCCGGCACGCCCGGCAGCACCACCACTGTGCCACGCGCATCCTCGACGATGAACGACGGCGCGGTGCCACGCGGGTTTTCGATGATCCGCGCGCCTTCGGGCACATACGCTTGGCGGCGATTGCTCTCGCTCATGGGCCGGTTGAACGAGCGAAAGCGCGCTTCGATCTGGTCGAGCAGGTGCTGATGGAAGATCAGCGGACGGCCGAGCGCGCGGCTCACCGCCTCACGCGTCATATCATCGACGGTCGGGCCAAGACCACCCGTGCAGATCACCAGGTCGGCGCGCCCCAGCGCCTCGATGATCGTGGCTGCGATGCGTTCCTCGTTGTCGCCGACGACCGACTTGCGGAACAGGTTCACGCCGAGGCCAGCGAGCTGGCGCGCGAGGTAGGCGCTGTTGGTATCGACGGTCGCGCCCAGCAGCAACTCGGAGCCGATGGCGATAATTTCAGCGTTCATTGCGTCTTTACGGGTAGGCGACCACGAAAATCGGCCCACAGCTCTTTCTCGCGAGCAGACGTTGCCTGTCGCGCAACCTCTATCGTAGTGTTGACAAGCTCGTTGATGCCCCGGCGCGTATCAGAGCCTGAACGCGGCGCGCTAATGACGACGATCGCGACGCCGATCGCCGCGCCGATCGCGAATCCGAGCAGAAAGTTACCCATAACGCCTCCCTAGCACTCATTTCGCAGCACAGCCGTCTGCTGATCAGACGTTCTATTTCACCACAAAAGGCAAATAGATTTGGTAATTAAGA
>Ga0075423_10007770_pt1 | contig 10144 bp, 6 predicted proteins | sample SoiMethybrSBSTD2_FD_80114 | JGI IMG/M metagenome (GOLD analysis project Ga0075423, IMG submission 80114) | Bulk soil microbial communities from a Populus tree surrounding site in Tennessee, USA - Soil MetaG P. TD hybrid SBSTD2 | ecosystem: Environmental > Terrestrial > Soil > Tree plantation...
CCCATCGCCATGAAGACAAGGTCCGCGGCCACCGCGGCTCCCGAGCCACCGCTCGACCCGCCGGGTATGCGTTGCAGGTCCCACGGATTCCTCACTGCGCCGAAGTGCGGATTGCTCGAAGTAATGCCGTAGGCCAGCTCGTGCATGTTGGTCTTGCCGATCAGCACAGCCCCGGCTGATTCCAGCCTTTCCACTACGGCCGCATCCTGGTCAGGCAGGTGGTCGGCGAAAAGTTTTGACCCGCACGTCGTGCGGACCCCTCGGGTCGAAAAAACATCTTTGACTGCCACGGGAATGCCATGGAGGGGCCCAAGGTCGACGCCCCGTGACAACTCGGCATCCGCCTGCCTTGCGCGACTTCGAGCGCTTTCATCCATCACGGTGATGAAGGCTTTTAGCTTCGGGTCCAGACGCGCCGTTCTATCCAATGCTGCTGAAGTCAATTCGAGGGAAGACACTTTGTGCGCCCGCAGAGCGGCAGCGGCCTCCTGAATCGTCATCAGTTCTCCTTCGGCTGGCATTGAAATATCACGGCAGGCTCTGTCTCATGAGGCAGGTTTTTGAGTAGCGGACGTAAGGCCTGATCGAGGCTATCGAGTGACACTTGAATCTTTTCCATGTCGCTGTCTGGAATTTCGACGTTCAATGCAGCAGCGATAGCTTTCCAGTTTTTGGGCATAACGCAGTCCTCTCTAATGGTCTAAAGTCCAACGTCTAAAGTCCAACGTCTAAAGTCCAACGTTCAAAGTCCAACGTCTAAAGTCCAACGTCTAAAGTCCAACGTTCAAAGTCCAACGTTCAAAGTCCAACGTCCAAGGTCCAAAGTCCAAGGTCCAACGTCTAAGGTCCAACGACCAAGACGTCTCTACTTTGGACCTTGGACATTGGGCTTTATACCCTACGGTCTGGGTCCCTCTGGAAGCACCAGCTCATTGGCCTTAGTCTCGATATTTTGCAGCGATGTTCCGGAATCCCATGTGGGAGGCGGCACCTTGCCGGGCGGGTAGAGCGATTCCATCGGATCCCAAACGCTGTCGACGCGGTCCGTAAAGAGATCGCCGATGAGCAAATCGGTTATCGTCCCTCTGAGATCAGGGTTGGCTCGCACGAACTGGCCGAAACTGAAGCCGTCATAATACTCACAGACTAAGCGGCGCATGCGATCCACGCCCTGGTTGAAGCGCGGTCCCCACTTGCCGAGCTGGGCGGCAGACAGGTCTCCCAGTTGGAAACCTTCAACGATTGCGTCAGCAGCGAGCTCTCCAGACCGCAGTGCCAGGAGCACTCCCGAAGAGTAGAGCGGGTCGAGGAAACCGAAGGCATCGCCGACCAGCACCCAGCCGTCACCGGCGACACGTTTGGCACGATAGGAATAATCCTTGGTAGCAAAATAGCCGGTCACCCTGCGGCCTCGCGACACGCGTTCCTTGACAGCAGGGCAGCGCTCCACCTCTTCCTGGTAGGTCTGCTCGTGATTGACCCGTCCCTTGAAGAGAGAGTCGAACGGTGCAACAACACCGACACTCACCTTGTCATCATGCAAAGGGATGTACCAAAACCACCCCTGCCGATCGGCAGTCTGCAAGACGAGCGTCGCGCCTTCATCTCGTCCAGTGTCACGGTAAGCCCCCTCCCAATAGGTCCAGATGGCTCCCTTGTTGAGGATGGGATCCCAGACGCGCAGCTTGAACTTGTTCTGCAATAGTCCGCTTTGACCACTGGCATCTACGATGACTTGCGCTCGCACGTCTTGCTGGGATCCGTCTGGCAACTGAATCCTCACCCCAACTGCTCGCTCTCCCTCGAACAACACGTCGCGCACCCGCACGCCTTCGTGGGCCTTGACTCCATACTCTCGAGCGTTGTTCAGCATCATCAGGTCAAACTCGCTGCGGACCACCTGCCAGGTCTGCGAGCACTCATGCGGTTTGTTATCCCAAAAGTAAAACGGCGCAGATTGCTTGCCATTGGAGTTGACAAACTGAACGCTGTGCTTCTTGACGAAAGGACTCTTCTGCATTTTGTCCAGCATTCCCAACCGTTGAAGCACCCAATAGGTCTCGGGGATAAGAGATTCGCCGATATGGAACCGCGGGAAGCGCTCTCGCTCATACAGCTGAACGCGGTAGCCGCGCTGCGCGACAAGAGTTGAAACCGTAGATCCGGCCGGCCCGCCGCCTATGACGACAACATCCGGTTGACTGGCGAGGTCTTCAATGCCCATCTGCGTAGAATTCCCCTAAGTCTTCAAATTTTGGATCGAAATGAGAAATTAAACTGTGATCCGAGCACCACAATTTTCAGTATATTCTCGATTGGCGGAACTTGGAACATAGTTTTTGGCGAATGGACGAAGAGATGAACTATCGCGTGGTAGGCTCATTTTCGACCCGTTAGGGTACTGGGATGATGGTGGTTGGCAGTAGCCAATCTGGCTGTAATCAACCAGGGCCCTGCAATAGAGTGCTTACATCTCAGATGTTTTGCGTTGGCAACTAACATGCAATGTTTCAGGGTGGTTGTTTTTGGGAGGTAGGACAATGAAAACTCGGCTAAAGCTAGTTCTAATTACACTGTTCGTTCTCGGCGCCTCACTCATGGCGACGGTGCCTGCTGAGGCGCACGGATTTCGCGGGGGCTTTGTGGTTGGCTTCCGCCCCTGGGGATGGTATTCACCATACTATTATGGGTATGGGCCGTACGGCTACTATGGACCCTATGGCTATGCGTACCCCTACGCATATCGAAATGCAGGAGAGGTTAAGATCAACACAAATGTGAAGGATGCCCAGGTATTCATTAATGGCTCCTATGCGGGGACGGCCAAGAAACTGAAGTCGATGTGGCTGCGTCCTGACACTTACAATTTGGAGATCCGAGCGCCGGGTTGGACGCAATATGCGGAACGTGTCTACGTAGTGGCAGGCAAGACCCTACACATTCATGCAGATCTTCGCCCGCAGGCGAGACCTTGAAATGGTTGCTGGACGGTTCTAGTGAAAATCATGGGATTCGGTCCTGGCTGCGGTGACGGAGAGCTCGTGAATGCGCTTTGTCTTTAGAGAAATAACGTTGTCTTGATTTTGGAGAATGCCTTCAATCATCAGGAATTTGCCTTGCGTCACCAGAGCTCGATGCCGCTCAAAGACGTCTGGTGTAATGATGGCATTGGCAATTCCGGTTTCATCCTCAAGGCTGAGAAATACAAATCCCTTGGCAGTTCCCGGTCGTTGTCGTGCAATGACGCACCCAGCAATACGGGTAAAGCGTCCATCAGGAATATTCTTGAGCTCGCAGGCACGCTTGATTTTCATCCTCTCCAATACAGGACGGCGATAGGCCATGGGATGTTTGCCGACCGTCAATCCTGTTCCATAAAAGTCGGAGACTAGCCGTTCTTCAGCAGACATCATGCCAAGCGGTGATGTTTCCTTTTCTTCCTGAATTTTTCTGAGGAGTGGTCCAACAGGACGTGCGGCTTGCTCAACTTGCCATAGGGCATCACGCCGGTGCAAACCTTTCTCCAGTGAATTGAGGGCGCCAATCCGCGCCAGAATTTTCAGCTCATCCTTCTGTAACTGGAGAACCCGCTGAGCCAGGTCATCAATCGATCGGAAGAGACCCTGTTTACGTTCTTGAATCAGGGCATCGGCTGTGCTTCGACGCAGTCCTCGAACAATCTTCAAACCTAGCCGAAGTGTTGGTGGCTGCCCGACGGGTGAAAACGCGGATTCCCCCTTTGAAGGGGGTGTAGGGGGATGTCCCCCTGGTGGCCCAGGCCGCACCCTGCAACAGGACACCCCCCGCGGCCTAGAGGCCACTGCCCCCCTCAAGGGGGGACCAGGAGCGTCTGGGAGTTCCAGAGTGCACAACCAATCCGAACATAACACATCCACTGGTTTCACTTTCAACCCGTGAAGCTGGGCATCCTTCACAATCGTGGCCGGCATATAGAATCCCATGGGCTGGTTGTTTAGCAGGGCTGCTGTAAACGCCGCCAGGTAATGGCATTTGAGATAGGCGCTGGCATAAGCGATTAAAGCAAAGCTGGCGGCGTGTGATTCGGGAAAGCCGTAAAGCGCGAACGAGCTGATAGAATTGATGATCTCCTCTTGTGCCTCGGGACCGATACCGTTCTGATTCATTCCTCGGCAGAGTTTGCTCTCCACTTGTTGCATCTTTTCTTTTGACCGCTTGTGGCCAAGTGCCCGCCGTAATTCCTCAGCTTCTCCTCCCGTAAAGTTCGCGGCAGTCATGGCCATTCGTAAAAGCTGCTCCTGAAAAAGCGGCACACCCAAAGTTCGTTCCAGGATCGGCTCCAGTGAAGGATGAGGATACCGAACCGGTTCTCGCTTCTGGCGGCGTTTCATGTAGGGATGCATCATTTTCCCAACTATGGGACCGGGGCGAATAATAGCTACTTGCACCACCAGATCGTAAAACCGCTCAGGACGATTTCGCGGAAGAGCGGACATCTGAGCCCGGCTCTCCACCTGAAACATCCCGACAGTATCGGCGCGCCGCAATGTATCATAGACTTCCGGATCATCCTGGGGAAGCTGGGCGAGGTCTATTTTTTCCCCATAGTGTTGTGGAATGAGAGTGAGACAGTCTTTTAAAACAGCCATCATTCCCAATCCCAGCAAATCAACTTTCACAATTCCCATGTCAGCACAATCTTCTTTGTCCCACTGGACGACTACGCGCCCAGGCATGGTGGCCGGTTCCAGAGGGACCACAGAGTCCAACTGCCCCTGACAGATCACCATGCCGCCCGAATGCTGGCCAAGATGGCGCGGTAGATCCAGCATTCTTAAAGAGAGGTCCAGATACTTGGAGATTCGTGGATGGCTTGGGTCAAACCCTGCCTGGCGAAAGTGATTTTCCAGAGTGTCGGCCGGTCCCTTCCACTCCCAGGAACTAACCAGGGAGGTCAAGCGGCTCAGAGTCTCCTGCTTAAAGCCCAATGTCTTGCCGACCTCTCGTGTGGCGGACCGTCCACGGTAGGTGATGACATTGGCAGTCATCGCAGCTCCGAGTTTTCCGTATCGTTCGTAAACATACTGAATGGCGCGTTCCCGATCGTCACCGCTGGGCAAGTCCAGATCAATATCCGGCCACTCACCACGCTCTTCCGAGAGGAAGCGTTCGAATAGAAGATCCATCCCTACTGGATCAACCGCCGTGATGCCGAGCGCATAGCAAACCACACTGTTGGCCGCTGAGCCTCTTCCCTGAACGAGAATCCCATGTTGATTGCAGAAGCACACAATATCCCAGACAATCAGGAAATATCCTTCCAAGTGAAGATTTTCAATCAGCCTCAATTCCCGTTCCAATTGCAACTCGGCTCGCTTGAAAAGTACATCATCTTTTTTGGGCCGGTAGCGTTGGCCGAGCCCTTTCACTGCTTGTTCCCGGAGGAAAGAATTCATCGTTTCACCTTCAGTAACCGGATATCGAGGAAACTCGTAACCCAAATCTGCCAGAGTAAAGTTGAGGCGGGCTGACAGCTCAACGGTATTAGCGATGGCTTTGGGCAAATCTGAAAAAAGCTGCTCCATTTCTTTGGCCGGACGCAGGTGGCGTTCGGCATTGGTTTCGAGCAGACGGCCGGCAGTTTCCAATTCGCAGTGATGCCGAATACAGGTCAAGATATCGAGAATCTCTCGTTCCTCCGCTCGGGCATAGCGGACACCATTAGTAGCAAGCAAAGGCAAATTGAAACTTCTGGCAATGCGGAACGCCGCCTGGTTTCTAGTTTCTTCTGCTCGATCAAAATGCCGTTGAAGTTCGACATAAACGTTCCTTCGCCCAAAAATGGCCATCATTTGTTCCACTTCTCTTTGAGCTTCTTCGTAGCCACCGCGTCCCAGAGCAGCTGCCAGTGGGCCTTCTTCACCACCCGTTAGGCAGATTAACCCCTCCGAATAATGTTTGAGTTCGTCCAAAGTGGCTCGTCCTTCTCCTTTAGATGTTTCCCGTAATTTGTATTGGGTGATGAGCCGGCAAAGATTTTGATAGCCGACCCGATTTTCTGCCAAAACGGAATAGCGGATCGGGGCTGAGATGAAGGGGTTTTTGTTGTGCTGAGGAGTCCCAAAGTCTTGAAGTGAGATTTCAGCTCCAATATGGGCACGAATTCCCAACTTCTTGGCGGTCATGTGAAACCGTGGAGCACCGTAAACCCCATCACGATCCAGCAACGCCATGGCGGGCATTTGGAACTCAGCACACCGCGCAATCAGCTCCTCGGGCAAAGAGGCGCCTTCCAGAAAGCTGAACGCGGAACGGGCATGGAACTCGATGTACCTGCGGTCCGCTTTAGTCATACATCCCTTCCATAAACCACTGCCGAGTTCGTAGGTCTTGGTAGATTCGGAATACTACGGTCTCTTGAGTTTGTATGACTTTAAGAAATTTGGAATGATCCGTTCGGTTGCTCTGTTGCGACAAGGTAACATCCCACTCTTCGCGAGCCCACGGGGCATCCGTCCACCAATCTCCATTGATTCGCCAAGGACCCGCGCATTCTAAAACCTTCTGTCGTTCGTGGCGAAAAAAGACGACGACAGGCGTGGCGCTTTCCGTCTTCACTTTCACCGGGATTGGCGGACGAAACCTTCGCAAGGAGGATCGTGGCAGGATAGCTTCTCTCTTATCCAAAGAGTTTTCAGTGGAGTTTTTCATGTCGGGCAGCGGCACCACATTCGATAAAGATGAATGAATGATTCCCTCTTGTGAAGAGGGTATAGGGAGATGTCTCTCATGTAGCTTGCACCCGTGCTCCGACGGGGACATCCCCGGGGGCCTAACGGCCCCTTTCCCCTTCAAAGGGGGGCTTTGAGAGTTCCGGCTCACATTTCCCGCTGCCAGCGGGAGGAACTTCTTCAATTGGAAGCTGTCGGGTTTGTGCGTGTTCCGTAGAACAGGTGAACCTACTCGATCTTTTCCGACAATGACTGCAATCCTCGCCAACGTGATTTCCAGCTTTTCAGGTTCAGGGCCGGAGGGTTCGAAAAGCTCCCGTTGAACAATTCGAGGCGACGTCGCTTCTGCTTTGAGGAACACACTGCAAACTGGTGCAACTGGAGGACGCGACTCCAGATCCAGTTGCAAAAGTTTGAGCAAGATCTTGCTGTCGTAGGTGGGCACAGGGAGGTTTAAGACTGTGGAATGGCGAAGAGGGGATTGCTCTTGAGTTGCTTGCTCGGTAGGCTCCTCCATTAAGCGGTGGTGTCCCCTCACTTGGCGCTCCGTGCCACCCTCTCTCCCGGTTGGAGCGGGAGGATCAGACACCCCACTGTTGTCCCCCCTTGTGCAAGGGGGGACTGGAGGGGGGTCTTCTACCGCTGGGGTCGACAACAGCGGGTCCCGGGAGATGACGGGGCAAAGTTCTTCGAGCTCCAGGACCAGTCTTACTTCATTCGTCGCAAGAGAACGGGCAAGTAACCGAGTACATAACTGCCTCAGCAGGCGAGCCAGGATGAAGGTCAGTGGCTCAAGGAGTTCAATTGATGTCTCCAATTCCATGCACTCTTCGAATTTCAGTTCCGGCTCGATTGGGACCAGAATTCGTTGATAGACGCCACGCGCCAAATCCTGTAAACGCTTTCCTTCCTGGCCAAGCCTTTTGATCAGTCCCACTTCCGGTAACGACGACAAAGCGTGGAGTGTCTGGATGCCCCAGGTGGTGAACGTTTCTTGTAATTCAGCAGAAATTTGCAGGATCTCAACGGGTAAGGGACCAAGACATTTTGATTCAGCACCGGGAGGGATAATCGTAACTCCTCCAAAGCCTTGCGCCGCCAGAGCAGCCGCTTCCGGATTTGCTGCAATACCGATATTCACATCAAGATTGAGCTGTCTGGCAACTCGTCTGATTTTCCGTGCCAGCTTTTCTGGCGATCTGTAAAGCCGCCCAAGTCCCTCTGTGTCCAGAATGACGATGTCCCCAATCCCCTTTAACGGGGGAGCATGCGTATCCTCGACACGAGGTGAGATGGCTAAGCCACAATCAAGCAAAGCCTGATGAGTTGTGGCCTCCTGTGTACGGCTGCGATGAAGCAACCTTACGTCGAAGAGTTCTGCCTGTGTCTTTGTCATTCCGAGATGAAGACCTTTTTGAGCGGCCTCCGGGCTTAGAGCGATAACTGTCAACAGGGGGAAGATTCCGTCAAAGATGGCTACAGCTTGATCACGCAAGCTCTCATCAGCTCTGATGGCCGCCTGCAGAGAGAAATTGGGAACGTGAATACAAGCAAAAGACATAGTGCTTAAGAAGTTTTAGTGTGGAAGCCTGAAGGTATGGGAAAATTGTAGCGGCGCTCTACGAGCGCCGACCAAGTCAAAAAAGAACACGGCGGTCACAGAGTCACAGACCGCCGCTACAGCAGGTTTTTTCAAACTTCCCCCCTTAGTCGGCGATTACTCACGTGCCCAGGACATACGTGTTTGCCAATGAACTGAACTGGCCAGGGATGAATGTCTGCCGTTCGTGACTTCAACATGAGCCTGACCCCGACATCGTGTTTTCCCGACGGTGAAATCCAACCCCTCGAGAGTTGATGTGTAGGAATTAACAGTGGAGCCAGAGACCGAAAGCCATCGTACATGACGGTTTTGACAGTGCAGCACCAGGGATGCACACGTCCCGCAGCAAGGTTGCTTGCTCAGAAGCACCAAGACTGTGGGTGTATTCTCAACCGAGCGTCGAAAACGAAACCAGGAAGTGAGAGGGATGCGACGGGCATTCTCGATTGGCACATCTCCTAAATCCAAGACGATGGCTCCAAAACCGCCATTGTTTAATAGCAAATCAGTCACGCGTAACGCCTGCTCGAGCCTTTTCCACATTGTCTTGCTCGACGGAGCCTCCCTCACTTGGCCTTGTGAAGATCTGTCAGCTAGGCTAGCCACTGGGGTGGATCCCCCCTCACCCGCCGCCTGTGGAGGCTTCTCAAGCCTCCACCCCTCTCCCCCAAAGGGGGCGAGGGAGTTAACTCTAATTTTTTCTTCCCTTCGCCCCATTGGGGTGCGGGAGTCAAATACCCCCCTGTTGTCCCCCCTTGTGCAAGGGGGGACTGGAGGGGGGTGCTTCTCGTCCCAGCGGGGAGAGGGGCCAGGGGTGATGGGGGAATCAGGACCGCTCATCAGCGTTGCGATTGCATCGCTTAAACCTCGAACTTCCTGACGCGGATGTCTGCCCGACGAAAAATTTGATTGATGCACAGATGAACTAGGAATTGGGTGGCTTTGTGTGAGACAGGGGTTGAACTGGTCAATCAACGATGAGTCTGGCGATGCTTCGCCGGCTTTACCACATCGAATCCAGAGCAGTTGGTCCAAGTTTACATCCGCCACCGACAATGATTCGGTATCCAGCGAATCTGAGACATCAACCAGGGCGCACGCTTCCGCTCGTCGTGTTACTTCGGCCATGAACGAAATGGCCAGGGTAGTCCGCCCAGACGAACTCTGTCCGTAGATTTCGGTCAGGTCACCTCGCTGAAATCCCTGAATGAGATGATCCAAAGGTTGAATTCCCGTGGGAACCTTCTGTGGCAGTTCTGCTTTTTTGGGGGTGAATGCTTCAGGTATCTTTTCAGTTACGAGGGATTGGATATAGGTTTTGAGTTGTGACATGGTCTTGACAAATTTTCGCTTTTTGTTCGCCATAATCATTTTGCGACTTTCTGGATTAAGTTGTCAAGATCGAAAGGGTGCTAAGCCAGGGGCTACGATTTCTACGTTTTACTGTGGATATCTTGGGGATATCGAGGCAGGAGCTCCACAATTGACTGATGCGAAGACGCATCAATCAATCGTGGCTATTCGAGTTGAGACCAGATATTCAGGAAGAAGCAAAAGGACTTCTTTTGAGAGCGTAGTCGATGATTTCCTGAGGAACTTCAAACTTGGAGGTTGCAGTATTTCCCTTATAACCGATGTCTTTGACCCCGATTTCACTGGTGTAGAAGGCATCTACGGTCATGCGGCGAACCCAATCGAAAAACCGGATCCCGGGGCTCAGTTCCGAAGGCCTGTAAATCCCATAAGACTCGAATTCCTGATAACGCTGGATGTCTTCAAAAGTCAATCCCTGAGCGCGCCGTTCACCCTCCTGTTTTTCTGCTTCGACCAG
>Ga0075423_10007771_pt1 | contig 10144 bp, 9 predicted proteins | sample SoiMethybrSBSTD2_FD_80114 | JGI IMG/M metagenome (GOLD analysis project Ga0075423, IMG submission 80114) | Bulk soil microbial communities from a Populus tree surrounding site in Tennessee, USA - Soil MetaG P. TD hybrid SBSTD2 | ecosystem: Environmental > Terrestrial > Soil > Tree plantation...
ATAGCGGCGCAGTCGGATCGGCGCTGAAGTGGTTCAAGGAGCGGCGCGGGCTCGCGTCCGGAATTATGACGGCGGGCTTCGGCGGTGGCACGGCGTTGTTCATTCCATTCATCCAGTCGTCAATCGGCGGTAGCGGCTACCGGGCCACGTTCGTCGCAACCGGCGTTCTGCAAGGGCTCGTCATCGCGGTCGTCGCGCAGTTCCTCAGGCATCCGCCTGCGGCGCCGGTTCCCGCCAAGACCGAGAGCAAGGCCGTGACGGCCGGCGAGAAGAAACAGTTCACCACGATGGAAGTGTTGCGGACGACACAGTTCTACGTGATGTACGTCGCGTTCGTGTTGATGGCAACCGGCGGATTGCTGGTGACGGCCAACGCCGGACCGATGGCCCGGGCGTGGGGCTTTTCGATCACGCTTGCCGCAACCCTGAGTCCGCTGGCCAACGGAACAGCGCGCATCTTCTGGGGTTGGGTCTCCGATCGCCTCGGACGCGAGAACACGATGATCGTCACGTTTGTGCTGCAAGCGTTCTGTCTCGTCGCCGTCGCCACGCTTGGGCAAATCTCCACCGCGTGGTTCGTGGCCACCCTGATCGCCGTGTACTTCACGTGGGGCCAGATCTATTCGTTGTTCCCATCCATGTCCGGCGACTACTTTGGTGCCAGGCACGCCACCTCGAACTACGCGGTGCTGTACACAGCCAAAGGCGTCGCCTCGATCATCGGCGCGTACGTGGCTGCCCTGCGCTACGAACAATCAGGCAGCTGGGCGTTGGGCTTCTACGGGAGCGCCGTGATGGCCCTGGTTGCGGCCGCGCTCGCCTACGGGCTTCGCACTTCCCAGGCGACCGCGAAGGCCAAGGCGGCGAAGATCCCGGTAACTGCGTGATCGATATGCACGCCGCACTGTTGCTGTAGGGCGGGGTCTTCAGACCCCGCCACGTACGGTAGACTCAGGGTATTCGCCGTCGAGCACGTGTTGTCCGTGGTTGGGGTCCGGATCCCAACCCGGGTCGGGTTTCGACAGGTGCTCCCATCAATGATTCTCACCGATTTCGGCGACGTGATTTCAGAACGGATGCGCGCCGAGCACCGGACACTTGCCACTCGCTGGTTCGAACGTCTCCTGGATCTGCTACCGGTCGATGCGCGTGAGATCTTTCCGACCGAGAGCTTGCTGGACCACGTGCCGGCATTGATCGTGGAGATTAGCGCATACCTCCGGCACCCTGAGGAAGGCGCCATTGCCGCCAACACGGCGATTCTGGACAAGGCTCGAGAACTCGGGGCACTCCGGCACACTCAACACGCGTCGCTCCACCAGGTCCTCCGCGAGTATCAGGTTCTCGGCGGCGTCCTCGTCACCTTTGTCATGGAGGAGATGGAGCGGCTCCGAATCGTGCCCGCTCCGGCCGAGACGGCGCTCCTGGTGTCTCGGCTCCACGAGGCCGTGAATGTCCTGTCCCAAGCGACCGCCGAAGCATTTGTCACGCTCTACACGCAGACGATTGCCGACCAGCGCGAGCGGCTCGAACAGTTCACCCGCATGGCGGCACACGAATGGCGCCAACCGCTCGCGGCGCTGCAGTTCGGGGTCACTCTCCTCGGGCAGTCAAACCCGGATCCGGCACGAGCGCGGCGGACGCTCGAAACCGTCGAGCGAAGCGTCGAACATTTGATCGAGCTGACGCGGAAGCTCGAGACCGTCGCCCGGATCCACAATCCGGCGGACAATCCCATCGTGCAAGAAGTGTCGTCTTCGACGATTGCCGCCGAAGCCGCGCGGCAACTCCGCGAGATGGCCGATGCTCGAGGCGTGGATATCCGGATCGCGGAGTCTCTGCCGGTGCTGACAATTGATGTTGGCCGCCTCGAATTGACGTTCATCAACCTGTTGTCGAACGCCATCAAGTACGCCGATCCGGCGAAGCCGGTGCGATGGGTCGAGGTCAGCGAACGTGCAGGCGATGATTCCCGGTGCCAGGTCGCGGTACGCGACAACGGACTCGGGATTCCATCCGAATCAGTCGCCACCATCTTCGACCAATTCACCCGCGCACACGCAGAAGCCGGACAGGGCGTGCACGTGAGCGGCCTCGGCCTGGGACTGTCGATCGTCGACGACTGCATCAGAGCGATGCACGGCCGGATCGAGGTTGAGTCCTCCGAGGGTGTCGGAACCACCTTCGTGCTGACGCTGCCGCGCACACCTTAGCATCCTCGTCGGCGACCAATGGATTCCGGTTACGGCGTGATCAACATTCAGGCGCTTGCGTTGCAGTTGACGGCTGCGTTCGCCGAGCGTCGAACACTCTCCACTCCGCCGTCTCACGACGGCCTCGATCTGCCGGCGGCGCATGCGGTCGAGCACGAGCTCGTGAAGATGCGGCGCTCTGAAGGTCGCAAGACCGTGGGTGTCAAGGTGGGCTACGCCAACAAGGCGATGTGGCGCGTGCTCAAGCTCGACACGCTTGTCTGGGCGCACATGTACGACGACACGGTGCATGACGCCCAGCGGAATCGGGCCACACTCTCGCTGGCACAGACGATCTCGCCCAAGATTGAGCCGGAGATTGTGTTCAAGACGAAGGCGCCGCTCGGCGCGGGCCTAACCGACGCGTCCGCAGTGCTCGAAAGAGTCGAATGGCTCGCGCTCGGATTCGAGATCATCGACTGTCCCTACGCCGACTGGAAATTTCAGCCGCCCGACTTTGTCGCTGCCTACGGCCTGCACTACGCACTCATCGTCGGCGAGCCTCGCCCGATCACCGCGACGAACATCTCCGAGCTGGTCGAGCAGCTACCGAAGTTCAAAGTCCGGCTCTCAAAGGACGGAGAGCTTGTCGAGGAAGGCTCGGGCCGTAACTCGCTACGCAGTCCGGCGCTGTGTCTCTCCGAGCTCGCGGCGGCGATGGCGAAGCAGGATGGCACCGAGCCGCTCAGCCCGGGCGATCTCGTCAGTTCCGGTACCCTGACCGAATCAACGCCGATCGAGCGAGGCGCGACGTGGAGCGCATCGGTCGAGGGCATCGATCTGCCCACGTTGACGCTGACGCTCGTGTGACGTCCGGCGCGCTGCTCACCGTGCGGATGCCCGGCGTTTCTTCGGCGCAATGTCGTACTCGAGTCCGACCGTGCCCGTCTTTTCGTAGACACGGCACTGTTTCAGCTTGAGCCTCGCGCGCTCTGCCGGCGATGGCAGGAATGGAATCCCTCCGCCAAGCAGGACAGGAACCAGCGAGATGCCCACTTCGTCGACCAGGCCCGCAGCTAGAAGACTTCGGAACAATTCGCCGCCGCCGAAGAGCGAAATATCTTTGCCCGGCTTCTTCCGCAGATCGGCGACCATCGCCTCCGCATCGTCGCTCACGATCGCCCCCGGGCAGTCGGCGGGCCGGAGCGTCCGCGAAAAGACAATGTTCTGGATTCCCGGCGTCGGCGGCGCGGACTCCGCCATCCGCCGCATCACCTCGAATGTTTTCCGGCCGATGAGGAATGTGTCGAACCGGCCCATCAACGCCGCGAAATCGATCTCGGGGTCCATCACGATCCAGTCGTATTCACCATTCGGACCGGCGATGAAGCCATCGAGGCTCATCGCACCGCCGTATACGACTTTTCGCATTGGGGCCTCCTAAGCTAAATTGATGTTTAGTAATAAAATCTAAACGTCAATTTAGAAATTGTCAACTCCAATGCCCGGACGCCCACGGAAGGTCACCGACGACGAGATATTTGCGGCCGCGCAGCGGGCGATGAGCCGCCGCGGTCCGCACGAGCTGACCCTCGCCGATATTGCCGGCGAGGCCGGCGTCACGCCCGGGCTGCTGGTGCAGCGCTTCGGCAGCAAACGCGACCTGCTCGTCACGTTGTCCGCGCGCTTCGCCGGAAGCGCCGGTGCCATCTTCGCCGGGTTGCGCGCGGCGCACCCCAGCCCGCTCGCAGCCGTGCGCGCGTATGCAGCGTGCATGGCGGATCTTGCGCCGACGCCCTAAGCTCTTTCTCGCATTCTCGCTTACCTGCAAGTCGATCTTGCCGACGATGTCCTGCGTCGCCACCTGGTCGAGAACGCGCGCGCTACCCGGCGCGAGATCGAAGCACTTCTCAAGGGCGCGGCGGCGGCCGATGAGCTGCGACGCGACGTCGACATCCGGTCCCTCGCCCGTACCGTAGAGGTCGTCGTCGGCGGCTCGCTGATGTCCTGGGCAACGTATCGCGAAGGAAAGGCGGTCGATTGGATCGTGAGAGATCTCGACGCGGTGCTCGAGCCGTGGCTACCTGCCTCGCGCAGCAAAGCAGCGGCGGCATCGAGAACGCGCCCGGTGACAAAAGGGCATCGCCGGGTTTCTCGACGATGACGGACTTGTGACATCATCGATCGGGGAGAATGTTGATTGAGACAGCCACAGCAGCTGTTCACAATCAACAACATTCACTGGTTGGAACTGACGCTACCAAGAGACAAACAGGAGAATGGAGAAGGGAGGGAGAAAAAATTGTTCTCCTTTCTCTTTTCTCCTGTGATCTCTTAAATACGATCGCAGTGTGACAGTGGAGGATGTTGATTGAGCCCCATTGAAATCAGAGGCACCCTCGAAGCCAGCTATCCCGACGTCTTCACGCCCGAGGCGCTCGCCGCACTGGCCGCGCTCGCGCCGCTCGACGCCGACCGCAAGGCGGTGATGAGGGCACGCATTGACAGGCGTGCGGCGCGGATGCGCGATCGACGGCGCATCGCGTTTCTCGATCCGCAGTCGATCATCCCGCGCACCCAGATCAAGGTGCAGGACGCTCGCGACGGCAAGTTCATCGGTAGCGAGATTCCCGCGGATCTTCGGCGGCAATGGATTCAGGGGACTGGCCCGGCAGCACGGCCAGGTGCGCCGGTCGAAACCGCTCTGCGCAATATCGCCTACGCGCTGCTCTCGGGCGCCGACGGCTGGATGTTCGACGGCGAGGACGCCCTGGGTCAAGTCTCGTCGATGTCGCTCGACAACCAGCGCAACCTGAAACTCGCTATCCACCGCGATCCGGTCTTCCTCAAAGTCGCTGAGAAAGTGGCCGGAGAGATGAACGCCTGGGCGAACGGGTTTTTCGGACGCGAGATCGTCGCCGACTGGCGGACGCAGCTCGGCTTCACCACGAAAATCTTCCGCGCGCGCGGTCTCCACCTGGACGACCGGCACGTCCGGCACGCCAGCGGCGAGAGCTTCTCCGCGTCGATCGTCGATCTCACGCTGTACGTCGTGAACAACTATCAGGAGCTTCGCCGCGCCGGGTCATCGATCGTTCTCTACCTGCCGAAGATTCAGACTGCCGAAGAGGCAGCGCTGTGGAACGACATGCTGTCGACGCTCGAACGGCATCTGGGTCTGCCGGTCGGCACGATCAAGGTGTACGTGCTGGTGGAACAGATCGAAGCGTGCTTCCAGTTGATGGAGATTCGCGCTGCGCTCGGTCCGCACTTCGCCGGCTTCAATACCGGCCGCTGGGACTACATCAACAGCGTATCGGACGCGATGGCGTGGGATCCATCGTTCGTCAATCCGAACATCGACGCGATCACGATGACGTACGGCTACATGCGGATCTACGAGGACCGCGTGCGCCGCGCCGTGAACACGCCCGATGCGAAGGGTCACTATGCGCTGTGGCAAGGTGGCATGGAGCCAAATATCCCGGTCGGCTCGGAAGCCGGCGTCACGAACGCGATGAAGCGCGCAGTCGCCGGCGGCGAGCGCGAACAGCGCGAAGGCGCCAGCGGCAAGTGGGTCGCTCACTGGAAAATGGTCCACATCGTCAGACCGGTGTGGGAAAAGGTTGGCGAGGAGAATCAGCTCGGTCGCAAGTTCCCCGCACTCACGTACGAGAAAGCAGATGCTGATGGCTTGATCCTTCTCGAGACCGCACCGCGTACGATCCGCGGCGCCCGCGATCTGCTGAGCGTCGGACTCCAGTACGGCAACGCGTTCCTGCAAGGACTGCAGGCCGCGGCGCTGAAGCCTGCCGACTTCTTCGGCAATGACGATGTGCTGTATTTGATGGAGGACATGGCCACCGGCGAAATCCGCTTGAGTATCCTGTGGGAGTGGCTGCACAAGGGCGCGTCGCTGACGGCAGATGATGAGATTGGTGTGAAGGCGGGCGACACGTTTACGCGCGAGCTGTTCGAGAAGCTGCTCGCGCAGGAATACGACAAGCTGCAGCGCGCCAGCAACCGCGACGTGCATGACAACTCGAAGCGTACGACGCTGCCGATCGCCCGCGAGATCGTGCAGACCTATGTCATGGACGACGTGAAGCTCCCGTGGTACATCGACCTGCTGAACATCAATCTGAACAACACCGATCTGAACGAGTCCAAGCGGCGGATCCAGACGCTGGCAGATGCGTTCCGCAAGGACGGTACTCGCATCACGGAGAATCTGGATTTCAGCGAGGTCTCGGCGTAGAACCGGATAAGCTATCCGCCCATGACTGGCGAGCCATCTGGCCGCGGAACCCCTGCTGGTGTAAGGCCAGCTAAGAGGCATCGATTCCGGCGGTACACGCTCTTGGCTGCACTGTTAGCATGTGGCGCCATGCCTCTCACGTCGCAGACCTGGCCTTTTCCGTGGCCCGAGGATCGCATTGCGCGCTACACCGCGCGACGCGCCGCGTCTCCAATCGTCATCGACGGACGACTTGATGAGGCCGCCTGGCAAGCCGCAGAACGCTCACCGCGTTTCGCCGATCTCATCGGCGGACGACCGGGCATTCACGACACGCGCGCCGCGGTGCTCTGGGACGACAACAACCTGTACGTCGGGTATTGGGTCGAGGAGCCATTCGTCGAGGCGACGTTGACCGAGCGCGACGCGCGGATCTACACCAACAACGACGTCGAACTGTTCATTGCGGGACGCGACGCGTACTACGAGTTCGAGATCAACGCGTTCGGTACCATCTACGAGGTCTTTTTCATCTGGGAGGAAGCGTTCGGACAGAGCGGTTACGCGCGCCGGCCCGAGTTCGATCGCTCGCGTCCCGGCGTACGGCCCTTCAACGGTGTCGGCTTCACGCAGCATCCGCGCGGGCCGCGCATCGGCTACTGGAACTGGGACATGCCCGGCCTCGAGACAGCGGTGAGCGTCGACGGAACGATCAACGACAACAAGGACCGTGACCGCGGCTGGACCGTTGAGATCCGCATCCCGTGGCGCTCGCTCGAGCCCCTGGCCATGCCGGACGCGCGCGCATTGCCACCCCGTGACGGCGATGAGTGGCGGATGGATTTTTCCCGCTTCAACCAGTACAAAGAAGCGCCGCCGGCAAAAGATCCCGGCGGCTGGGCGTGGAGTCCGCACGGCGTGTGGGATTCGCACATTCCGGAGCTCTTCACCCGCGTGCGCTTCTCAACCGATCCTGTTGGCCGCAAGTAGGAGGAACTTTTGCGAGGAGCGGGTGCGCCCGCCCCTCGGACTGGAAGTATCCTCGCGGTGAATCATGGCGAGCATCGGCCACGTCGCGATCGGCCTGGCAGCGGCGCGTTTGTCGAGCGCCGAGCGCGCGGCAGTACCGACTTTGCGCTCGATGGGACTCTGGTCGACGCTCTCGCTCATGCCTGATGTAGACGTCATCGGCTTCAACCTTGGCGTCGCGTATGGAGATCCGTGGGGGCATCGCGGCGCCACCCACTCTCTTCCGTTCGCGCTCGTGGTGGGCGCCCTTGCTGGACTCGCGGCGCGACGGTTTCGCGCGTCGCCGCTGCGCGTCTGGGTGATCGCGAGCGCCGTCCTGGTCAGCCACGGCCTGCTCGACACGATGACCGACGGCGGCCTTGGATGCGCGCTCTTCTGGCCTTTCGATCTGACGCGCTACTTCGCACCATGGCGTCCGATTCCAGTGGCACCCATCGGTTTGGCTTTCTTCTCGCCCTCCGGCCTGATCGTGTCGTTGATAGAGCTCGTCCTGTTCGCGCCGCTGGCAGCGTTCGCACTGCGGCTGACGCGCGCGCGCATGGTTTGGGTGCCGCTGTGGGCAGTTGGCGTCTGGCTGATCGCCTCGACGGACCCACTACGTGAGCGAGTCGTCACGTTGATCCTGCGCGACGACACTGAGTTTGCGCGCGGCTTCACCGAGCGATCATTCGTTTCGGTCCGCGAAGGCGATTCCGTGGAATCCGTGCACGCGCGCCTCGGGGCGCCGCTCGGCGAGGTCTTGTACTACCAGACGCCCGGAGCGTGCCCCTTCGTGAACCTCGAGTCGAATGCGGTGGTTCCCCGCGCGCTCGGCCAGCCGGACGCCGCGCAGTGCCGCACTCGCGGTATCCACGCTGGTATGAACCGGGAGGCAGTTGTCCAGGCGCTGGGCCCGCCCGACGGCACCTGCGCCATCTACAGCCGCAGTCCATCGCACAGCCACTTTCGCGCGCGGGGGGTCTGCTTCGAAGGCGGCAAAGTCATCGAGGTTCACCGCATGTGGACGACGATGGAGTGATCCCACTGGCGGATCCCTGGCAAGGGAGCACCTGGACTTCAGCGAGGTGTCGGCGTACAAGGCGGGCAGTGCCGCTTAGAGGGCGGGGCAGGAGCCGCCAAACACGCCGGTGTTCGATGCGTTCGGCTTATGAAGCTGAATGTTGCCGCCGCCGTTCGTGCCGCCGCCTAACTTGTGCGGATAACCTGGCGCCGTTGTGTATGCCATCGTGCCGTCAGGCTTCTTCAACTGAATGTCGAACTCATCATCGGTGCCGGGCTCGCCATTATCCCTCACCACGACGGCAAAGTTCACGTCGCCAAACTGGTTGGTACGGGCGGTGCCGCAGATGAGACGTTGCCCTATCAGCCGACCTTTTCCGTCGTTGCCGGAATCCCATTCCTGGTAGGCGGTGATGCTTGTCCAGTGGGCATCCAGTCCCGTGCCGTGATCGTGGTACTCCAGGTGTCCCCAGTATTCGTTGTGCTTGCATCCTCCGCCGATCGCAAAGGTGCCCTTCGCGCCGTTCACGTAGATAAAACCACCACCGGTCACGAAGTCACATTGCCAGGCGTTGACTGACGTGCTCATCAACATCACCGCAATGGCCGCCAAACCAAGCGCATACCCTGCTGCAAGTACTCTACGCATCGTATCCTCCGCTCGCGTGAAACGCGTCATCAGTTCTTCTGAAAAAATTGGAACAAAGGCAGGATGGTGACGACTTGGCTGACTACTGAACTCGCGCGATCGCCGAGCCAACAACGACGTCTGCAACTCCGCTGATGACGAGATGCAATGCATTCGTCACGGCGCTTGTTGCCGAGTTCACCTGCTCGTTGATGACGAGACGGCCACCAGGAATGGTGATGGTTTGATTCGGCGCGCCGGTGACGGCAACCGCCAGCCCGTTGACCGACAGGCCGTCGATGGAGACCGCGCCCACGCCGGCGGACCCTCTCTCCACGGCCGCACGCGACATCACGAAGCCGGCGCCGATGGTGCTGCCAGCGATATTCAGTGCGAGATTCGCCAACGAGGTTTCCGACGCCACCGCATCCGGCCATCCGATCGTGACCGCGTGCACCGTGCTGGCCGTGAGGAGACTCGCAATGGCGGCCGTCGGCTGCGACGTCTGACGGATGTCGCTGGCATCTGAAAGCGTGCCGGTGTCGGCGACAGTCGTTGTCGTCGGTACTCCCAGGACACCGAATGTCGTCAGTTGAGCTGCGCGGGCCTGACCGCTGGGCGTCTGCGCATTGGCGCCCGTTGCCGACGCGAGCACCGCGTAGAACGAACACAGCGTGACGAGACCGACTCGAGCAAGAACTCGTTTTGACATGCTACCCTCCGGAAAATTTGGTTGGGATTTCGAAGCCCGGGCGAACAGCCGACGGTGGGACGGATTGTTTGGAGCGATAGCCGAGATGGCTTCGCCCCTTTGCTGCAAGCCTCGCTCGTTACGGTGGGAACCGCCTTGCGGTAATGAGCTGGGACTTACTTCACGGGCGACGCGGTCCGCTGCTCCCCGAAAAATAGATTAGGCGGGCTCCCTTGAGCGCAAAATCGCACGGAGGTGCCAATCTTCATGGCACTCTCGCGTGCCGCCAACCGTCTCCGGACCGAGGCCCGACATAGGGCGACGCCCACCAGCACATCTGCGACGAATCTGGATAGCTGCGTTTCGAG
>Ga0075423_10007772_pt1 | contig 10144 bp, 9 predicted proteins | sample SoiMethybrSBSTD2_FD_80114 | JGI IMG/M metagenome (GOLD analysis project Ga0075423, IMG submission 80114) | Bulk soil microbial communities from a Populus tree surrounding site in Tennessee, USA - Soil MetaG P. TD hybrid SBSTD2 | ecosystem: Environmental > Terrestrial > Soil > Tree plantation...
GGTGACCTTGCCCATCTCACCGAGGCAGCCGCGCGTCTTGAGGCGCAACGAATACCGGTCATGCGCAAGGACTTCATCACGGAGCCTTACCAGGTGCTCGAGGCCCGTGCCGCAGGCGCGAGCGGCGTGCTCGTGATCGTCACGATGCTCGACGACACCACTGTGCGCGAGCTCGTCGACTGCGCACAGCGCTGCGGCCTGTTCGTGCTGCTCGAGGCGTTCGACCGTGCGGACCTGGAGCGTCTTGCGCCGTATGATCAGCCGGAAGTGGCGCGCCGGAGCGTGATCGCTGGCGTGAATTGCCGTGATCTGCGCGACCTGCAGGTGCGCTTCGAGCGCTTCGCCGAGCTCGCGCCGTTTCTGCCGCGTCACTTGCCTACCGTCGCCGAGAGCGGCATTGGCAAGAACGCCGACATCGCAACGGTGGCTGCAAGCGGCTATCGCCTCGCGCTCGTCGGGTCGGCGTTGATGCGCGCGGCCGATCCCGCGGCGGCGCTGGCCGAGCTCATCGCGGCGGGGCGTAACGCGAACCCGAGGAAGCACTGATGATCTTCGTGAAAATCTGCGGTATGAACAGCCCCGACGCCGTCGCGGCCGCCGTAGAAGCGGGCGCCGATGCGCTCGGCTTCGTGTTCGCGCCGGAATCGCCGCGCGTCGTGACGCCCGAGCTCGCCAAGGAGCTCGCGGCCCAGGTGCCGCCGAACGTGCTGCGCGTCGCCGTGATGCGCCACCCGCACAAGGACCAGTGGCAGCGCGTGATCGAGGTGTTCGAGCCCAACTGGTTCCAGACCGACGCCGAGGATTTCAAATGGATCACGCTGCCGCCGAGCTGCAAAGAGCTGCGCGTGTATCGAGATACGAACGCGCCGGCCGACAGCGACTTGCCGGACCGCCTGCTCTACGAGGGCACGCACAGCGGCACCGGCCGCGTGGCCGATTGGGACGAAGCCAGCGGGCTCGCGCGTGTCACCGAGGTCATCCTGGCGGGCGGCCTGCGGGCCGATAACGTCGGCGAGGCGATTCGCTTCGTGCGCCCGTGGGGCGTCGACGTGTCGAGCGGCGTCGAGCGCGAGCGCGGCGTCAAGGACCCGGTCAAGATCAAAGAGTTCGTCGCCCGCGTGCGGGCGCTCGAGGTGTGAGCATGGATAAGAAAGAAGGCGAGGCGCTGCTGAAAGCGCTGCTCGACGGCACGCTGCCGGATGCGAACGGCCGGTTCGGACCGTTCGGCGGCCGTTACGTCCCCGAGACGTTGATGCCGGCCGTGGAGCGGCTCACGCACGGCGTGCGGCACATTCTGCCGTCGGCCGAGTTCCAAGCCGCGCTCGGCCGCGAGCTCAAGAGCTGGTGCGGCCGGCCCACGGCCCTGACGCCGGTGCCCACGTTGAGCAGGCGCTGGGGCGCCGACGTTTGGCTCAAGCGTGAGGATTTGGCGCACACGGGCGCGCACAAGATCAACAACGGCATCGGCCAAGCGCTGCTCGCGAAGGCGCTCGGCGCGAAACGCGTCGTCGCGGAGACGGGCGCCGGCCAGCACGGTGTGGCCTCGGCCGCGGCCTGCGCGCGCGTGGGCTTGCCGTGCACCGTGTACATGGGCGAGATCGACGTCGCGCGCCAGGCGCCGAACGTCGACCGCATGCGCCGCTTCGGCGCGACGGTGGTCGCGGTCAAGTCCGGCGATCGCACGCTGCGCGCCGCGATCGACGAGGCGATCCGCGATTGGGTGTCGGATCCCGTGGGCACCTATTACCTGCTCGGCTCGGCGATCGGCCCACATCCGTATCCGTTCCTCGTGCGGCAGCTGCAGACCGTGATCGGCCGCGAAGCGCGCGCGCAAATCCAGAGCGACGCGGGCGGCCTGCCCGACGCCGCGTTCGCGTGCGTGGGGGGCGGGTCGAATGCGATCGGGCTTTTCCACGGCTTCCTCGCCGATCGCGGCGTTCGCCTCTTCGGCGTCGAAGCCGGCGGCCGCGGCGCAGCGCTCGGCGAGCACTCGGCGACGTTGTCGTACGGCAAGCCCGGCGTGCTGCACGGCACGCACACGATGTTGCTCTACGACAAGCACGGCCAGATCCAGGAGACGCACTCGATTTCGGCCGGCCTCGACTATCCCGGCGTGGGGCCCGAGCACGCATTGCTGCAAGCGATCGGCCGCGTCGAGTACGTCACGGCCAGCGACGACGAGACGCTCGCGTCGCTCGAGGAGCTCTGCGCGTCGGAAGGCATCCTGCCGGCGCTCGAGAGCTCGCATGCGCTCGCGGGCGCCAAGCGTTGGGCCGCGAAGAATCCCGGCGCGCGCATACTCGTGGGTCTCTCCGGCCGTGGCGACAAGGACATGCCGATTCTCGCGAAGTATTCGCTGGTGGGGCGCGAGCATGCAGCCGCGTGAGCGCTTGCGCAGCGCGCTCGCGCGCGACGTCGGCAAGGGCAACCCGGCCGTCGTCGCGTACGTCACGGCCGGGTTTCCCGAGCCGAGCGAGTTCTTGTCCGTGCTGCGCGCCGTCGCGAGCGCGGCCGACGCCGTCGAGATCGGCGTGCCGTTCTCGGATCCGATGGCCGACGGCGTCACTATTCAGCGTTCGAGTCAGGTCGCAATCGAGAAAGGCGTGAGCCTCACGTGGATCCTCGACGAGCTCGCGCGGCGCGATTTCGAGCTGGCCTCGCCCGTGCTGCTCATGAGCTATCTGAACCCGTTGCTCGCATTCGGCCTCGACGCGCTGGCGCGCCGCGCCGGCGAAGTCGGCGTGAGCGGCTTCATCGTGCCGGATCTGCCCTACGAGGAGAGCGCGCCGTTCGCGGCCGCGCTCGAGCCGCACGGCTTGGCGCTCGTGCAGATGGTGACGCCGGGCACGCCGCCGGAGCGCCTGCGCCGCTTGTGCGCCGCGAGCCAGGGCTTCGTTTACGCCGTGACGCGCACGGGCGTCACGGGCGACGCCGCGCTGCCGCCGGAGACGGCCGAGTACCTCTCCGCCGTGAAAGCGGCCTCGAAGCTGCCCGTGTGCGCCGGCTTCGGCGTGCGCCGCTCCGATCAGGTGACGCTGCTCGGCAAGCACGCCGACGGCGTGGTCGTGGGCTCGGCGCTCGTCGAGGTGCTCGAGCGGCGCGCAGACCCGGGCGTATTCCTGCGCTCGCTGAAGACGTAGACGATGCCATGAAGCGCGTTTGGAGCGGCAGCTCACTTCCCGACACGACGCATTTCAAGAACCTGCTCGACCAGGCCGGCATCGACTGCCTGATCAAGAATCGCGAGCTCGGCGGCGGGATCGGCGATCTGCCCGTGTTCGATTGCTCGCCCGAGCTCTGGGTCTTCCGCGACGCCGACGAGAGCCGCGCCGCCGCGTTGCTGCAGGGCGTGGTGCAACCCGCGCCCGCGCGCGGACCGTCCTGGCACTGCTCGCGCTGCGGCGAGGACAACGAAGCGCAGTTCGCGGCGTGCTGGCGTTGCGGCGGCCCCGACGGCCGCACGCCGGAGTAGCGGCGTGCTGCGCTGGATCGACGCGCTGCTCGTCTTCCTCGCCAGCCTCATGACGCTCGTGAACCTGCTGCCGCTCGGCGCGCGGCTCTCCTGGCTCGTCGACAACACGACGCATTTCCGCGTGCAGTACTTGGGCGTGACGCTCGTGCTGCTCGCCCTGCTCGCCCTGCGCCGCCGCTGGCGCATGTGCCTCGTGCTCGCCGCCGCGGGCGCCGTGAGCGCCGTGGCCGTCGCTCCGTACCTGCCGCTCGGGGCGACGGCCGTCGCCCGCGAGGCGCCCGTGATCAAGGTGCTCACGGTCAACGTCTCGTTCCGCCCGTTCTCGACGCGGCGTTTGCTCGAGATCATCCGCGACGCCGATCCCGACGTGGTCGTCACGCAGGAGCTCACGCCGTACGCGGCCGGAGAGCTGGTCCCACTGGACGCAAGCTTCGTGAACAGCTTCAAGATGCCGGCCGAAGGCCCGTACGGCATCGCCGTGTGGTCGCGCCTGCCGCTCGACTACGCCGGTCCGTTCGCGCTGAGTCGCCAACCGGCGATCGAAGCGCGCGTGCGCGCGCCGGGCGGCACGTTCACGCTACTCGGCGTGCACTTGAATGCGCCGACGACGCCGCGGCGCGCCGCCGCACGCAACAACGAGCTGCGCGCGCTCGCGGAGCGCAGCGCGGCCGTCGACGGCCCGCTCGTCGTCGCCGGCGATTTCAACCTCACGCCGTATTCGCCGTTCTTCGGCGACTGGCTCGCCGCGAGCGGGCTCACGGACACGCGACGCCATCGCACGCCGAGCGTGAGCTGGCCGGCACTCTTGCCAATCATCGGCATACCCATCGATCATGTCGCCGTGAGCTCGGAGTTCACGATTCTCTCTCACCAGCGACTGCCAAACTTCGGGTCCGATCATTACGGCGTGCTCGTCGAGCTCGCGTTGCGGGCTCCGGAGCAGCCATGAGCGAACAGCCGACGGCCTGCGTGCTCATCATCGGCAACGAGATTCTCTCGGGCAAAACGCAGGACACGAACCTCCAGTTCCTGGGCTTCGAGCTCGCGAAGCTCGGCATTCGCCTCGCCGAAGGGCGCGTCGTGCGCGACGAGCCCGCTGCCATCATCCGCCATCTCAACGAGTGCCGGCGCGAGTTCACGTACGTGTTCACGACGGGCGGCATCGGGCCGACGCACGACGACATCACGGCCGAGTGCGTCGCGCAGGCGTTCGGCGTGCCGCTCGAGCTCTACGACGAGGCCGTCGAGCGCTTGAAACGCGGCGGCCGTCCGCTCAACGAGGCGCGGCTCAAGATGGCGCGCTTGCCGCGCGGCGCACAGATCGTCGAGAACCCCGTCAGCAACGCGCCGGGCTTTCGCATCGAGAACGTGTTCGTGTTCGCCGGGATTCCGAGCATCGCACGCGCGATGTTCGCGAGCGCGATCCCGATGCTCGTGCACGCGCCGCCGATCCTCTCGGGCAGTGTCGACGCCTATGTGCGCGAAGGCGACTTCGCCGACGCGCTCGAGAAGATTCAGCAGCGCCACGCCACGGTCGAGATCGGCAGCTATCCGTTCAATCGCGACGGCCGGCTCGGCGCGACGCTGGTCGCGCGCGGCACGGATCAAGCGCTGCTGATCAAAGTCGTCGACGAGATCGTCGCAACGATCGCCGCCCTCGGCGGCGAGGTCACGCGCAACTGAAGCGCCGCGGCCGGCGTCAGAATTCAGCAGAATTGCGCGCCGTCCCGCCAGGATTCGCCACGCCTTAGCTCGCTTCAGAGCGCTGAATGCTCTCCAGGCACGCAGAGTCTGGGGAGATCGCGATGCGCAAGTGGAAGGCGTGGTGGCAGCACGGCATGCCGCAGTCGGTCTGCGACGAGCTCGAGCACTGGGTTCGCGTAGTGCTGACCGTCGGCGCGGCGCTGCTGGTGTTCGCGGCTTTGAAAGCGCAGCTCGCGCGCGCCGCGGAATTCCCCACGGACGTTGGCGCGGGCACGCTGCTGTTCCAGACCGCCGACGGCGGTTTCGACAACGCGGCGCCGCTGTCCACCGACATGCGGATCTCCGTGGCCGGCGTCGTCGCGCGCGTGCGCGTCGCGCAGCGCTTCCGCAATCCCGGCACGAGCTTCGTCGAAGCCGTCTACGTGCTGCCGCTACCCGACGACGCGGCCGTCGATCGGCTGCTGATGCAGATCGGCGAGCGCGTCGTCGAGGGCGAGATCCACGAGCGCGTGCAGGCCGAGCGCATCTACGCGACCGCGCGCGCCGCGGGCCAACGCGCGAGCCTCGTGCGCCAGACGAGCGCGAATCTCTTCACGACGGCCGTCGCGAATATTCCTCCCGGCGAATCGATCGACATCACGATCGAGTACCTACAGACGGCGCGTTACGACGCCGGCGAGTTCAGTCTGCGCATACCGATGACGCTGACGCCGCGCTACGGCACGCCCGACACGCCCGAGGCTCTAGCCGCGCTGCTGTCGGCCGATCTGCCGGAGCCCATCGTGACAATCGACTCAGTAATGGCGGCCGCGGCGTCGAGCACCCCGAAGCACGAAGCAACCGTGCACGCGGTGCTCGCGCCCGGCATGCCACTCGTGAGCGTAGGCGCACGCGGCCACGACATGCGCGTGACGCGCGAGCGCGATCAAGGTTCGAGCTTGGAGTCGGCGAAGCCGTCGCCCGGCAGCGCGGCCGCTTACGGCGTGCGCGTGGCACCGCCGCCCGCCGAGCTCTACGTGCTCGACACGGTCCTGCCGCGCGTGCCGATGGACCGCGACGTCGTGATCGCGTGGCGGCCGCAGGTCGGCGTTGCGCCCGCGGTGGCCGCGCTCACGGAAACGCGCGGCGATACCACTTATGCGCTGCTGATGATCCTGCCGCCCTCGAGCGCGCACATGAGCCGCTCGCAGCCGCGCGAACAGATCCTCGTCATCGACACGTCGGGCTCGATGGCCGGCGAGTCGATCGTGCAAGCGAAAGCCGCGCTGAAGGACGCGCTCGGGCGCTTGACGAGCGCCGACCGCTTCAACGTGATCCAGTTCAACTCGTACACGTCGACGCTGTTCCCGGCGCCAGTGCCGTTCACGCCGCAGAACTACGCCCAGGCGCTGCGGTATGTCGACGGCCTCGTCGCCGACAACGGCACGGAGATCGGCACCGCGATCCGCACGGCGCTCGCGCAACCCGCGGCGACCGGCTACCTGCGCCAGCTCGTGTTCATGACCGACGGCGCCGTGAGCTCGGAGACGGCGCTGTTCCAGATCATCGCGCAAGGCCTAGGCGACGCGCGCCTGTTCACGATCGGTATCGGTTCCGCGCCGAACTCGTACTTCATGCGCAAGGCTGCGCAATTCGGCCGCGGCACGTACACGCACATCGGCTCGACGGGCGAAGTGGCCGAGAAGATGCAGGCGCTGTTCGCGAAGCTCGAGCGCGTCGCGTTGTCGGACGTGCTCATCGACTGGCCCGACGCCGTCGAGCTGTACCCGCACGAGATCCCCGACGTCTACGCCGGCGAGCCGCTCGTGGTGACCGCGAGCTATCCCGCCACACCGGACCGGCCGCTGCTCACGACGGCGTTCGGCCGCGCGGCCGGCCTGCCGTGGAAACAGACCGTGGCCGGAGTGCCGAGCGAGCTGCCGGGCATCTCGACGCTGTGGGCGCGGCGCAAGATCGAGCACCTGATCGATAGCCGCGTCGCGGGCACGCCCGAGGACCTGATCCGCAAGCTCGTCGTCGACACCGCGCTCGAGCACCACCTCGTCAGCCCGTACACGAGCCTCGTCGCCGTCGACAAAACACCCGTGCGCCCGGTAGCCGCGCCGCTCGACCGCAACGACGTCGCGAACGCGCCGCCGGCCGGCTCGCAGTGGCAAGCCGCGCTGCCGCGTACCGCAACGCCGGCGCCGTTGCTGCGCATCGTCGGCGCGCTCGTGCTGCTGCTCGCGAGCGCCGTCGCGCTCGGCGGGCCGGGCCTCAGCGCCCTTAGGAGACCGTCATGAAACGACCGTTGCGCGGCGACATGCCGCTCGCCATCACCTTGCCGCTGCATTACGACCTCGCCATTCGCACGCGCCAACGACGCTGGCGGCGAATCGCGATCGGCATACTCGTGCTACTTGGCGCGACGCTGCTGCTCGCGGGGTTCTGGATGCCGGCGAAGGCCGAGCTCGCGCAGCATTTGCTCGACCGCGCCTGGAGCGACACCGCTGCGAGCGGGGGTGGCGCCGCGGCGCGGCCTTGGCCGTGGGCCGACACGTGGCCCGTGGCACGACTCACGCTGCCCGGCGCGCGCAAGCCGCTGAACGTGCTCGCCGGCGCGTCGGGCCGCAACCTCGCGTTCGCGCCCGCGCTCATGGACGGCAGCGCGGCACCCGGTGCGCACGGCGTCACGGTGATCGCCGGGCATCGCGACACGCACTTCCGCGCGCTCGCGGAGCTCGCCGTCGGCGACGTGTTCGCGCTCGAGCGGCCGGACGGGGCCGTGTACCAGTACGCGGTGACCGGGCTCGACGTCGTCGACAGCGAGCGCACCGAGATCCGGCTCGACGCCGACGAGAGCATCGTCGTGCTCGTGACGTGCTGGCCGTTCGAGGCCGTCACGGTCGGCGGCAAGTGGCGTTATCTGGTCACGGCGCACCTCGTGAGCACAGCGGGACCCGCGCCGGCGCGCACTACTTCGTTCTAGCTCACCATGGCCGTCGAGAGCTCTCCTGCCAAACCAGGTAATATCTGGCCACCCCGATCGCTGGGCTGGTCAAAGTGGCAAAAAGAGCAAAGAGCAAGACCACGACTCAAGACACCGCTGCCAACGTGGGCTACGAAGCCCAGCTCTGGCAAATGGCCGACGCGCTGCGCGGCAGCATGGACGCCGCCGAGTACAAGCACGTCGTCCTAGGGCTCATCTTCCTCAAGTACATCTCCGACGCGTTCGAGGAGCACCACGCCAAGCTCGTCGCGGAGCAGTCGACGGGCGCCGATCCCGAAGATCAAGACGAGTACCGCGCGCAGAGCATCTTCTGGGTACCGCCCGAAGCGCGCTGGTCACACCTGAAAGCACAGGCACGCCAGCCCACAATCGGCCAGCTCGTCGACGACGCCATGGCCGGCATCGAGCGCGACAACCCATCGCTCAAGAGCGTGCTGCCGAAGGACTACGCCCGCCCTGCGCTCGACAAGACGCGGCTCGGCCAGCTCATCGACATGATCACCAACATCAAGGTCGGCGACGAAGCGGCGCGCGCCAAGGACGTGCTCGGTCGCGTCTACGAGTACTTCCTCTCGCAGTTCGCAAGCGCCGAAGGCAAGAAGGGTGGCGAGTTCTACACGCCTCGCTGCGTGGTGAAGCTGCTCGTCGAGATGATCGAGCCCTACCGCGGCCGCGTGTACGACCCCTGCTGCGGCTCGTCCGGCATGTTCGTGCAGTCCGTGGACTTCGTCCGCGCACACGCTAAAGGGAACGGCAACGGCGGCAAAACGAAGGCCGACATCTCGATCTACGGCCAGGAGAGCAACTACACGACGTGGCGCCTCGCGAAGATGAACCTCGCGATCCGCGGCATCGACGGCCAGATCGCGCACGGCGACACGTTCCACAACGACCGCCACCCGGACTTGAAGGCCGACTTCATCCTCGCCAATCCGCCGTTCAACATCTCCGACTGGGGCGGCGAGCGCTTGAGCGGCGACCCGCGCTGGCAATACGGCACGCCGCCCAAGGGCAACGCGAACTTCGCCTGGGTGCAGCACATCGTGCATCACTTGGCGCCCGCGGGCGTGGCCGGCTTCGTGCTTGCGAACGGCTCGATGTCATCGAATCAATCCGGCGAGGGCGAGATCCGCAAGAACCTCGTCGAGGCCAACGTCGTCGACTGCATGGTGGCGTTGCCGGGGCAGCTCTTTTACTCGACGGCGATCCCCGCCTGTCTCTGGTTCCTCGCGCGCGATCGCAAGAACCACAAATTCCGTGACCGACGCGGCCACGTGCTATTTATTGACGCACGGAAGCTAGGGCGCATGGCGGACCGCACCCATCGCGAGCTGACGGACGAAGACGTCGCGCGGATCTCGCGCGTCTACCACGCATGGCGCGGTGAAACCGCGTCGGGCGAGTACTCTGACGTTGCGGGTTTCTGCAAGAGCGCAGCGCGCGACGAAGTGCGCAAGCACGGCCACGTGCTCACACCCGGCCGCTACGTCGGGACCGAAGCGCAAGAGGACGACGGCGAAGCGTTCGACGCGAAGATGAAGCGGCTCACCGCGATGCTGCGCGAGCAGCAGGCCGAAGCCGCGAAGCTCGATGCCACGATCACAGGGAACCTGAAGGAACTCGGGTATGCCGGGTGAGTGGCGATCGACGACGATTGGAGCCCTCTGCGACGAGGGCATCGTCGAGCTACAAACCGGACCGTTTGGCTCTCAGTTACATGCTCACGACTACGTCGATCATGGAATCCCCGTGGTTCCGACCGAAGCCATCCGCGACCGTCGGATCGATCATGCCGTCCTCCCGGAAGTCTCGCCAAGCAAAGCCGCCGAACTGGAGCGACATCGACTCGATGTGGGCGACATCCTATTCGCACGTCGCGGCGTTCAAGCGACAGGCCACATCGGATGTGTTCGCAAGGCCGAAGCCGGTTTCCTCTGCGGTACCGGCGCGATCCGACTCCGAATCAACAAAGGTCACGA
>Ga0075423_10007774_pt1 | contig 10142 bp, 11 predicted proteins | sample SoiMethybrSBSTD2_FD_80114 | JGI IMG/M metagenome (GOLD analysis project Ga0075423, IMG submission 80114) | Bulk soil microbial communities from a Populus tree surrounding site in Tennessee, USA - Soil MetaG P. TD hybrid SBSTD2 | ecosystem: Environmental > Terrestrial > Soil > Tree plantation...
CCCCGCGACGAGCTGGCAGAGGGCATACGTCGAGACCAGCAGGCCGACCACGGCGGGGCTCGCGCCGAACCGCTCCGCGTAGAACGGCAGAAGCGGCAGCATGATGGTGAGGCCGAGGATGTCGACCACCACGATGAGGAAGATCGGCAGGAGCGGAGAGCGTCGCATGGCGTCTATCGCGCGAACGGCTCGCGCATCGGCGGCGCGGAAGCCAGGTCGAGGAGCGCCTCGATCAGGACGTGCGCGCCGCGATGCAGGTCGGCGACGGGGACCTGCTCGTCGCTGTCGTGGCCCGGGTACGGTTTGCCGGGGAACCACATGCCGAACGCGATGGAGCGCGGCAGCCGCTTCGCGTACGTGCCACCGCCCGAGTACGCGGGCGGGGCGTCCTCGCCGGTGGCGCGCCGGTAGGCGGCCATCAGCCGGCGGACGATCTTCGCCTCGGGATCGAAGACGAGCGGCTCGTCCTCGAAGTATCCGCCCGGGCGCAGCGCGGCGCCGCGCTGCTTGGAAAATGCAGCGACCGCCTCGGCGAGGTGCTGCCGCGCTTGCGGCGCGCTGAGCGGCGGCGGGCGGCGCAGATTGATCACCAACGTCAGCTTGCCGTCTTCCGCGGGTGCGAGCCTCGTCTGCGTGCCGAGCGTGGCGATGTTGACCGCATAGCCTCCCCACCGATCCTGAGGCAGCCCGAGCGCGGTGCCCCGCGTGTCCTGCCCGACGAAGCGGACGAAGGTGAGGAGATCGCCGGCGCCGCCCGCGGGCAGCTCGCCTTCCACGGTGCGCGCCAGCGCGACGAGCGCATTGCGTCCGCCGGAAAGGTTCACTCCCGCGTGCGCCGCGCGCCCGTGCGCGAGCACCTCCAGCTGGGGTCCATTCGACGCGATTTCCATCCGCGTGCCGGAGGGCGGTGTCCGCGCGACGAGCCGGCCGATCAGGTCGTTCCAGCGCGGCTCTCCGCTGCGCCACTGCAGCACGAGCCGCGCTCGATCCGGCACGATGCTCGGCGCCAGGCCGCCCTCGACGGCCGCGACGGTCCACGGCTTGTCGGCAGCGCGCTCCACGGGGTCGGCGCTGACCGTGAGCCCGTCCCACGCCTTCTCCCCCACGACCACCGGGAACTCGGAGTCGAGCACCAGGCTCAGGTCGGGCGGCGCGTGCGTCTGCAGGTAGGTCTTCACGTCGTTGCTGCCGCTCTCCTCGTCGCTGCCGACCAGCAGGCGCAGCGTGTGCGTGCGCGCCGGCCCCGCGTCCTTGAGCGCCGCGAGCGCGAGCAGCGCTTGCACCATCGGCCCCTTGTCGTCCGCCGCGCCCCGTCCCCAGACGCGGCCGTCGCGCACCACTCCGGAGAAGGGCGGCACCGTCCACGCCTTCTCGTCGACCGGCTGCACGTCTCCGTGCACGACGAGCCCGAGCACCGGCGCGCCGGGTGGCCCGGGCAGCTCGACTTCGGTGATGGTTCCGGCGTCGCGGGCCGTGAGGCCCAGCGCGGCGGCCGTGCGCAGCAGCCATTGCTTCTGCGCCGCGTGCGCGGAGTCGTTGCCCGCGACGGTCGCGAATCGGACCGCCTCGGCCAGCAGCTCCGCCGTCCGGCGTGCGTACTCCGCGTCGTACCGCTCATGGGCGGCGGCAGCGGCGAGCAGGGCGAGCGCGATCACGCCTCGCTCCCGACGAGCCATCCCAGGACGGCGGCGGCTCCGAGCAGCGGAAAGACGACGAGGATCGAGTAGCCCGCCTGCCGCTGCGCGCCGGACAGGAGCGAGACGACGACGAGGACGATCGCGGCCGCGACGCCGAGGGCCACTGCCGAAAGCCCCAGTGCGCGCCACCGGGGCCATGCCTTGCGGATGCCTCGCTCCGACAGAGCGATCCCGAGCGGTGCGCCGATCAGCGCGCCGAGCGGCGCGCCCACCATGACGCCGCGCAGGCCGGTCAAGTTGACGTCCGCCGGACTTCTCTCCGCGTACGTGAGCCTGCCGAAGGCGTAGCCCAGGAGCGCTGCGCATGCCCAGAGCAGCACCGACGATGACGCCCACGCCGCGAGGACGCGCGGCGCTGCGACGCCTCGCCGTCTCGCCGCCGCCCCGCATGCAACCGCGATGGCGACGAACAGCGCCCAGAGCGGGAACGTGCGCGTCACCCGCGCCTCAGATGCATCTCCCACACGCCCGGTTCGGGCTCGCGGGTCAAGACGACCTCGTGCCCCAGCTCCTCGGCGTTGCGGCGGATGTCCGGCACGGCGGGCCGATGATCGAGCACCACCAGGAGCTCCTCGCCACGCCGCAGCTTCTGCAGCGCGTATTTCGTCCTCGCCCAGGTCAGCGGACACAGAAGGCCCCGCAGATCCAGGCGCTCCACTCAGCGTTCCTCGGCCGCGAGGAGCTCCTGGTACTGCGCGGCGGACAAGAGCTGCCCGATCTCGTCGGGGTTTCCGATCTCGATCTCGATCATCCAGCCCTTCTCGTGCGGGCTGTCGTTGATCCCCTCGGGAGCGTCGACCAGCTCCTGGTTCACCTTGGTCACCTTGCCGGTGAGCGGCGCGAACAGCTCGCTCACCGCCTTGGTGCTCTCGACCACGCCGAACGGCTGCCCGCGCGTCACCGCCGCGCCGACCTCCGGGAGCTCGAGGTACACGACGTCGCCGAGCTGGTCCTTGGCGAACTCGGTGATGCCGATCACCGCCGTCTTCCCGGCGATGCGGCTCCACTCGTGTTCCTTGGTGTACTTCAGGTTCTCCGGGTAGTCGGCCATTGTGACCTCGGTCAGGACTGTTTGCGTTCGCCCGCAGCCGGCTTCTTGCTCACGAAGGGGGTCTTCACCACCTCGGCGGGGAAGGCGTGGTCGCGGATCTCGACTTCGAAGCAGGTGCCGACACCAGACATCTCCGCGGGCACGTAGGCGAGTCCGATCGGCTGCTTCAGCGTGGGGCTCATCGTCCCGCTCGTCACCTCGCCGACGTGTCTCTCCACGCCGGTGGGGCGCACCGGGTAGCCATGGCGCGCGATGTTCCGCTTCGCCGTCACCCTGAAGCCGACCAGCTTGCGCTTGAGGCCTTGCGCCTTCTGCTCGCGCAAGGCCTCGGCGCCGACGAAGCCGCCTTTCTTGTCGAGCTTGACGATCCAGCCGAGGCCCGCCTCGAGCGGCGTGTGCTGCTCGTCCATGTCGTTGCCGTAGAGGCGGTAGGCGGCTTCGAGGCGGAGCGTGTCGCGGGCGCCCAGGCCGCACGGCACCGCGCCGGCTTCGAGCGCGGCGTCCCAGATGCGGCGAGCGCCGGCGGGCGGGCAGAACACCTCGAACCCGTCCTCGCCGGTGTAGCCGGTGCGGGCGACGATGCAGCCGCGCACTCCAGCCACCGCGGCTTCGCGGAAGTGGTAGTAGGGCAGGTCGATCACCGACGGCTTGCAAAGCCCGTCGACCAGCTTTGCGGCGTGCGGGCCCTGGACCGCGACCTGCGCCCAGTCGTCGCTCTGCTGGTCGATCTTCACGCCCTCGCCGGCGTGCGCGCGCATCCAGTCGAAGTCCTTCTCCCGGCCGGTCGCGTTGACGCAGACGAAGAGGCGGCGATCGGAGAAGCGGTACACGATCACGTCGTCGATGACGCCGCCGCGCTCGTTGCACAGGGCGTTATACTGCGCCTGGCCGTCCTTGCAGCTCGCGAGATCGTTGGTGACCAGCCGCTGGGCGCTCTCGAGCGCTCGCGGACCGTCGAGCAAGACCTCGCCCATGTGGCTGACGTCGAAGATCCCCGCGCGCTCGCGGACGGCGAAGTGCTCCTCGACCAGGCCCTGGTACTGCACCGGCATCTCGAACCCGGCGAACTCGATCATGCGCCCTTTGGCGTCTAGGTGCGCGTCGTACAGAGGAGTTCGCTTCGCCACGGCTGCCTCCAGAGGGGGGGCGAACGTATCGGGCGTGACCCGGCCGCGCAAGGGGCCGATGCGGGTCGCGTCGGTCAGCCGTAGAGTGGCCCGATGCACCGGGATCTGCTCTCGCGCGCGTACGACCGGAGCGCCGGCACGTACGACGAGCAGTTCCGCGCGCAGCAGCGCGAGAAGTACCGCGCCGCCGCCCGGCTCCTCGAAGTGGATTCTCCGCCGGCCGGGACGATCCTCGATGCCGGCGGCGGGACGGGCCTCTTCTCCGAATGGCTTGCGGACGGCGGCGAGCCCTCGGCCGCGGTGCGCGAGCGGCTCGGGGCGCGACGGTTGGTCGTGCTCGACGCGAGCCTCGGCATGCTCCGCAGGGCGGCAGCGCGCGCGGGGCTCCGCGTCGCCGGCGACCTCGAGCACCCGCCGTTCGGACCCCGATTCGCGCTCGTCGTCGCCTTCACCTCGCTGCTGGGCGACGCGGCGGCCGGAATGCGCGCCCTCGCCGGAGTGCTCGCGCCCGGCGGGCTCTTCGCGTTCACGGTTCTCGCGGCCGAGGCCGAGGCCACCGACGTCGATCGGCTCGCGCGCGAAACGGGGTTGCGCCGCCTCGCCGGCGGCGTGCCTGCCGGGCAGGATCGTGCGTTCCTGCTGCAGCGGGGGTAGTCCCGTGTGCGGCCGTAGGAGGCTGTCCGCGCTTCCGGGGACAGCCAGAGTCGCGCTCCGCGCGAATAGCCGCAATTCCGCGCCTCCGGCGCGGAGCGGCTAGTTCCTCGTCGTCGCGCCGGTGACACTGTACAGTGGCGTCGATGCGAGCTCCGATCGTGTTTCCCATTCGCGTCGCGGCGGGCGCATCGGTCGTCCAGACCACCACGCGCGAAGTGAGCTCCGACGGTGTGTTCGTCTGCTCGCTGCGGCCCCCGAAGCCGGGGACACGGGTCTCCCTCAAGCTCTACCTTCCGGGCGGGCCGCAAGCGGAGGAGGCCGACGCGATCGTGGGCGAATGGCGATCGGCGCCCGAGGGCGGGTACTGGGCCCAGTTCGTGAACCCGCCGCCGTCGTTGCGCGACCGCATCACCGGGATCCTCGACCGGCGCGCGCGAGCCGCCGCTTCGGGAGCGCCCACGCCGATCGGCGCGATCGCGCTCTCCCGCAAGCCGCTCGACGATCCGCGCCGCGCCTTTCCGCGCGTCGACGCTCGCTTCGGCGTCCGCTTCGGCAACGTGCAGGACTTCGTGCTCGAGTACGCGGCGAACATCAGCGCGGGCGGCGTCTTCGTGCAGACGGAGAACCCGCCCGAGCTTCACTCGGTCATCACCGTCATCCTCGAGCTCCCCGACGGCGGCAGCCCGGTCGAGGCGAAGGGACGCGTCGTCCATCGCGTCACCCCGGCGGAAGCGAAGGCGCGCAGCACACTGGCAGGCGCCGGCGTCCAGTTCGTCGACGCGACGGACGAGTTCCGCGAGCGCATCGACCGCGCCATCGAGTACATCCTCAAGCGGAGCTGACCGCCGATTTGGCGGTCGGCGCGCTCAAGCTTTGCGCCAGGGGGCCGACAGGACGGACGTGAAGACCCGTCCGTACGTCGTGCCGGTCCGCTTTTCCGCAGGAGCGCAGGTGGTGCAGGCGACCACCGGGGCGCTGGGTCCGCAGTGCGCCTTCGTGCGATGCGTGGTGCCGCCCCGCTCCGGGGAGCGCGTCACGCTCGAGATCTACTTTCCCGACGAGCGCCCGATCCAGGTGACCGCCAGCGTGCGAGCTCGCACCCGATACGACGCAACCATGGGGTTCTGGGCGGATTTCGTGGGCGACAAGGCGGCGCAGGCGCGCATCGTCCGTGCTCTCGGCGCTGCTGAACAGGCGGCGCGCCCGATCGACCGTCGTGCCACGCCGCGGTACGCGGCCCGCTTCGCGGTGCGGTTCGGCAGCGTCGACGCTTTCCGGCGCGAGTACGCGACGAACATCAGCGCCGGGGGCTTGTTCATCCGGACCGCAGAGCCGCCGCCGATGGATGCCCTGGTGGACGTCGCCCTGGAGCTGCCGGGCGGCGCCCCCGTCGAGGGAAAAGCCGTCGTCGTGCACCGGGTAACCGCCGAGGAAGCTGCGCAGCGCGGAGCGGAGCCGGGCATCGGCGTGCAGTTCGTGCAGGGCGACGACGGTTTCCGGCAGCGCATCGACCAGTTCGTCGCGTCCCTCGCGGGGAAAGATCACGCGACGACGCGAGCGCCCGGGACGCCGACATCCACGACTTCGGGTCGTCCCCGCATTCCCCGCGACTGAGCTGCCTGCTCCATCGCGCGCGCGACGTCGTGGGCCGTGCCCGGCGCGCACAGCGCCAGCACCGTCGTACCCGCCCCGGAGAGGGCCGCGCCCGCGGCTCCCGCCTCGCGCGCGGCGCCGAGCAGCGCCGGCAACCAAGGCAAGAGCGACGCGCGGGCCGGCTGATGGAGCCGGTCGTCCATCGCTTCGCCGAGGAGATCGAGCCGGCCCGCCTCGAGGGCCGCGATCAGCAGCGCCGCGCGGCCGAGGTTGTGGACGGCGTCGCCCAGCTTCACGGTCTGGGGCAGGACTGCGCGCGCCGCGCTCGTCGCCAGCTCCTCCTCCGGGATGAAGAGCGCGGCGCGAAGCGGCGCGCCCAGCGGGACGGGACAGGAGACGACCCGCCCTCGGGCGTCGAGCACGGCCACCTGCGCTCCGCCGCGCAACGCCGGAACGACGTTGTCGGGGTGACCTTCGAGGCGGACGGCGATCTCCAGCGCTCGTTCCTGCCCCACCGCGCCGCCGAGGAGCCGGTCGGCGAGCAGCGCGCCGGCCAGCGCGGCGGCGGCCGAGGACCCGAGACCGCGGCGCAAGGGGATCGAGGAGTGCACTTCGATCTCGGCGCCGAGGTCCTCGGCCTTGCGCCCCGCAGCCTCGGCCGCGAGGTGCGCCGCATGCACGACGCGGTTCGACGCGTCGCGCGGCAGCCGCGCTTCACCCTCGCCCGAGAGGCGCGCGATGCGCAGCCCACCCGGCCGCGGAGTGGCGCGCACGAGCAGATCCGGCCCGCCGAGCGCGATGCCGACCGCGTCGAATCCGGAACCGAGATTCGAGGTCGAGCAGGGCACCACGACCGTGAACCCGCTCACCGGAGCGCCTCTTCGATCCCGTCCGGGGCCAGCGGCTCGGGCAGCGGCGGAGCGTGCGCGATCGCGGCTTGCGGGTCCTTGAGCCCGTGTCCCGTGAGCACGGCCACCAGGCGCTGTCCGGCGAAACGTCCGGGTCGTTCCCGCGCGAGGCGCAACAGTCCGGCGACGGAGGCGGCGCTGGCGGGTTCGCAGAAGACGCCCGCTTCGGCGGCCAGCCGCGACCACGCGGCGACGATCTCCTCGTCGGGGACGGCGGCGAACAGCCCGGAGGACTCGCGCTGCGCCTGCGTCGCGAGCGTCCAGCTCGCCGGATTGCCGATGCGGATGGCGGTCGCGAGCGTCTCCGGATGCGCGACCGGCGCGCCGGACACGAGCGGCGCCGCGCCCGCCGCCTGGATCCCGTAGAGCGGCAGCCGCAGCCCCAGCTCGACGAACCCGCGCCAGTACGCGCTGATGTTGCCGGCGTTCCCCACCGGGAGCGCCAGCCCCGACGGCGCACCCTGGAGCGCCTCGGCGATCTCGAAGGCGGCGGTCTTCTGCCCCTCGAGCCGGTGCGGATTGACGCTGTTGAGCAACGCGATCCCGCCGCGCGTGGCGAGGGCGCGGACCGCCGTCAAAGCGGCGTCGAAGTTGCCGCGCAGCACCACGATGCGCGCTCCGTGCGCGACCGCCTGCGCCAGCTTGCCCAGCGCCACCTTGCCTTCGGGCACCACCACGCGGCAGGCGATTCAGCGGCGGCGCAATAGGCCGCAGCCGACGCGGAGGTGTTTCCCGTCGAGGCGCAGACGGCGACGGCGGCGCCGGCCTCGGCGGCCTTGGCGACGGCGACGACCATCCCGCGGTCCTTGAACGACCCGGTAGGGTTCTGGCCCTCCACCTTGAGCCACAGCTCGGAGCACCCCACGTCGCGGGCGAGCGAGGGCGCGGCGACGAGCGGAGTGTCTCCTTCGCCGAGCGTGAGCGCCGGCGTGCGCGCCGTGACGGGGAGCCGGTCGCGCCAGCGGGCGAGCACGCCGGAGCGGATCACGACCGCGCCTCTTCCACGCGGATCCGCGCACGCACCGCCCGAGTGCAGGGCAGCTGCGCCAGCTCGGCTTCCGCCCTGGCCAGCGCCGACTCCGGAGCAGCGTAGGTGAGCAGGACGACGTCCGCGGGGCCCGTTCCCGGCTCGCGCTGGATGACGCTGGCGAGGCCTATGCCGTGCTCGGCGAGCACGCGCGTGACCTGCGCGAAGACGCCCGGCACGTCGTCGACCGCGAGGCGCAGGTAGCAGCGCGTGCGCACCTCGTCCATCGGCAGCAGCTGGGGCGCGGACGGCGTCGGGCGCGGCGGCTGCACGGGATCGCCCAGTGCGAGACGGCGAGCGACGTGCGTCACGTCGGCGAGGACGGCGCTCGCGGTGGCGTCGCCGCCCGCGCCCAGGCCGCCGAACATCACAGGTCCGCTCAGGTCGCCGACGATGTGAACGGCGTTGCGCGGCCCGTCGACGCGCGCCAGCGGGTGCTCGGCGGAGAGGAAGGTCGGATGTACGCGCGCCTCGACCCTGCCGTCGGTCTGCCGGGCGGTGGCGAGGAGCTTGAGCGCGTACCCCATCTCGCGTCCGTAAGCGAGATCCTGTGGATCGAGGCCGCGCAGGCCCTGGCGGAAGATCTGCCCCGGCGTGCACGAGAGGCCGAACGCGATGCGCACCAGGATGGCGAGCTTGTCGGCGGCGTCGATCGCGTCGACGTCGTCGGTCGGATCCGCTTCCGCGTAGCCGAGCTTCTGCGCTTGCGCCAGCGCCGCCTCGTACTTCTCGCCGGCTGCCATGCGAGTGAGGATGTAGTTCGTCGTCCCGTTGATGATGGCGCGCAGCTCGAGCACGCGGTTCGCGGCCAGGTCGTCGGTCAGCGGAGCGATGAGCGGGATGCCGCCGCCGACGGCTGCCTCGAAGCGCAGCTCCACTCCGCGCTCGGCAGCGATCTGCGCGAGCTGCGGCCCGTGCCAGGCCAGGACCCGTTTGTTGGCGGTGATGACCGGCTTGCCGCGCTGGAGCGCCTCGGCGATGAGCGTCCGCGCCGGTTCTTCCCCGCCCATCAGCTCGATGACGACGTCGACGTCGTCCGCCTGTACGATGGAGCGCGCGTCGCCGGTCAGGAGCGCCTGGTCGACTCCCCGGTCGCGGGAGAGGTCGCGGACCGCGGCGCGCTGCAGGACGATGGGTGTGGCCGCCGCGCGCGAGAGGACGTCGCGGCGCTCCGACAGCGCGCGCGCCACCGCCCTGCCGACGGTCCCGATGCCGAGCAGGCCGATGCGGACGGACTTCACGCCGCCACTGTACCCCACCAGGCGCGGCCAGGAGCCCCCACTTGCGGCTTTGCGCGCGGGGTTCTAGACCTGTGCCACCGGAAATGGAACCCATCGACGAGACGCCGGTTTCGCGCAAGCTCGGCATCAAAGAGGGCCGGCGTGTCCTCGTCATGGACCCGCCGGTCGGGTTCGTCCGGCGCCTCGATCCACTCCCGCAGGGCGCGTCGGTGGCCACCAAGCCGGTCAGCCAGATGGACATCGTGCTGCTGTTCTCCTCCTCGCGCGCCGTGCTCGGCGAGCTGTTTCCTCGCGCCAAGCACGTCCTCGCCCCGCGCGGGTACATCTGGGTGGCATGGCCGCGCAAGTCGAGCGGGTTCTTCACCGATCTTTCGCAGGACCTGGTGCGCTCGGTGGGCCTCGGTGCGGGCATGACCGACGACAAGATCATCTCCCTCGACGAGATCTGGGCGGCGCTCCGCTTCGTGGAGAAAGACCGCGAACGGCTGCCGCTGCCGCGCTCGTCGCAGATCTCGCTGCCCGAGATGTGATCCCGTACTCGCGCAGGCTCCCCTGGGCCGATCCGGAGAACGCGATTTCGCGCGCCCTGCGCGAGCGGCGCGAGACGTTCGTCGATCTGACCGAATCGAATCCGACGCGCGCGGGGCTGGTTCCCGCTGCGCACCTCGCCGCGCTGGCCGATCCGCGCGCGCTGCGCTACGAGCCGCATCCCAAAGGCCTGCTCTCCGCGCGGGAAGCGATCGCGGCCTACTACGCCGACTCGCGAGGCGCCGCGGTCGATCCCGAGCGCATCGTGCTGACCGCCAGCACGAGCGAAGCGTACTCGCTGCTCTTCAAGCTGCTC
>Ga0075423_10007776_pt1 | contig 10141 bp, 5 predicted proteins | sample SoiMethybrSBSTD2_FD_80114 | JGI IMG/M metagenome (GOLD analysis project Ga0075423, IMG submission 80114) | Bulk soil microbial communities from a Populus tree surrounding site in Tennessee, USA - Soil MetaG P. TD hybrid SBSTD2 | ecosystem: Environmental > Terrestrial > Soil > Tree plantation...
CTATCGAATCGTGCCCATCCAGGTGCGCTTCATGCGCGAATGGGCGCTCGACTACCACGACGTCCCGCTGTAGAGACTATCGCTGTCAAGGCAGAAGGGAGAAGGCAGAATGCTGGAAGCCTGCAAGGGTGAGCTTCTGCCTTCTGCCTTGACAGATTTCGCAAAAGCGACGGAGGCATGGACAGGCAGCCATGCCTCCGTTCTCGGCGAAACAGGGACGCCCGGGCTCGGGCGTCCCCCGAGTCCTTACTTGGCGACCGGCGCGGAGACCAGGGTCTCGACGCGGTGCTGCGTCGGCACCGCCGACAGGGCCGACAGGCTCGAGCGGGCGCCGCCGTCGGAGTGCAGGTATGCCTCTTCGCCGTGCGCGCTGATGTCGAGGCCGGTCGCCTCGTCCGACGTGGTGGCACGGAGCGGCAGCACCACGGAGATCAGCTTCAGCAGCACGAAGCTGACGACGCCGCTGTAGACGATCGCGGCGAGAATGGCGGTGCCCTGGATCACCAGCTGATAGGGGTTGCCGAACAGCGCGCCGTCGGCGATGCCGTTCAGCGCTTTCTGCGCGAACACGCCGGTCAGCAGTGCGCCCACCGTGCCGCCGACGCCGTGCGCCGCGACCACGTCCAGTGAGTCGTCGAGCGAGGTCTTGGCGCGCCACTGCAGCGCCAGCCAGCTCGGGATGGCGGCGATGCCACCCAGGGCGATCGCGCTCATCGGGCCGATGAAGCCGGCCGCCGGCGTGACGGCGACCAGGCCGACCACGATCGCCGTGGCCGCGCCGACCGCGGTCGGCTTGCCGCCCTTGAACGCGTCGAGGAACGTCCACACCACCAGCGTCGCCCCCGGCGCCAGCATCGTCGTGACGAACGCGAGGCCGGCGATGCCGTTCGCCGCGAGCGCGCTGCCGGCATTGAACCCGAACCAGCCGAACCAGAGCAGGCCGGCGCCGAGCAGCGTGAACGGCACGTTGTGGGGAAGCAGGGACGTCGAGGGATACTCGGTCCGCTTGCCGACCACGATCGCGGCCACCAGCGCCGCGACCGCAGCGTTCACATGGACGACGGTGCCGCCGGCGAAGTCGAGCGCACCCATGTCGGCGAGCCAGCCGCCGCCCCACACCCAGTGTGCGATCGGGCTATACACGAACAGCGCCCACAGCGAGATGAACGCGACGTAGGCCGAGAAGCGCATCCGCTCGACGATCGCGCCGGAGATCAGCGCCGCGGTGATGATCGCGAAGGTGCCCTGGAAGGCCATGAACAACACCTGCGGGATCAGAACGGTCGGCCCCTGCGGATCGAGCGCGACCCCGCGCAGGAAGAAATTCGAGGTGTCGCCGATCCAGTTGCTGCCGGCGGAGAAGGCCAGCGAGTAGCCGAACATCGCCCACAGCACACCGACGAATCCGAGCGAGATCACGCTCATCATCATGGTGTTGAGGGCGTTCTTCGACCGCACCAGACCGCCGTAGAAGAAGGCCAGCGCCGGCGTCATCAACAGCACCAGCGCGGTGGCAATCAGCATCCACGAGGTGTCGGCGGCGCTGAGCTGAGGTGGCGCCTGCGCAGCCGCTGTCCCCGGAACACCCAACCCGAACAAGATCCCTGCCCCGACGACCGCCGACGCGCGAACCAGCCTGCTCGTACTCATGTGCGTTGACTCCTGGATTGAATGCGACACGTTGTCGTGATCTGAAAAGTGCGTTAGCTCGCGTCCTGCTCGCCGGTGCGGATGTTGTAGCTCTGCTCCACCGGCAGCACGAAGACGCGCCCGTCGCCGATCTCCCCGGTGCGCGCCGCGCGGATGATGGCCTGGATGACGTCCTCGACGACGTTGTTGGTGACGACGACGTCGATGCAGATCTTCGGCAGCAGGGTGACGTCGTATTCCTTGCCGCGATAGATCGCGGTGTGCCCCTTCTGCCGGCCGTGGCCCCGGACCTCGGTCACGGTCATGCCCCCGACGTTCAGCTTCTCGAGCGCATCCCGAACCTCGTCCACCTTGTTGGGGCGGACGATTGCCTTAACGAGTTTCATCAGCTGCCTCCAGCACGCGCTCCAGGCCGTGCTTCAACGTGTTGCGATCGTGTTCGACGAGCTTCTTTCCGGCTTTGGTGAGGTGCAGGACGTCGATGGCCTTGCGCCCTTCGGTGGCGATCAGCGCGAGATCGAGGTCGCACCCGTGCTCCGATACCACCCTGCTGATGCGGTGAAGCAGCCCGGGGGCATCGTCGGCGACGATTTCGAGGACGGTGTATTTCTGCGAGTGCTCGTTGTCGAAGTGCAGCCGCGGCGCTTCGTGCTGGCGGCGCCGGTACAGCACGCTGGATTCGCGCCCGCGCAGGAGCGCGGGGACGTCGACCCAGCCGGCGACGACGCGGTCGAGCATGCGCGTGATCTCCTGGGTCGCGCCGGGATTCTGCCTGAGGAAGCCCTGCTCGTCGGAGAACTCGAACACGTCGAGGACCAGCCCGCCCGGAGTCGTCATCGCCTGGCCGCGATGGATGTCCATGCCGAAGTACGACAGCACCCCGGCGACGTTGGAAAACAGGTAGGGCTTGTCCAGCGTGACGATCGTCAGCTCCCAGACGTCGTCGTGGTTCTCGAGGAACGCGTGGACCTCGTCGCGGCGGATGCCGCGCGCGAGCCGGACGTGACGGTAGATCGACGCCAGGCCGAAGAGCGCGAGATAGCGCCGCGGCAACCCGGCGAGGAATTCGGTGAGCTCGCTCTCGGAGATGTCCTCTGGCCGTCCGGCGATGACCACGGCGAGGCCGGCGGGATCCTGCGGCACCAGCTCGTCGCCGTAGCCGAGCGTGAGCTGGTTGTAGGTCTCCACGTAGAGGCGCCAGAGCAGCTCTTCCTTCCAGGGCGTCAGCGTGGTGGAGCTCACGGCCTCGACGTCCACCAGCGTGAGCAGGCAGAGCATCTTCAGGAGCTCTTCGGTGCCGACCAGGTGCGCGAACTGGGCGACCACGTGCGGGTCGTCGAGATCCCGCCGGAAGGCGACCTGCGACATCGCGAGATGATTGCGAACCAGGAAGTCGATGGTCTGGCGCGCGTCGGCCGGAATCTCGAGGCGGTCGAGGGCGGTGCGGGCCAGCCGCACGCTTTCGTGCGCGTGATCGACGTCGGCGGCCTTGCCGATGTCGTGCAGGAGCAGCGAGAACGTCAGCACCTCGGGCGTGCGCAGCTCCTCGAGCAGCGCGCCAAACCGCTTGCGGCCGGGCGTCGCCGGATTCCAGAGCGATTCGAGCCCGCGAATCGTGAGCAGCGTGTGCTCGTCCACCGTGTACTTGTGGTGGAAGTCGCGGATGACGCGGCAATGGATGCCCTGGAACTCCGGCATGATCCGGTTCAGGAGCCCGCAGTCGTGCATCTCCGACAGCCGGGCGTAGAGGCCGGGCCGCGGGTAGAACAGGGCTCTGATCTGCTGCCGCTCGGCTTCGGTCCCGGCGAAGTCGTCGGCGGTGAACTGGCCCACATTCCGTTCGATGGTGTCGAGCGCCTGTTCGGAGACCGGGCAGCCGTCGGCGAGCGCGAGCCGGAAGATCTCGATCCAGAGCGACGGCCGCGCGGCCGCGGCCGCCGGATCGGCGAAGCGGATCCCGTCCGAGCCAATCTCGAAGTGCCGGCCGACGGGAGTGGCGGGGGCCGATTCAACGGGCGCACGGGCGCCGCGCTGCGCGCGTGTCAGCTCGCGGGCGATCGTCCGCGCGTGGCGGAAATACGTGCCCATGAGCGCTTCGACCCGCTGGCGGATCGCCTCGCCGGCGCAGCCGAGCGCATCGGCGACGCGCTCCTGCAGCTCGTGGGTCAGGATGTTGGCGTCGCGACCGCCCTCGGCGTGGAGGATGCCGCGGATCTGCAGCAGGAAATCCTCGGCCTCCTGCAGCGGCCCGGCCGATCGCGCGCGTTCCGCCTCCCGACGCTCGCCGCCGAGCGTGTGCAGATAGCGAATCGCCGCGATGTCGCGCAGCCCGCCCGGCGCATTCTTGATGTCCGGCTCGAGCTGATAGATGGTGCCGTTGAACTGGACGTGGCGCTGCTCGATCAGATCGAGCAGCGCGTCGATGGCGCGGGCGCGATCGTGGCCGGTGACGGTCGCGACGCGCTCGGTCAGACGGGCGAAGAGCGCCTCGTCGCCGGCGATCGGCCGGGCGTCGAGGACCGAGAGCAGGAACTCGGTGTTCGCGGTGTCGAGATCGTCGAAGTCGGCGAGCTCCCGCACCTGGTGGCCGACCACCAGCTGGAGGTCCCAGAGTGGCTGAAGGACGGCGTTGACGAACCGCTCCTCATCACGGCCGATGCTGTTCTCGAACAGAATCATCAGATCGATGTCGGAATGCAGGCAGAGCGTCCGGCGGCCATATCCGCCGAGCGCGCACACCACCAGCGGCCGCGAGGTGTGTACCCGCGCCGCGTCCACCAGTTGCCGGACCACCTCGTCCATCCGGGCGGCGTAGCGGGCCTGCGCCTCGCGCCCGCCGCGCGCCTGGCGGGCCTCGAGGGCAAACTCCCGCCGCGTGGCCGCCAGCGCGGCCGCCATCTGCGTCCGGCGCGCCCGGAGGTCGGTCAGTCCGCCGCCGGACGTCTCGTCCCGCGCGCCAAGCGCCATCTCTCTGGAGCCGTGATCACTCGACATCAAGCCACGCCGCACGACGAATCCCTGATGAGTCCCGCCCCGGGTCCGACCGCCGTCGCCTCGACGACGACGGTCAGACCCGGCGGAGCCATCAATAGATGACGCTGACCCCGATCGACGCCACCGGCTTGACGCCGTCGCCGCCGTTCAGGAGCTTCAAGTTGTCGCCGAGCCACAGGAAGTCGACGCCGCCGTGCACTTCCCAGGTCGACTTGCCGTTCATGAACGCCAGCGGCACGCTGGCGATGCCGCCTAGATCGAAGTAGCCGAACTTGTTGCTGCCGGTCGGACCCTCGTAGTAGTCCTTCAGGCTCAGGCCGAGCTTCGCGGGAATCGCGAGCGTGAACGGATACTTCGGGTGGTCGACCAGCGGCACCACCGGCCGCACGCCGAACTCGAAGTAGGTGCCCTTGTTGGCGCCGCCGTCGGCCTGGCCCTTGAGCTCGAACGCGACGATCGCCTTCGGGTTCAGCGGGAAGGCGCTGCCGCTGTCATCGTAGGCGAGGACGCCGGCCAGCTCGTGCACCGTCGCGAAGGCGTCGTTGGGACTGGTGTAGGACGTGAACAGCGCGCCCGGCTTCCAGCCGCCGACCTGGAAGGTCACCGAGCCGTAGTAGTCCGCCTCGTACCACGCACTCCGGTCAGGGTTGCCGCTGCCACTGGGTCCGGAGTGGAGGCTGTTCCAGATGCCGCCGTTCAGCGTGACGCTCTTCAGCGCGCCCTCGCCGCTGTAGGCGGTGACGCCCACATCCGCGAACGGCGGCACGATCACGCCGTGGTCCTCCTGAAAGATGCCGCGGAACATGTAGGCGCTGACGAAATCCAGCCCCGCGGTCAGCGTCACGCGCTTGGCCGGCGGCTCCTCGGTCGACGGTTGCGCCGCGGGCGCCGTGGACGCCGCAGCCGTGGGTGCACTGGCGTTGCCTGCCGACTGCCCTGCCGCGGCCGCCGCGCTCTGCGCCATCGCCGTGGTCGCGGTTACCGCCAAGAGGCCTGCCACCAGAAATCCTGCCGCCGTTCCTCGCATACGTTGCTCCTGCCTTCCAGACTGTTGAATGGGTCCGCCGGGGCGGCCGCTCGCGATCGCCGCCGGCACCTTGCCGCCGCCGTGTCCGATGTTCGACCAGATGAGCAAGTTGGAGGCCACGCGCGCCGATCCGGGCACGGCTCGCGATCGCCGAATTCCTTCGCAAAAACGTGCGATCGCACGCAGGACTGCGATCGGTCGGACGCCTGATTCCTACAATTTCGTTGAGGTCGACTGAGGGGGATACGGCAGTGTCGCCCGCCTTCGCGCTTCGCGCTCCAGCGGGGCAAGCCGGACGCTTCGCGCTCCGGCGGGGCAAGCCGCGGCGTCGTCCGCCTTCGCGTTTCACGCTACGGCGGGACAAGCCGAAGCGTCGCCGCCAGTGGGCGGGAGTGACGCGCGAACTAAAGAACGGTGGCAGCAGCAACCGCGCCGGAGGCGCGGTCTTCGCGGAGGCCCCGCGACAAACAAAGAAATGCTGATCGAGTCGTTCGAACTACCCAACTGTCGAAGCCCTGAGTCCTGGCCCCGCTCTGCGCTGGCGGCAAAGCGGAACTGGCTCCCGAGCCTCCGCCTTCGCGCTCGCGCTTCGGCGGGACAAGCCGACTCAGCATCTTCACCCTGCAAAATGCCTGGCGGCGTCGCTTTGCCTGTTAAGGCGACATTTCTGTAGGAGTTACCATACCGCTACAGAAATGTCGCGATCGCCGGTCGAAAGTCGAAACGAAAGTTATTTGTTCAACAGAATTGAAGTAACAGGGCGGGGCGCGAAGCCCGGGCGTAGAAGCGCCCGGGGCGGGAGACGAACAGAAATCAGGCGATGGCCGAGAGGCTCGACTCGCCCATGAGCCAGGCATCCACCGACGCGGCGGCGTGGCGGCCGTCGGCGATCGCCCAGACGATCAGCGACTGGCCGCGCTGCATGTCGCCGGCGGCGAACACGCCCTCTTCGCTGGTCATCCAGCGCTCGTCGCGCCAGACGTTGCCGCGCTCGGTCAGGCGAACACCCAAATCGGTCAAGAGCCCTCCGCGCTCGGGGCCGACGAATCCCATCGCCAGCAGCACCAGCTCGGCCTCGAGCGTTGCCTCGGTGCCGGGAAGCTTCGTCACGCCCGATCGCCCCACCTCCACGCCCACCGTCTCGAGCGCGCGGACGCGTCCCGACTCGTCGCCGACGAACCGCTCCGTCGAGATCGAGAACACCCGCTCACCGCCCTCTTCGTGAGCAGCCGAGCTACGGAAGATCCGCGGCCACTGCGGCCACGGGTTGTCGGGCAGCCGCGACTCGGGCGGACGCGGCAGCAGCTCGAACTGGTGGACCGACACGGCCCCCTGCCGATGGACGGTGCCCAGGCAGTCGGCGCCGGTGTCGCCGCCGCCGATGATGACGACGCGCTTGCCGGCGGCGGTGATCAGCTGGTCTTCGGGAATGTCGTCGCCTTCGCAGCGCCGGTTCTGCTGTGTGAGGTAGTCGACGGCATAGTGAATGCCCGCCAGGTCCCGCCCCGGCACCGGCAGATCGCGCGCCCAGCCGGCGCCGCCGCACAGCACGATCGCGTCGAAGTCCTGCCGCAGCGCCGACGCCGGCATGTCCCGGCCCACGTCGACGCCGGCGCGGAAGACGACGCCCTCCGCCTCGAGCAGCGCCAGGCGCCGGTTCAGCAGCCGCTTTTCGATCTTGAACTCCGGAATCCCGTAGCGCAGCAGCCCGCCAATCCGATCGGACTTCTCGAAGACGGTCACGGAATGGCCGGCGCGGTTCAGTTGATCCGCGGCGGCAAGGCCGGCGGGCCCCGATCCGACGACCGCGACCTTCTTCCCGGTGCGGTGGGCGGGCGGATTCGCGCGGATCCACCCCTCCTCGAACGCCCGCTCCACGATCGAGAGCTCGATGTTCTTGATCGTGACCGGATCGTCGTTGATCCCGAGGACGCACGATCCTTCGCACGGCGCCGGACACAGCCTGCCGGTGAAATCGGGGAAGTTGTTGGTCGCGTGCAGCCGCTCGCTCGCCGCCTGCCAGCGCTGACGGTAGACGAGGTCGTTCCAGTCGGGGATGTGATTGCCGAGGGGGCATCCCTGATGGCAGAACGGAATCCCGCAATCCATGCAGCGCGAGCCCTGATCCCGGACCTCTTTCTCCGGGGTCGCCAGGTAGACCTCTTTCCAGTCCTGCAGGCGGACGTGCACAGGCCGGGTGTGCGGCTTGGTGCGCTTGATCTGGAGGAACCCGTTGATATTACCCATTGGCGGCACCCACCAGCTCGGCAAACACCGGCTCGCGGTTCTCCGATCGAGCCCGCGCTTCGGCGAGAAGGACCCGCTTGTAGTCGCGGGGGATCACCTTGACGAAGCCCGTCTGCTCGTTCTGCCAGTCCGCCAGCAGGCGCACCGCCCGGCCGCTGTTCGTATACCGCACATGCCGCCGCAGCATCGTCCGCACGAACTCCAGATCGTCGTCGGCCAGGGTTTCGAGCTCGACCAGCTGCTGGTTGCAGCGGCGGCGGAACTGCGCGTCGCCGTCGAAGACGTAGGCGATGCCGCCGCTCATGCCGGCCGCGAAGTTCCGCCCGGTCTTGCCGATGACGATCACGCGTCCGGCGGTCATGTATTCGCAACCGTGATCACCGACGCCCTCCACCACCGCCAGCGCGCCGCTGTTGCGGACCGCGAACCGCTCGCCGGCGATGCCCCGGACGTAGGCCTCGCCGCCCGTCGCGCCATAAAGACAGACGTTGCCGACGATGACGTTCTCGTGCGACGCGAACGTCGACTCGGGCGGCGGATAGACGACGAGCTTGCCGCCCGACAGGCCCTTGCCCCAGAAGTCGTTCGAATCCCCCTCGAGGCACATGGTGATGCCGCGCGGCACGAACGCGCCGAAGCTCTGGCCGGCCGAACCGCTGAACTGCACGCGAATCGTGTCCTCGGGCAGGCCTTCCCCGCCGTGCCGGCGGGTGACCTCGGCTCCCAGCATGGTGCCGACGGTGCGATGCTCGTTGCGGATCGGCAGACGGATCTCGACCGGCTCGCGCCGTTCCAGCGCCGGAGAGGCCATCGCGATGAGCCGGTTGTCGAGCGCCTTCTCGAGCCCGTGGTCCTGGGCGCGCACGGCGCGGCGCGCCACCGTGTCGACGACTTCGGGCTGGTAGAGGATCTTCGAGAGGTCGACGCCGTACGCCTTCCAGTGCTCGACCGCCGCCCGCATCTCCAGGCGATCGGCGCGGCCGATCATCTCGTCCATGCTGCGGAACCCGAGCTGGGCCATCAGCTCGCGGACGTCCTCGGCCACGAAGCGGAAGTAGTTCTCGACGAACTCCGGCTTGCCGGTGAACTTCTTGCGCAGCTCGGGATCCTGCGTGGCCACACCGACCGGGCAGGTATTGAGGTGGCAGACCCGCATCATGATGCAGCCCGACACCACCAGCGCGGCGGTCGAGAACCCGTACTCCTCGGCGCCAAGCAGCGCCGCGACTACGACGTCGCGGCCGGTGCGCAGCTGGCCGTCGGCCTGGACGACGATCCGGTCGCGCAGGCGGTTGAGGACGAGCACCTGCTGGGTCTCGGCCAGCCCGAGCTCCCAGGGAACGCCGCTGTGCTTGATCGACGTGAGCGGCGAGGCGCCGGTCCCGCCGTCGTGTCCGGAGATCAGCACCACGTCGGCGTGCGCCTTGGCGACGCCGGCGGCCACGGTGCCGACGCCGACCTCCGCCACCAGCTTCACGTGGATCCGCGCCTGCGAGTTCGCGTTCTTCAGGTCGTAGATCAGCTGCGCCAGGTCCTCGATCGAGTAGATGTCGTGATGCGGCGGCGGCGAGATCAGGGTGACGCCCGGCGTCGAGTGGCGCACCTTGGCGATCCACGGATAGACCTTGTGCCCGGGCAGCTGGCCGCCTTCGCCCGGCTTCGCCCCCTGGGCCATCTTGATCTGCAGATCGTCGGCGTTGACCAGGTACTCGCTGGTCACGCCGAAGCGCGCCGACGCGACTTGCTTGATGGCGCTGCGGCGGGAGTCGCCGTTGGCGTCGGGCCGGTACCGCGCCGAGTCCTCGCCCCCCTCACCGGTGTTCGACTTGGCGCCGAGCCGGTTCATCGCAATGGCGATCGTCTCGTGCGCCTCCTGGCTGATCGAGCCGTACGACATCGCCCCGGTGGCGAACCGCTTCAGGATCGATTCGACCGGCTCGACTTCGTCCAGCGGCACCGGCGCCGCGTCCGGCTTGAACTCGAGCAGGCCGCGGAGGGTGCCGAGGTTGCGGCTCTGATCGTTGACGAGCGCAGTGTACTCCTTGTAGATCGCGTACTGGCCGCTCCGGGTCGCGTGCTGCAGCTTGTGGACGGTCTCGGGGTTGAAGAGGTGGAACTCTCCGTCACGGCGCCACTTGTACTCCCCGCCGGTCTCGAGCTCGCTCGACAGCAGGTTGCGGGGCGGGAACGCGCGGCGGTGGCGCTCGCGAACCTCGCGGGCGA
>Ga0075423_10007778_pt1 | contig 10141 bp, 9 predicted proteins | sample SoiMethybrSBSTD2_FD_80114 | JGI IMG/M metagenome (GOLD analysis project Ga0075423, IMG submission 80114) | Bulk soil microbial communities from a Populus tree surrounding site in Tennessee, USA - Soil MetaG P. TD hybrid SBSTD2 | ecosystem: Environmental > Terrestrial > Soil > Tree plantation...
ACCGGTTGTACGAACACCCGGACGAGACGCCGGCGCCGGCGATGAGTAGCGTCAGGACCAGCAAATCCCAGATCCCAAATCCCAGGTTCCAAATCCCAAGTCTCAGGCGCGACGTTTGGGATTTGAGGTTTGGGAGTCGAGGTGTGGGACTTGTCATTGTCGTCATGCGAACAGATTACCACCCGGCGCCGCCGCCACCACCGCCACTGCGCCCGCCACCGAAGCCCCCGAATCCGCCGCCGAAGCCGCCGCCTCCACCACCACCCCAGCCTCCCCCACCAAACGGGCCGACTCCGCTGTTCCAGCCGCTCCATCCGCCCATGCCCCACCCGCCGAATCGTCGCCGCCGCCGCATTCGTCCGATCACATTCAGCAGGATGAAGATGATGAACAGGGCAAGGATCAGGTTTCCGCCGGAGCCGACGTTCGGCGCGTTGTCGGGCTCCTGACGCACACCTTGCAGCGTGACGTTTCGCCCCTGTGCGATGCGGGCGGCGATGCGCGAAACGCCCGCGAGGAGTCCCGGACCATAGTTGCCGCGGCGGAATTCAGGCGCCATGTATTGACGGCTCGTCTCGCCCGCGAAGCCGTCGGTGACGAATTGCTCCAGGTCGTAGCCGACTTCGATCCATACCTGCCGGTCGTTGACCGCCAGCAGAATCAGCAGACCGTTGTCCTTGCCGCGCTGTCCGATGCCGCGGCCGTGGTTCTCGAACATCTTCACGGCGTATTCGCGGATGTCGCCGTACGGCTTGAAGGTGGGCACCGTCGCGACGACGACGACGTCGCCGCTGGCCTGCTGCAGCGACCGTATCAGCGCCTCCATCGTCTGCGCGCTCTGCAGGTCGATGACCTTGGCGAAGTCGTTGACAGGTTGGGTGAGTTCGGGCGGGAGCTCCTGGGCCCTAGCGGCAGGAGCTACGGCCAAGACCACAAAGACGGTTAAACCACGAAGAACACGAAGGTCACGAAGTAAAAAACGTACAAAGAAATTCTTCGTGTTCTCGTTCTTCGTGTGCTTCGTGACCTTCGTGGTGATCAACGTCTTCGCGCTCTTCGTGGTTATACGTTCCACGTATCTACATATCGCGCGAGCTGTTCGACGGCGGCGATTTACTCACGAAAGAGGCGTACCGCGTCGAACGCTTTCAGCGCAGCGGGCTGCTCGAGCGCGAGGATGTCAGTGACGACGGCGTCGGGCAGTTGTGCGGCGCGCGCACCGTCGCGCGTCGCGGTCGCGCGATCGCCGGCGACTGATCCGTTGAGGCGGGCGATATTGCGGAGCAGCGCTCCGAACGCCGGCGCCGATGCGGTGACCAGATCGGCAATGCCGCGCGGCGTTCCGCCGGCTTCGATGAATCCTTCACGCAGATGCACGAGGTGGCTCTTGATCTGTGTTTCGCACGCGCGCCGCAGGTCGCCGCGCTCGATCGTGGTGCCATTGAACGGATTGGCGCCGAAGAGCACCTCGTGTGCGCGGATGATCTCCGCGTACTCGAGCGGAAAGGCGTCGAGCGATCGACGGAATTCTTCTTCGGGGAGAAGCAACGGGGTTGCGATGCCGTCACGCTGCCATCCGTGCGCGCGCGCCGCGCATGCTTCGAGATCGGCAATGGTGACGCTGGCGACGAGCGCGAGCGATGCGAGCGACTCGCCGCCGTCCAGTCCGTACGCGACGACCGATCGCAACCGGTCGCCGAAGACTCCACGCAGCGCGGCGACCAGGTGGTCCGCCTGGGCTGAGCCGAGTCGAGCCGCCGAGTGAACCGAACGAGTCGTCATGATTCGATCTTAGTGGAGTGAGCGCGCTGACGCGATGTACTTGGCAGCCGGCCGTCCATGGTACGCCTGCCGGCCGCCACTGCGGGGCGGCCCCACGAGCATTTCGAAGAGCGTCATCGGTGGGGTATGCTCGGCGCACAAGATGCTGATTGTCGACGGGCAAGTCCACATCTGGGACGCCGACCGCCCCGACAGACCATGGCCGCCAGGACGCGCGGCGCAAGCGCAGAAGCCGTATCCGGTGACCAAGGAGATGGTGCTGGCCGCGATGGACGAAGCAGGCGTCGATCGCGCCGTGCTCATCCCGCCGTCGTGGGAGGGTGACTACAACGATCTTGTCCTGGAGGCGGCGCAGCGTCATCCGGATCGGTTTGCGGCGATGGGCCGGCTCGCGGTTCAGAAGCCCGAGAGCCGCAGGCTCGTGGCCGGCTGGAAAGATCAGCCGGGGATGCTCGGCATCCGCCTCACGTTTCATATCCCCGAGCATCGCAAGATGCTCTTCGAGGGGATTGTGGACTGGTTGTGGCCCGCCGCGGAGCGTGCCGGCATTCCGATCATGGTCTACGCGCCGACGTCGGTGCGGAAGATCGAGGAGATCGCGGCGCGGCATCCGGGGCTCCGCTTCGTCATCGATCATCTCGCGCTCGGCGTGCACGCGCGCGGCAACCTGGCGTTCGTCGAGCTCGCGGATGTCTGCCGGCTGGCGCGGCTGCCGAATGTCGCGGTGAAGGCGTCGGCGCTGCCATGCCACTCGACGCTGCCGTACCCGTTTCGCGATCTGCATCCGCACATCCGCCGCGTCTATGACGCGTTCGGCCCGAAGCGGATGTTCTGGGGCACCGACTGGACGCGCCTGCCGTGCCCGTGGCGACAGGCGGTGACGCTCTTCACCGAGGAGCTCGACTGGCTCACCGAGAGCGACAAGGCCTGGATCATGGGCCAGGGCCTGTGCGAATGGATCGGGTGGAAAATCTAGAAGCTCCACGCTCCAAATCCCGAATGCCAATCTGACGAGTTGACGCGGGCGGCCAGAGGTGCTATTAATCTCGCACGTGCTAGAAAAATAACATCATGGTCAAGACGCTTCACACCGTGCTGAGCCGCCGCGAGCGGCAGATCATCGACATCCTGTACCGGCGCGGCCGCGCGACCGCCGCCGAGGTCATGCAGGATCTTCCAGGCGATTCCACCTATTCCACCGTCAGGACGCAGCTCCGCGTGCTCGAGGAGAAGGGGCACGTCCGGCACGACCAGGAGGGGCAGCGGTACGTGTACAGCCCCGCGGTCCCGCGAGGCACGGTGCGGCGCTCCGCACTGAAGCACATCGTCGAAACGTTTTTCGACGGATCGGTGGAGCAGACGGTCGCGGCGCTGCTCGGCAGCGACGGCGCGCGCCTCTCGGAGCAGCAGCTCGATCGGATCCAGGACCTGATCAAGAAAGCCAGGAAGGAAGACGCGTGATGATGAGCCTGCTGATAATCACGGTCAAGACTTCGGTGATCCTCACGCTGGGCATGCTGGCTGCTCCAGCTCTGCGCCGGCGCTCCGCCGCTCTGCGCCACTGGATTCTTGCGGCCGCGATGGTGTGCGCTGCCGCGTCGCCGGTTCTTGGGTCGCTCGTTCCGTCATGGACGCTTCCGAGGTTTGGGGTGCTTGCCACCACCCGGACTCCGGGCACCGACGTCTCATTCCGACCGATCGGGACGCCAGTCTCACGTTCGGTCGCGGCCGTGTCGAAGCCAGCCTCGCCGCAGCGGACGCCGAGTCTCGAATCGGCCTCGAGTCTGCTCGTGCCGATCTGGTTGATCGGAATGGTATTGAATCTCGGCGTGTTCGCGGTCGGCATGTGCCGGCTCACCCGCCTGCAAGCATCCGGCGCCGGCCGTCAGGAGTCGGCGACGATCACCGAATCGTTGCGGCACATATCAGCCGCCTTCACGCTGACACGGCCCGTCACGCTTGTGCGGAGCGATCGGCCGGCGGTGCTCTTCACGTGGGGCACGCTGCGGCCGAAGGTCATGCTGCCAGCCGATGTCGACGACTGGCCGCGCGAGCGGGTCGACGTGGTACTCGCGCACGAGCTCGCGCATGTCGCCCGCGGAGACTGGCTCGTGCAGACAATCGCAGAGATCTGCAAAGCCGTCTATTGGTTCAACCCGCTGTTCTGGATCGCGAGCGCCCGCCTTCGTCATGAAAGCGAACATGCGTGCGATGACGCCGTCATCAGCATCGGCGTCGCCAATCACGCGTACGCCACGGAGCTCCTCGAGCTCGCCCGCAGTTTCGGCCGACATCGCCAGGTATGGTTGCCGGCGCCGGCGATGGCGGCCCGTCCGTCCAACCTTGAAAGGAGAGTCCGTGCCATGCTGAATGCCCGTCTCGATCGGGGTCCCCTCACGCGCGCAGGCCGCTGGGCGTCAGCCCTCGCGCTGCTTGCCGTCACGCTGCCAATCGCAACCTTCGCCCAGGGCGGGTTCGTCACCTTCTCCGGCACCGTTGTCGATCCGCAGGATCGCCTGCTGCCCGCCGCTATGGTCACGGTGAGCGATGCGAGTCGAGACGTGAAACACGAGACGAAAACCGATCGCAATGGGCGCTTCGAGCTGGTCGGTCTGCCCGCCGGTGATTACACGGTGGAGGCGAAGCTGCCGGGCTTTCGGAATCTGACCGACACGTTTACCGTCAACGGCCAGTCGCTGGATCGAACGCTGAAGATGCAGGTTGGCGAGCTTCAGGAAACGATCACCGTCGTCAGCGAGGACGGCTCGGTGACGAGCGCGAGACAGAGCGGCAACGCGGTCGCCAAGCGCCCGAACCCTGCGTGCACCCCGGGTGTCGCGAACGGCGTGGGCGGAAACATCCGCCCGCCTCACAAAGTCAAGGATGTCCGCCCCGGGTATCCAGGCGTCAGCGGGAACGTCCAGCTCGCGGCCACGATCGGCACCGACGGTTCCGTCACGGACGTGCAAGTCGTGAAGGCCGATCGCCCGGAGCTGGCTCCGGCCGCGATCGACGCGGTGAGGCAGTGGGAGTTTGATTCGACGCTGCTGAATTGCGTTCCAATCGAAGTGCAGATGAACGTGAGCGTCTCATTCCGTCAAAACCAGTAGTGAAACAGGGGCCGCGGATCTCCGTGCCTCCGTGGCCCGTGATCTAGAATTGACGGGCATGCAGCTGCGAGAGCTGAACATTGGATGCTTCGGCGGCGGCACCGGCCTTCCCAGTCTTCTCGGCGGACTCAAGAACAATCCCTGGTTGCATCTCAACGCCGTCGTCACGATGTTCGACAGCGGCGGCAGTTCCGGGCAGCTGCGCGACGAGCTCGGCGTGCTGCCGCCGGGCGATGTCTTGAAATGCGCGCTCGCGCTCGCGAGAAACGAGGGCGAGGCGCGCCGCGTGCTGCTGTCACGCCTGCCGACGCTGGAGCATCACGCGCGGCTCGGGGGACACACGGGAGGCAACCTGCTGCTCTCGATGATGGAACAGTACAGCGGCGACTTCCTCGCGGCCGTCGACGGCCTGCGCGTGCTGCTCGGGTGCAAAGGGAAGGTCTGGCCGGTCAGCGTGGAGCCTGCGTCGGTCTGCGCCGAATACGGCGACGGCACCGTGACGCGCGGCGAAGTCGAAGTCGATGCGGGGCAGAGCCGCGGTCACCAGGTGCGGCGTCTCTGGCTCGAGCCCGAGGCGTCGATCCATCCGGCGGTCGCCGATGCCGTGCGCACGTTCGATGCGGTCATCATCGGACCCGGCAGCTTTTTTACGAGCATCCTGCCGCCGCTGCTCGTGCGCGGCGTGCCTGAGGCGCTCGCGGAGATGCGCGGCCCCATCATCCTCATCGCGAATCTGCTGACCGAAGGTCACGGCATGGCCGGCTTCACCGCCGCGGAGTCGGCGCGCTGGGTGTCGGACGCGATCGGGCGTCCGGTCGACGTCGTGATTGCGAACACGGGACGGCCGTCAGCGGATGGCTTGATGAAGTACGCGGCCGAGCACAAGAACCCTCTCGAGATCGGCGAGTTCGATGCCGAGACGGAGGTCGTCGAGGGGCGCTTCTGGTGCACCGAAATGGCGCGACACGATCGCCGCCGCCTCTCGTTCGCGGTGTGGAGCGTCCTCAGCGAACGGCTGCTGCAGCATAAGGTTCAAGAGGTTCAAGAGGTTCAATAGGTTCAAGAGGTTCTGGTTCGACCCTTCGAACCTCGCGAACCAGAACCCTTTGAACCTTTTGAACCCACTGAACCTTTTGAACTCTTTGAACCCTTTGAACCTTTTGAACCTTTTGAACCCTTTGAATCTTCAGCTCCCGCCCGCATTTCAAGCGCGCGCTTGATGATCTTTTCGAACATCGCACCGGCCTCGCCGCCGGACGCGGGCCGATGGGAGATCCAGATGTCGGGATTGCCTTCGGCGAGGATGTCGGCGAAATCGCCCTTGCTCTTGACGCTCAGCGGCGCGAACTCGGCGATGTCCACGTCGCCGGCCCAGTCGTCGCGATGCTTGATGAGCAGCCACGATCGGTCGCCACCGCCGGCCCATTTGCCTTTGGTCCGCACGAGCACCCAGGATCCTTTCAGCTTGTAGCCATCGAGCGTGAGCTTGAGGTCACCTTTCTTGAGCGCCGCATCCACGTCCTCGACTTCGGGCGTCCACGTGCCGCGGTCCCACAGCATCACGATGCCGGCGCCATACCCGGAGGGAATCACGCCCTCGAACGTGCCGTACTCGATTGGATGATCCTCGACCATCATCGCGAGGCGCTTCGTCGAAGGATCGAGCGAGGGACCTTTCGGCACCGCCCATGACAGCAGCACACCGTTGTGCTCGAGCCTGAAGTCGTAATGGAGATGGCTTGCGAGATGTTTCTGGACGCAGAAGAAGCGGGGTTTGGCGCCCTTCGCCTTCTTCGCGCGCTCGGAGGCCAGCCTGGTATCGCCGGCGGGTTCGGGGCTTTCCTTGAAGTTGCGCTTGGCTCGGTATTTTTCGAGAGCCACTACCTGACCCCACCCATCAGCTTTTTGATTGGCTTCACGACGGCAAACATGATCGCGGCGGTCACAAACAGGATGAGTGCGACCTCACCGAAGTACTGCTGCAGCGGCATGCTGACGAAGAACCTCGCCGAGGCTCCTGCGAGCATGTTGCCGAACGCATTGGAAAGCAGCCAGACACCCATCATCAGGCCGAGGATGCGGGTGGGTGACAGCTTGGTGACCGCACTCAGGCCGACCGGATAGAGGCACAGCTCGCCGAGCTCCGAGACGCCGTACGAGAGGACCAGCCACCACGGGCTGACGCGTATGCCGGCGCTTTGTGCCATCGCGCCCGCAGGCACCAGTACCGCGAAGGCGATGCCCATGAACAGGACACCGAGCGCGAGTTTGGCAGGCACCGACGGATCTCGATCGCCGAGACGGACCCAGATCAACGCGAAGATCGGCGCGAGCGTGATGACGAAGATCGGCTGCACGGACTGGAACCATGATGAAGGAAACGAGAAGCCGAACACTTCCAGCCGCGTATACCGGTCGGCAAACAGCGCGAGCGTCGATCCTGCCTGCTCGTAGGCACCCCAGAACAGAATCGCGACGAGGAAGAAGACCACGATCGCTCCCATGCGTTTCCATTCGACGGGCGTGAAGCCCGCAGGCCTCTCCACTTTCGCGCTTCGCGCTTCGGTGGGCGGGTCGATCACCGGCATACGCAGGCGGTGCCGCCCGACCACATATTGAACGAGCCCCGCGGTCATGCCGACGCCGGCGCACGCGAACCCGACGTGCCAATCGACTCTCTGCGCGAGATAACCGGCAATCAGCGGTCCGAACAGCGCTCCGAGGTTGATGCCCATGTAGAAAATCGAGAAGCCTGCATCGCGACGCGAGTCGCCGGGCCGGTAGAGCGCCCCGACCAGCGTGCTGACATTCGGCTTCAGCAGTCCTGTTCCGAGCACGATGAGGACGAGGCCGGCGTAGAAGAAGACGAGTGCTCTGAACGCCAGCGTGAAATGACCGAGCGCGATCAGGATTCCGCCGATCAGCACGCTGCGGTACTGGCCGAGGAATCGATCGGCGATGATACCGCCAAGGATCGATGCGCCCCACGCGCTCCCGGTGTAGAGACCGTAGATGTTTCCTGCCTCGGCATCTGCGAATCCCAGCCCGCCGGCCGCAACCGACGCGGTCATGTAGTAGATGAGGAACGCGCGCATTCCGTAATAGCTGAAGCGCTCCCACATCTCGGTGAAAAAGAGCGTCGAGAGTCCGCGCGGATGGCCGAAGAAGGCCCGATCCGATGCGGCGTCGATCGCCATCGCAGGCACCGCACGCGTCGCCATGCGCACAGCATAACCCCCAACAGCAGCTCCCAACTACCAACTCCGGACGTCCAACTCCCAAGATGGCTACAGCACACCTTGGAGGTTGGAGGTTGGGAATTGGGAGTTGACTCTAGAATGGTCCGGTGCGGGTTCTTCTGCTTTCAACCTACGACCTCGGCCGGCAGCCCTTCGGACTCGCTTCGCCGGCTGCATGGCTGCAGCACGCAGGCGTCGACGTCGCATGCGTCGATACGTCTCGCGAGACACTGACCGACGAGCGCATCGCCGAGGCGAATCTCGTGGCGTTCTATCTGCCGATGCATACCGCGACGCGGCTGGCGGCGCCACTCATCGACCGAGTCAAGCATGTGAATCCGTCGGCAGGTCTCGCCGCCTACGGTTTATATGCACCGATCAATCACGCGTGGCTCCGGGAAAAAGGTGTCACGCATGTCCTGGGGCCCGAGGGCGAGCAGGAGTTGGTGGATCTTGCGAAGGGCGATGGGTCGCCTCGGCACCTGACTCTGACCCCGCATCGGGGTGGTTTGTTGCCTCTCGCGAAATACGCGTCGCTGAAGATGCCCGATGGCTCGACACGCGTTGCCGGTAGCACGGAAGCGACGCGCGGATGCAAGCACCTGTGCCGTCACTGCCCAATCGTTCCGGTCTACAAAGGACGCTTTCATGCGATCCCCGTCGACGCGGTGTTCGACGACATCCGCCAGCAGGTCGCCGCTGGCGCGCAGCACATCTCCTTCGGCGACCCCGATTTCTTCAACGGCCCTACCCACGCGCGCCGCGTCGTGGAGCGGCTTGCGTCGGAATTCGCGGGCCTCACCTACGACGTCACGATCAAGATCGAGCACATCCTCAAGCACGCCTCGATGTTGCCGCTGCTGGCGAGCACCGGATGCCTGTTCATCACGAGCGCCGTGGAGTCGATTGACGATGCGGTGCTGCGGCATCTGCGGAAGGGACACACACGCGCGGATTTCATCACGGCCGTCCACCTCTGTCGCGAATCGGGCATCGCGCTGTCGCCGACGTTTGTTCCCTTTACACCCTGGACGACGCTGGAGGGATACGACGAGCTGCTGCGGACGCTCGACTCACTCCAACTGATGGAGCAGGTGGCCCCGATTCAACTGGCTATCCGGCTGCTCATCACGAACGGATCGCCACTGCTGGAGCTGCCGGACATCCAGGCTGTGATCGCGGGGTTCGACCCGTCCTCGCTCACCTGGCCGTGGCGGCACCATGACTCGCGAGTGGATGCGCTGCAGCAATCGGTGATGCGCAGCGTGGTGGCGAAGTCGAAGATGCCCCGAGCGGTCCCTCACATGAACGAAGCCTGGTACTGCTGCGCCGAGCCGTCGCCGGAGGACATGCGGCTGATTTGAAGCGGGTTCTCATCGTCGCATCGACCACGGGATACCAGATCAGGTCGTTCGGCGACGCCGCCGGGAAGCTCGGAGTACGTCTGGTATTTGCGAGCGACCGCTGCGACCAGCTGGAAGATCCCTGGTGGGACGACGCGATTCCGATTCGTTTCTACGACGAGCTCGGTGCGCTGCAGAGGATTGTCGAAGCGCTCGTGGCGAACCCTCCGGACGGCGTCATTGCCGTCGGCGATCGTCCGGTCACGGTGGCCGCGCGCGTCAGCGAAGCATTCAGCCTGCCGGGCAATCCCGTCGGCGCGGCGCTGGCCAGCCGCAACAAGCTCGAGAGCCGCCGCGCGCTGGAGGCGGCCGGCCTGCTCGTGCCGAAATTCCGGTCGATCTCGCTCGCCGACGATCCGCGCGAACTTTCCATCACGCTTGACTATCCGGCCGTGCTGAAGCCGCTCGCCATGTCGGGCAGCCGCGGCGTCATCAGGGTCGACAGCAGCTTCGAGTTCCTCCGGGCGTTCGAACGCCTGCGCGCGCTGATGGCGCAGCCCGACGTGCGCGGCGACCGTGATTCCGCGCACGACAGGCTGCTGGTCGAGTCGTTCATTCCCGGCCGCGAGTACGCGGTGGAAGGCGTATTAACGGGCGGATCGCTGCA
>Ga0075423_10007780_pt1 | contig 10140 bp, 9 predicted proteins | sample SoiMethybrSBSTD2_FD_80114 | JGI IMG/M metagenome (GOLD analysis project Ga0075423, IMG submission 80114) | Bulk soil microbial communities from a Populus tree surrounding site in Tennessee, USA - Soil MetaG P. TD hybrid SBSTD2 | ecosystem: Environmental > Terrestrial > Soil > Tree plantation...
TCGGCCCTACGAAACCGCTGCGCGGTGAACTCCTGAAATGAGACCGTCTGCATCGTTGACGGTCCCCATCCGCGGGTTGAGCTATCACGTCCGTGTCTGGGGCGCGGAAAACGCGCCGAAGCTGTTCATGTTGCACGGCTGGATGGATGTCGGTGCGTCGTTCCAGTTTCTCGTCGACGCGCTGCAACGCGACTGGCACGTGATCGCTCCCGACTGGCGCGGCTTCGGGCTCTCCGCGTGGTCCGCGGACGGCTACTGGTTCGCCGATTACATTGCCGACCTCGATGCGCTGGTCGATCATTTCACGCCGGACGAATCGGTGCGACTGGTCGGCCACAGCCTGGGCGGCAACGTCGTGATGCTCTACGCGGGCATCCGGCCGCAACGCGTCGCACGCGTCGTGTCGCTCGAGGGCTTCGGCATCCCCGCAGAATCGGCCGACGTCGCGCCCGGCAAATTCGCCAAATGGCTCGACGCGCTCAAGGCTCCGCCGAGCTTCCGCCCCTATCGCAATATCGCCGCAGTCGCCGACCAGCTGCAGAAGAACAACCCGCGGCTCGCGCGCGACAAGGCTGAATTCCTTGCTGCGCATTGGGCGAAGGCGCAGCCCGACGGCAGCGCGCGCCTCAATTCGGATCCGCGGCACAAGCTGCCGTTCCCGACGGTCTACCGGATGGAAGAAGTGCTGGCGATCTGGAAGCGGATTACCGCGCCCGTATTGTGGGTGGCGGCGACGGAATCGTTCGTTCCGAGGTGGCTGGGCGCGCATCCCGAGGGCGAGGGTGCGACCGACAGCCTTGCGAGCGTCCGCGCGCGGCTGGCGCAGGTACCGCACGGCGAGCTCGCTACGATCGATGAAGCGGGACACATGCTGCATCTCGACCGGCCGGACGCGGTCGCGGCGGCGATCGAGCCTTTTCTCGCGGCGTGACGCATCACCTGTTCGGCATCGCGTCGAAGCGCGCCGCGTACGGTGCGCTGGTCTTTCTCACGCTTATCTGGGGCATGAACTTCATGGCGATGAAGTTCGGTCTGCAATATGCGCATCCGGTCATCTACAACATCGAGCGCACCTGGGTCGCCAGTGCGCTGGTGTTTGGCGTGCTCCTCTGGGAGCGGCGCCCGCTCAAGCCCGAATCGTGGACGGCGGTCATCGTCACCGGCTTCTTTCAGACGACGATAAACACCGGCGCGATCACGATGGCGCTCGCCGGCGGCGGCGCGGGCCGCACCGCGGTGCTCGTTTTCACCATGCCGTTCTGGACCATGCTGATCGCCTGGCCGGTGCTGCACGAGCGCGTGCGCGGAAGCCAGTGGTTCGCGGTCGGATTCGCACTCGCCGGACTGGTGCTCGTCGTCGAGCCGTGGAACTGGCAGGGCGAGCTCGCGCCCAAGCTCTGGGCGACGCTGTCGGGATTCGGCTGGGCCGCCGGCACGGTGGCAACGAAGTATTTCCAGCGTCACCGTCACATCGACATGCTCAACCTGATCGCGTGGCAGATGGTCGCGGGCATCATTCCGATCAGCCTCATCCCTCTCGTATATCCGCTGCCGCCCGCGCAGTGGAATGGCATCTACGTGTCCGCCTTGCTGTATACAGGCGTGATCGCCACCGGCATCGGCTTCATCCTGTGGACCGCGATCCTCGCGTGGCTGCCCGCAGGCACGGCGTCGCTCAACATGTTCGCGATTCCGGTCATCGCGCTCGTTTCGTCGATGCTCGTCTTTGGCGAGCGCCTGAGCGCAGCCGAATGGCTGGGAATCGCTTCGATCGGCGCCGGCCTCGCGATCGTTTCGGTCCGCGCATGGCTCTCCGGCCGGCGCGGCGAGCGCGAGGTCGTCGAAGCGCCGGCGATCGAGGGTGGGTGACGGCGCGGCCGAATGAATTCGGCCCTACGAACCTCGCGCTTTATCGCCCGGCTTTCGTAGGTGCGAATTTATTCGCGCGGCGTTGCATCTCGCGGCGCAGCCGAATGAATTCGGCCCTACAGGATATAATGCGCCGCTGCAAATTGACTTGTTATGCTCCGCAGTGTCCGCTGACGACCTTTCCAAGCTCAAAATCGACCGCTCGCTCGCGCCGATCCAGACGCGCCGCCGTCGCAAATGGATCTGGTTGGGCGCGATTGCGATCGTTCTGATCGGCGGTGGGGCATGGTTTGCGTTGCAGCCGCGCGCGGTCTCCGTCCAGACGACGCCGATCGTCACGACGTATCCGTCGCAGCAGTTCGTCGTGCTCAACTCGACCGGCTATGTCGTCGCGCAGCGCAAGGCGGCGATCTCATCCAAAGCATCCGGACGGCTGGAGTGGCTCGGCGTCGCCGAGGGCACGCGGGTGAAGGCAGGGGAGATCATCGCGCGGCTCGACTCGCGCGACGTCGCGGCGCAGCTCGACGCCGCCCTCGCCAACGTCAGAGTCGCGCGCGCGGCTCTGGAGCAGGCGCTCGCCGAAGACCGCGACGCGGCCGCTTCGCTCCAGCGCACGCGGGATCTGATCGCGCAGAAGTTCGTATCGCAGTCTGCGCTCGACCAGGCCAGGGCGCGCGCCGATCGCGCGGTCGCCGGCGTGGCGAGCGCGAAAGCGGGCGTAGCGGCTGCGGGAGCGAACGCCAGGAACGCGCAGGTCGCGGTCGACTACACGCAGATCCGCGCGCCGTTCGACGGCATCATCCTGTCCAAGAGCGCGAATGTCGGCGACATGGTCACGCCGTTCTCGTCGGCGGCGGATTCCAAGGGCGCAGTCGTGAGCATGGCCGACATGAGCACGCTCGAGGTCGAAGCCGACGTGTCGGAATCGAGCCTGTCCAGGATCAGCGTCGGCCAGCCCACCGAAATCACACTCGACGCGCTTCCGGATGTGCGCTTCCGAGGCACGGTATCGCGCATCGTGCCGACGGTCGATCGCGCGAAGGCGACAGTGATGACGAAGGTACGCTTCGAAGCCATTGACCCGCACGTACTGCCCGAGATGAGCGCCAAGGTGTCGTTCCTGTCGCAACCGGTGACGCCTGAGCAGCAGAAGCCGCTCGTCGCAGTGAATCCCGACGCGCTCGCGCAGCGCGACGGAAAGACGGTCGTGCTCGTCGTGCGCGACAGCAGGGCGGTCGAAGTGCCCGTGACGCTGGGCAAGAAGATCGCCGACCTGACCGCGATCGCAGGCGAAGTGAAGGCTAGCGAGAAGGCGGTGCTCAAGCCCCCGCCCGAGCTCAAGGACGGCGCGCTGGTGAAGCCCGCAAAGTAGGGTCAGAGACGACTTTCTGCGCGGCGATGGAATGGCTAGTTCTGGCGACATGAAAGTCGTCTCTGACCCTACTTTGCCGCCGCTGGTCGAGATCCGCAACCTGACCAAGTACTACCAGCGCGGCGGGCAGATCATCCCGGTGCTGGTCGAAATCGATCTCGACGTGCGCCTGGGCGACTATCTCGCACTGATGGGTCCGTCGGGCTCGGGCAAGAGCACGCTACTGAATCTCATTGCCGGCATCGACAAGCCCAGCGGTGGCACGATCAAGGTCGGCGGTGTCGATATCGCGCGTCTTTCCGATGCCGATCTTGCCGCGTGGCGCGCCGCGCACGTCGGGTTCATCTTCCAGTTCTACAACCTCATGCCCGTGCTGACCGCGTTCGAGAACATCGAGCTGCCGCTGCTGCTCGCCCCGTTATCAAAACGCGAGCGGCGCGAGCGCGTGAACGTGGCGCTGGCGCTGGTTGACCTGACCGACCGCGCCGACCATTACCCCGGCGAGCTGTCCGGCGGCCAGCAGCAGCGGGTTGCAATCGCCCGCGCGCTCATCACCGATCCGACGCTTATCGTCGCCGACGAGCCGACGGGCGACCTGGATCGCACGACCGGAGAGGAAATTCTGGGTTTGCTCGAGCGGCTCAACCGCGAGCTGGGCAAGACGATCCTGCTCGTGACGCACGATCCCAAGGCCGCCGAGAAGGCGCACCGGATCGTGCACCTCGAGAAAGGCGTTTTGGTCGATTGAGTGGTTGCGTAGGGCGGAATTCATTCCGCCGCGGCGCTGGATGGGTTGCCTCGTGCGAATGAATTCGCACCTACAGATTCGCGGCCGTCGCGATGGGGATTAAGCCGCGGCCTTGCCAGGGCGCCGCTGCGCGTGCAGGAGGTCGTCGTCGAGCGAGCTATCTATCGCCGCTTGCGCCGGTGCCGGCGGAACGAGCAGCAGTTCGCGTTCGGCGGCCTCGATGGCCTGCAGGATCGCGTTGCCGTCCATTTCGCTCTCGACATTGCTGCGGGCTGCAGCCCAAGCTTCCCGGACGGCGCGCTCTTCGACTACGTCCGGATCGAGCTCGTCCAGCAGCGTGTCGATGGTCGAAGCGTCGGCAGCGATAGAATTCGTGCGCGTGCGCGGCGCCGTGCTTTCCCCCGCGGCGACCAGCAGCGGTGCGACGGACTTTGCCTTCGACTCGGATGGCGTTCCGCGTATCGTCGTCGCTTCGGCGTAGGAAAGCGGTGAAAGCGTTACCGGCGGCGACGAAAGATTCGTGACCGAGCTCGGACCAGCGTAGGAGCCTCCGCGCGTCCACTGCGGAATTGGGGGCGGGGCGCGGCGCGGCCGTATGAACTTGAAGAACGCGAGCGTGCACAGGGTGACGAGGCTCGCTGCAAGGTACCAAAACGCGTTGCTCCAGCTGCCGAAAAATGCCGATGGCGCAGCTGGCCGCCCGAGCGACGCTTCAGTCGGCGCTGCAGGCAGCGCCGAGGTTCGAGTCCCGATCGGGCGCAATGCCGTGGACGCGGCGGCGCCCATCGCGGCGAGTTGCTGCCGCTCCAAACTTGCGCCGGCCGCCGGCGCGGACGCTCGCGCGGGGCGCGACTCGGAGGCAGTCGGCACCCGCTCCGCGTTGCGCCGCGCAGCGGCCGGCGGCAGCACGGGCCGTTCCTGTCCGGGTTCGCGCGCCGTTGGTTGCACTGCCGCCGCCGCCGCCGGGGCGCCCGCGACTTGCGGGTTCAGCAGCAACACATAATCGCGCCGGCTCATTGTTTCGCATCCGGCCTGGATACCAAAGCGGATGGCGGGCTCGGTGACGGGGTTCTCTGTCGTCACGACCAGCCGGAAAGCAGACGCTGGGCGTTCAAGACTGACCTGTGCCGTCACTGTTGGCGCAGACCCGTCGCCCGCCGGCACGACTCGGAAGCAGCTGGCCTGCAGCAATTCGCCCGGCGCGGTCGAGATCGGAATCACCGCGCGTAACGGCGATCCGAGGGTCGATTGCGCCAGAGCGTCGCCGAGTGCCATGCCGTGCGCGGTCGATGAGGCGATCACTGTGGCGATCAGCAGCGCCATGGCGACCGCGACGAGGAAGCGAAACGGTGCGTAAATTGACACGGCGGCTCTCGGTCCGTAGCTGCGCTTTGTAGGGTGCATCTTCGCGAAGATCGGTTCCAAGCCGGCCAACAGCCGGCATTTCCCCTTTAAAAGCAACTTCCATGCCGTCGTTCATACGGCCCGTGACGCTCATATACGCGGCATAAGGTAAGCTTGCCGTTTTTGTATCTGCCATGTATTTCCTTCGTCTCGTTGTCAAGAACGCGCTGCGACACAAGCTGCGCACGACGCTCACGATCGTCGGCATCGTGGTCGCGATCAGCGCGTTCGGACTGTTGCGTACGGTCATCGACGCGTGGTACGCCGGGGCCAACGCGAGCTCCAGCGCTCGGCTGGTCACGCGGAACGCGGTGTCGCTCGTTTTCTCGTTGCCGCTCACCTACGCGCAGCGGATCCGCCAGATGCCCGGCGTGACCGCGGTCTCGTGGGCGAATTGGTTCGGAGGCGTATACGTCAGCGAGCGCAATTTCTTCCCGCAATTCGCGATCGATGCGCCCACTTATCTCGAGATTTATCCGGAGTTCCTGCTCTCCGCCGAGGAAAGGAAGGCTTTCCTCACCGATCGCCAGGGGGCCATCGTCGGCCGCAAGCTCGCCCTGCAGTACGGGTGGAAGACAGGCGATCAGATCCCGCTGCGCGGCACTATTTTCCCGGGAACGTGGACGTTCAACCTGCGCGGCATCTACGACGGCGCAACGAAGACCACCGCCGAATCGCAGATGTTTTTTCATTGGGCCTACTTGAACGAGTCGGTCAAGAAGCGCTTACCTCGCCGCGGCGACCAGATCGGGGTATTGATCGAGCAGCTGAAGGACCCGGATCAGGCTGCCGCGGTGTCGCAGGCGATCGATTCGACGTTCAGGAATTCGCTGGCCGAAACGCTGACCGAGACCGAGAATGCCTTCCAGCTGGGCTTCGTGTCGATGTCCGAGGCGATCCTGCTCGCGATCCAGGCGGTATCGTTTGTCGTCATCGTCATCATCATGGCGGTGATGGCCAATACGATGGCGATGACCGCGCGCGAGCGCGGCTCCGAGTACGCGACGCTCAAGGCGCTGGGCTTCGGTGGAGGTTTCGTCGCCTTGCTGATCTTCGGCGAGTCGCTGCTGATCGCGGCGATCGGCGGCGTCGCGGGCATCGCGCTTACTTTCCCCCTGGCCAATGCCTTCCGCGAAGCGCTGGGAACGTTCTTCCCGATTTTCTACGTCAGCGACGAGACGGTCGGGCTGCAGCTCGGTGCTGCGCTCGTCGTCGGCGTCGTGGCCGCCATATTCCCGGCTTGGCGTGCGTCGCGGCTGCCCGTGGTCGAGGGCTTGCGTGCGATCGCCTGAACGCGATGCGTGTACCGTTCATCTACGTCATCCGCAATCTCGTCGCGCGTCGACTCACCACGGCGCTGACCGCGGGCGGCATGGCGCTCGTGGTCTACGTCTTCGCGACGGTGCTCATGCTCTCCGCAGGGCTCAAGGCGACGCTGATCGCCACAGGACAGGACGACAACGTGCTCGTCATCCGCCGCGGCTCGCAGACCGAGGTACAGAGCGGTATCGACCGCATGCAAGCCGGAGTCGTCGAGAGTCTGCCGGATATCCTGGTCGGCCAGGACGGGCTGCCGCTCGTCTCGAAGGAACCCGTGGTGCTGATCAACCTCCCGAAGCGCGGGTCGGGGAAGCCGTCGAATGTGGTGATCCGTGGTGTGACGCCGCGTGGGCTCACGCTGCGCCCGCAGGTGCATATCATCGAGGGTCGCATGTTCCGGCCGGGCACCGCCGAGGTCGTCGCCGGCGCCTCGATCGCGACGGGATTTCGCGGGGCCGCGCTGGGCGAGACGCTGCGCTTTGCATCGCGCGATTGGACGGTGGTCGGAGTATTCGACGCGGCCCGCACCGGCTTCGCTTCGGAAATCTGGGGCGACGCCGAACAGATGATGCAGGCGTTCCGGCGCGTGGGCTTCTCGGCGCTGATTTTCAAGCTCACCGAGAGCGACCGTTTCGACGCGGTCAAGCAGACCATCGAGTCCGATCCGAGGTTGACGCTCGAGGCCAAACGCGAGACGCGCTTTTACGCCGATCAGTCGGAGGCGCTGTCGACGTTCATCAATTACCTTGGCACGACGATCTCGGTTATCTTCTCGATCGGTGCGATCATCGGCGCGATGATTACCATGTACGCGAGCGTGGCGAGCCGCACGGCGGAGATCGGCACGCTACGCGCGCTGGGCTTCTCGCGCGGATCGATCCTCACCGCTTTCCTGGGCGAGTCGCTGCTGCTGGGACTCCTCGGCGGCGTGATCGGGCTGACCGGCGCCGCGTTCATGCAGGCGCTTTCGATTTCGACGACCAATTTCCAGACCTTTGCCGAGATCGCTTTCCGGTTCGTGTTGACACCGGGAATCGTCGTCGCGGCGCTGCTTTTCGCGCTGGCGATGGGATTTGTCGGCGGGTTTCTGCCCGCCGCGCGCGCGGCGCGACTCAAGATCGTCGACGCGTTGCGCGCTGCGTAGTCGCCGGCGCGGCCAGCGAGCGCGACAAGTTGATGGGACCGATATCGCTTTTCTCGATCGCTACGCTGATCTGGGGCTCGACCTGGCTCGCGATCACGTTTCAGCTCGGCAGCGTCGCGGCCGAGGCCTCGGTCGTGTACCGCTTCGCGCTCGCGGCGCTGATGCTCGCGGCGTGGTGTCTTGCGACCGGCCGCTCACTGAGGTTCCGTGCAACCCAGCATGCCTGGTTCGCCTCCCAGGGCGCGCTTCTGTTCGGCTTGAATTACCTCTGTGTGTACTGGGCCGAGCAACACATCGCATCGGGGCTGGTGGCGGTGCTGTTCTCGCTGATCGTGTTCCTCAACCTCGTCGGCGTGCGCGTGTTCTTCGCAACACCAGTCAACCGGCGCACGGTCCTCGGTGCAGCGCTGGGCGTCACCGGCGTCACGCTCCTGTTCTGGCGCGAGCTCGCGGGTATGCAGACCGATGCGCTGCGCGGTATCCTGTTCGGGCTCGCGGCGACGGTATTCGCGTCGGGCGGCAACCTGGTCGCCGTACGCAATCAGCGCCGCGGCATCCCGGTGCTGCCGGGAGTCGCGTGGGGCATGACTTACGGCACGCTTGCTGTCGCGGTCGTCGCCGCGGTGAACGACATCGTGTGGACCTTCGATCCGCGTCCCGGCTACGTGCTCTCGCTTCTCTACCTTGCAGCGTTCGGATCGGTGATCGCATTCGCGGCGTATCTCACGCTACTAGGCAAGATCGGTGCCGCGCGCGCCGGTTACGTCGGGGTCGCCGTGCCGGTTGTGGCCTTGCTCCTCTCGACGGTATTCGAGCACTACCAGTGGACGCTGCCCGCACTCGCCGGCGCCGCACTCTGTATCGCGGGCAACGTGCTCGTTCTCATGCCCCAGCCAACGACTGTTCGGATGTGAACAAGAAAAATCCGCCCCTCCTTTGGACCGGGGCCGGGACGGGCCTGCCAAAGCATGAACGGATAAACGGACAGAGCCTGCAGTGAAGCGGTACCGGCCGTTCGCCCCTTTGACTTAGCTCGATGAAAGCTTCGATGAACGGAGCGAACGGCCGTCCTGCAAAAAAGCTCCCTTAGCGCCAAGGTCTGTAAAAGGTCGACGTTGCGCCGTAGACGTCGTTCACGCGGCGCACCGATGCAATCCTGCGATCGACCTCGCGCGGCAGCCGTGCATACTCACCCGGGCCCAGCGTACGGCAATCGCCCTGGAATTGCGTGTCGGTACAGAACATCCAGTAGCCTTCCTCGATCCGCATCGAAGCCGCACGATCGCTGAAGCCCATTCTGTTGAGGTTGGGCAGCTCGCTCCAATTGATCGCAAACGACTGGCCGCGGAAGTTCGGGTATTCGTACAGCACCACGCGTCCGACTCCGACCGGCGGCGGCACCGCAGCAACCGGGGCGCCCGTAATCGCGACGAGCTCGGCGGAATTCACTCTACCTGTGAGCGCGCCAAGATTCTCGTAGCGACCTGGTACGAAGTCGAAGCATTCGCCGCGGTAATACTCACGACTGCACAAACGCCATGTACCGCCGTAGACGATCACCGCGTCGGCCCCACCGAAGAACGCGATCCGATCGAGGTTGCCGTGCGTCTTCGTCAGCTCGATCGCACCGCCGCCGAAGCCGGGACGCTCGAATAATACGATGCGTGGCTCGGCGCCGGCGATGACGACCGGCGGCGCGGCGACGATCGGCGGTGCGACGACGATCGGCGGTGCGTCGACAATCGTTGGTGCAAGCTCGGTGGTGGTGACGACTTCGCGCACCGATGTGATGGTGTTATTCAACAGACCGTCCAGCTTCCTGTATTCCCCGGGCCGGAGCTGCGCGCAGCTGCCGCGGTAGAAAGGATCGCTACAAACTTCCCACACACCATCGCGAACCACGAGCGATGCGGCGCTGTCGATCGGGCCGGTTCGTTGCAAATTCGGCGCGCCGCGGTGAAGCGTCAGACTATCGCCGCGGAGGTCCCGGTGCTCGTAAAGCGTAATCTCGCCCGCGAGCGCAGCCGGCACGGACAGCGCCACCAACGCGCCCACGAGCGCACTCAAAAACGTTTTGCGCTCGGTATTCATAGGCAATCTCCAGATCAAGCGCCGGCAACGATGCCGACGTTATTTTGACGCCTTGAGGTCGGCGATGGTTTACTCGAATGATGCAAGTTGTTGCCGCGCGGAGATGCGATGTCGGTCAGCGTCTCGCTCTCTGACAGACATTGTCCGACGATGCCGTGCGGCATCGTCATTCCAGCCGCAGCTCCGCGTCAA
>Ga0075423_10007781_pt1 | contig 10140 bp, 15 predicted proteins | sample SoiMethybrSBSTD2_FD_80114 | JGI IMG/M metagenome (GOLD analysis project Ga0075423, IMG submission 80114) | Bulk soil microbial communities from a Populus tree surrounding site in Tennessee, USA - Soil MetaG P. TD hybrid SBSTD2 | ecosystem: Environmental > Terrestrial > Soil > Tree plantation...
AGGAGATTGCGCTTCGAAAATTTCCGTCCGGGCTCCGTAGGGCTGACGGCCGGGTGGCTGGCTTAGCGCAAGCAGGTTTGCTCCCTAGCACAGTGACCTAAAGCAAAAATGGAGAGAAACGCGAGAGGAAACTAACGCATCCCGAAAGCAGGTGCGATCCCGTGCTGGCATGATGCCGGCACAATAAAATCACGAGGAGGACCCCATGAGGTTACCTGGATCGGTCCTCAGGCAAGGCGTCATTGTTATGCTGGCTGCTGGCATCATTGGACTAATGCTGTGGCCGTCGGCATCCCGGCAGGACCGCTCTATTGGCGATTGAAAACTCTTTCCACGCTCGATCAGGCGTCGCTCGCGGGCGAGGTGGCGGACAGAGTGTGGCTTTTCACACTCGGCGCTAAAGGCGGCGTGACGCACGGCGGCAGCAAGGTTGTCGAGATCGGGCCTGTTCCGGCGATCACGGCGCCTGAGTATCTGCGGCGCATCAACCACGCCGGCGGCGCGCCCGGGGCCAAGACGGCGGTGCACACCCACCCGGGCTCCGAGGCGTTCTACGTCCTGGCCGGCCGGTTGGGCCAGCGTACACCACATGGAGTGAGCCACGCCGATGCGGGCCAGACGATGAACGGGCACGGTGCGGATACACCGATGGAGGTATTCAGCGCTGGCACAACGGACCTCGATCAGATTGTTCTGTTCGTCGTGGACGCAACGCGGCCGTTCTCCTCACCGGCAAAGTTTGAATGAGGAAAGGCGAACGAGGCTGGCGACCTTGAGCCTTTGCGGGCATTGATCTGGCACTGAGGGGGCGCCCCGGATGCTGTGAAGGCTCAAGTTTGCTTTCTGCTGCAGGATGGCCGGCGTGGCGTGCCAGCACGCATGTTATCCCCACCCTTCGACTCCAATCATCTATTCGTCTTCGTGCGAAATTATCCGATGTTAGCTCCCCCTGCAGAAAAGCCAACTTACACTTGTCTTGTACCGCAAGCTTGCCAGTGCCGCCGGGTCGCGGTTTGCTCAGAGGCAGAAAGCCAATTCCCAAGCGCTACGGAGCCCCGGACAACGAGCCCGGTCGCCTATTGCGTCAACCCAAGCACGAGCAACTGCGCTGCCACCGAGTCCCTGTCGGGCGAGATGAACTGCGGCAGGAAGACGAACATAAAGAAGGTGCTTGGGTTGGTCAGGTGCTGATCAGCCCTCCCCTGGCACTCGCGGGAGGAGCGCCAGAGCACTTCCTGGTGCGCCGAGTGCAGTGGCTCGATTCCGATTAAAAGCGCCACGCCCAAAGGGACAACCCAAGGGCGTGGCATAGCGCTGCGTCAGGGCATGAGGGACTAGCCCTGACGACGCCTTGGGAGGCCTCATAGATACGATTGGGCCCTCGCGACCGTTTCAAAAAAGCGCCACGCCTCGGTGGCGGCAGCACGACCGAGGCGTGGCCCGCGCTGCTGGGCGGCTCATGCTCATCGGCAGCCAGGTAGAGCCCAATCGCGCGCGTCATGGAGTTACGACTGAGCCTTGGTCACCGCTGTGGGGTTACGATCATTTAATTCGCGCCCCCTGGACCACGCCCTGGGGCAATGAGAGCCCCAAGGCGTGGCCGGCGCTGCCGCTGAGCGGTGCGGGGTAGCCCAGCGCGCGCCGGGTCGGGTTTTACCGCCCGAGGGTTAAGCGTCAATTCCCCGCTTCGTTGCCTCAACAGAACATTGATTTTTTTTCGCCAAATTCGTACTATATTCTGCGGAATATAGTACTTATTTGTGCGTTTCCTGTATATGTGACGTGGGAAAATGTCACAGAGAAATGAAAAGGCCTTCGCCTACCTGCGAGCGAGCTCGGCAGCCAGTGTCGGGCCCGATAAGGCCGGCGATCACCGCCAGCGCGAGGCCGTCGAAGCCTTCGCGAAGAGTGCTGGCTACACCATCGAGGGCGAGTTCTACGACGCGGCAGTGTCGGGCGGGGATTCGTTCGAGGCCCGGCCCGGCTTTGCAGAGATGCTCCAGGCGATCGCCGGCAATGGCGTTCGCACAATTATCGTTGAAACCGCCAATCTCTTCGCGCGTGACCTGATGATCCAGGAAGTGGGGTTTGCCCGCCTTAAGGAGCTCGGCATTGAGCTCATCGCCGCGGATAACCTCAACGCCTTCGTGGACGATGGGCCAACTTCGAAGCTGATCCGCCAGGTGCTGGGCGCAGTGGCGGAGTTCGACAAGTCAACGATTGTCGCCAAGCTGCTGCAGGCTCGGCAGCGCAAGCGCCGCGCCACGGGCAAAAAAGTCGAGGGGCGCAAATCTCACCTCGAGCGGCGCCCCGAAGTGGTGCGCGTGGCGAAGCGCTTGCGCCGTGCATCGCCACTCAATGGCAAGCGCCGCTCGTTCCGGAAGATCAGCAAGGAATTGGCCGCCATGGGTCATCTTACGAGCCGCGGGACGCCGTTCTCCGCATCTGCGGTGCGCGTCATGGTTGCAGGTGAGGCGCCCCTGAAGGCCTCAGAATAGGGCCGCGTCATGGGCCCGGTGCGCCACACGATCGACCCAACATTCGCAAGGGACGGGAGCAAGCCACACTAGGGAGCTCGATCGCTGCATTCGTTTGGCCAACTAGCAACGCCGAAAGGCCACACGAGCCCATCCTCATGAAGTGGCGCGCCGACCTCTACACCCCTCAAGCCGTCTCTATCTGCGCCTGCCGGACCTCCAATATCCCTTTAAGACCGCGAGGTCCTCGTCGCCGCCTGCAGCATCTCCGTCCTTCTTGCACGGGCAGAGCTCAATATCAGGGAGCTCGACAAGAGAATTTGGCTCGTCACCTTTATGCGACACGATCTCGGCTACTTCGACCAACAGACCTGCAGGCTCGAACCAATCGACAACCCCTTCGCACCAACAGTGCTGCGCGTCCCGGGCGGAGTCATAGCCGCTAGCGAAGCCGCACGCGACGCGCGCATCCAGTAGCGCCGTCGCAAGCGAGCGGCTTCGCTATCCGCCATGCAGTGACAGGACAGCGCCAAGTGTTACCCATGTCTCCGGTACGATTCGTCACCTATGTCTCGGGCCGCTCAGTGGGATCTGGCGGAGACGGAGGGATTCGAACCCTCGATACGCCTTAACAGCGTATAACGGTTTAGCAAACCGCCGCCTTCAGCCACTCGGCCACGTCTCCTCCTAGGCAGCGCAGGCACTTAGCATACTTGACCCGGTGAACAAAGCCGGAATTGGTACGGGGGCGACCCGACCACTGGCGCTCCTGACGCCGGGGCCAGCCGTGCAAGAGCATTTGGGTCTTGCCCCTGTGGCCCACGACCTCGGCGATCAGCTTCGGCCGGAATGATCTTCAGTCAATTCCCGTAATTCACCCGCACGTTTCGTAGGCCCTCGGCCATCTGCTGAACCTCGGAGTCATGTCGTGAGGGTTTTTCACCTAGGTTTTGGGACCCGTTTCAGCGCCTTGAGCGCTCGTCGAGGTAAGCCCCCGCGCGAAAGGGTCCTGTGAAGTCGGATCAAGAGTTTCACGTGTGTCAAATCATCCGCATGGGTGTGGACAAATTCCCCCCGACAAGGCATTGGTGATGTGCGTTGGTTCGTCAGTCGCGTGAGTGAATATTCACCGCATGATGCTAGGCTTGAGGCGAGCCCTGACGCACGGCAACCATGGCCACCCAGCGCCTACCCATCGAAGATTCAGACGACGCGCCTGATGCAGCATCAGCGGCGCACCATAAGCGTGGCGTCGTCGGCAAGATGCTGCGGCTGGTTGGCCTGAACCCTCCGAACTCAGGGTTCAAGAATGGGCTCAGCGATGGGGCCAAGAATGGTGGCTCAGATGGTTCCGGTCATGGACTATCCGATGGAACCCTCACCGGGCCAAGCCGTGTGGATCAACGTGGAGGTTCCAGTGGTTCCACGGGTGGATCCAGCGATGGTCCCGTAACTGGTCCCACCAATGGCGTCAATGGTGGCATCAACGATGGCATCGACGGACGCAAGCATCAGCCACAACCTGACCCCGTAAATGAAGGTCCTAGGTATCGACGGGTCGGCGACACTTGGCGGTTGGCCGGTAAAAAGAAGCGGCCAACGCCAATTGAGCAGGCCGAAGAGCTCCTGAAGTTTTTGCAGGACCGGAATTTTGGCGATGGCTGGGTTCCCCTCCCGGACCTGGAGAAGAACATCTATCCGATTTTTCTCGACACTCCGGGGCGCCACCAAATGTCCTGGCGCACGGTTGCTCGCGGCCTTGGGAAGATCACCAAACGGCGCACAAAGGAGTTTGGCTGGAGAGTGCGCGAGCGCGACGGCGAGTTAATGCGTGACGTAGAGGTTCAATACTACGTCCCCGCCCCCCTCAAGAAGCGGCCGCGGAAGTAGTAATTTCAGCGACGTTTGCTCTTGGTCGACTTCATTTACCAAGGTATTTCCGATAGATAGTAACTTTGATCGCCATCAAAGTTTTGCGTACGCACATGCCCACCAAGTCCAAAAAGCCGCCCACCACCTTGAAGCGCTGGCGCGTCTACCACCTTGGTCAGCGTGGTGAGCTTATCGGCACCGTCACGGCCGCCAACGCCGAGGAAGCCTTGGAAGTGGCGATGAAGGAATATGCAATCACCGAGCGCGATCGGCGGCGCACGCTGGTGCGCGAGAGCGAGTAAGCCGCCACGCTTTGCATCCGGACCCCATGATGCTCCAATCACAAGCGTGTCCTCAGGTCGTATCTCGTTCATCCACCCCCAGATCCCGACGCTCGCCAAGGTCCCGCCGACAGGCGACCACTGGATCCATCAACCCAAACTCGACGGCTTCAGATGCATCGCCGTCAAGAACGGAGCCATGGTGCGGCTTTTTTCGCGCCGCGGCGTCGAATTTAGGTTGCCGGGCATGGCCGCCGTGCTGGCCAACCTTGCGGCCGAGACGGCGGTGCTCGACACCGAGTTGATCTGTGTCCGCGCCGACGGCCGTGCCGATTTCTTCGCTTTGCTGCGGCAGCGGCCATGCAGCGGGCATCAGAGGTAGCGAGCGAGGCTATGGCCCATTCTGCTAGCGCTACGCTGCTGGTGACGCACGGTAACCTCATGACCCTGCTGCTAAAGCACTTCGACGATCGGATAGGTTTCGCCGAATGGCAACGACTGACCAACCCAGACGTGTATCGCATCTCTTTCTCAGCAGAGCGGGCGGAGATCGCGCGGATCTGGGATCCCTGACCCCCACTCGCGTCTCACGGGCTTGGGCGGAATGTCTGTTGGCACATTTTCACCGTCGCCCAATCCACAACGGTCAGCTCAGCCTCAAAAAGCGGACCCGGACGATGTCCTGCACCCGGTGACCACCACCCTGGGGCTACACAATCGCATCCTGGCAAATGGGATCAAAATCCGAGTGTGCCCAAGTGGGTGCAGCAGTAGCTGTCCACAAAATTGGTCCCTACTCGGAGGAAGATTGTATGAAAACCCCAATTATCGCTCTCTTGGTCGCAGCAGTCATATTCTCTTGTCTTGCAGGATTTTCATCTCCGACCGCCGCTAAGGGGAAGCATGTTTATGCGTATAGTTCACTTACTTACGGATATAGGATCGGTTCCCCGCGTTGGTGGCGCGCGATGGATCGCGCGGGACGTGGCGGCCGACCAGGTGGAATATGAACTCTGCACAACGCTAGGTCTGGGCTTCGCGCTGGACGATGCCCATGACCGTGTTCTTGGAAAGGCCGAGATTGCGGCCAATTAGGCGGTAGCTGAGGCCTTCCCTGTGCAGCTCGAGCACCTTGCCGACCTTGTTGTCGCTCGGCCGCTCGTCAGCCTGGCGACCGATGCTCTTGCGCTTCTTGCCCGCCTTCGTGACGAAGTGATCGTTTGTCTCGATGGCAGCCTTCGCCCGGGCCATCCCGGACTTGATGCGATCCCGGATCAAGTCACGCTCAAATTCAGCCAGGCCCGCCATAATGGTGCGCATCAGCTTGCCGCTCGCGGTGCTGAGATCGAAGCTGAGCCCCGTCTGCGCAAGCACGCTGACCTTCCAGCCGTGCAAATCGTCGAGCGTCTGGACAAGGTCCTGCGTGCTTCGGCCCCACCGGCTGAGCTCGGTGACCACAATGGCGTCGATCTCGTGCCCCTGCGCCAGCGCCATCACCTTCTTGCGCTCCTGGCGATCGTTGCGGGCACCTGAGGCCTTCTCCATGAACACGCCGACCACTTCATCCCCGGCACGCTCGGCGAAGGCGCGCAAATCACGTTCCTGCCGCTCGCAGCTCTGTTCGTCAGTGCTTACACGGCAGTAGATTGCCACTCGCTGTCCCAATTGAAGTCTCCCGTTTTCATCCCTCGAAAAGCCCGCGAAAACGGGCTTTTTTGTCGTTCCTCAGTATACCACACAGCGAGTAGGCCAGCGGGGACATTTGCGCGACGTTTTGACTCAATCCGCCGACTGATTTCGTCGCAGGCTCTTCTAGCGCGTTGGCGCGCGTAGCGCAGCGATACAGCTTACCCCATGACGCGCACGCGCGTAGTGGTGCGAAAACCCGCCACGCCACCAAGTCTCCCCAAAAAAGCAGACTACTGTTGGCTTTCTGTTTCCAACGGCCACTCTCAGCCAGCATAACTATGTATAACCATAGGGTGAACCACATGAGGGCTATGGTCTGATGCGCTTCCCTCGGGAAGATGTAGCCTTGCAGTGGGAGCGCCGTTTGGTTGGGGAACTCGTAACCAACCGCAAACCCTTAGCGAGCGGTGCGAGTTTTTTCGTCGCTTCCACTATGTCTGCTGGTGCGGGGACGCTTGGCAACAAGCGTCCCTATTAGTTTCGTGGCGCGCGAGCTGCGCAAACACGTAGCCAATCTTGGAGCGGGAATTGCAGAATTGGGAACGGGCTAAAACGGCTAGCCCTTGGCGCCCGCGGTCTTGCCATCGGGCCAACGCCTCTGTTCATAAGCAACGATGGCACTGACGATGGACGAATACTCCTGCTCCTCCGCCGATCCTTCGGAGGGCTCGGTGTCGCGAGCTCGGAGAAGCTCAACCCGTTCGGCCTTTCTCTGCGCACGATGAAACATGGCACGAGGATCTGGCTTCATAGCAACGTAATGTGCGATTCAGGATTGCCCTTGCGAGCTAGTGCGGCAGAATACCATGAGGTTGCCGTGATAGAAGTCAGCAATGCCGGCAGACTGCCACCGAGAAGATAGGACTTCAGTCACGCCGGAAAGCGCAAAGCCGCGCTGCCTGAAGTGCTCGACCCAATAACTTTTGGGTTTCAGGTTCACGTGGTCGACTCCGGGTTGTCCTGGCCGCGCTGCAGAGCAGATGACTACGTCGGACAGACCACACAGAAGATCAACGAACCTGCCCGCCGCCCGCTTTGGTATGTGCTCCGCTACCTCTAGGCTCATCGCGCAGTCATATGTTTCGCGCGCTGGCTGCATGTCGTTCTCAATATCGAATTTGCGGACATCAAGCCCGCGCTGCTGGCAAAGACGTATGCCAGCGGCGGCGTATTCGAGGCCAGACACCCTAACGCCGAGGTCTCTAAGAGCTGCCATCATGGCACCCGTGCCGCAGCCAACGTCTATCAGGGTGTTTGGCGCAAAAACCTCAACAATCGAACGGGCGATATGGGGTGCTGCCTGAGATGCTGGCCCCTCTACGTCGCGGAGGTAGTATTCTTCTGTATAGATCGCATCGTGAGTTGTGAACATTCCTCGCAGCCTTTTGCAGAGCGGCGAAGCCTTCACAAAGCTTGGCACTACGCTGAGCGTCCTAGTGGCGCGAGGCGGGCGAATAGATCACCATAAGCAATGGTCTGGGCACAGGCAGGGAAGGCATCCCGAAACTGCCGCAGACCGATCCATTCTCTGGCGAGAATACCGGACCCGTAAGCAGTTAGGTTGATTTCGTAGTGGCCCAATGCGGCCAGGGCGTCAAGGCAAGCCGTAACGCTGGAAATGCGGTCAAGCTGGTACTCAAGGCTAAGAGCTGCGATTGGGGTTGAGAGGCCCTTGAGGACTTCGGGCTCGTAGCCCTCCACGTCGATCCTGCAGAAGGATGGAGCGCCAAATTCTGCAATCGCCTCGTCAAGCGTGGTTACCTGGACGGGCAGCGTGGAAAGGGTTGCGCTGTTCCAATCAGGAACGAGGCTAGCGACGGCTGTCTGATCCTTTAGGTTGAGTTCTGCTGTTCCTATGCACGCCCCCGACCGCCTTCTGAATAACGCGAAGCCTCCCGTTGCCGCGCGCCATGGTCTCTCTGGCGCAGTCAGGCTGTGGTTCGAACGCCACAACGGACGCGCCGAGAGACAGCATGATTTCGGTTTTGGTCCCGATGTTGGCTCCAACATCGAAAGCGAGATCTCCGGGGCTGATGAATGTCGAATAAAGCCTCTTATGGTTTGAGAATTGGCGCCTTTCTTCTGGGAATAGCGCTCGATCAAGGACGCGCGCCGGCCTGTAAAGCCCAAGAGCAATAGAAAGCTGTTTGGCCTGCGAAAGCTTCATCCCGTCCCCCGCTCCTGTCTCCCTTTCAACTCTACCCAGCCCCTACAACAAGATCAAACCCGAGATGCTTAGCTACTTGATGACCGGTGGAACGGGGTCTTTCGTGGGTTTTTGCCGCGCCGCTTTTCCCAGTAGCGCACGATCGCTTCACGTTGGCGAGCCTTGCCGGTTTTGGTCTTTGGGCCGGTCGATAAGACGCCATGATTACGGCACCGACCGTTTCGCATGGCCTTGGCGATGCACGGCCGCCCCTTGCGTGTCTTGGCCCCACATCTACGACTTCGCCACCACTGTCCCAGCCATCACCTGTCACTCCGCCCGAACCCATGACGCGCGCGCTCGCACAGCATTTTGGGATTAGGCGGCGAGACCGAGAATCCAGCGCGCAATGATCTGCCAATCCCTCGAGAAGCGGACGAGCATTGCGGCTAGAACCACCAACGCGATGATCGCGAGAATTTTGGATGCGATGCCGTAGCCGCCTCTTAGGGTGCGAACAGCCGAACGGGTCGTGCCGACGGCAAACCAGCCGAACCAAGCCACGAACACCAACAGGTAAGCATCCATTAGGTTCAGCATAAGCGGCGAGTGATAGATAATTTGGTCCCAGGCCTCGATCGGTTGCGACGCCAGTGGTGCCCCCAGAACAAGAAGGGCCACCACACCGTTCGCCAGAAAGGATTGTGAAATGGTCTGTTGACCACGCCAGTGTGATTTCAGGTAAGCGAGCATGTGGAGCCCCCACTGCTTGCGCCAGCCGAGTGTCGCGCCCGTCGTTCGCCCTTGTGCCGCCGCTGCATATGCGGGTAGCACTGCAAATGGGAACTTCGCAACCGATGGGGATTGGCCAGCTTGTCGATACGTGCCCATGGTGGATGCTATCGGTTTGGCCGTGTGTGAGAGAGGCTAATCGCTCCCCGGGCGTGGCGAGCTCGTGCACGGTCAGTGGCGGTGCGCCCGGTTAGATAGCTGTCGGGGCGATCATTGTGGCCGCCAGGCCGATATGATGGGCCTGTGAGGCCGCGTCGCACGGCGCGTTGTCCTTCAGACCATGCGAGTACGATGGCATCCCCAGCATCTGGGCTTCGACCAAGGCGCTTGGCGATCTCGGCCTTTTCCTCGAGGAGCAGGCCTCTGGGCGTGTCTTTGAAGCGCGGGGCTGCGAGGTCGGCTCTGATGGCAGGATCTTTGGGCAGGGCGATGGGCGAACCGCCGGGTTGATCCGGATCTAGGGCTTCCCTGAAGCGCCACCAGGTTTCTGCTCGCTTGTTGACGAGTGAGTAGGTCCTGCATTGCGAGCGCTCGCCGGACTTGTTGGCGCCCTTGTATTTGACGGCGGCGATGCGGTTGTGGGCACCAAGCTGTTCCGCGACGCCACCACCATAGCCGCCTCCCTTCTCGAGGGCTTTGGCCGCGTTGAGGCCGCGCTTAAAGTAATTTCCGCACTGGAGTGTGGATTTTCTTGCAAATGACGATGCCGGATTCCCTGTTTCGGCGAACCATGATTGCGTCTGCCCATCTCACCTGGGAGGTGCCGATGCGGCCTCGCGAGCAGTCGAGAGGGCAGGAGGATCTGTTTCGGTCTCGGCTCGATCAGATCATCAACATGAACCACGAGTTGGTGCGGCTCGGCAGGCAGATCGACTGGGGGCTG
>Ga0075423_10007782_pt1 | contig 10138 bp, 6 predicted proteins | sample SoiMethybrSBSTD2_FD_80114 | JGI IMG/M metagenome (GOLD analysis project Ga0075423, IMG submission 80114) | Bulk soil microbial communities from a Populus tree surrounding site in Tennessee, USA - Soil MetaG P. TD hybrid SBSTD2 | ecosystem: Environmental > Terrestrial > Soil > Tree plantation...
ATGGGAACAAGCGCGACCGCAAGGAGCGCATAGAAAAGTTTTGTGAAGACGAAACGCATCGATTGGGTGTCAGGTATCAGGTGACCGGTGCCGGGCTTGCCACACTTCAACTCACAGAAAATTCATCATCGATCACAGTCTGACACCCGATACCTGTCACCTACCTTGGTACTTCGGCAGATTGCAGAATATCTGAAATGACGGAATCCGGGGTCGCGCCATCGAGTTCAGCTTCCGCACGCAACGTCAGACGATGTCGCAGAGCCGGTCGGGCAATGTCGCGCACATCGTCCGGCGTGGAGAAATCTCGTCCGCGAATCGCTGAGAGAGCTTTCGCGCACAGCAACAAAGCGACGGCCGCGCGCGGACTGGCGCCGTAATGCACCGCCGCGTGATCGCGCGTGCGACGAACAATATCCACTATATAGCGTTGGACACCGGGTTCGACCCGCATATTTCGTACTTCAGCGCGACAGCGGGAAACCGAGTCGGCATCGGCAAGCGAGTGAATTTCCACTTGATCCAATCGCCGCGCATTGAATCCTGCGTCCCAGCGCGCGACGACTTGCTGTTCCTCGTCCACCGAAGGGTACGGCAAAAGGATCTTAAGCAGAAAGCGATCGAGTTGCGCTTCAGGTAACGGATACGTGCCTTCGTATTCGATCGGATTTTCAGTGGCAAGCACGGTGAAGATCGGTGATAGTGCGTAGCCTTCACCGTCAATTGTCACTTGACGTTCTTCCATCGCCTCGAGCAACGCGGCTTGCGTTTTTGGTGGCGTGCGGTTGATTTCATCAGCCAGCAGAATGTCGGTGAACACCGGTCCGCGGCGCAGACTGAAACTCGACGACGCCATGTTGAAAACGTTCGTGCCCGTAATGTCCGAAGGCATCAAGTCCGGCGTGAACTGAATGCGGCCGAAACCCGCATTGATGATGCGCGCGAGTGTCTTAACAGTCAGCGTCTTCGCCGTGCCGGGCACGCCTTCAATCAGTGCGTGGCCTTCAGCCAGTAATGCGACAAGAATTTGTTCGATCGGTTCCGTCTGGCCAACGATGACTTTGCCGAGTTCAGTGGTGATGTGCGTGATGGTGTTGGAAACGTATTCAGGCATAATTGTGGCCGTCTCCGGTTAACAAAAGGTGAGACGCAAGGCGGCAGATTCTATCACGTGAATCGCCAAGCATCAGCGACATTCTCAGGTCTAAAGCCTGTCGGTTCTCCGCGGTCAGAACTCTGGATTTGGATTCAGATTTTTGGATATTCTACGAAATTGCAGACGGTAGAATTTTGCCAGGCCTCGTCTGGTTTTTGGTTTTATGGGCGAAACGATAATCGCGATTGTTGGCGCGGGAATTGCGACATTTCAGCCGTCGGTCTTATCAAGGGTCCCAGCTAAAGAGTTCATCCAAGCAGTAATAAGCAGTTGTTCATAACCTTCCGAACTTCGAATCGAACCGGAGTTTGACACCTCAAAACTTGGATCGTGGAGGAAACCATGAGAGTGAAAACTATCTCGCTTCTATTGGCATTGGCAGTATTCGCGTTGGGTGGACCTTCTGTTGGCGCGCAGACGAGCCGCGGCACGGTGACGGGCATCGTTACCGATCCGCAGGATCAAGTCATTAGCGGCGCCGATGTCGAGCTAAAAAACCCATCAACTAACCTCAGCCGCACGATGACGACAAACGAAGCTGGACTTTATCGTTTCGATGCTGTCGACTTGGGAAACTATGAGGTGATTATTAGAGCGAAAGGTTTCAAGACGTCCAGCACGGCCGGAGTTGCGTCCCAGGCAAATCGCATCACCACCGTCGACGTCAAAATGGAAGTTGGCACGCAGGAGGAAACGGTCAACGTCAATGCCGGCGTCGGCGAAATGCTCCAAACCAGTGAGGCAGTTCGAGGCGGAAACTTTAACGCGGCGCAAGTTCAAAGCCTGCCGTCGGCGAACCTGAATCCCTACGATCTTGGCAGACTACTACCTGGTGTAACTACCAATTTGGGCGGAGCTTCATTTGGCAACGCGTCTCAATTCTCGGTGAATGGGCAACGACCTCGCGGCAACAGTTATCTGATCGACGGCACGGAAAATAACGATATTTCCGTTACCGGCCCGGCCACCCAAATCAACAATGATGATGCGGTGGCGGAAGTTTCAGTTCAGACCGGTCTGTTCAGCGCCGAATTCGGACGCGCAGGCGGAGGGCTTTTTAACGTCATCACCAAAGGTGGCACCAACGACTATCACGGGTCGGTTCGCTGGCTGTACTTGTCTCAATGGTTCAATTCAATGACCAGCACCGAAAAGGGTGTCAGCAAGCTGGCGGAACTGCCGGTATTTACCGAAAATGTCTTTGGCGGCACCATCGGAGGTCCGCTGCCGCTGCCGCGTTTTGGTGAGGGTGGCAAGTCATTTTTCCAAGGCCGCGATAAGAACTTCTTCTTCTTTGGCCTTCAGTGGGACAGGTTTCGATCTTCATCACTGTTGAATCCCGTCATTCCCACGCAGGCGGGATATAACGCGCTGCGGACACTTTTCCCGGCGGGAACCAATCCGCGCCTCGATCTCTATCTCCAGTCGATCGGAAACTTTCGCGGCAACCCGGGTCAGGCCACTACCAATGTGGCGCTCGGTACTGGGCCGAATGGTGCGGGCGTAAGCGTAGCTCGCGGCAGCATTGAGTTCGCACAGGCGAATGTTTCCTACAGTGCTCCATCCAATGACCGGCAGTGGGTGTTGCGAACCGATCACCACATCAACGACAAGCATACGCTGTCCTTCCGTTACACGGACGACCACAACATCACTATCAAAAACTCGATCGCGGTGACACCTGAGTTCGTGACGGACTTTGCCGGCAATTCGCGAAACTTTTTAGCGACGCACACCTGGATTATCAACCCTACGATCACGAACGAATTCCGGGTGAGCCCATACGGACTGATTGATTTTCAGTTCATCTTTCCGGGGGACGTGACCATTCTGTCTTCGACGATGCCGAACATCGCCTTCACCGGCTCCGGCGTTTCGACGATTGGTAACGCCACGAACCTTCCTCAGTTTCGCACCGCGAAGAATTTTCTTGTGCAGGACACAATGACGAAGGTTTGGGGTGGGCACACCTTCCGATTCGGCTTTGAAACTTTGCGGCAAACAGCGCGGCAGCGGCCACCATTTAACGAGCGTGGTTCTTTCGGTTTTCGTACCGGCGGTGGGTTCAATGCCTTTGCCAATTTTGTCGATAACTTCAGCGGCGCCAGTGGCACGGCTGCAAAGAACTTCGGGATTCCGTTTTACAACCCGAATCTTCTTCGTAAGAGCTTTTTCTTCCAGGACACCTGGAAAAAGAGCGCTGACTTAACCTTAACTCTTGGCCTTCGCTATGAAGATTTCGGGCAACCGGCGAACAATGCGTTCAAGTTCCCAGCCTTTGCTGGCTTCGATCCAGCTCAGTTTCTCGTCCCTAACAAGGTTCATGAGGACAAAAATAATCTTGGCCCGGTATTCGGGTTTGCTTATGCGCCTCAAGTCACACATGGACCGTTCGCGTTAATGTTCGGAGAGGGCAAGGGTGTGGTCCGTGGGGGATATCAGATCAGTTACGACACCTGGTTCAATAACCTCTTGTCAAACATTGCGGTTGATTCACCCAACAATCCAGCAACGACAATTTCCGCGGCGTCTTCAGGCCGTGGTAACGCTAACTTCTTCCCGAATGCTTTACCGGCTGTGCAAGCCACACCAGCCATAACTGACTCTCAGACATCGGTCTTCAACAAAGACATCAAAAACCCGATGACGCAACGATGGTCGCTGGGCTGGCAGAGGGAATTGCCGTGGAACCTGCTGATGGATATGTCATATGTCGGAACGGCAGGCCGGAACCTCTTCGTCACTGAAGATCTTAATCCCATTATTCATCCAAATCTGACCACCACCGCGTGTCCAAATTGCGGCCGGAAGTTTCCCGCATTCGGTGTGCGGCGTTATCGCACCAGTGGCGCGAACTCCGATTATCATTCTGGACAGTTCCGCTTGGACAAACGGTTCTCGCAAGGACTGCTGTTTACGGCTGCGTACACCTGGGCGAAGTTGATCGATCAAGTAAGCGAAGTCTTTAACACCAATCAGACTGGCGGCGCCTCTACAGCATCCTTCTCGCCGTACTTGGGTGGTCTAATTGCCGATCGCGGACTTTCCGACTATCACCGCGCGCACCGCTTTACGATCGCTTACGTGTGGGATGTCCCACTCTTTCGTGGACGGAATGATTGGGCCGGCAAACTGCTAGGTGGATGGCGAATCAACGGGGTAACTACGTTCCAGTCGGGCGCTCCTTTCAGCATTCTGAATGGTCTTGACCGCGATGGAGACGGCCAATCAGGTAATGACCGTCCGGATATTGGAAATCCGAACGCGCCGCACAACAAGCGCGGCATCATAGACGCCGCCTGCGGTACCGGTTTTCGCAGTCCGGAACTTTCGTCAACCGCCGGAAGCGGTTGCGTTAGCCGCAACGATGTTTACGTCGTTCAGGTAGCGACCAATACCGGCGCAAACCTTATTATTCCAACCTCAGCGCTCGGACGGAACACAGAACGCTCAAACCCGGTGAAGAACTTTGACATGAGCTTCTTCAAGACTTTCCGGTACAACGAACGGCTGAAGTTTGAATTGCGATTCGAGTCGTTCAATATTTTCAACCATCCGCAACGAACTGGACTTCCTGGAACTGATGTGACCAACACGCTCGGCTTGAATACCAGCACGGGGCTGCCGGGACGGTTCCTGAATTATGATTTCGTTAGTGGTGGACGCCGAAGCGGACGCGTCGGCTTAAAGATAATCTTCTAATCACTGCTCTACGGAACAGCGAATCAGGCGGGACCTTAGCGTCCCGCCTTTTTTTCCAGCACGCAAGCTATTGGGCATCCTGCCGCGCGTCACGTGCGCGCGCGCGCAGCCCCAGTGACGATTCAATTTCGCGGAGACGTTGCGCCATTCGCAAAGTGTCTCGCGCGCTGGTTGAAGCGCCGTTAATCGTGTCTTCACAGTTTCGCATCAACGTTTCCAGGGCTTGCAGATTGATGCCGGAACGCATTGCTACCCGTCGGGCAATTTCCCCGCGTGGACTACTGTTACTCAAACCGGCGTATCGCACGAGCACGCGACGAACACGCGCATAAATATTTTCGAGCGCGAGATCATGCGCCTTGGCACGTTGCTGCAGCTCAGCCATTGACGCCACGAATTCGAGCTTTGATCGCCGATCGATACGTGGTAACGGCAACGGACGGGCGAACCGCCGACCTTGCGACCAGACGATCGCCACACCGATCAGCGCGAGTTGCGCGCAAATCGCCATTACCGGCGTTCCCGCAAAATACTGAAACAGGGCGTTGTGCGTCACCGCCCGTCCCTGGTGAAATTCGTCGAAAGCTATTAAACCTCCACCTGCGGCGACAACGTTTAGCGCCAGGAGGAGATTGTCCGCGCGTCCGATGCCGTTGTTCGCGACAATGTACGGATCGGACAGTACGATGACGCGCCCGCTGCCGTATGGGTAATCAACCAGCAGCGCGCCTCGCTCGTTACGTAGATGCACTACTGGTGCTTGCGACGTCTTTTCAACGCTGCGGCTGTAAGTGTTGCCGCTCTCGGGCGTGGGTGACTGCTCGTAATTCTCTGAATCGGCGTCTTCGTAACCCGGCGTTGGCGTTGCCGTTGGGTTCTGGGTCGCCGGAGAGATCGTCATTGCTCCCATGAATCGCGACGGCATCACTGATTCAACGTTGCGCGCCATCGCAGTCGGCTGCGCCGGTTTCACTGGAGTGATTCCCGTCGTCATCTGCTCAAAGTCGTTCGCGTCCAGGTCGGTCCACGGGTAACTCACAACTTGTGAAGCGATGACCCATTTGTCTGGTTTGACCAGACGATGGTCGGGCTGACGATCGATAACGACCAGCCGTCCTCCCGATTCGACCCAGCGCAGTATTTCCTGCGTCTCACGTTTCGAGTAACCGACCTGCCCAGGTCCTATGATGACGAACGTGTCGGGTTTGGGCCCCTTGAAAGTCAAAAGTGATGATGGGCCCTCGCGCCAACGAACGACCTGCCTACCGGACTCGTGGAGAAAATCGTAGAACGCCTGAGTACCTGTTGCTCCTGAGTTGAAGGTTGAGCGATCGGGGGAGATTTCAGAGTCCGCCACATGCTCGACACGAACGTACGATGCGGCGTTCAGCGCGATCAGCACCACGATGACGACAATTAACGTAATGATAATGATTAAACGTTGGCGCATATCAACTGATCAGTCATGAGTAATTGGTGATGAGTATTGGTGCTTGGTGCTTAGTACAAAGCCCCGTTCATTACTTATCACCCATTACTCATCACGCATGATTCATCACTTTTCCGTCGTCACTGCCTTTCTGCATCCGACTCGGAATTCATCCCAATCATTCGGGGCCGGCGGCACAAAACCGTACCAGTGTCGTTCAAAACTGAACGTCAATTTGCGCATCGATTCGTAAAGCGCGCTTCTGGCGCGCACCGACGTCAGGTAATCGCGGTTGGTCTTGTGCTGGGCGAGACTGATCACTTTTCGATCTCCGAGTTCACAAAGAAGCGCGATGTACGCTTTACGAATCGCGCCCCGCAAATCGCCCGCCCGCGCAAGTGCTTCCGCCTGCTCAAGCAGGTCAGCGGCGGTCTGATCAGGTTCCAGGCGTTCGCCCAAAACGATGCGGGGCTCTCGTTTTTTCGCTTTCTTCTTACTGCGCCGGTTCCGCAGATATCGCGGCAGGAATTTCCAAATGAGGAAGGCAATCAACGCGACCGACAAGCCCACGACAATCACCTGAGCGATGTTCGACAAGCTGCGACCGGCGCCGGGCGTGATGGGTTTTATCTTCGGAAACAACTTCGCGAGCCACCGCAGGAATTGGTTCCAAAGCCTTTCAATGGCGCTCTCTTGCGCAGTGGTTTTGTCGTATTCGGGACGTCTCAGGATTTCCGCAATCCTCGCCTTGTTTGCGTCCTTGTCGTTGCCCGCCGCGCCGCCTTTCATTTCATCCAGGCGCTGAATTAGCGCCCGCAGTTCTTCGCGCGTGCGGTGAATCAATTCAGGATCGTGTTCACGCGATCTCCTTTTCTTTTCGTACTCGGCGAGTGCTTTGTGAAACCACTTGTTGTCAACTTCGATTGTCTGATTGTCAAAAGTGACGTTTTCCGTTTCCGGGACAAGGTGGCGCAATCGCGCGAGTGCGCTTTCCACCAGGTCCTCAGCCTGACGTGAATCATCAGTGTAGTAATCCGGGGTCTCGAGCTGCTGAATGACGCTTGCTGCCTGTGAGAGCCGCGTGCGGTAATCCGAGAAAGTAGCTGCACGCGCGACGACCGCGAACGCGAATAGCAACGTGACCGTTAAGAACCCTTTGTGAGACGCGCTCATCTCAGAATCTTCAGCGAAGGCCCAACACATTGGGTGGCGGCATCGGCGCCGGTGGTGGCACAAACGTGCGCGTCCGCCGCGTCACGAGCGCCGGTGCGAATGGCGACATCACTCCCGGCAGCTCAGGCATTTCGGGAAGCTGCCGCGCGGCCATTAACTCAATGTCGTAGCCTTCATGCCGCACACGTTCATCAACATAGAGCAGCGATAGACCGAGCATCCAAATCGGCGCAAGCAAAATGTGGCTGCATTGCAGAATCACTTCGTAACCAATGGAGTACCATGCCGGCCATTCAGTTCCGAAAGGCGATACGTCAACACCATTGACCCAGCCATACCAACCAAGCGGAATTATCAGCAGCGCCAGCGCCGAGTACGTCGCAAAGAATGTAAACAACGTCATGGCCATCAAGCGACGAACATTTCCACTGGCGAGCGAAAAGCTGCGGCCGATAGCTGAGCCTACCGTGCGTCCTTCAACCAACATCGCTTGCGGTACATAAGCCATGCGACCCGCCAGTAAGAAGAAGAGGATAATCGCGAATACAAGTGCCACCATGCTGCCTAAGACGCTCACAATAGCGATAACCCATGCCGGCATCACCTGGCCGATCGCTACGCCCAGCAACACGAGCAAAGCGAAAACCAGATAGAAAGCAATGAATGACAGCCAACCACAAAAGCCCAGCCAAATCGCGACGAGAATGCTCGCACCCAACAGTCCCCAAAAACGCGATTTCACCGCCGCATAGGTTGACCGGAAACTAACCGGCTCATCCCATAACAAATGCGCGACAAGGTTTCGCGTCGCGCCTCCCATGACAATCAGACTAAACAGAGAACCCGCGGCGATCACGATTCCGCCGCCGAATGCCACGAGCAGGTACAGCAATAGACGCGTGCTGCTTGGCGTGGCGCCAATGGCGCGGAATGCAATCGTCGTGAGCGCTGAACCGGCCGCAGAAATGACCACCGGCGGAGCGGCAATTCGAATCAACGTGAGAAAGTGCCGGCGATAAAGCCTGACCGCGCGATCAATTAGATCGCCTGCGCCGAGCGGAGCGATAGCGAGGTCATTAGCAGGAGCACTCATTGACGCGAATGATGCTTACTTTCATGAGTTGAATCAAGCCCTAACTAAAAAGAGCGCTACTTCAAAAACGAAGCAGCGCTCATTCGCAAATCATTTGCTGACCGATCAAAGCTCCAGTTGGCCCTGGTACATCATGTCGGCCAATTTGAATCGGCGATCGATCTTGATTCCATTCGGATACTTTGCGTAAAAGCGCAGTTCGCCGGTTGCGTCTTTCACAAAAGGTTCGCCGTCGAGTTCGCGCAGGAAAATAAACCGGGCGCCAAACCCGTCCTTGCCAGGCGGAACGTATTCTTCGAGGAAAAGTTGTTTGCTGTCAGAGCGCTGCAGGTATACGTCGTTCTTCATCGTGCCGGTGGCCGCGCTATTGAATTGTTGCATGACGACGCCCGAGTATCGCGCATCGGGCGAGTCAAAAGTCACGGTAACGATGATTGAGTTTGTCGATTGCATTTCGGCGAAATTATGCAGTTTGGCCACAACATCCGCCGGCGGTTTGTTGTTAATCTCCATCATCCGGGCAAGCGCTTGGCGCACCGGGCGCGCAGAAAAGAACCGCACCTGAAAGGACACATTGACGGCCTGGTTAGTAGCTCCCTGCGCGAGCCGCGAACCGTCATTCGAAGTTCGACCCATCCTCTGTGGATCTTGTGTCGGAGAGTAGAACATTTGTGAAGTATCGGTGTCGGTTTGAAGTTTTGCCCACGGCGAGTCCGTGAGAATCTTCTCCGCGTCTTTCTTTGACCAATCGGCCCATGGCTTTTCATCCTTCTTTTGAGCTACCGCCGCAGCCGCCAGCAAGATCATGAGAATGATCGCTGTTTTCTTTTTCATTGGGGGCTCCTTTCTTCGAACGCCAGAGTTTAATACTCAAGCTTGTTGTCGTAAATCATGTCCGACACTCTAAAGCGCATGTTCATTTTGAAGCTGCCACTGAACTCGGCGACAAATCGCACTGCATTGGTGCCGGTCTTCAAGAATTCTTCACCGTTGGGGCGTCGGGGAAAAATAAATTTCGCGCCGAGCCCATCAGGAATGGGCGGTTGGTAGCCGGTGAGAAACAATCGCTTGCCGTCGGGGGTTTCCAGGTAGGCCTTGTTCTTTAGATTACCGGCCGTGGCACTGTTAATTTGCTGCATGATGGGCCCCAGATAGCGTTGGTCCGTTGCATCAATGCTCACGGCGATCACGATGTACGGGCTGAAGTCACGTTGCACGAAAGCCTGAAGGCGGTTTATCAGATCTGCGTCCGGTTCATGTTGCGCCGCGACCACCATGCGCGCGAGCGCTTCGCGAATTGGTCTTGCCGAGAGAAAACAGATTCGGTATTTAACTTCGACTGCCTGATTGACCGCGCCGCGATCAGCCCGATTGTTGTTGATGGAGGCTTGGCCGGTTGCCGAACCCGCCGCCGTTGACCGTCCCGGAGACGCCGCCCCCTGGCGCGTGGGGGAAAAAAACATTTCGGACGTGTCGGTATCAACTTGGGTCTGTGACCACGGTGAATCAGCCAGCAACTTCTCGGCATCCTTCTTCGACATTTCCATCCATGGGCCGTGCGCCGATTGACCGATGGTGGCTGACG
>Ga0075423_10007783_pt1 | contig 10138 bp, 10 predicted proteins | sample SoiMethybrSBSTD2_FD_80114 | JGI IMG/M metagenome (GOLD analysis project Ga0075423, IMG submission 80114) | Bulk soil microbial communities from a Populus tree surrounding site in Tennessee, USA - Soil MetaG P. TD hybrid SBSTD2 | ecosystem: Environmental > Terrestrial > Soil > Tree plantation...
GCCGAACGGGTCGTCGGCCGCGATGAGGTCGCCGGCCCGCGCGTTGTCCTCCTCCATCGTCGAGCCGAGCAGCGAGCGGGTGGGCAGGAACGGCACCCCCATCGCCCCGGCCAGGAGGCGCAGGGGGAAGGAGAGCATCGACCAGTTCGAGATCTCGAGGCGGCCCTCCAGGACCGCGCGCGAGATGAGGGCCTGCGGCGTCGGGAACGGGTAGCCCTCGCCCATGAACGTGGTGACGACCCGGCGCACGAGCCCGCCGTGGATGAGCGCGGTCCAGGGCGAGCCCAGGCCCACGGTGGCGAGCGTGAAGCCCGGGCGCTTGCCCCACCACTGGCGGACCAGCTCCCGCACCGCGGGGTTCGGGCGGCCGTGGGCCGCGCCGAGATAGACGGTGGCCCCGGCGGGGACGTGGCGGCGGATGGCCTCCTCGAGGGTGGTGGTCCGGTCGGGCCCCTCGTGCGGGGGGACGGCCAGGCGCCGGCGAATCACGTCCTGGTACGGGTCGCTCAGCATCGGAGCTCCTCAGGCGGCGCGGCGCCCGCCGAAGATGCGGCTCTTCACCCGGTTCGGAACCCAGCGGGCCAGCCGGCGCGCCACCGCGCCGATGCGGTCGAGCGACTCCGGCGACGCCGGCCAGTAGCGCAGCAGGAGCGGCCGCTCGACGAAGTTGATGACCCCGTCCACCACCACCGCGGCGAGCACCAGGTCGTCGAGATAGCCCACCCACGGGATGAAGTCGGGGATCAGGTCGATGGGGCTCGCGAGGTAGACCGCGACCGCGGCCAGCACCACCTTCACCGAAGTCGGCACGTCGCGATCGCCCGCCAGCGAGACCAGCATGCGGGCCAGGCGCGGGAGGGCGAGCAGCAGCTCCTTCATGGCGCGGACTCCGGCTACTCCAGGCGGTCGGCGAGCAGCTCGGCGATGTCGCGGGTCTTGATCGTGTCGCCGACCTCCTTCGCCTTCACTCCGTCCTCGAACATGGTCAGGCAGAACGGGCACGCCGAGGCCAGGATGTCGGGCTTCACCTCCATGGCCTGCTCCACCCGCAGCTGGTTCACCCGCCGGCCCTCGTGCTCCTCCACCCACGCGCGCCCGCCGCCCCCGCCGCAGCAGAAGCCCTTCGAGCGGTTGAGCTTCATCTCCACGAGCTCGCCGCGGGTGACCCCGGCCAGGACCCGGCGCGGCTCGTCGTAGATGTCGTTGTAGCGGCCCAGGTTGCACGCGTCGTGATAGGTGATGCGCTCGCCGTCGCGCTGGGCGGGCTGCAGGCGCCCGGCCTGCAGCAGCTCGTCCATGAGCTGGGTGTGGTGGATCACCCGGAAGTGGCCGTCGAACTGCGGGTACTCGTTGCGGATGGTGTTGAAGCAGTGGGGGCACGCGGTCACGATGGTCTGGAACCGGTAACGCTTGAGCGTCTCGATGTTGCCCTGGGCGAGGGTCTGGTAGAGGTACTCGTGGCCGAGGCGCCGCGCCGGCTCGCCGGTGCACCTCTCCTCGTTGCCGAGGATCGCGAAGTCCACTCCCGCGGCCTGCAGCACCCGCACCAGGGCGCGGGCCACCTTCTTGTTGCGCTCGTCGAAGGAGCCGTAGCAGCCGACCCAGTAGAGGTACTCCGCCTCGTTGACGTCGGCCATCCGGCGCACGCCCAGGTCCTTGGCCCAGTCGGCGCGGGTCTCCCACGACATCTGCCACGGGTTGCCGTTGGTCTCGAGGTTGCGGAACGCGGGCTGCAGCTCGGCCGGGAAGCGCGACTCGGTGAGCACCAGCCAGCGGCGCATGTCGACGATCTTGGGCACGTGCTCGATGAAGACCGGGCACGCGTCCACGCACCAGCGGCAGGTGGTGCAGGCCCACAGCACGTTGTCGTGGATGACCTCGCCGACCAGGGGCTTCTCGGGCGCGGTCGCCCCCGCCTGGCCGAGCAGGGCCGGCGCCTCCTCGAGCAGCCGCTCCCGCAGGTGCAGGATGAGCCACTTCGGGTCCAGCTCCTTGCCGCTCATGTTGGCCGGGCAGCGCGAGGTGCAGCGGCCGCACTCGGTGCAGTTGTAGGTGTCGAAGAGATCCTTCCAGGCGAGCTCGGTGATCGCACCGACCCCGAAGGTCTCCGAGTTCTCGAGGTCCACGGTGCGGTACTGCCCCTTCGGCTCGAGCGGGGAGAAGAAGACGTTCAGCGGCGAGACCAGGATGTGCAGGTGCTTGGAGTACGGCAGCAGGACCAGGAACCCGAGCAGGGTCGCCGCGTGCAGCCACCACGCGGCGTGGAAGATCGCGGTGACCGCGGCGGTCGGGAGCGCGGCGAGCGCGCCCGCGATGGCCCGGCCCGCGAACTGCCAGTGGTCGGAGGGGGCGGGCGCGAGCACGATGCGCCCCGCGTCGGCCACCAGGTCGGTGACCATCAGCCCCAGGATCAGGAGCAGGATCACGTTGGCTTCCCTCGAGAGGTTCAGGCGCCGCGGCCGGGTGACGAGGCGGCGGAACATCGCGTAGCCCACCGCGAGGATCACCAGCACGCTGAACACGTCCTCGAGGATCAGGTAGGGCGCGGTGTCGGACAGGAGCGGCAGCGAGAACGACTCGGTCACGCCCTTGCCGAAGAACTCGACGGTGCCGAGGGTGAGGACCACGAAGCCCCAGAAGATGGTGGCGTGCATCAGGCCCGGCCAGAAGTCGTTGGCGAGGAGCCGGGCCTGGCCGAGCACGTAGACGATCACCCGTCCCACCCGCGCGGGGATCCGGTCCCAGCGCGCCATCGGCTTGCCCTTCATGAGCAGGCGCAGCAGATAGAGGGCGCGGCGCCCGAAGAGGACGCCCGCGACCACCAGGAGCGCGTAGAAGAAGAGCCAGCCCGGAAGGGGGCCGTACCACTGGTGCGAGGGCAGCATCAGCGACGCCTCATGGGTTCGATAGTGTGGGGCGCGGTCACGAGGGTGTCAAGGCCGCCGCAGGGTCTTCGCGAGGATCTCGGCCACCGCGGAGTAGGGATCGAGGCGGCCCGCGGTCACCGCGTCGATGGTGGCGCCGAGCGCGGCGTCGGTCTGCACCCGCGCGGTGACCTGGGCGGTGAATTCCTCCACCAGCAGCGCCTCCAGCTCGGCGCGGCGCCGGGCCTGCCGCCGCGTCTCGAGCGCGCCGGCCTGCTCGAGGGTCGCGCGGTGGCGCTTCACCTGCCCCAGCAGCTCGTCGATGCCCACGTCGTTGGCGGCCTGCACGGCCAGCACCGGCACCTCCCAGTCGACGTCCTTGGGGGCGGCACCGCTCGTGTAGTGCAGGTGCACGCTGAAGCGCAGCTCGGCCATCAGGGCGTGCGCCCCGTCGCGGTCGGCCTTGTTGACCACGAAGATGTCCGCCACCTCCATGAGGCCCGCCTTCATGGCCTGGATGGAGTCGCCCGACTCGGGGACCAGCGCCACCACCGTGGTGTCGACCTGCCGGATGATGTCGAGCTCGGTCTGCCCGACCCCCACCGTCTCGATGAGGATCCACGGGAAGCCGAAGGCGTCCATCAGCTTGATCACGTCGCCGGTGGCGCGCGCGAGACCGCCCAGGCTTCCGCGCGTGGCCATGCTGCGGATGAACACGTCGGGGTCGAGGGTGTGGGCCTGCATGCGGATGCGATCGCCCAGCACCGCGCCGCCGGTGAACGGGCTCGACGGGTCGACCGCGATCACCCCCACCGGGAGCTTCTCGCCGCGCAGGCGGCCGGTGATCCGGTCGACCAGCGTCGACTTGCCCGCGCCGGGCGGCCCGGTGATGCCGAGGACGTAGGCCCGGCCGGTGCGCTCGTGGATCGCGCGCATGATCTCGGGCACGTCGGGCGCGCGGCTCTCCACCCGGGTGATCAGGCGCGCGAGCGCCAGGCGGTCGCCGCCCAGCATCCGGCGGACGAGATCGCTCACCGGCGGGGCGAGGCTCAGGCGCGCGGCCGCGGCGAGGCGGCCGACTCGGACGGCTCCGCGCTCAGGCGCGCCTCCATCACCAGGGCGTCCTCGCCGGTGTCGAAGTAGTACCCCTTGCGGCGGCCGATCACCCGGAACCCGAAGCTCTCGTAGAGCCCGAGCGCCTCCACGTTGGTGGGCCGCACCTCGAGGAAGGCGAGGCCGACCGCGCGGCCGCGCGCGTCGTCCAGCACCGCGCCCAGGAGCGCGCGGGCCACCCCGCGGCGCCGCAGCTCCGGGTGCGCGGCCAGGTTCGTCACGTGGATCTCGTGGCCGATCTCCCACAGGCAGAGGTAGCCGAGCAGCCGACCGCCCCGGCGCGCCACCAGACAGCGGGCCACCCGGTTCTGGGTCAGCTCGTAGCGGAACGCGCCGCGCGACCACGGGGTCTGGAACGACGCGCGCTCGATGACGAGCACGTCGTCCAGGTCCTCGAGCGTCATCGGCTCGATCGCCAGCGCGTCGTCGTCGCGCCCCGCCGGCTCGCGCGGGTCGGACTCACGCATGGCGGGCCTTGAGCTCGGCCTCCGAGGGCCGCAGGTAGAGGGGGGCGAGCTGCTCGGCGGGGATGCCTCCGCCCGCGCGCAGGATCGCGTGCCCGAGGGCGCCGACCACCGCGGCGGAGGGCAGCGACTGGACGGGCGGCGCCTCGCGCAGGCCCGCGCCGAGGCGGGCCAGGTAGGGGCGGCAGGCCGCGACGCCGTCGCCCAGCACGATGACCGGCGCGTCGAGGCGGGCCGCCGCGGCGGCGGGCGGCAGCGCGAGGTAGTCCCATTCGCGGGCCATCGCGGCCCCGTTCCAGCGGTAGAGCGAGCAGTAGACCTCGCCCTTGCGCGCGTCCAGCAGCGGGCACACCGGCGCGTCCGCGAACGGCAGCGTGGCCGCGAGCGCGTCGAGGGTCGGCACCGGCGCGATCGGCAGGTCGAGGGCCAGGGCCAGGCCCTTGGCGGTGGCCGCGCCCACCCGCAGGCCGGTGAAGGAGCCGGGGCCGATCGAGACGGCGAGCGCGCGCAGGCTGGAGGCCTCCCACGCGCAATCCTGCAGCAGCCGGTCCACCACCGCCATCAGCCGCTCCGAGTGGGTGAGCGCGATGTTGAGGCGGCTCTCCCCGATCAGGCGTCCGTCGTCGAGCAGCGCGGCGCCTCCCGCGAGCGTGGCGGTCTCGAGAGCCAAGAGCCTCATGCGCGGCAGTCTAGCACGCCGCGACCGCCGCACGCGGGCGGCCACTTTCGAGTTGACAACGCGTCGTATCGGCCCGCATCCTTGACTCGACTGATGGCCCCGCCGCCGCGACAAACCGACAGCCAGATGGACGCGGAGGTTCGCGAGAAGATCCATCTCGAGATCCTCAAGCGCACCGGCGCGTATCACGCCAACGACCACGTCCTCCTCCCGTCGGGCCACCACACCAGCGAGTACATCGAGAAGACCCTCGTCACCACCGAGGCCTCGTTCACCGAGGGGCTCGGCGCGGTCATCGCCAAGCATTTCGCCCAGTGGCCCATCGACGTGGTCCTCTCGACCGGTCCCGGCGCGCTGATCCTCTCCCACTGCGTGGCCCGCGCGCATCCGTCGCGGCCCACCCTCGCCTACGGCACCAAGGGCGTCAGCGCGGGCAAGCGGCGGGTCACCCTACCGGTGGAGTTCCAGCGCTTCATCCGCACGGGCACCAAGGTGCTCATCGTCGAGGACCTGGTGAGCTCCGGCACCACCGTGCGCCTGCTCTCCCAGCTCGTGGAGGACCTCGGCGGCCAGGTGATCGGCATCGGCGCGCTCTGGCGCCGCACCAAGAAATCGGAGATCGGCGGCAAGGAGATCTTCAGCCTGGTGAGCCGCGACTTCCCGACCTACGCGCCCGAGACCTGCCCGCTCTGCAAGAAGGGCGTGGCGCTGAACCAGGAGTACGTGAAGCGACGCGAGCACCGCAAGCCGTCCTCCGCCCACGAGAAGGCCTAGCCGCCACGACTCGTCCCAGGACGTGGGCCCCCAAGATGTGGGGGTGGTCGCGTCGCGGAGACCCTCTATCCGGTATTTTCTCCTTGACACGTTTTTTGCCCTCCCCTATTGTCCGGACAGATCGACCGCGTGACGCGCGGGGATCGGGAGGGGGGTGACATCACTTGGCGAAGAAGAAGGCCGCGAAGAAGAAAAAGAAGAAGTAACGCGCCACTCGTGGCGCTCGGCCCTGTCGGCCCCATCCCGGCAGGGCCGTTCCATCTCCGAGTCCACTCGCCCCCACCACCGACGCCGTGACCCACCGACACGCCTACGCCCTGCTGCTCGGCGTCGCCCTGCTGTGGGCCGGCAACTATCCGCTCGCCAAGATCGGCCTGCACGAGCTCGGGCCCCTCACGATGTCGGCGATGCGCGCCCTCATCGCGGCGCCGCTGCTCGTGCTGGTCTCGCGGCTGCTCGAGGGACCGTTGCCGCAGCTGGCCCGGCGCGACCTGATCGCGGTGGTGGTCCTGGCGGTGAGCGGCTTCGTGGGCAACTCCGCCCTGTGGTACGTGGGCCTGCGCTGGACGAGCCCGGCCAACGCGGGGATTCTCGGGGCGGCCTCGCCGGTGGTGGTGGCCCTCGCGGCGGCGGCCTGGCTGCGCGAGCGCGTCTCGCCGGTCAACCTGGCCGGCATCGGCCTCACCCTCGGCGCGATCCTGCTGACCATCGCGCAGGGATCGCCCCGCACGCTGCTCACGCTCTCGGTCAACCGCGGCGACCTGATCATCCTGGTCTCGCAGAGCCTGTGGGTGGTCTACACGCTCTACAGCCGCGCCAACCTCTCCACGTTCTCACCGCTCCAGATGCTGGCCGGCGCCCACGTGGTCGCGGCCGGCCTGCTGCTGCCGCTGGCCCTCGTGGAGCGGCCGTGGCAGGCGTTCGCCCACGCCTCGTGGGTGAGCTTCTCGGTGGTCCTCTACAGCGCGCTGCTGGGGACGCCGGCGCACATTGCCTTCTACCAGGCGGTGCGCACGGTGGGGCCGAGCCGGGCCGCGGTGTTCATGAACCTGATGCCGTTCATGGTGCTCGGGCTCTCGTGGCTGATGCTGGGCGAGCCCATCCGCTGGTACCACTGGGTGGGCGCGGCCGGGGTGATCGCGGGCGTGGTCCTGACTACCAGGCGCTAAAGCCTGGCCGCCGCTAGAGGCTGGCCGCGCTAGCGCTTGACCGCCGCCTTGGTCCCCTTGCCCGGCGCCGGCTTGGCCGGCTTGTCGTCCTTGATGAGGTGCTTCACCTCGTCCATGAACTGGGAGATGTCCTTGAACTGGCGGTACACCGAGGCGAAGCGCACGTAGGCGACCTGGTCGAGCTTCTGCAGGTGCTCCATCACGATCTCGCCGAGCTCGAGGCTGGTGATCTCCTTCTCGGCTCGGTCGTGCAGCTTGGCCTCGATGTCGGCCACCACGTCGTCCACCGCCTGGACCCCGACCGAGCGCTTCTCGCAGGACTTGAGGATGGAGCCGCGGAGCTTCTGCCGGTCGAAGGGCTCGCGCCGCCCGTCGCGCTTGACCACGTGGGGCAGCACGTCCTCGATGTACTCGTAGGTGGTGTAGCGGCGGTGGCACTTGAGGCACGCGCGCCGGCGGCGGATGAACTCGCCGTCGCGTCCCACCCGCGAGTCCACCACGCGGTCCTCGGTGTGGCCGCAGAACGGGCACTTCACCGGAGGCGCCCCGGGTAGAGCGGGAACTTCGCGGTCAGCTCCTGTACCTCGGCCCGCACCGCCGCCTCCACCTGGCCGTCGCCGAGCCGGCTCAGCACCCGGTCGATGAAGTCCGCGATCCGCGCCATCTCCGGCTCCTTCATGCCGCGCGTGGTCACCGCCGGCGTCCCGATGCGGACGCCGCTCGTGACCATGGGGCCCTTGGTGTCGAAGGGGATGCCGTTCTTGTTGACGGTGATCCACGCCCGGTCGAGGGCCTCCTGCGCGTCCTTGCCGGTGACGTTGCGCGCGGTCAGGTCCACCAGGATCAGGTGGGTGTCGGTGCCCCCCGAGACGAGACGGAAGCCGCGGGCCTGCATCGCCTCCCCGAGGGCGCGGGCGTTCTTGACGATCTGGCCCTGGTAGGCGCGCCACTCCGGGGTCTGGGCCTCGCGGAAGGCGACCGCTTTGGCCGCGATCACGTGCATCAGCGGGCCGCCCTGGATCCCGGGCAGCACCGTGCGGTCGAGATCCTTGGCGTACTGGCTGCGGCACATCACCATGCCGCCGCGCGGCCCGCGCAGGGTCTTGTGGGTGGTGGTGGTGACGAAGTCGGCGTGGGGCAGCGGCGAGGGATGGAGGCCCGCGGCCACCAGCCCGGCCGGGTGCGCGATGTCGGCCATGAAGGCGGCGCCCACCTCGTCGGCGATCTCGCGGAACGGCTTGAACTCGATCGCGCGCGGGAAGGCCGAGCCGCCCGCGATGACGAGCCGCGGCCGGTGCTGGCGGGCGAGGTCGCGCACCTCGTCCATGTCGATGCGCTCGGTGTCCCGGCGGACGCCGTACGGCACGATCTTGTAGAAGCGGCCCGAGAAGTTGATCGGGCTCCCGGCGGTGAGGTGGCCGCCGTGCGCCAGGTTCGGGCCGAGCACGGTGTCGCCCGGCTTGAGCAGGGTGAAGTACACCGCCATGTTGGCCTGCGAGCCCGAGTGCGGCTGCACGTTGACGTGCTCGGCCCCGAAGAGATCGCGCGCCCGACTGATGGCCAGCTCCTCGGCGATGTCCACGAACTCGCAGCCGCCGTAGTAGCGCTTGCCCGGATAGCCCTCCGCGTACTTGTTGGTCATCACCGAGCCCACCGCCTCCAGCACCGCCTCGGAGACGAAGTTCTCCGACGCGATCAGCTCGAGGTTGCGGGACTGCCGCTCGGTCTCGGCGCGGATCGCCTTGGCGATCTCGGGGTCGGCCTGCTCGAGCGGGCTCACCGGCGGTCCGTGTGGTCGGGCCGGCCCGCGCGGTCCCCCGCGTGCCGCACCTCGACGTCGGCGATCTTGGCGACCCGGCGCGCGTGGCGGCCGGCCGCGAAGTCGGTCTCGAGCCAGGCCTGGAGGATGTCGGCCGCCATGTCCGCGCCCATCAGCCGGCCGCCCAGGACCAGCACGTTGGCGTCGTTGTGCTCGCGGCTCATCCGCGCGGTGTAGAGGTCGGCGCAGAGCGCCGCGCGCACGCCCGGGACCTTGTTGGCCGCGATCGACATGCCGATCCCGGTGCCGCACACCAGGAGCCCGCGCTCGACCTTGTGATCGGCGACCGACTCCGCGACCAGCGCGGCGTAGTCCGGGTAGTCGACCGACTCGGTGGAGTGGGTGCCGAGGTCCAGCACCTGGTAGTCGTGGTTTATCAACCAGCCCTTGAGGGCTTCCTTGAGCCCATATCCGGCATGGTCGGCGCCGAGCGCAATGGTGGAAACCACGCGCCAACCTTACGCTCCGTCGGGGCTGGGTGTCAAGGAACCCGCTACCGGTGGGGGACACCTCACGCCGCGATCAGGTCTCGACCTCCTCGCGGCCGTCGAGCACCGGCTCCGGCACCTGGGCGACGGCGGCATCCATCTCGGCCAGGATCTCGCGCCGCCGCTCGGCCAGGTGCCGCGCGAGATCGCGGTCGAGGAGGAGCCGGAGCAGGGCGCGCGTCTCCCGGTAGACCCGCCGCAGCCGCTCGCTCCAGGCGAGCGCGAAGAAGCCGCCGGGCGCGAGCAAGAGGACGAAGAGCGCGAGCAGCCCGCCCCCGCCCCACCGCCAGAGGAGCCACGCCTCCCCGATCCACGCGAGCGGATAGAGCACGACGCCGGCCACCAGCTTGTAGGTGGCCTCCACGTCGCCGGAGGGGCGCAGGAGGCGCACCGCGCCCCAGGTGAGCCAGTAGGGCAGCGTGTGGCTCGCGAGCCCCCACAGCGCGAGCGGCAGGCCGCCCAGCAGCGCGGCGAGCTGCGCGGCCGCGTAGCGCAGGGCCACGCCGGGGGCGGGCGGCCTCAGCAGCACCGCGGTGCGCAGGCCCGCCGCGTCCAGGTCCTTCACGTAGCGCTCCATCCGATCGCGCAGCGTCGAGAGCCGCGCGGGGTCGTGATGGCTCAGATAGCGATAGGCGCGGGTGGCCCGCCGCCGCCAGTCCGCGCGCGCGCCCGCGTCCCACTCCCCGCCCCGCTCCTGGCGCCAGAGCCGCTCGGCGTGCTCGACCAGGCGCAGGGTCTGCCGGTCGTCGACGAGCGCGATGAGCCCGC
>Ga0075423_10007785_pt1 | contig 10138 bp, 9 predicted proteins | sample SoiMethybrSBSTD2_FD_80114 | JGI IMG/M metagenome (GOLD analysis project Ga0075423, IMG submission 80114) | Bulk soil microbial communities from a Populus tree surrounding site in Tennessee, USA - Soil MetaG P. TD hybrid SBSTD2 | ecosystem: Environmental > Terrestrial > Soil > Tree plantation...
GCGAACAGGACCGTCGCCAGCTTCCGCTCCTCAGCCGGCATAACCCAGATTCTCCCTCCGGCACCAGTCAGCCCGGCGGCCGGACACGCGCCCTGATCGAGATCCACGCCCGGCGGTCGCATGGGGACTCATCCATGCGGGCCAATGTTCCACCCAGCTGTGGCGCAAAGTCGACCGTCGGACGGCCTTGGTTCACGCGACATCGTTAGCGTCCTGGCCGCTGACCTTCAGGTACCGGCATAGGCGGGGCCGTCGATTTGAGCAATGTTGGCCGTCGTACATTCCTGGCGCTGCTGGGCGCACCGGCCGCAGCGGCCGCGCTCCCGCAGACTCTCGGCAAGGCGCTCGCCATCCCCGCCCATAGCCGGTCGGGCACGATCGACGACGTCGGGCACGTCGTCTTCCTCATGCAGGAGAACCGATCCTTCGACCATTACTTCGGCACGCTGCGGGGCGTCCGCGGCTTCGCGGACCCGCACCCGGTGACCTTGCCGTCGGGCAAGAGCGTCTGGCACCAGCCGAACGGCTCGGCTGACCTGCTCCCCTTCCGGCCCGAGGTGCGCGACCTGGGCAAAACCTTCCTGCCAGACCCGCCGCACGGCTGGAACGACGCGCACGCCGCGTGGAATGCCGGAAGGTTCGACCAGTGGGTGCCAGCAAGGGCGTGACGACCATGACCTACCACACCCGGAAGGACCTGCCGTACCAGTTCGCGCTTGCGGACGCGTTCACCATCTGCGACAACTACCACTGCTCGGTGCTGGGGCCGACTGACCCCAACCGGTACCACATGTGGACCGGCTGGGTCGGTAACGACGGCAAGGGCGGCGGTCCGGTGATCACGAACGCCGAAGCGGGCTACGACTGGTCGACGTATCCCGAGCGCCTGCAGCGGGCCGGCATCTCGTGGAAGGTGTACCAGGACATCGGCGTCGGTCTCGATGCGGCCGGCTTCTGGGGCTGGACCGAGGACCCCTACATCGGCAACTACGGCGACAATTCGCTCCTCTACTTTCACCAGTATCAGTACGCGCCGGCCGGCACGCCGCTGGCGGATCGAGCGCGAACCGGCACGAACGTTCAGGCGCACAACCGCGAGCCGGACGCGCTGATGGCCGTGCTCCGGGAGGACGTGCGCCGCGGCAGGCTGCCGCAGGTCTCGTGGATCGTCGCGCCCGAAGCGTACTGCGAGCACCCGAACTGGGAACCGGACTTCGGCGCCTGGTACGTCTCGCAGGTGATCGACATCCTCGCGTCCGACCCTGAGGTCTGGAGCCGAACCGCGCTGTTCATCACCTACGACGAGGAAGGCGGCTTCTTCGATCACATGGTTCCGCCGACGCCGCCGCAGTCCCGCGCGCAGGGTCTCTCGACGGTGGAGATCACGAACGAAATATTTCCCGGCGACGCCGGTCACGCCAGCGGGCCGTACGGCCTCGGCGTGCGCGTGCCGATGATCGTCGTCTCGCCGTGGAGCCGCGGCGGGTGGGTCAACTCGCAGCTGTTCGATCACACGTCGCTCATCCGGTTCCTCGAGGCGCGCTTCGCGCTGAACCGCGAGGATCTGATCGAATCCAACATCACCCCGTGGCGGCGCGCGGTCGTCGGCGATCTGACGACCGCGTTCGATTTCAAGACCCCGAATGCGTCGCGGCACCTGATGCTGCCGAGCACCGATGCGTACAAGCCCGAGGATCTCGTGCGCCATCCGGACGAGGTGCCAATCCCGCCCGAGCGGGGCACACTGCCGCGGCAGGAACGCGGCGTCCGTCCGGCGCGCGCGCTGCCGTACGCCCTGCACGCGCACGGCGATGTGCGCGCCGACGGGTCGTTTCGCGTCGACTTCCGGAACATCGGCGACGCCGGCGCCGTGTTCCAGGTCCGTTCGGGACATCCGTCTGAAGCACCGCGAACCTACACCGTCGAGCCGCGGAAACACTTTGCCGATGCGTGGAATGTCGCGCCGGCCGCGGCATCGGCGTACGACCTGTCGGTCCACGGTCCGAATGGGTTCTTCCGATCGTTCAGAGGCGCCGTCTCCGGAGCGCGCGCCGACCTGCTGGTGCGCGCGATCTACGCCGACGACCAGCACATCACGCTGCAGATCGCGAATCGCGCGTCGCTCAACGCGGCCGTGCGCGTGATCGATCAGTACACGTCCCGCGAAACCACGCTCGTGCTCGGACCCGGAGAGGCGGATTCGCGGAGCTGGCCGCTGGCGCGCACGGGCGGCTGGTACGACCTCGCGATCCGCGTCGACGGCGACGAACGGTTCGAATACCGCTTCGCCGGCCATGTCGAGAACGGCGGGGACAGCATCAGCGATCCGGCCATGGGCGGCATCACGTTCGCGCACGAGGAACGGTAGCGCCTCGCACCTGCACCAAGCACTTGGCACCAAGCACCTGGCACCAAGCACCTGGCACCAAGCACCTGGCACGGGCACCAGGCACCTGGCACCGGCACCAAGCACCAAGCACCTGGCACCGTACGTGGAGGTTCAATCCATGCGCACGCACATCATCAAGCAACCCCTGATCTGGCTCTCGCTCGCCCTGGTCTCGCTGGCGGCCGCTGGCTTCGCGTTCGGCAGTCGCGCGCTCGTCGGCGTCCAGTCCGACGGCAGCATTCTCGTTCCCAACGGCCAGCGTCTGACGCCGGCCGGAACGCACATCGAAGTCAACGATCGACCGCTCGGCATGGTCTTGAGCCCGAACCATCGTCTGCTCGCGGTGGTGACGGGGAGCAATTTCAACCCGCGCGCGCTGCACCTCATCGACGTCAATACGCGAGCGGTGAAGCAGACGCTCGGCATCGCCAACAGCTTCGTCGGCGTCGCGTTCAATCCCGCGGGCGACAGGATTTATGTCGGCGGCGGCGCCAGCAACGACGTCAAGCGATTTGCGATGGCTGCCGACGGCAGCTTCGCCGCGGCCGGTTCGCTTCCCATCGCCGGCGCGGCACCGAGCGGCCTGTCGCTGAGCGCGGACGGCACGCGTCTGTACGTCGCGCTGAACATGGCGCACGAGGTCGCGGTGATCGACACGCAGACGTTCACGCTGGTGAAGCGCGTGCCCGTCGGCATCTATCCGTACACCACGGTCGTCTCGGCCGATAGCTCGAAAGTGTATGTGACGAACTGGGGCGGCAGGCAGCCGGGTCCGAACGACTTCACCGACGGCATGTTCCCGGTCGTCGTCGATCGGCGGACCGGAATCCCCATCACCGGGACGGTCTCGGTCATCGACGCGGCGAGCCTCACCGTCGTGCAGACGATCGACGTCGGGCTGCACCCGACGGGCATGGCGCTCGCTCCCGCCGGCAACCGGCTGTACGTGACGAATGCCAACAGCGACACGATCTCCGTCATCGATACCGGCTCGGATCGAGTCGTCGACACGCTGCACGTCGGCAACGCCGAATGGCGTGGTCCCGACGTCATCCTCGGCAGCTCGCCCAATGCCGTCGCGGTCAGCCCGAACGGCCGGACGCTGTACGTCGCGAACGGGTCGCAGAATGCGATTGCAGTCGTCGATGCGGAGGCGACGGCCGATGCGCTCCGCGGACTCATTCCGACCGGCTGGTATCCGACGGCGGTCACGCTCGACGCGACGGGCGAGCAGCTGTTCGTCGCCAGCGGCTACGGATTCGGATCGATCGCGCCCGCGCCGCCGGGACAGGGGCGCAGCTACGAGGATCGCGCCGGCGTGGTCTCCGTCGTCGGCGTTCCGGATCAACAGGAGCTGCGCCGCCTGACGCGGCAGGTCCGCTCGAACAACGAGAGCCTGCCGGCCCCTGATGACGGCCGGCGGGCGCGCGCCGGCGAGGATCTCGATCGAAGCACCGGCAACGAGACGTCGAAGGGCTCCCCGCATCCCATCCCGATGCACATCGGCGATCGGTCACCGATCAAGCACGTGTTCTACATCATCAAAGAGAACCGCACCTGCGATCAGGTGTTCGGCGATCTGCCGCAGGGCAACGGCGATCCAACGCTGGTCGAGTTCGGCCGCGACGTGACGCCGAACCATCACGCGCTCGCGGAGCAGTTCGCGCTGCTCGACAACTACTACGGTCCCGGCGATCAGTCGGCGCTCGGGCATCGGTGGGTGCTGCAGGCCTATCCGAGCGACTGGGTGCACAAGTACGGCAACGCGAGAAACAACCAGAGCCCGATGCTGCTCGGGCCGACCGATGCGATCTACGACAGCGCGAAATCGCGCGGCCTCACGGTGCGTGCGTACGGCGAGCGCGGCGCCAACACGATCACGCCGTCGACCGCGACGTGGACGGACATCTACAACGACTGGCGGAACGGGACGTCGAAGGTCGGCATCTCCGCCCGCGCCATCATCGTCGGCCTGCGCGACGTGTATCACCCGAAGTATCCCGCGGCGGAGAGCCGCGTTCCCGATCAGTACCGTGCGGACATCTTCCTGAAGGAGTTCGCGGAGTTCGAGCAGAGCGGCAATCTGCCGAACCTCGTGCTGATCCTCCTGTACGACGATCACACCGAGGGCACGAGCCCCGGCTTCCCGACGCCGCGCGCGGCGGTCGCGGACAACGACCTCGCGCTCGGCCGCATCGTCGAGGCGATCTCGAGGAGCCGCTACTGGAAGGAATCGGCGATCTTCGTCACCGAGGACGATTCGCAGGACGGCCTCGATCACGTCGACGGCCATCGCACGGTTGGTCTCGCCATCAGTCCGTACACCCGGCACGGGATCGTCGACAGCAACTTCTACACGATCGTGAACATGTATCGGACGATCGAGCAGATCCTGGGTCTGCCCCCGCGAAACCAGTTCGATCTGGCGGCGGAGCCGATGTTCTCCACGTTCACCTCGAAGGCGGACCTGACGCCGTACACCGCGCGGCCGAACACGATCCCGCTCAACGAGATGAATCCGCCGCTCGCGTTTCTCCGAGGCCTGCAGCTCGAGCTCGCGAAATTCTCGATGACGATCGACAGCTCCGAGCCGGACTCGGCTGACGCCAACATGCTGAACCGCGCGCTCTGGCATTCGGGCCACGGGTTCGACGTGCCGTACAACTACGGCCGGCCGATCAGACGCGACGGCGTGCCGGTGCTGTCGCTCGCGCGGCTTGCAGGTTTCTAACCGTGAACCACAAAGCTCACAAAGACCACCTCGCGGCTCCTGTTCTCGCGGTTTGGATGGCGCTCGCCGCAACCGCGGCCGGCCAGACGCCGCCGCTCGTATTCACCGCGGCGCCGCCCGCGCGCGATTCGTCATCGGCCGACGTGCACGCGGCGCCGGTCGTCGCCGAGCGCGGCCTCGCGATGTGGGAGGGCGCGGCCGATTTCGGACTCGGCGTCGACATGCAGAGCGCGCGATGGACCGTTCGTTCCGTCGCGAGTCTGTACGCGATCCCGCTCGGCGGTCATCCGCGGCCGACCTTTCAGCAGGTCGAGCTTCTGCGCCCGGTGCTCACGCGATCGTCGGCATCGGTCGCCGCGGGCGGCGGCATCCGTGAGGAATGGGACGGTACTCGCGTGCTGCTCGGACGAGCGCTGGCCGGCGTCGAGATGGCCGGCGGACGCCTGCAGGGCAGCTTCGTAATGGAGCGGGCGTTGTCCTCACGCGTCCGTCGCGACGCCGCCGATCTGGTCACGAGCGTCGGCTGGTCGCGGCGCGTCGGCGCCCGCGTGGCCGTCGGCGTTGAAGGGATCGGCCAGGACCTGGAGGGATTCTGGGATGCGTCCGAGGCCGACGGCGGCGCGAGGCTGCTCGTCGGCCCGTCGCTTCAGGTTCGGTCGCGTCGAGGCGACTGGTCGGCGAGCGCGACCCTCGGCCCCGTGTTCAAATCGACGACCACGCCGTCGTCGGTGCTCACGCGGATGCAAACCGGCGGTCGCAATTACGGAATCTTCGCGTCGGCGAGCTGGCTTCCAGTGCGGCGGTAAGACGGAGTCAGTACTCGCGACGATACCAGAACGTATCAGCACGTCCTAACCCCAAGAATTGATACACACCCGGCCGCTTGACGGCGTTCTTGAGATGATGTACAACATCTCAAGAGAGCCTCGATGCGTTACGGCCCGCAGCACAAGCAGCAGACGCGCGAGCGAATCGTCCGTGCGGCCGCGCGCCGCTTCCGCAGCCGCGGCGGGGAAGGCGCGGGCATCGGCGATCTCATGCGCGATCTCCATCTGACGCACGGCGGCTTCTATCGCCACTTCGACAGCAAGGAGAGTCTGTTCGCGGAGGCATTCGAGCAGAGTCTCCGGGAGCTGGGCGATCGCGCGGTCGACGCGATCGAGCATGCGCCTCGCGGCGACGGCCTGAAGGCGCTCATCGACACCTATCTGGACATCGCGCACTGCGACGATGTCGCCGGAGGATGTCCGGTGGCGGCGCTCGCCGCCGAGATTGCGCGTCGCCCGCGAAATTCCCGAGTGAGGTTTCTGCAGGCGCTGCGGTCGCATATCACCCGCATGGAACGGTACATCCCCGGCGCGAGCGATCAGGAGCGTCGCCAGAAGACGATCGCGCTGTTCACCGGCATGGCCGGGACGCTGGCGATCGCGCGGGCGTTTCCCGACGAAAAGGATCGGCGGGCGATTCTGGACGGCGCGAAGGCCTTCTATCTCGCGGCGGTGCGGCAGTGAATTTTTTTTGCACCAATGAGATGACATTCATCATCTAACTTGGAAGACGGAAGCGAGATGAATTTTGTCGCCTTGCGCATGCTGACCGGAGATCGGGCCAAGTACTTCGGCCTGGTGTTCGCCATTGCCTTTTGCACATTCCTCCTCGAGAACCAGACCACGATCTTCGCGAACATCATGAAGCGGACCGCGAGCCAGATCCTCGACGTGACCGACGCCGAAGTGTGGGTGATGGACCCGCAGACCGAGTACTGGGAGCAGACGAAGCCGCTCAAAGACACCGATCTCACTCGCGTCCGCGGCGTGCCGGGCGTCCGGTGGGCCGTCCGCCTCTTCAAGGGCAATCCCGTCGCGAGAACGCTCGACGGCAAGTTCGCCGTGTCGTTTCTCATCGGGATCGACGACGCGACGCTCGCGGGCGCGCCGCGGAAGATGCTCCTCGGCTCGTGGGACCGGCTGCGCGAGCCGGACTCCGTCATCATCGACCAGGCCGGCTACATCCTCCTCTTTCCCGGCGAACCGCTCGCGCTCGATCGCACGCTGGAGATGAACGATCACCGCGTGACGATTGTCGGGATCTCCGACGTCCCCGCGCCGTTCGCGAGCCTGCCGGTCATGCACACCCGCTACAGCGAGGCGATCAACTTCCTCGGCCGCGAGCGCACGCAGCTCTCGTTCATCATCGCCAGACCCGACGCGGAGGTCAGCCCGGCGGCGCTGACGACGCGGATTCACGAGCGGACCGGTCTCCGTGCGCGGACCACGGAGGAGTTCATGTGGGACTGCATCCGGTACTACCTGCAGCACACCGGCATCCCGGTGAACTTCGGCATCACCATCGCGGTCGCCCTCATCGTCGGCGCCGTGGTCGCGGGGCAGACCTTCTACCTCTTCACCATCGAGAACCTGAAGCAGTTCGGCGCGCTCAAGGCGATCGGCGTCACCAACGTGCGCCTGATCGCGATGATCCTGCTGCAGGCGTTCACCGCCGGCACGCTCGGCTTCTCGCTCGGCACGGGGATGGCGGCGACCTTCTTCGAGATCTTCCTGCACAAGCTCGCCACGCGAGGCATCGTGCTGATGTGGCAGTGCGTCGCGCTGACCGGCGCATGCATTTTCTTCGTCGTTATCGTGGCGAGCGTGCTCAGCATCCGGCGCGTGCTGGTGCTGGAGCCGGCCGCCGTCTTCCGAGGCTGATGTCATGAGTGCGACGAGCGACGGTCTCGGTGTGTCGTGCCGCGACGTCCGAAAGCATTTCGGATCCGGCGAGGCGCGCGTCGAAGCGCTGCGAGGCGTCGATTTCGAGACACGGTTCGGCGAGCTCAGCTTCCTCGTGGGCCCGAGCGGCTGCGGGAAGACGACGCTCATTTCGATCATCGCGGGCCTGCTCGATCGGACCGGCGGCGAGCTGTCGGTGCTGGGGACGAACGTCGACGCGCTCTCGGCGCACGAGCGCGTGCTGTTCCGCCGCCGGAACCTCGGATTCATCTTTCAGCAGTTCAACCTGCTGCCGGCGCTGACCGCCGCCGAGAACGTCGCCGTGCCGCTCATCGCGGCGGGGATGTCGCGGCGGCACGCGGTCGATCGCGCCAACGCGCTGCTGTCGCGGCTCGGCCTCGGATCGCGCCTCACCGCCCTGCCGTTGACGCTGTCGGGCGGACAGCAGCAGCGGGTCGCGATCGCGCGCGCGCTCGTTCACGAGCCGCGGCTGGTCGTCTGCGATGAGCCGACGGCGTCGCTCGATCACGCCAGCGGCGAAGCGGTCATGGACCTGCTCGCCGCCAATGCGGTCCGGCCCGGGCGCACGGTCATTGTCGTCACCCACGACTCACGAGTGTTTCACTACGCGCACAGCATCGCGCACATGGACGACGGCCGCATCGTCGACGTGACGAGGCCGGACCGGCGGCGGGAGCCGCCGCGTCCGGCCGAGCGGCCGTCGGCGTTCGAGGAGAGCTACGCATGAAGCGATTCATCTTGCCCGCCATCGGCGTGCTCGCGGCAGTCTGGGCCGCGTACTCGGTCGTTCGCACGCAGCCGCGTCGGGCACCGACCGATCCGCCGGCGGCGCCGGCGATCTCCGACTTCATTGACACGGTCGCGGCGGTCGGCCTCGTCGAGGCGAGCACCGAGAACATCTGGGTGGGGACGCCGCTCGGCGGCGTTGTCGAGCGAGTATTCGTCGTCGCCGGTCAGATGGTGCGGCGCGGCGAGCCGCTGTTCGAGCTGGATACGCGGCAGCTGCGGGCCGAGCTCGCGGTTCGGCAGCAGGCCGCGCTCGTCACGCGCGCCCGCGTGCGCGTCGCCGACGCGCGAGTCGAGGATCTGCGCCGGCAACTGGAGTTCGCCGAGCAGGTGAAGGACAAGCGGGCGATCAGCCTCGAGGAGCTGACGCGCCGGCGGTCGGCCGTCGACACGGCGGGCGCGGAGCTCGACGAGGCGCGGAGCGAGATCGTCTCCGCCGAATCGCGGGTGCAGTCCGTCCAGGTCGATCTGGAGCGCAGCATCGTTCGCGCGCCGCTGGCCGCCGAGGTCCTGCAGGTGAAGGTCCGCGTCGGCGAATACGCGCCGGCGGCGGCGACCGCGAATCCGCTCATCCTGCTCGGCCGATCGAAACCGCTTCACGTGCGCGTCGACGTCGACGAGCACGAGGCCTGGCGCGTCCGTCAGGGCGCGCACGCCATCGGTCACGTCCGCGGCAACGCCGGCCTGAAGGCCCCGCTCCAGTTCGTGCGATTCGAGCCGTTCGTCGTGCCGAAACGATCGCTGACCGGCGACAGCACGGAGCGCGTCGACACGCGCGTGCTCCAGATCATCTACCGTGTCGAGGGGGACGACGTCCCGCTCTTCATCGGCCAGCAGCTCGACGTCTTCATCGATGCGCGTGCGGACGCAGGTGGCCAGTGAGCGCCCGCGCTTCGGCCGTCCTCGCGCTTGCGGTCCTGGCCTCGTCGTGCGCGATCGGACCGCGTTACACGCCGGCGGCGCCGGTGGTGCCCGCCGCATGGCACGAAGCGACGGCGTCGGCCGCGGCCGTGGATTCATCCACGCTGGAGCAGTGGTGGACGACCTTTCGCGATCCGCTGCTCGACGATCTCGTCACGCGCGCGATTGACGGCAACCTCGACCTGAAGATTGCCGCCGCGCGCGTACGGGAAGCGCGCGCGGCGCGCGGCATCGCCGCGTCGGCGGCGCTGCCGCAGGTGAGCGTCGGCGGGCAGGCCGCGCGGACCGAGCGCAGCAACGCGGTTCCGCCGTTCAACGCGGCTGGAAGCGGGCTGCCGTTCGGCTCGCGGACGCAGAACGTGTTCGAGGCGGGCTTCGACGCCGGCTGGGAGCTTGATGTCTTCGGCGGCCTCAGAAGCGATGTCGAGGCGGCGGTGGCCCAGGTGCAGTCCGCGGAGGAAGCTCGTCGCGATGTGCTCGTGACCCTCCTCGCCGACGTCTCGCGCAACTACGCGGAGCTTCGCGGCACGCAGCTGTAGATCGAGATCGTCGATGCCACCA
>Ga0075423_10007786_pt1 | contig 10136 bp, 13 predicted proteins | sample SoiMethybrSBSTD2_FD_80114 | JGI IMG/M metagenome (GOLD analysis project Ga0075423, IMG submission 80114) | Bulk soil microbial communities from a Populus tree surrounding site in Tennessee, USA - Soil MetaG P. TD hybrid SBSTD2 | ecosystem: Environmental > Terrestrial > Soil > Tree plantation...
ACGGGACACGCGCTGGTCGTCGACGGCGGACAGACGATTGATGCGTAGGGCTGAAGAATGCGGTGATGGAGTATTGGAGTGATGGAGTGTTGGGTTTAAACCCATTACTCCAGTACTCCAGTTCGTTATTTTCTGACCACGTACCAGTTGTTTTGTATGTCATGAGCGAGCTCGTGCTTTTCGACCGGGCCGAAACCAGCGTTGGCGAGGTATTCCCTAGTCTTTTCTTCGCCCCACATCGCTCCCAGCCCTTCTCCTCCCTGCGCCAACGACACCGTCATACAATGCATGCATGACACCGTGTAGAGAAGCGGTCCAAGGGGATGATCCAAATTTTTATGAATCTGGCTTGATCCCTTGATGTCCTGCATGAGGTAAATGCCGTCGCGCCGCAGGGTGCGATGAATGCCTTTGAGCACATTCAGCGGTCTGGCCTGGTCATGGACGGCGTCGAAGGTCGTGACTAGATCGTACGCTTCTATCTCGGCGGTTTGGTCGAAACCGCTCAAGTCGGCGACGATGAATTCAACGTTACGGAGCTTCATGGCGGAGGCTTCCTGCCATGCGGATAAAATCGCTTCGCTCGACAAATCCATACCGGTAAAGCGGCTTTTGGGATACAGCTCGGCGAGGCGATTCATGATCCGCCCACGACCGCAGCCGACGTCGAGCATTTGGATGCCGGCGGTGAGTCTTTCCGCCAGCCCGGGTACCAGCGGCACAATATGGGATTCGAGCGATGAAAGCACGGACTGGCCGCTGTCCTCGGCCATCACATTATGGAAACGCGGGAATTTCGCGTAGGGTACGCCGCCGCCTTTTTTGAAGCATTCGACGATCTCGTCTTCGACGCCGCCCAATAAACTGATGTATTGGGTGAATACGCCGATATTGTCGGCGCCCGCCGAGCGCGTAAGATACGCCGCGTGCTCCGGAGGCAGCGAGAAACGATCCGTTGCGGGATCGCATTCGATGACGCGGCCGGTAACCATCGCGCCCAGCCATTCGCGGACGTAACGCTCGTTCAGAGCGGTGCCGTCAGCGATCTCCGCGCAAGTAGAGGGCGGCAGAGTTCCCATCACATCGAACAAGCCGGTCCGATGACCGACGGAGATCATCAGACACAAAGCCCCATCGTTCAGCACTTTCAACAGACGATCCGCGAACGCGCCTGCTCTCGTCGCGTCGAATAATAAAGAATTCTCAGCCATGAAATTCGCTCCAGTGTCTTGATTTGCGGCGGTTCAGCCGAACACGCGCTTCACCTCCGCTTGTACTTCTTCATGAGCCCGTTCCCCACATAATCGGCCGTGGGCTCGATGGATTCGTGCGGCAAGGCTGCAGGGTATTTACTCGGATCAAGCATCTAGATTCTACTCGGTAAAACAATGCTCCGCTTGTGACGGTTTTAAGAATCTTATTTCTTTTTGATGCACTCGCAGCCGAGGACCGGACAGCTCTCGCGAAATTGCTGATAAGCCAGATAGCCATCCGTAATCGTTTCGGCATAGATAATTTTTTCCGTCTCGACGTCATAAATCAAATCGGTCCCTAAAATTCTACCCCACCACGGGCGCATGAAAAGAAGCTTCTCGTTGACCCATTTCACGTCGGCGAGGCCGAATAGTTCCGAAAATTCGATGCGCAATAGATAGTCCTTTTCGGCGTAAATTGTCACGGAACCGGTCGGGCGTCCACCTTCGAGCACAAAATAATAACCGTTGTTCGGAGAGTAAACACCGGCTTTCAGTTTGGTATCGCGCACTCTTCGAATCAGCGTTCGATCCTTCCAAATATCCAACATTTCTCGGCTATGAAAGAGACGGGCGTCGACCCAACAATCCGGCGCAGCGCCCGGCCACGTTCGTTCGGCCGGCGAAGCAATCGCCGCATAAAAAATCACCAAAGCAATCGTTAGAGCGTACGTCACGCGACCTCCAATCATGTGGCAAGCTGCTATGGATGCCATTACTTCAGTCATCAATTCCATGCCGGAAAGTTTCCCTCAGCCGCTAACTGCCGCATCCGTTCGTCGAGCTGCCGCATATAACTTCTCCGATCGCCCGTCCAGGGCAACGGTTCACCGACAAAGACGTCACAAAAAAACGGTACTAAAACGCTCTCCCCTTTGGGCAATGCCTTGCCCAAGCCGTGCAGAAATACCGGAGTTACGGGAACCGTCGGGTGGCTCTCGGCCAACCGTGCAATGCCGCCCTTGAAACTCTGCATCTGCTCCGGCTCGCCCCGGCTTCCTTCGGGAAACACGATCAGTAATTGGCCATCGGCGAGAGCCTGGTTGCACGGCGCCAGGGGATTATCGTCACCTCTCGAAATGGTTCGTTTGATCGGCAAAATACCGATCACTTTCAAAGTGAACCATGAAAATAGCCGGGAAGTCAGAAAGTAATCCACCGCAGCGACCGGGTGGAGCTTCGGCAGGAGACTAAGTGGAAACAGGCTCATCAGCACCATCGTATCAAGATGGCTGTTGTGGTTGGCGACGATGATCGCAGGTCCGGCTTTAGGCAATCTCTCGCGATGGCGCACATTCAGACCGAGAATGATCAGCACAATCAAACGAATAAATACCCCGTAGAACAAGAAGCGAAGGAACGAATTCATCTCAGTAATAGAGATAATAAATGAAATGAAAAAATAGCGGCGCAGTGTAGGTCAGGCTGTCGATGCGATCGAGTATGCCGCCATGCCCCGGCAATAGACTGCCGCTGTCCTTGAGGCCGATGTCACGCTTCAACGCTGAGATGGTCACGTCGCCAATGAATCCGGCGACGCTGATCAACAAGCCGGCGGCGATAGCGACCGTCCAAGGCATCGGCGTAAGCCAATCTGCTAGCAGTATCGAAAGCAATGTGGTCGTCACCATGCCGCCGAGAAAACCTTCCCAGGTTTTGTTCGGGCTCACTTTGGGAATGATTTTCTTTCGACCCAACATTTTTCCCCAGAGGTACTGCGCCACATCGTTGAACTCGGTCAGAAAAACCAGAAACAGGACCAAGCCTGTGCCTCCCGCGCTTGGATTAGTTGCCTCCGGTAAGACCAAAAGATAAGCGATGTGGCTGATCCCGAACACCATCGTCATGATGCCCCAATGAAGTAGTCCCGCCGCCCGCAGAAATTCTTTGGTCTCACCGATGATGACCATGCGCATTGGTAGTAAAAGAAACACGTACACGGGAATGAAGATGATAAACATTCCATACCAGGCTTGAGCGACCCAGTAATACTGCACAGGGATCGATAGATACGCCCAGAAGAGCACGCGCCTGTCGGCGCGCCGCGTCGGGACAATCGAAAGGTACTCTTTGAGAGCCAAAAAACTGACGAACGCGAAGAAAGCCACCGCGACGTTGCAGCTCATGATGATGACGAGAGTGAATATCGATACGATGAGCCACCAGGAGCGAATTCGTTGAACCAACTCGGTGCGATCCTTTTCAGGTGCGCGCCAACGCAGCATCATGACCCAGGCCGAAGCAACAACGAGAACGGCGTAGAGGCCACCGAGCGACCATAAAACATGCGGGCTGACTTGAAACTGAATCACCCAACCTCCGCCAGTGCGCGCCGGACGCGATTGACAATCGTCACAAGCAACAGACCAAGGGTAATCAACAAAATGGCATCGACCCAGAACGCCGGTTGGATGCTGATGCCCAAGAGCAAGCACAGCAAGCCGAATGCGAACGCCCGGTCGCTCTTGCCCATCGGCCCGTCGTAGCGCCGCTGCGCGCCGATCTGTACCGCGACCACGCCGGTCATTTCACTGACAATGGCTAGTATTGTGATTGCCACGATGTAGATCGAATTCACTCCCGGGACCAGCCCTAGCGGCAAGTATAGTGCCGTGTCCGATAGCACGTCGCCAAGCTCATTTAAGATCGCGCCAAGCGAGCTCTTCATCTTGTACTCGCGCGCCAACATGCCGTCGATAGCGTTGAGCGCCATGCGCACGAACAGCGCCAGCGGCATTAAAAACAGCGGCCACTTTTCTGCGGAAAATAAAACGATCGCTGCGCCGACGATAAACGAAACTATCATCGCCGCAATCGTCACATGATTGGCCGTGACCCCGGCTTCGGCGAGGAACTTTACGAGCGGTCTTAGCAGAGCTTGGAAGCGTGGCTTGAGGTCATAGATCGAGGGCATTTGGCGGCGCAACGCCTATGCTGGCGACCAGAGTAATCCTATGAGTTCTCCGACACCTTTGACCAGCTGGCCGCGACCATGACTCAAGTAAAGCCCAAACTGGGCAATCAGCGAGTACGCGATGGCGAACTGCGCGACTGCATATCCCGCAATCGTAAATTGTGAAATGCTGACCAAACCCACACCGAACTGCGAGAGAACCAAACCGCCGCAGGCGAATTGGCCGATAGCGATAATACCCTTCGCCGGAACCGGCATGCGGTTCGGCCGATATTTGAACGATATATGCAGCAGCGGCCAACCAAAAAATTCAAGCTTCGACTTGTGTTCGAAGCCGAAACCGTCCCACTTTTCGCGGGCCGGAAATGGCGCACCACAGTGGGGACACGCCATCGCCTGTACGGAAATCTCACGCCGGCATTCTCGACAAGGTTTCATTTGCCCTCCCGCCTCAGATATGAAAGTCCTCACCTCGCCGCTAGAATATACTGTCGCGCGAAAACGGCGATCGAATCGGCAAGATCGATTGCCGTTCGATCCAACTTCGCACGCGCCCGCAGATTGGTGCCGATCTCCAATTGAATCGCATTGATCTGAGTGCCGCGATGACTACCGTAGGTTCGCGTAGTATAACCGCCGGTATAGCGCTGCTCTCGTGCCTCGCCGACGCCATTTGGAATAACTTTATAACCTTTCAATGCCAGCTGCCCAACAATGCTTTTTGGTCCGGTAAGCGCTTCATTGCCAAACTTTTGCTGTAATGCCGAGACACTTCTGCCGTTGTCCGTGCCACGAAAAATGGTATCAGCCTCGGCGCCCTGGCCATGAATATCGAGCAACATTCCGCCCATCCAGCGCTGACGCACACGCTCAGAGGCGTCTTCGAGGGCTCGGTGATAGGCCTCGTAATAAGGCTTCGCCGCCACCGACTCATAGGCTGCGGCGTGCGGCCGATTGGCATCGACATACTTTCGCTCGAACCGGGCGACAATCAGAAACGGCTTGGCATCCAATCGATCACCGAGTGCGCGGCCAATCGCTTCCGCAAGTTCAGCAGTGTTGTTGTCCCGTTCTGTGGTGAATTGCGGCACCCCGATGCCCCGCCGGACCGGTACTCCCGGGATCGACTCGCGGCCGCCGTGAGGTGCAGAGAGAATAATCGGCAACATCCCCGCCCAGACCGTCAGCAGCCGTCCTGGCCCTTGCTCCTCTTGCGCAGAGAGGGGCCCATGGAAAAGAACTCCGATCGCTACCAGACCGAGCTTCGCCAAGGCACCCGTTCGAAAATTGCGCATATGATTCACCAAGAGCGAAAGCACAAACTCCAACTGTGTCGGTTTTCCATCAGCCAGATTCCGGCGGCCCCAGTTGCTCGATGACATATCCCTCTGGATAACTGGGGTGGCGCATTTCGGTGCGCAGCCGAGGATGACGACGTGGTGGTAACAAACCAGCAAGTGCGCCACGGAGGCGCAACGCGTGGGGCACAACGTAGCGCATAAAGCGCGACGGCCGTGGAAAACCGAAAGCAGCGATGAGGGAATCGTCCAGCAGCGAATAAATCGCGGCGCGTACCAACGGCGAGAGAAACCGAGGAAACCAACTCACGAACAGCTCTCGGGTAGCGGCGCCGACGCGTCGGTTCGCTTCCGTAAAACGATAGTGTTGCCTTTCGTAGTTATGGTTGAACTGCTCAAACGTCGAGTAATCCGCCGGGAGTTCTTTGATATTCATGCGCCGGCCCACCTCGCGCCAAAAGTTGAAATAGGCGAGCCGTTCGGTCTCGCCCATGAGACGCCAACCGAAACGCTGGTTCCAGCGGATCGGCTCGTAAATGAACGTCGACAAGACATAGAGAAAATCTTGGTTCGCAATCGTGAAGCGCCCATGTTGTTGGTTCAGGCGCCGAAGCGCACGCCTGCCCCGATCGCTATCGTACCCCCACTCCATGAGCTCGCTGACAATAATGTCTGTGTCGTCATACCTTTTTTGAGCCCGCTTTTGAAATTCTCCTGTGCGATCCAGCAGCGTCGCGATACTCGGCACACAAAAAGTCCGGAACAGAGCGAACTCTAACGCTCGCGTCGTATCAAACGGAAAATCGTAGCAGGACGAGAGAAAAACAATACGCTGGTGGTCCTTGTCTGGATCAAGCTTTTGAATCGCCTGGAAGACGGCGTAGCGAGACATGTTGCGGATAATTGGCGCTCGCGCGGCAATAATACCTAACGTAGCATTATTTCGGCTCTGGTGCCTTAGCTGTGAGTTTCTTTAGAAACTCCGGCGGAAAAGGCTCGGCTTGGAGTTCTCTTGCCTGTTTCACCTTGACCCAAGCTTCGGAGTATCTCTCTTGATCGTACAACGACATGGCCCATTCCCGCCAGCTCGGCGCGTATTTCGGATTGAGTTCCAAGCTCTCGGTAAAACGATTATTGGCGACCACGAAGTGATGGGCGCGGTCTAACTGCCTATCAGCTGGCAGCCGCGCGGCATATTCCGAGTGAAGGGTACCCAGATCGCATAGAAGCGCTACCCGTTGGTTCGAATCGTCGATCAGCTCCCGGGCTGATTCCAGCTGTTCGATAGCGTCGGCCAACTTGCCTCTGTCGCTGAGCACCGCGCCGAAACCCCAATAGACGCTATAGTTCTTGGGATTCAGCAGCCACGCTTGATTGAACCGCTGCATTGCCACATCGCCTTGCTTCGCGCGGATCGCCGCCCAGCCTTGCGTCGCGAGCGCGTTGCTGGCAGCTTGCCGGCTACCATATCTGAGAGTCGTATCACGGATAAACGCCTCGTCCGCTTGCTTGAGATTATCCGGCCGTGTGATCTTTGGCTGGCCAAACATCGGCAGCTTCTCCGAGCCATCGCTCTGCGCATGCGCTGAACCGAGCGTGATCAAAAGAGCGACAACCAAGCACGCTAATCCTGGAAGCATCCTCCTCATGGCTCGCGCGTCAATACGGGATCGGTATCTTTCTTTCATCAAAACATTCCACCTTCGGCGCATCATAACACGGGATTTTTTGCGATGCGCCAATTGTTACCTTGACACTCTAAAACTTCTAGGGCTATTTTGACGGCAAATCAAACAAGGAGACCCCATGATCGACGGACTGAAAGACAAAGTCGTGATCGTTACCGGAGGCGGCCACGGCATCGGACGGGCTTATTGCCATGGTTTTGCCGAAGCTGGCGCGAAAGTCGTTGTCGCCGACATCGACACGCCGGCCGCGGAAAAAGTCGCCGCCGAAGTGATCAAACAGTTTGATGGCAAGGCGCTCGCTGCAAGAGTCGACGTCGCCAACGAACAATCGACCAAAGACATGGCCAAACTCGCCCTCGACAAGTTTGGAAAGATCGACATTTTGATCAACAACGCCGCAATCTTCGCGACCATTCCGATGAATCGCGGCGGCATCGACACCATTGACCCCGCCGAATGGGACCGCATGATGGCGGTGAACTTAAAGGGCTTGTTCTTCTGCTGCCGCGCCGTGCTGCCGGCTATGCGCCGACAGAAATCGGGCAAGATCATAAATATTTCCTCCGGCACGGTATTAAACGGCAGCGCCGGGCGCATTCATTACGTGACTTCGAAGGCCGGCGTCATCGGCTTTACCCGTACCCTCGCCCGCGAAGTCGGCGACGACAACATCAACGTCAACGCCATCGCTCCCGGTTCGACTCTTTCGGAGGACAATCCGTCCGAAGAGGTTATCAAAATGCGCGCCGCGCGGGTCGGTGATCGCTGCTTGAAGCGGGTCCAATTACCCAAGGATCTGGTCGGCACCGTGCTCTTCCTCGCATCGCCGCTTAGCGATTTTATGACCGGCCAAACCGTCGCCGTGGACGGGGGCACGGCATTTCTATAGCAAGGCTGCGATGGCTACCTACCAGCACCGAACCATTTTTGCCGGTGACGTCAGAACCCATTTTTTGGAGGCGGGCAGCGGGCCAGATCTCGTGTTGCTCCATGGCGGCGAATACGGCGCATCAGCTGAAATCACCTGGCGCCACAACATTGAAGCCCTTGCCAGCAAATTTCATGTCGTTGCGCCGGATATTTTGGGCTGGGGACAGACAGAGAAGATTTACAGCTTTTCAGATCCAGCCGGATTGCGCATCCGACATCTGCAGAGATTCCTGAAAACCCTGGGAATCGGCAAGGCATTCTTCGTCGGCAATTCCGCCGGCGGCGGTCTCATTCTCAGGACCGCCGTGCGTCATCCACCGCCGTTACAAATTCAAAAAGCGGTGACCATCTGCGGCAACGCCAGTGTGTTCAAAACCACCTCACAGGGGGATCTCGATAACTACACACCGTCGATGGAGAACATGAAAAAAATCGTCGCGCTGCTTTACCACGATCCCAAGTGGCAAACCGAAGAAAACATCCGCGAGCGTTACGAAAGCTCGATCATTCCCGGCGCCTGGGAGACATTGTCAGCGGCCCGTCTAAGAAGTCCGGCTCACCAGGTGCGCTCGACTACTGACGAATTCGTCAAGCAGCTTTCGCAGCTCGACATCCCTCTGCTTATCATGTCCTGCAACCATGACCCGCTCAATCAGCGCGATTGGGACGTCAGCTTTCAGAAAATCGTCCCCGGCTCCAAAATGCATCGCTTCATGCACTCCGCCCATGAACCGCAGACCGAAGACACGGAGAAGTTTACCTGCGTACTGACGGAGTTCCTCCTGAGTTAGATTTGAATAGGTAGGGACTGATTGAGCCGCTCTCTGTTACGAATCGTCATACCGGCCCGTCGACTGCGCTGGATAAACTCCAACCGGGTATCCAGGTTAGAATCAAATGATTGGATTCCGGCATGCGCCGGAATGACGAAACTGGGAGAAGTTAATGACCGTATCTCTTGTAACACGCGTCTTCGTCATAATTTGCGGACTACTCCAACTTTCTAGTGCTCCATCTGCGTTCGCGCAGCTAACCCGTCTAAAAACTTCCTACAGCGCACTCACCGCCAACATGGCGGCGTATTGGCTGGCGAAGGACGCCAAGATTTTTGAAAAGCATGGGTTAAGCGTCGATGTTGTCCTGATCGAAAGCGGCGTCACCACGGTCCAGGCGTTGACCGCCGGCGAAACCCAGATCGCCATGGGCGGCGGCACAGTCGCCGTCAGCAGCAATCTAGCCGGCAGTGATATAGTTTCGATCGCCAGCATTGAAAGCCGCTTACCCTACGCGCTGCTCTCGCAAAAAGACATCAAGACCATCGATCAGTTAAAGGGCAAACGGCTGGCGATTTCCCGATTCGGCAGCGCTTCTGATTTAGCCGCGCGCCTGATCTTGCAGCGCTACGGATTGGTCGCCGACAAAGACGTGACGATCCTTCAGACCGGAGGCACGAGCACGCGCCTTTCCGCTCTGCACAAACGCAGCGTCGATGCGACGATCCTCACACCCGAGTTTTTCACGCTTGCCAAGAAAGCCGGCTTCACGATCCTCGCCGATCCGACGCAGTATGATATTCCGTTTCCCCAGCTGGAAGTCATCACCAGCCGCGCGTTTCTTAAAGCCAACGCCGACGTCGCGACGAGATATCTCCGCGCGATCATCGAAGGCATCTACACGGTCAAGAATAACCCCGAACCAAGCATCCGGGCGCTCGGGAAATATCTCAAGATCGATGACCGCGAAGCCTTGGAAGAAGTCTATCGACTTTACCGGGAGATCTATCCCGCGGTACCGCACGTCTCACCCGCAGCCATTCAAACTCAGCTCACTTGGATGGCGGAACGCGATCCGCGCGCAAAAGCCGCCAAACCGGAACAATTCATCGACGGCTCGATTCTACGCGAGATCGAAAAGAGCGGATTTGTAGCGAAACTTTACCAGAGATAAGCGAAGCAGAGCCGTTTCGGCTCTGCTTCGCCTGATCAGCTGCCCGACAGAGAGTTTCAGTCTCCCTTTCCAGGCAGCACTCTCACGAAACCGAACATGTTGTCAT
>Ga0075423_10007787_pt1 | contig 10136 bp, 4 predicted proteins | sample SoiMethybrSBSTD2_FD_80114 | JGI IMG/M metagenome (GOLD analysis project Ga0075423, IMG submission 80114) | Bulk soil microbial communities from a Populus tree surrounding site in Tennessee, USA - Soil MetaG P. TD hybrid SBSTD2 | ecosystem: Environmental > Terrestrial > Soil > Tree plantation...
ACGGTTGTGCACCGACACGCGCACCTCCTCATGATCGGAAAGTTTTCTGTCTCAGTGCCGCTTCAGGGCGAACGCCACCATGCCGCTCGCTGGACTGGTCTCCGTGCCGGGAGCGGCACCGCCGCCATGGCTGGCGATCAGCGCGACGTATTGACGTCCTTTTGACTCGTACGACACGGGCACGCCCGGGGCGCTCCCGACGAACGGCGCCGACCACAGCACCTTTCCGGTGTCTTCGTCGTAAGCGCGAAACTTCCCGTCGCCTCCGGCCTCGAACACGAGCCCACCGCCGGTGACGATCACACCGCTCCGGGCACCGAGCCCGCCGGTGTTCGACGGGCCGCCAGCAGCAATCGTCGGCGGATGATCGCCGTTGGGCACCTGCCACTTGATCTCTCCGGTGTTGAGATCGTAGGCCGTGATCGTCGTATATGGCGGCTTGGTCCACGAGGCGAGGACGCCGTAGTCACTCATATATCTCGTCGCGGGCACACCTCTGGCCTCTTCGGGATAGAGGTAGCTGCCCGCGTTGCCGCCGAGGCCGGGATAAAACGGTCCGAGGCTGCGCGGCGGAGCCGGCGGCAGCGGTGCGCCGCCGCGCGCAACAACCGGTCCCGGAGGAAACACCGGCGCTGGAGGGGCCGCGCCTCGGCCGGGACGGTTCACACCGGTGGTGGCGAGGTACGCGATCAGTGCGGGCACTTCGCTATCGGTGATGGCAGGCACGGGTCGCATCAACCCCCGGCCTCCGGTGATGATTGCCTTGATCGCGTCTTCACCCATTCGATCGGCCACCGCGACGAGCGACGGGGCGCCGGCGACGACCCCACCCTGGAGATTCGCTCCGTGACAACTACTGCAGTGCTGCTGATACGCGGTGAATCCCACTTGCAGGGGACTGCCGCCGCCTCTGCCCGCCGCGGACGTGCGGGTCTTGACATCTTCGAGACGCAGGATCGCAACCTGATTGACGTTGACGACGAACACGAGTCCCTTCTGAGGATGCGCAGCGGTGGTGGCCCAGTTCGATCCCCCTTGATTGCCTGGCATCGAGATCGTGTCGATGAGCGCGGGCGGCGTGAACAAGCCGAGGTTGCGCGCCTTCGCGACCCGTTCTTTCATCGCCGCGTATTCCTCCGGCGTCCCCAACCACGGGTTGACGTCGTCCACTGTGAAAGCGAGCCGCGCGAACGCCGCCGGTCGTGTGGGGAAGGGCTGTGTCGGCCATGCCTGCTCGCCGGGGACGTCGCTCTTCGGCACCGGCCGTTCTTCAATTGGCCAGAGCGGCTTGCCCGTTACGCGATCGAAGACGTAGAGAAAGCCGGTCTTGCCGGCGAAGGCGAGCGCGTCGACGCGTTGGCCGTCGTGCCGGACGGTCACCAGTTGCGGCGCCGACACGTTGTCGTAGTCCCACAGGTCATGATGGACGGTCTGGAAGTGCCACAGCCGCTTTCCCGTGCGCGCGTCGAGCGCGAGGATGCAATTCGCGAAGAGGTTCTGGCCGAGGCGGTCGGCTCCATAGAAGTCGTAGGTCGCCGATCCGGTCGGCACGTACACGATCCCGCGCTCGTCGTCGATCGACATTGAGCCCCAGTTGTTGGCGCCGCCGACGTATTTGTGCGCGTCCTTCGGCCACGTGTCGTAGCCGAACTCTCCTGGCCTCGGGATGGTATGGAACTGCCAGATTTTCTTGCCGGTGATCACGTCGTAGGCGCGGATGTCTCCCGGCGGCGAGATGAACGCTTCGCCGGTCGTCGATCCCAGGATCAAAAGGTTTTTCCAGACCTTGCCCGGACTGTTGTTGTTCCAGCCCATCTTTTCGCCCCGCGGGAGATCGCTGCGCAGATCGACGGTCCCGTCGAGGCCGAAGGTAGGAATCGAGAGTCCGGTGCGCGCATCAATCGCCTGGAGGAAATTGTTGATTGAGAACAGCAGCCGGCGTTCCTTGCCATCGTCGCTCTGCCAGTAGTTGATGCCGCGGCTGGTCATCCCGTTCAGCCCTTCGTGGATCCAGACTTCCTTCCCCGTGGAGGCATCCAGCGCGATGAGGGACCCATTGCGGCCCGAGATGTACACGGTGTCGTCGGCCACGATCGGGTTGAATCCGCCGGCTGCATAGGGGTAGGTCCAGGCAACTTCCATCTCGTCGACATTCGACTTCTTGATCTGATCGAGATCGACGTAGTTTGAGCTGTCGGGTCCGCCGAGATTGTCGCGCCACCATTTGCCGTTTTTTTCGTCGGTCCGCGCCGATCCAAGGAAGAGAAGCACGAACAGCGCGATGAATGCGGCACGCATGTCTGATTGCATCGCTACGTCCTCGGACGGGAGTCTACACGACGCAGGACGACCAGCGTCGAACGACCATGGCCACTTCAGTCTGGGATCCCCATCGCGCGGAAGCATTTCCAGCTGCCGTCGGGGAGCTTCTTGAGCACCGCGAGCACCGTGCCGCGAACCTGCGTCGTCTCGCCACCCGGCGATGCGACAATCGAAGCACTGAAGTAGCGCCACTCGACTGCCCCTCCGTCCCAGATCCTCAAGTCTTTAGTTTCCGGAACGAAGGTCAACACCTTGATTGGCCGAGCCGTCGAGCGCTCGTTTGTTGCTCGGATAGCTTGCCTGCCGAGATCCGCCGGCGCGTCTGGGCCGAAACGAACCGCATCATCGGCCCACAGATCCGCCATCGCAGCAGCATCTCGTGCGATCGTCGCGGCGGCGTCCAGGTGTTTCAACTTCTCGATGGCGGCCCGGTCCGCATCGTGGCCTCTGTCGCTTCCAGCCGCCGCGGCCGGTCCCGGAACCACGTGCCCTGCCAACGCTGTCGACGCGCCGACGACGAAAGCAACTGGGCTGTCCATCCCACGGAAGCATTTCCAGCTCCCGTCCGGAAGCTTCTTGAGCACCCAGAGCCTCGCGCCACGAATCTGCTTCGGGTCGCCACCCGGCGATTCGACATACGAACCAGTGAAGTAACCCCACTCGACTGCCCAGCCGTCCCAGATCGTCAAGTCTTTAACTTCCGGAACGAAGGTCAACACTTTGATTGGGAGAGTCGACCAGCGTTCGTTGCTCTCTCGGATGGCTTGTTTGCCGACTTCTGCCGGCTGGTGTGGGCCGAAACGAATGCCGTCATCGCTCCACAGATCCGTCAGCGCAACAGGATCTCGTGACAATGTAGCGGCGATGTCCTGCTGGTGGAGCTTCTCGATGGCGGCCCGATCTGCATCGCGGCTGCTGCTGTTGCTTCCGACCGGCGCGGCGGGTTTCTGGACCACTTGTTCTGCCGCCGCGGTCAACGCGCCGACAACGACGGCGCATGCAAGCACCTTCATACCTCTCCTACCCGATTCGCGAATGGTTGAGGGGCCCTTCTCCCGCATTGTAAAACGGTCAGCCGTTCCACGCTGTAGTACAGCGGAACTGTATTCAGCGCCTGTTTCCGCCGACTCCGCGTGGGTCGTGTTTTGCACGCTCGACGAACACGGTGCTCACCATTTCTCTTTCTCACCTGATGCGGTCCGGTGTGCGCCTGGAGACGCACGAAGCGGTTGCGCTCGCGCGGGAACTCCTGGCACACCGCTGCGGTATTCCGACTCCCGAGAACATCCAGCTCGGCTCCGACGGATCGGCGTCCTGCATCACCACCGATGGTATGCCTTCAGTGGCGAGCGTCGCCGACCTGCTTCTGACGCTGTTGCCCGCAGGTGCTCTCAACGTGCCAGCGCCGCTTCGCTACACGATCGCGCGCGGACTGGAGACGGTGGAAGCGCCGCCCTTCAAGTCGCTGGACGAGTTCTCGACCGCGCTGGAGCGGTTCGAAAAGGGAGCGAGCCGCGACGTGCTGAGAGGCATTCTGCAGCGCATCGCGCGCCCATCGCGTCCGACACTCGTGGTCCGCAAACCGGCGCCGTCCTCGAGCGAGCCGCCGCGGCCGCTCGCGCCTCGGTCGCCAATGTTCATGTCTTTCGGCGGCGACCGGGACGCGGGCTCGCCTGTGCAGCCATCGCGGCGGTGGCCACTGGCGGCCGCGGCGGCACTCGTCGCCTCGTTCGTGGTGGGCTTCGCCGTCGCAAACGGAATCATCCATCGGCGTGCCGCGACTCAGCCAGTCCAGTCCGCGGGTGTGGCGCCCGTAGTCTCGACCGTCGCACGTGCAGCGAACGGCGCGTCGAACCCGCCGAGAGTAGAACTGAGGGACGAGATCGTGCGCGTGCCTCACACCCCCGTTGTGGTTTCCGATCAGGTCAGGCCTCTCGATGCCGTCCTCGCGACTAATGCGAACGCCTTCTCTCCAGCCTTCGCATCGGACGGCACGGCGATCTTCTTCCACACCGGCCGCGAGCGCGATGCGCGCAGCGCGATCGAAGTGGCCAGTGCCGGCAGCGAGCCGGGTGGAGATCTGGGCATCATGACCATCGTCGATGACGGAGCGCACAACTATCACGCGCAGCCCTCGCCGGACGGCCGCTTCGTGGCGTTCGACTCGGACCGGGACGGTGAGCGTGGTGTCTACGTGGCGAATCGAGATGGTTCACAAGTCCGCAAGGTCAGCGCCGCGGGCTACGCGGCAGTGCCGACGTGGTCGCGGAACGGCGAGTGGCTCGCCTACATCCGGGCAGAAACCGACAAGCCATCGGTGTGGAATCTGTGGGTGCAGCCGGCGGCCGGTGGCAGTGCGCGCCGCGTCACTGACTATCGATATGGCCAGACGTGGGCAGCCTCGTGGTTCCCCGACGATCGCCGCATCGCCTACAGCCATGAGGACACGCTGATGGTGATGGACGTGCAGACCGGCGAGGCGACCCGCTATCCGACGCCGGTCAAGGGGCAACTGGTGCGGACCCCGGCCGTTTCGCCGGATGGCACGAAGATCATTTTTCAGGTCTTCCATCACGGCGCCTGGCTTCTCGACCTTGGCGATGGTTCGATGAACCGCGTGCTCACCGATCCGACGGCGGAGGAGTTCGCATGGGCACCGGACGGCCGCCGCGTCGCGTTCCACAGCCGGCGCGACGGGCAGTGGGGTATTTACGTGCTGTGGGGCAGTTAACGGGCTTACAGCGTATCGTCAACACACCCGGTGTAGGCTTTCGCGATTCCGACGTTGTAGCGTAGTGGAACGGTCCGCGTGATCGCCGACTCACTGACCACTATCTGAACTGTAGGAGTGAATCATGGCTCGAGTGTAGGTAGGCTATTGGTCGCCGCAACCGCCGCAGATCGGAGAGAGTCATGGCATTGACGGTTCAGTCACCTGGCTGGGAGATTCAGCGCCCTTCTCGAGGTTCGGTGTCCCCGGCCGCGGCCTTGTTGCCGGGCCTACCCGAAGAATTCCTGACCTCGGCCTCGACAGTCGACGAGGAAGTCGTGCTGCAACCGCAGACGACACGAGGCGGTGTCGCGCCCTCTGCGTCGATCACAATGACAACGGATTTGGCCCCCGGCGAAGGCGCCGTCCTCGTCATCCGGCGGCCATCGGGTGCGTTGACGTTTCATGTCCCCGACGAAACGGTCCGCACGACGCGCGGCGGTCAGGGGACCGTTCGCTTCACTGTGGCAACACCGCCGCCAGCGCCGGCATCCCGCGGCATCTTCACGCAAGCAATCAAGGCGATTGTCGTCAAGGTCAAAGACGCTGTCATCGATGCGGCCGTTGGCGCGGCTTTGCCCGTCGTAGCCCGAGGGGTTGAAACGCTGCTATGGAAGCAGAAGGGTCTCCAGGAGGGTTGGCTGAAGGTCACGCAGGGAGCCCTAAAGGCGAAAGCGCTCCCGTTGGGAAAACCATCCTCGACCGAGCGGTCGCTCCTCTTTATTCACGGCACGTTCTCGAACGCCGCCGCCGCGTTTGCGTCGCTGGCAGACACCGACTTTTTCACTCAAGTGGAGCCGATCTATGGCGATCGCATCTTTGCCTTCGATCACTTCACGCTGAGCCGAACGCCGGAAGAAAACGCCAGAATGCTGCTTGAAGGTTTACCAGCCAAGCCGTTCACCTTCGACGTCATCACCCACTCGCGCGGCGGGTTGGTCCTGCGCAATCTCGTCGAGCGTGCCAAGGCCTTGGGCTCCACGTCCAGTCGCTTTCACGTTGGCCGTGTCGTCCTCGTTGCATCGCCGAATGAGGGCACGCCGCTCGCGACCCCGCAGCGCTTCGAGGATACGATTGGCTGGGTCGCAAATCTGCTCGAGATCCTTCCCGACAATCCCTTCACCACTGGACCGGCGTTTGTTGCCAACGGGGTCGTCTGGCTTGCACGTCACATCACTGGCGATCTGCCGGGCCTGGCGTCGATGAACGGTGAGGGCGAGATGATCCGCACCCTTCAGGGACCTCCTGGCCCGCCGCCCGACTCGTACTCGGCGCTGGTCGCGAACTGCAATCCAACGGGCAAACTGGCCCGGTTGCTCGATATCGGGCTCGATCAGTTCTTCGGGTCCGCGAATGATCTCGTTGTTCCGTCAGAGGGCGGGTGGCGTATCGACCGCTCCGGCAGTTCCTTCATTCCTGGCGCGCGAATCGGCTGCTTCGGCCAAGGCGGTAACCTTGCCGGGGATTCGGTAACGCACGTCAGCATCTTCGAGCAGCCGGCCGCGACGCCGTTTCTCGTCCAGGCACTCGAGGGCAAGACGCAGCCGCTGACGCCGATCGACCCGGCGGTGAGTTTGCCGGACCGGCGTCTGCTGCGCGCCGGCGCGTCCGGCATCGCCGCGCCGGCTGTGACGCCCGGCATGATCCCGGTTGCCGGTCCGCGCGTGCGGATCGCAGGCCGGCCGCGACCGGCGCCGAGCGAAGAGCGCACACCTGCCGAGTTTGTGATCGACGTCGTCAACGGCGACCTCTCGTTCGAATCGCTGCCGCTGCTTGTCGGACACTATCGCGCCACGCAATTGACCGGCACCGAAAGATTTATCGATCGGGTGACGAAAGACGCACTCAGCCGCTCGCTCGCCCTCGGCGTCTACCCCGTCGAGCCGGGCACGTATCAAATCTTCTTCAATACGTTCATCGATCCCGACCGGGAAGCTCTGACGCCACGGCCGCTCGCGGTGATCGTCGTTGGTCTCGGTCAGGAAGGGGATTTGAGACCGGGCGATCTGATGCAGTCCGTTCGCCGGGGAGTCCTCGCGTATGCGCAGCGCGTCGCAGAGAAGGAAGGAACCCACGCCGCCCCGGTGTCGATCGCATCGACATTGATGGGAAGCGGCGGCCAGGGGGTCACCGCCGCGCAGGCTGCGGTGTTGATCGCGCAGGGTGTTTACGGGGCGAATCAACTCCTGGTGAGGAAAAATTCAGGCCTTCCAGCCGTTACGAGACTGCGGTTCATCGAGTTGTACACCGATCGCGCGAGCGAAGCCTGGCGGGCGTTAAAGCTGCAGGCTGAAGCGACGCCGGGCCGATTCACCGTGACAGAACCGATCAGCGCTGGAACGGGGCCGTTATTGCGGCCGATTGAATCGGGATATCGTGGCGTTAACTACGACTTCATCCAAGCGACGACGCGCCGCGAGCCGGGCCGTCAGACGCAGATCGAGTACGCGCTCGATACGAGTCGTGCCCGTACCGAGGTGCGGGCCCAGGTCACGCAGCGGCGCTTGATCCAGAATCTCGTCGCCGAAGGCTCATCCGGAGAAAGCCTCGATCCGCAGATCGGCAGCACGCTTTACAGACTGCTGGTGCCCGTGGAACTCGAGGCGTTTCTCGGGAGCTCGAGCGAAACGCACATCCTGTTAGACGAAGGCACGGCTGGAATTCCATGGGAGATCCTCGATGACCGCGGCGGCCCGAATTCCAGCGAGGTCCCCTGGGCGATTCGTTCCAAGCTGCTGCGGAAGTTCAAGACGGAAGTGTTTCGCCGCCAGGTGAAGGCCCCTGAGAATCGCGCGCCGATTCTCGTCATCGGCGAGCCGGCGGCTCCCGACGCGTATCCGCCGCTCCCAGGCGCGTACCGTGAAGCCAAAGCCGTCGTCGAATGTTTGTCGGCAGCGGGGGCGGATGTCGCGACCCGCGTCGAGAAAGTGATGGCAGACACCGAGAACGGTCCGAAGCCGATCGCGCGCACGGTCATCAACGCGTTGCTCTCGGACGACTGGCGCGTGATCCACGTCGCCGGGCATGGCGCGTTGCCGACCAGCGACGGCCGGCCCGGAGGCGTGGTGTTGTCTGATGACACGTTTCTCGGTCCGCAAGAGATTGAGGCGATGCGGGTCGTGCCTGAACTGGTGTTCGTCAACTGCTGCCACCTCGGGGCGTTCCCCGCGAAAGCCTTGCTCTACGATCGGGCGGGCTTCGCGTCCGGCGTCGCGCGAAAGCTCATCGACATTGGTGTCCGGTGCGTGGTCGCAGCGGGCTGGGCCGTCGATGACGGCGCGGCACAGGCATTCGCCACGACCTTTTACACCGCTTTGTTGCAGGGTGAGCGGTTCATCGACGCGATCGCCCGCGCGCGCACCACCGCACGTGAGTCCGACGGCAACACGTGGGCGGCCTATCAGTGTTACGGCGATCCGGATTGGCGCTTGATCCAAAAAGATGGCATTTGGAAAACATCGACGCCGGCAGATAACGAATTCGACACGATCGCGACGATTGCCGGGCTCACGCTCGCGCTACGGACACTCAACGTCGAATCGACGTTCCAGAAAAAGTACGCGCCGTCGGTCCAGCTGGAGCGCCTCGAGCGGTTGAAGGCGCGCTGGTTAAAGCTCGGTTGGACGGTCGACGACGGCGTTGGGGAACTGTTCGCAGAGGCGCATGCCGCGGCAGGAGACCTGGACGGAGCTATCGGATGGTACGACGCCGTACTCGAGTCGACGACCGGCGATTGCTCGATTAAGGCGTTCGAGCAGCGAAGCAACCTGCGCGCGCGTCAGGCGTGGTCGAAAGTCGAGGCATCGAAACGGGCGCTGGACGCCTTGAACTCGGCGTCCTCGCGGACGGGACGCCCGGTCGATCTGGCGCGACGGCGCGCCGCAGCGGCGAGGGCCCTGCGCACGGCGGTCGCCAGGGCGCGACGCACGATCACGTCCGAAGATCGCAGGCTGGCTGGCCTCCGCATGTTCGGCGACACGGCGGAGCGAGCGAGTCTCCGAGGCTCGGCCATGAAGCTACTCGCGATGGTCGAAGAGGCTGCCAAGAGCGCACGCGGGGAACGTGGGGCCATCATAAAGATGAAGGAGCACTACGGGCGCGCAGCGGATCTCGGGAGGAAAGCGGATTCAGTCGATCTGTTCTATGCCCTGACGAACGTTATCGTCGCACAGCTGGCCCTCGGCGAGCGCGTCGACACAAAGTTAATCAGCGAAACACACGCATCGCTCGAGCGAAAAGAAGCGACAGGGCCTGATTTTTGGAGCTTGGCGGACCATACGAATATCGTATTGTACGAGGCGATGGCGACACGTCAGCTGAGGAAACGGCGCGCGCGCATTACTGCCGGATACCGAGATCTTGCTGAGCGCGTCAGCGCCAAGTCGAAATGGGGGTCCGTCTATAACACGGCGGCCTTCGTCCTGACGAGATACGTCAACCGGAGGGGACTATCGAAGAGCGAGGTAGACGCCGCGAGGGCGATCCTCGAATCGTTGAAGAAACTCATGCCGGTTCCCAATGTCTAGACTCCTTCTTGTCGCGCCATTCTTGCTGCTGCACGCCGCCGCGCAGGCGCCCGAAGACAGCCGGCCGCCCTTGTTCTTCCGCGAAGACTGGAAGGAAATCGCTGCGGCAGCGCCCGTGACCCAGGAGCACGTGGCGAATCCGGCACTGTTGATCGGACTGTACGGACCCGGGAAAGAGGGTGTCCGGAAGAGTCATCACGAGACCCCAAAGGACGACCCTTACTACATCTGGCTCGGATCGTGTCCGTCGAACTGCGCGATTGCGCTCCGCAGCAAAGACGCGTTCGTGGACCTGACGGGACTCGCGAAGGTCCGCTGGCGTACAAAGCAGACGGGCTTCCGCAGTTTGCGGCTCACGCTCAAGCTCGCCAACGGCATGTGGCTCGTGAGTGACTACTCCGAAGGCCCGACGGTCGACTGGCACGAGAGCGAGTTCGCGATCGCGGGCATCCGCTGGCGGCGGATGAACATCGAGACGATCGTCGAAGGCGCGTGGGTGGACAAGCCGGATCTCAGCA
>Ga0075423_10007790_pt1 | contig 10134 bp, 6 predicted proteins | sample SoiMethybrSBSTD2_FD_80114 | JGI IMG/M metagenome (GOLD analysis project Ga0075423, IMG submission 80114) | Bulk soil microbial communities from a Populus tree surrounding site in Tennessee, USA - Soil MetaG P. TD hybrid SBSTD2 | ecosystem: Environmental > Terrestrial > Soil > Tree plantation...
GACCTGTTGACCAAGGCAGTGCGGCGACTCAAAACTGGTGGGGGCACCAGTATGTTCGATGCCGTCCATAAGGCTTGCCAGGAGCATCTGAAGAAGGAAACAGGAGTGCGGCGGGTGCTTGTCCTGATCAGCGACGGTGACGACAACATGAGCTTTGAGGTGCTGAACTCCACTATCGAGGCTGCGCAACGCGCTGACGTTGCGATTTACGCTATCAGTACCAATACCAGTGGTTTCTTTGGGATGTCTGCCCCGAAGAATGACAAGGTTCTGAAGCGTCTGGCTGAGGAAACGGGTGGGAGGGCGTTCTTTCCGGGCAAGATCGACGAAATGGCGGTGAATTTCCAGGACATCAGTATTGAATTGAGAACTCAGTACTCCCTGGCGTACCGCTCTGCCAATCGCCAGCGCGATGGCAGTTTTCGAAGTATTAAAATCAACACCAACCGTAAGGATGCAAAGGTGTTTCACCGCAAAGGATATTACGCATCGTCCAGCTAACAGCGCTTGATGAAAACGAGGAGCCGTTCGCCCTCTGATGCGTCCGCGTTGCGATGGTTGGTTCTGAGCTCGGGCGTCGCTTCTGACACGGCCGCTCGTACCTTCGGAGCCTTCCCCAGAAGCTGTCCGCGACACACCCTCTAATGGTTGGCTAGTTCGGGTTCTATCTCTGGAACCAGAAGTAAGCGGCGGCCAGCAGAGCGAGCAAGATCAGAACCAAGGCGGGGAACCAGTTTCTCGAAGAAGTTGGCTTGATTGCCAAGGTCGGGGGCGTTCCGCTCGATTCTCCAGTGTTGGCGGCGCCTCCCGGGGGAGTCGCAGAAATCTGGGGCATTACCTCGTCCAACTCAAACTCTCCGTGGCCACCCTCGACCTGTCTGGCACTGGTCGTGGTCGAATTTCCCACTACGCTGGCCTCGAACTCCAGGATACTTTGTCCTCTCTCCTGCAACTCCTGCTCGAAACGGTGCGCAAGCAATTCGTCTCGCTGCTGAGCCTCACGATGCAGATCGATTCGAACCGCATCTAACGCTGCATCAATTTCCTTGCTTTCCATCGCAGGTATCAGCGGTGGTTTGAGTTCAACGGGCGGCGGCTCCAAAACGACCGCTTCTGCAGCCGGGCCAACGGCATGCTCCGACGCGGCAGCCGCCGGACCGTCGAAGAGGGAATCGACTCCAAGTAGATCCCCGGCATCATGGGTCGGGGGGGGTGGCCCGGGCAAACCTTGGAGATCGACGCCAGCCTGATGAGGATGTCTGGCGGCTTCAAAGGCAGAACGCACAGCCTTCAGCAATTGCCATTTGGGAATGGGCTTGTCTAGAAATTCAAGGGCTCCACAGGCTGAGACGGCTTCCTTTTGGTACTTCTCGCCTTTGTAGATGGCCGAATACATGATAACCGGCCGCACATCGTGCAGTTCGCCGGCCGTAATTTTCTTGCAAAGTTCAAACCCATTCAGTTTGGGGAGAAGTGCTTCTGTCAGGACCAAGTCCGGCTTCACCGCTTGAAAGACGGCAAGGGCCTGATCTCCGTCGGCCGCTGTCAAAACCAGGTAGTTCTCGCCCGTGAGCGCTTGCTGCAGCTCTTCGCAGGATTCCTGCTCAAAGTCCACGATGAGAATCGTCTTCTGCATTCGATGCCCCACTTTGATGTCGGTTACACATGCCTTCGGCGCCCTCGCTGCAACTCTCAGGCAGGTGGGCTCATCTCACCAGCTGGCATGTGGGAAATGACCACAACTCCAATCAAGGCTGGAGTGGGTGTGGTATGCTTTTACAATCTATACCAGCATCCTGATGACGGGTTGGTGGATCCAGCCCTTTCTCCAGCGACCTCTGAATGCATTTAAGCCACTCCCGGAAGCTTGTTCCATGCTTGTTTCGCTCTGCCTGCGCCATTTTATTGGCCGCTGCACTGTTTGCCAACTCATTAAATAAGCCTCAAGAAGAGCCCAAAGAAAGGTCCCAGGAAAAACCTTACAGCCTCCGCGTACCTGTTGAGCTGGTGTTAGTTCCGGTCACCGTTGAAGACGGAGACGGAAAGTTGATCGCAGGCTTGCAGCAACAAGACTTCATTTTGCTCGAAGAGGGGGTGCCGCAGGACATTAAATATTTCTCGTCAGACCCCGTGCCGCTTTCGGCAGTTATTTTGATCGATCGCTCAACGGATGCCGGCACGCAAAACATGCTGAAGGAGACACTCCTCTCCTTGGTGGAATCTTTCAGTCCCTTCGACGAAGTGGCCGTCTTTCAATTCGAGCATACAACCGACCAGGTCCAGGGCTTCACTTCCAACAAGGACGATCTGCTGAAAGCCTTCAATAAAATTTCCCTGAAAGCAGCCTCTCCTGGGTTTGGAGGCGGTCCATTTGGAGGAACCGGAGGCCAGTTTTCCTCGGAAACGACAGTCAACGGCGTCCCGCTGGAGACAGGCAAGGGCAAAGTGCCTCCACCGAAGACTATTAACACTCACATTCACGATGCCGTTTTCACGGCTGCGCAGGCGCTGCGCAGTCGTGACCGCACTCGGCGGGGCAGCATCATTCTTATTTCGAACGGTCAAAACGCACCAGGGAATCGCAATTCCTATGATCGGACCATGGAGGCACTGCAGCAGAGAGACATTACTGTGTTCGCAATCGCCCAGGGAGCATCGCTGCTTTATCGCAGGTTGAATACCTTAAGCAGGTACGCCAACCCAACGGGCGGTGCTGTCTTCTATCCGGTAAAGAATAGCGGATTTGCCGAGAGCTATCTGAAGATCACTCAGATGGCGCGCAACAAGTATGTGCTTGGCTTCAGACCGAATGGCTCTGTTCAAAGTGTGTCATTCCGCAAGCTCGAAGTGCGTTTAGCAAACAAGGACATTAAGGCCGATCGAATTCGGAGCCGAAACGGCTACTACGCAGTACCACATTAGCGGCCGCACCATCTTTCCACTCAGAGGCTGCCACAGCCATTGATCATATTTCTTGCCCGTCCAGACAATTTCTCCACCAGGCGTTTTTTTGGGTCTATAATCAAGGTTGTTGGTGTTCGATACTGCTATGCGCCCCGGCCCCTCCTTCTCTCTTCTTACCAGTTTCGTTTTGAGCATTCTTTGCTTCGCGCCTCTTCTGTGGGCTGACCATTCTTCGTCGCTGGATGCTGACGGTCGGATGAAAATCATTCGCACCTTGGGCAGCGAGTATGTAGCACTGAAGGTTCCGTTACCTATCAATAAGAACGGGTTGATCATCAACTCGAAAGGCGAGTTCGACTGGAAGAAGAACGAGGAGTCTTCTATTAATGCTGGTCAGTTCATCGCCCCCGGCATCACAGTCCAGGTCACAAATGTCATCTTCGCGGGCAGCAAGATGATGTTTGAAGTCAACGGAGGTGGCAAAAAAAAGAAGAAACGATTCCTGGAGAGAATTCAAATCGGAGGCGGGGGAGGAATGGCGCCGGTGGCGAACCCCACGGCGCAAGCCCCTCCACAGGGTTCCTACGTTTCCATCCAGTTTGACAAGCAGATTCCAAACCTTTCGCCCGAAGAGGTGAAGGATATTCTTTCCAATGTTTTAGACTTTAGCAAGAAGTCGGCCACCAAGTCTTTCATCGAATCCATTCCCGACGAATTTCAAGAAGCAGTCAAGAATAAACAAGCCGTCGTGGGTATGGACAAGGACCTCGTGTTGGCGACGTTGGGTAGACCTGTTCGCAAAGTGAGAGAGCGCAAGGGCGAAGAAGAGACCGAAGACTGGATCTACGGAGAGCGACCACAAAAGGTCATCTTCGTCACGTTCCTAAACGGCAAGGTCGTCAGCGTAAAGGAATATTAGAGGGTACGGAGGTCCGCCTGAGCCGAAAGAGACGTCCGACGTTCGCTTAACTGCATTTAGCCCCAAAGCTAGGTTCCACCGACAACTGGCCTACGCTATTCGCTTTGTGCCGCATACGGGTTTCGGATGCGGTTCGCAAAGCGTGTTGGCATATTGCCTGACCGAATTACTCTACCAGATTCAAACTTGGCTGGATTTCTAACCTGCCTTCAAATGCCATTCGGACCGGGCGCCGTCGGACAAGCCGGGCCGCCGCACAGAGTTCGGTTTCCCGCAGTCGTCCTGTTGAACGAAAGCATCCTCTATCACCTTCGATGGTTCGTTCTTGGGCTTATGGTGATGCGAATGGCGGCGTCGGCTCAGCCCGCTCCTGCCGCTCAGGTTCTAATCCTGCATTCCTATCACCTTGGATATGACTGGACTGATGCCGTCGCTGCTGGAATCCGTGCCGGTTTTGAAAAGAGTGCGTCAGCAGCCGATCTCCACGTCGAATTCATGGATGCGCGTCGGCACAGGTCTGCCGCAGACTTCGAACGATTGCGTGAGTACTACAAGGCGAAGTTCAAAGATCTTCAGTTCGACGCCATCATCTCGTCCGACAATGCAGCTCTGGAATTCCTTTTGAAGTACCACTCACAGTTGTTTGGGGGGACTCCGGTGGTGTTTTGTGGCGTAGGCACGCTCGATCGGTATGACTTTTCCACAGAGCCACATTTCACCGGGTTCGTTGAGATCACGGAGGTCCAGCCGACACTGGCTCTTGCGCTAAGGCTACACCCAGGTTCCCGTCGGATTGTTCTAATCACGGACACCAATGCCACGCTGGTTGCTGCTCGGACTGAATCGTCTGATCTGCGGAAGGCGTTTCCACATGTAGAGTTCGTTGCCCTGAACCCGCACGATTTCCGATTGTCAGATTTGCTAAGCCTCCTAAAGAACCTCCCACCGGACAGCGTTGGACTAGTAGAAGCCTTTTTCCGCAACCGGTTCGGCCAAACCTTCAGTGCCCAGGAAGTTACCCGACTCATCTCGGAGACCTGTCCGTTTCCTGTGTACGGAGTCAACGCCAACACTTTCAAATATGGCATTGTTGGCGGGAGGCTCAACGACGGCTACTTTCAGGGAGTCGAGGCAGCTCACCGAGCCCAGGAGATTCTCAACGGGCGGCGGGTAGAGGAATTACCCATCGTCCGCGAAAGCATGAATCGCTTTGAATTCGACTACGCACAACTTAAGCGCTGGAGTATCCCCTTGTCGGCTTTGCCCTTGGGAAGCGTGATTGTGAACCGACCGACCCCTCTTTACCAGCAACACAAATTTGCCATCTGGTTCTTCGCAGGATTCCTTGCCCTTCAAAGCGCTGCCATTTCGTTGCTGCTGATCAACAATCGCAGGCGCCGCAGAGCTGAAGCACGTTTGCGAGCTAGCGAAGAGAATTTGGAAAGAGCACAGAGTATTGCCCATATCGGCAGCTGGGATCACGATCTAATCAGTGGGAAACTTTGGTGGTCTTCGGAGACTTATCGAATTTTTGGATATGGCACCCAGAGGCCAATTGTGTCGCTGTCGTTTTTTCTGGAAAGAGTTCACCCAGAGGATCAAGCAATTGTACTTCGTGCATCTACTGAAGCCAGAACCCAGGGCAAGGCCTATGCAGTTGAGCACCGTATTCTGCGTCCCGACAACAGCGAACGACTCGTCCAACAGAAAGCCGAAGTCATTTTCGGACCAGACGGCAAAGCCATACGCATGGTTGGCACAACTATTGACATCACAGACCTGCGGTCGCTTGAGGAGCAGCTGCGCCATTCTCAAAAACTCGAGGCAGTAGGGCAACTGGCTGGCGGTATTGCACATGACTTCAACAACCTCCTCACTGCCATCAATGGCTACTGTGATCTCATTCTCGAAGACCTCTCGCCTCACGATTCGTTACGCACGGACTTGCTTGAGATCCGCCGGGCTGGCGAGCGGGCGGCAACCCTCACGCGCCAACTACTGGCCTTTAGCCGAAAACAGGTGCTGGAGCCTCGCGTCATTAACCTGAACACCATCGTTGGGGGCATGAATAACATGCTGCGCCGCCTGTTGGGAGAAACCGTCGAACTGCAAACGCATTTTCAGCCCGACCTCGGTTTGGTCAAAGCCGATCCGGGACAGCTCGAGCAGGTGATTCTCAACCTGGCGGTGAATGCACGCGACGCCATGCCGGAGGGTGGCAAGTTGACAATCGAGACTTCGAACGCAGTTCTGGACGGAGGCTTCGCCCTCAAGGATCAATCTGTGGTAGCCGGCTCTTACATCACGCTGGCAGTCAGCGACACCGGTTGTGGCATGGATTCAGAAACACAGTCACACGTGTTTGAGCCGTTCTTCACCACGAAGGGTCGAGGCAAGGGCACGGGTCTCGGACTCTCGATGGTGTACGGAATCGTCAAGCAAAGCGGCGGATCGATTTGGGTCTACAGCGAGCTTAATCGCGGCAGCACGTTCAAGATTTACCTGCCAGCTCTGCTGGAAGCCCAAGTGCCAGACTCCATCAACGAACCTTCTGGGGGACTCGTCCAGGGATCCGAAACTGTGCTCGTCGTGGAAGACGAAAGCGCAGTTCGCAGCTTCACCCGCATGGTTTTGGAACGAAGCGGCTACCGGGTTCTTGAAGCCGCGGACGGAGATCAGGCCCTGTCGGTCTCACAGGGCCACGCCGGCGAAATCCAATTGCTAGTAACCGACATGGTCATGCCAGGAATGGGAGGGCGGCAGGTGGCTGAGACCTTGGAGAGACGCCGCCCAAGCATCAGAGTCCTATATTTGTCGGGTTATGCCGAAAACTCCCTAGCGCAGCGCGGCACTCTGGGTTCTGATCTTCCGTTCCTCCAAAAGCCTTTTACAATGGAAGCATTGCTGCAGAAAGTGCGTCAGGTCCTCGATGAACCCCTCACAGAAAGAAAAGAGCTAGACCTGAAGCTGTGAGAGAGTGCCCGGTGCCTTGATTCGTAATCACCGTGACGTATTCCCGGCTCCGCTTTTCATAGTCGCCTGAGGCCGACATGCCCGGCGGCAGCATGATCAGTCGTTCAGCGGGGACCTCTGGACTCCCACTTCCGGGAATGACGGGGATAGCATGCCACGTTAGCGCGTTCGGACGTCGTGGAGTCAGTGCTGCAGTTTTTACTGAGACAGTCGAGATAAGGCAAAGAATGAATCCACAGGAGCCTTGCCAAGTACCAAGGCTGCCGCCCGCTCTCCAACAGCGGGGCCATGCTTGAAGCCGTGGCCTGATCCGCCACCCACGATCCAGCTGTTTCCGGCCTCGGGGTGCCGATCGATGATGAAACGGTGGTCTGGCGAGTTCTCGTATTGACAGACTCGCGCCTCCAATAGCGGAGCTCCTTTTAGAGACGGAAAACGGAACTCAAGATAGCGGCGGGCCGCCTTCACCCCCTCGATCGTCGGCATTCGATCGCCGTTGGTTGGATCAAAGCTTGGTCCACGCGCGTCATCCGCCAGCTTGAAGCCGCGTCGCTCGCTTCCTGGAATGCCATAGAAGAACTGCTTCCCGTTGTCGATCCAGACGGGCAGCTGTTCTTCGAGGAATCTGGGATCTCCGGCCGGCGTACCAAAGAAAAAAATCTCCTGTCGAGAGGGCTTTATCCGATCGCCGATCAGTTTTGGAAAAACGCTTCCGAGCCAAGGGCCGCAGGCAAACACATATCGGTCCGCAACAAGCGCTGAGCCATCGGAAAGGGCCAGCCCTTGCATTTTCTTTGCTTTGATGACCCCCGCCGTTACCGACATCTGCCGGTATTCGCCACCCTCCTGGAGAAAGCCTTGCAATACCGCTTCGCAGGCACGCCGGGCAAGTAAGTATCCGGCATCCTTCTCAAAGATGGCCCAAGCGACTCCCTCAAAGTTAATTTGCGGATAGCGCTTTCGAATCTCAGCCGAACTCAACTCCTCGACGGCGAGGCGAGTGTCGCGGAGCAACGGAACAGAGGCTTTCTCATAGGAATCGTTCTCGCTGGCCATCCAGAGGACTCCTGTTCTCCGATAGAGCTTGAGTCCCCAGCGTATTTCGTTTTCGCGCCAAAGCTGGAGGGAGCGAGCCACCATCTCAACATAGATACGATCCGGCCCATACGTGGCTCGTATGACGCGCGTCTCTCCCCCAGAACTAGCTCGCGAGTTTCCCGCGCCCCAGGCATCCAGCAGAGTAACACGGGCGCCTTGCCGCAGGAGGTGCAGAGCTGTCCAACCACCAAAGGCTCCCGCTCCTACCACAGCGATGTGAGTCTTCTTCGCCGGAGAAGTCATTAGTGCATCTGTGAGAGGTAAAGCAGCTGCCGCCTTGAGAACCGAGCGGCGGGACGTCCCACGCCGCTTATTTGCAGGACTCGCCATGGCGTTTAGGTCGGTACCACCCGCGGTAGCGGGTGGTCCAAGGCTAGCCGGGTGCTGGGTAGAGGCAGTCTCTACCTCCGGGGGAAGGGCAAAGGGCCGCTCAGCCCAGGGTTGAATCTCGCGTACCACCCGCTACCGCTGGGTGAGTTTGTCAGGCTCGAAAGCCTGACCTACAGCGAAACGCCCAGCAAACCGCGCGTCAGCTGAAAATCGTTGTTTCCTTGAGACAGCACCTTCGGCGTGTACTTTCGAGAGGCAACGGCCAACACTCGCTCCAGAATCTGAGCAACCCAACCGTTAGAACTTCCTTCCAAAACGAGATCCAGATCTTCCGAGAAGGATTGCTGTACCAAAGGCTCCGCAGTGATCTGCAGAAGCGGTACCAGCGGATGGCCCTGCATTGGCTGTTCACCCACATGCGCCAGCAGGATTTCAATTCCCGTTGCGCCTAGCCCTGTCAAGGTTTCAACCCAGTGGTCGGTGGGCGTCTCCATAATGTGGAAGCCGGAGGTCGCGGCACTTTGTCCGTAGGCCAGGGAGGGTTCGAGCGAGTGCGAAACGAGCGTTGGTTCCAAATAGGCAGGTGCGGAGAGAAGCGCCGAATTGTGTGGCACGACGACGGTCCCTCCAGCATTCGCCACGACGCGAGTGATGTCTGCTAGGCTGGCTGCGACGGCGGGTTGGAAAGGACCTGCAACCAAGATGCCCAAACGAAGGTTCTCGAGGCCAGCCGGCTCGGTGACTGGCGGTGGAGTTCTGGAGATCGCCTCACGGAACCAGTCCTCAATCTTTTTTGTCACCCGCTCGATACCGCCATCCAGTTGGACGCTGGCCCAGCCAAATCCGCTAAGATCGATCCCCTGTTGCTCAGCATGGTGTCTCATGTAGTCGTTATGCATCTTCTCGCAGCCATGCTCCAACAAAAGGGCAAATCGGACCAGTGGGTGGCTCAGATAGCCCAGCATCGTTCGGGAGTACATCTCTTCTGTGACCCCACCGGAATGGCCGCAACCTTCGGTATGGACCAGTGACACAAATCGCGAAAGGTTCTGGTCCTTACCGATTCCCTTCAGATTCAAACGATCGGCACTCATCCTGGCGATTTGGCCTGCGCACAGACTAGTCGGCAGGATTAAGGCCACTTGGTCCGTAGCCATGCGGCCCCGTGACCGCAGAGCTTCGAAATGGAGAGCAGCGTTGCCCCCATTGCCCCGAATTGGAATACTCTTTCCTGGCGGCAACGGCGCGTTGAGAAGACTCTCCACCTGACTTGCATCCGTTTGTCTCCAATTTCGCCAAATGGAAGTTTGAGCGTGGCCTGCAAGTTCCCCTTTGCTGCGCTTTCCGGAAGCGATCTCAAGCGTCAGCTCAAACATACTTCGGCCGAGTTCCTCCATGGGTGTCCCGTCGAGATAAGCACCAGCATTCACATCCATCTCCCGCGACAGCAACTCGTAGCGCCGCGTGGTGTTCATGATCTTGATGGTCGGAACGTAAGGAAAATTCGTGATGGAACCATTGCCTGTGGTGAAGAAGATCATATTCGCGCCGGCGCCGATCTGGCCTGCTACGCTCTCCAGATCGTTGCCCGGGCTGTCCATAAAGCAAAAGCCGGGTTGCAGCATCCGCTCGCCATATTCGATGACATAGTCCAATCGGACGTCTGGATGCAGCTTGTTGGCTGCCCCGATCGATTTCAGCACGATGTTGTAAAGCCCACGAAACTTGTTCCCTCCTGAGGGATTGCCTTCTGCCGAGGTTCCATGCCACCGCGTCCGTTCCTTGAAACGCTCGATGGTTGCCAGGAATCGGCGCGCGGTTTCCAAGTCCTTCACATTCTTGAGCACGTAAGACTCTGCGCCGATCAGTTCATCCGTTTCAGCTAGATTGGCGATGCCGCCGTTCTGAAC